>Ga0302326_10031272_pt1 | contig 10632 bp, 3 predicted proteins | sample Palsa_T0_3_FD_202264 | JGI IMG/M metagenome (GOLD analysis project Ga0302326, IMG submission 202264) | Peat permafrost microbial communities from Stordalen Mire near Abisko, Sweden - Palsa_T0_3 | ecosystem: Environmental > Terrestrial > Soil > Palsa > Peat permafrost | place: Sweden: Abisko...
GCCGGCTTTTTATCGTCAAGCATCTTCATCAGATGCCGGGCGCAGGCCAGTGACGCGGCCCTTTTATTGTCATAGAAATAGGCGTCAGATAAGATGGAATGCGCCATTACGTCTTTTGTCGAATCATGGATCAGGTTTTCCATAAGGGTTTCGGCCTTTCCATATTCCTTCAATTTTATATACAGGTTGGCCACGGAATATTTCGCCCACAGATCGTTGGGCCTCAGACCCAGGTATTGCTGGAACTGTTGTTGTGACTTGTCGAATTCATACACGTCAAAATACCGGACACCAAGGGCGGAAAAGCTGTAGGCGGCGTTTGGCTCCAGTTTTTCGGATTGCTCCAGCAGATCGATGGAGGAGTCCACCATCGGCTTCATCCCGGCCCAGTAATCCGATACCACCAGGGCCCAGCTAAGCCAGGTGGCTTCTATAAAAAGCTTTCTGGCCTTGATGTTATTGTACATATAGTGTTGCTCGCCCAGGATATGCAGACAGCTGTCCAATTCGGCTGTGATCAGCGCACAGGTGTCCCGCGTTGTAAAGCTCCGCTGCCCTTTCAGCAGCGGCGCTGCAAAGCTGTCGAAGCGTTGATTCAGGGCTGCCGCCAGATTGCGGCGCATGATCCTGACGAGGGCGTTTTCCGGGTCCAGCTTTTCAAAGGCGCGATAGTCGGCCAGGGCATTGTGCCCGGCTGGGAGAATGAGCTTTTTGCTGCTGAGATTATTTTCAAACGACGTATACAAGGCCGCCCTGACCGGATCGAGGCTGTCCGAATAATCGGCGACACCCTTTGTATTGGCGCTGGCCAGCATAGGATAATTCTGCTCTATTTGTCGCTTCAGTGCAGCCAGGGCAATCGGGTCGACTTTTGCCACTACGGCACTCCCCTTGCCAACCACCACCGGCGACTGGCTTTTCTCGCTCATGTGCTGCACCTTTGTCTGGATATAATGCGTCAGCTCACTGAGCGTGATCACCTGGTCGCCATCCTCATCCGCCAGCCCTTCCAGCCCTTCTTCCAACTCCAGCGAAAACAGCCCCCTTCCGCCACCCCACTCCTTGCTTTCCAGCGACAATTGATCGGGCTCGCAGGACAGGATCTTGATTTCCTGGCCCCAGGAAGTGGCCAGCGCGGTCGCCGTTTGTTGTATCCCCTGTATCCCTCCCTTCAGGTTACCGGAATGACAGGCATCGACGATAAAATAAACTTGTATGCCCCGCTCCGTAAGGGGGGATAAATATCGTTTGAGTTCCATTATCTCCAGCACATCGTCCTTCATCCCAAAGTAATTGCCATTGGGACTGTTGTAAAGTAACAAGAGGCCGTTTTCGATCTGGGTGAGATCTTCCATATCCCCATGGCCGGCGAAAAAGAAATAGATCCGGTCGCCGGTCTTTGCTTTGCGGACAAACTCGGAGATGGCATCGGCAACATTCTCCCTGGTGGCTTTTTCATTGATAAAAGTTTCGATATTGTCAGCAGGGATATTGCCGCCCGATGCGCTCCGCAAATAGTGCGCGAAAGCTTCCGCGTCCCTGTCGGCGAATTGAAGATGCCGGACATTTTTATAATTGCTGATCCCGATAACGATGGCATAGGTATTCCCCGCGGCCGCGGCGGTCGCATTTTGCGAGGGTACAGCCCCGCGTGCGTTGGTTTGCGCGGTCCGCGTGGTCTGGGCAGATGATCTGACCTGCCAGAGAAGCAAGAGCAACAGGAATATGATCGCCGGTCTTTTCATCGCGGAGCGCAGTTCACGTAAATTTATTTCGGGGTTCAGTAAAAAAATCTTATATATGTTGTAATTTAATATTTATTGATGACAACCCCTAAACTGCTCCTTTTATTTCTGGTGATTTATTCCCGCTCCTTTGGCCAGCAGACCGGTCCGCAGAAATATGCTCTCATTGTTGCGATCGGAGATTACCCTGTGGAAAAGGGATGGCCGAAAATATCCAGCGTGAGGGACGCGGGGTATCTGCACAAGGTCCTGGCGGATCAGGGCTTCCCGGATAAGAACATTACCACCCTTACCGATGGGGCGGCGACGATCGGGGGCATAAAAGACGCTTTTTCCTCCCTGACTGCTCAAATCCATCCAGGCGATATCGTGCTGGTGCATTTTTCCTGTCACGGCGAGCAGGTCGAGGCGGATAATGACAATAAGATCGATGGTCTCGACGAGTGTGTGGTCACCTATAATGCCCTATCGCCTTTCAAGTCCACGGACTTTCAGAAAGATCAGGCCGAATATCTCCGGGGACATGTGCTGGGAAGCTATCTGCGGGCCCTGAGGGCAAAACTGGGCAGGAACGGAGATCTTGTCGTGTTTATGGATGACTGTCATTCGGGTGATGGAACCCGGGGGCTTGCAAAGGTGCGTGGCGGCGACCCGCCTTTTGTATCCGCTCATTTCGAACCGGGCAAACATGTCCGATCCGATTCGTCGATGATCTCGCGGGATGAGTCGCAGAACGGGGTGAATGGGGCCGATCTCGCCTCGTACGAGGTTTTCTCCGCCACCCGGCCGGAAGAGCTGGACATTGAGACAACGGATGATAAAACAGGGGTAGGTATCGGCTCCCTGACCTATGCGGTCTGCCAGGCGTTTGTCAGCCTTAGTGCGGGTAGCGCCCATCCCTCCTACCGCGAGCTGTTTGCGCGGATCCAGTCGGTGATGAATATCAAGGTACCGCAACAGCATCCGCTGCTGGAAGGGACCGGGATCGACCGACTCTTGTTTGGCGGTCAGTTTGTACATCAGCAGCCGTATATCGGGATTTCCGATATCGACAAGGACACTCATCAGATAACGCTGCGGCAGGGAACGCTGGCCGGGCTCGACAAGGGATCGCAGATCGCGGTTTATCCCGCGGGTACGCGTGACACGGCGGCCAGGAAGCCACTTGCCACGGGGAAGGTGGACAGCGCGGGCAGCTTTTCCGCGACGGCTACGCTGGATGGCCCGCTGGCCATCGATCAGCCGGTGGATGGCTGGGTCTTTGTGACGGGAAGGGTATATAATGTCGATCCGATCAATCTGCAGTTAAAGATGGGGGCGACAGCGGCGGCGGAGGTTCGGACATCGCTGGCCGATCTGCCGATCGTGGCGTTCGGGCCAAATCCCGTGCTGACGCTGGTCAGGGGGCCGCAGGCCGATACCTTGAAGGTCAGCGCCAACGGTTATGTTTTTGCGACGGTCAGGAATGTGGCGGAGCTGAAGACGAAACTGCAAGCCTACGCGCAATATACCTTCCTGCAATCCCTGAAGGGCGAGGTACCGGGTGTGCAGGTAGAGGTCAGGCTGCTGCTGCTCAAAAATGGCCGGCCCGATACCGCCGCCACGCAGCTGCGGATGAAAGGCGGCCTATTGGAGACCTATAATAAAGATAGACTGGCCCTGCTGGTCAGAAACACCGGGACAAAAGATGCCTATGTCAATATCCTGGACCTCCAGCCCGATGGGATCATCAATTCGGTTCTGCCAAAAAGGGCTATGGCTTATCCGATCCCTCCGCAAGACCTTAAGATACCCGCAGGGGGGGAGTATTGGCTGCCTGCCGGAGATCATATCGACATCTCGCCGCCTTATGGGACCGAGGTCTTCAAAGTATTTGCCTGCGAGTCGGAAATAGATGTGGAGAGCCTGGCCAGTACTACGAGAGGCGGCGGGAAGGCGGTGATGACGGCTATCGAACAGATGATCCGGAATTCCTACGGGATGTCGCGGGGCGCTATCCCGAGTTCCGGCAATGCGGATGCAACGACGAGCGAATATATATTCCTTATTAAACCAAAACCGTAATATGCCGAGATCATTGTCTTTTTCCCTTGGGGCCCTTGTGCTGATGGGGCTGACGGGCTGTCTGCCTGCCCGTGAATACAAGTATGCGAGAAAGACGACCAAAGAGGAATTGTGTATCCATCCCCGCGACAGCAGCGGGCTGCTGATGAAAAAATTCGACGCGCTGCCCAACGAGGATATCCCGACGCTGGAAGACAGGCTGGAAAGGACGCGGCCTACGCGGGGACTGATCGCCCCAATGGCGACAACCATGATCGGTTATGCCATCAGCGGGGCGAAGACCATCATCAAGAATGAAAAGGGCAAATACACTGCTTCCACCAAATTCACGAAAACGGAGCTGTACTTTTATGATCAGCCATCGCTCGACGGCCCCTTTGATCCGGCGGGGATGCAATTCACGGGTTTCGACCTGGTGCGTACGATCCGCAACGATGAAGGACAGACCGATACGGCCTTTCTCGCGACGTTTGAAGTCGATACCAGCAAGGCCGAAGAGATCCTCAACAATCATATATTCCGGCTGAAACTGACGGCCTTCCGGGTGAAATACATCAAGCCAAAGGTGGCGATCTTTGACAAGCGTAAGATGAGCGTTGAATTCGACATCTCCTTTCTGACCACGTATATTTCCGACAAGGGTATCATCCACGACAGCGTGGTGCTGGGAAAATTTCACCTGATGTTAAAGGATATCGATATTGACAAGCAAAGCGACGATTTCGGCAAATGCACAAAGTTTGGCAAGGAAACCGAAGTAACGGGCAAGTCCTTTATCGTGCCGCGGTCGCCGGGGTACTTTAAAACGAAGAATAAAATTATCCCCGGCTACAACCAGGGCTCTTATTCGATCGTCGTCAGCGTCAAGGAATGTACCAAACCGAATTTTGCGACGGCCGTCATCATCGAGAATGGCAGCAGCTGGCTGGATGACGCCTCGAAGATGGCTTCGGATAAATTGGGTCCGACGACAAAGCCGGCGACAACGCCGGCGAAAACGACGCAATAAGATGACAGCGGCGGCCCTAGTGGGCGGCGGGCGCTGTTGGCAGGGGTGACGCGGGGCGCGGCGCAAGCGGCCGGGCTAAAAAAATTAATTTTGCTCTTCACTAGGTTTATTGAATTTCTTTTTTTTACTTCGCATTAACTATTAGACGCTAGTCCTTTCCCTTCTGAAGACCTCACTGTAAGGTCAGTTATTCAAGATACCATTCATTCTAAACACTTTGCTAACATGAAACGCTGCCTAGCCTATGTGCATGACATGCTGCATGCACGCTTCCGACAACCTCGATTTCCTTTTTCTCCACGACTATCTTTATTTCCCTTTTACTGACAGTAAGTAAATACTGAAATCTACACCTATGCTTTATAGACCGGCTTTATGCCTGGTGGCAACGCTTTGCCTTGCCATAACGGTTGCCTGCGCCCAAACGGTCGATTCGACCGCGGGTCAGCTGGCCAACATGCCCAACAAGCTTTTCAATAAGATCAGCAGTCAGACAGCGACGTTAGAGCAACGGCTCAACCGGCAAACGGAGCGATACCTGGAACGGATGTCCCGAAAAGAGGCGAAGATCCGGGCGGAGCTGTACAAGAGCGATTCGGTGAAAGCGGCGGCGATCTATCCGCAGGACCCGCAAAAGCAATACGCGGCCTGGATGCAAAAGTATCGGGAAGACAGCAGCCGCGCCGTTACCTCGATGGGTCCGGAGTATTTGCCGCATGCCGATTCGGTAAACGGCATGCTGGGCTTCCTGAGCAAAAATTCGTCCCTGCTAAAGGGCGGCTCCGCGCAACAGGCCCAGGCACAGGCTGCGCTCGCGCAGGTGCAGCAATTCCAGGCGAAGCTACAGGATGCCGACGCCATTAAGGCGTTTATTCAGTCGCGGAATGCCCAGCTCCAGCAATATCTCAGCCAGTATACGCAGGTGCCGGGCGGGGTGAGCGGCTCGTTGCAAAGCTATAATAAGGAGGCCTACTACTATGCCGAACAGGTGCGTGAATACCGGCAGATGCTCAACGATCCTGACAAGATGGTCCAGACAGCGCTTGGGTTGCTGCAAAAACTACCGGCATTCAACGCTTTTATGAAGCAGAACAGCTTTCTGGCGGGACTGTTCAGCGTGCCGGCGGGCTATGGCGATCCGCAGGCGATGAGTGGACTTCAGACCCGGGACCAGGTATTGTCCATGATCCAAAGCCAGATCGGGCAGTCAGGGGGCAGTGGCGCATCGTCGATCCAAAGCAGTCTGAACACGGCGCAGCAGGATATTAACAATCTTCACAACAAGCTCAGCTCCCTGGGCGGGGGCAGCGGCGGTATGGACATGCCGGATTTCAAGCCAAACGACCAGCGGACGAAGACCTTTTTCAAGCGCTTGGAATACGGGACCTATTTCCAGACGACACCAGCCACTGCCTACTATCCCAGCTATAGCGACCTGGGGCTCACGCTCGCTTATAAATTAGGGCATTCCAATCTTATCGGCGTCGGCGCCAGCTATAAGCTGGGCTGGGGTCAGCCGATCCAACATATCGCCTTGTCGAGCCAGGGGGTGGGGTTGCGGTCGTTCGTGGACATCCAGCTGAAGAAGAGCTTCAGCCTGACGGGTGGTTATGAGCTGAACTACCTGACGCCGTTCACGAGCTTCCAGGATATCCGGCTGCTGAGCCGTTGGACACCCAGCGGCTTGATCGGCGTGAGTAAAACCGTATCGATGAAGAGCACGGTGTTCAAAAAGACGCAGGTAAGCGTGTTGTGGGACTTCCTCAGCTATGAGCAGGTGCCGCGGACACAGCCGTTCGTTTTCCGGGTAGGCTATTCTTTTTAATCCACAGACATTTAAACGTATGCAAAAGAGTAAAGTATTCCTGCTGTTATTTATTGTCGTTGCGGCCGCTGGTCCGGCGCGTTCCCAAGGCACTGCCACCATCGGCGAGGTCAGCATCGCTTCCCCTACTGCAGCTTCGCTTGGCAAGTATGCGGATGTTCCCGTCAGTTATCATACGGGCATCCCCGAGATCAGTATCCCGATCTATACGGTCAAAAGCGGATCTATCGAGCTGCCGATCAGTCTCAGCTATCATGCTTCGGGGTTGAAAGTACAGGAGCAGGCCAGCTGGGTGGGGGCGGGATGGGCGCTGAATGCGGGTGGAGTCATCACGCGTTCGGTGGTGGGTGCCCCGGATGACCGGGGATTGAATACGGCCTATACCCAGAAAGGACATTACAGTGACTATGGGTATAGCAGCTATCTGTTTGGCGTCGGGCCGGCCGGATGCAATTCCAATGGCCCGGTCACCTGCCCGGTGGGCCGGGCGGGCATGCCAACCACCAATTACCCGCCGCAGGACGGCAATATCACTGCCGGCATTTTTGATGGCGAGCCGGATCTTTATTTCTTCAACTTCAACGGCCATACCGGCAAGTTCTACTTTAACGATGACCGGACACCGATCATCGAGCCGGAGCAGGATCTTCAGATCACGCCGATCTATACCGGAACGGACTGGCGCGGGATGACCGGGTTCATCATCACCACCCCCGATGGAATACAATATCATTTTGGCCAAAACCCTGTTTCCGACGGGTATCCCGATGCCCTTGAAATCACCTATGACGCCACTACGCAGAATGCATTGAATGGGCAGGGTGCGGTATCGTCCTGGTATATGAACCGGGTCGTCTCGGCCGATGCGCAGGATACCGTACAATTGATCTATCAGAGCGAGAGTTACAGTTATTATGCCCTTTCGATGTTTCCGATCCCGTCGGTACAGAATTCAGACTTTTTTGGCTATGATCATGACTATGACATCCTCAAGAATTTCACGAATGGGGTGCGGCTGACGAAAATTGCGTTCGCCGATGGGGAAGTGGACTTCACCCCGGGCGCGCTGCGGCAGGACATGAGCCTGGGGACGGGGCCCTTCCCGAACTTCACGTATGGGCAATTGAAAGATGAGGCGAACAATGATCCGGTATATGGAGCGCGTTCGCTGGGTTCCATTACGATCAAATCGAGCTCGCTTTGCAAGAAGGATTCTTTATACTATGATTATTTCGTCGATAATTCGCCGTTAACGGGGCAATTGCTCACGAACAGCCAGGCGACGTATCAAATTACCTCGGATGAGTATCGTCTTCGGCTGGACAGTATGCGGGAGACGAGCTGCGATGCCTCGCTGCATATTCCTTCCTATAAGTTCGCGTATTATGCGGGTACGGTCCCCCGCAAGCTGAGTATGGCGATCGATCATTGGGGTTTTTACAACGGTGCGATCAACAATGCCGACCTGATCCCGACTTATACCGTGACTCCGCCCACGGGACTTGCAGGGGTTGTCACTACGGTTGCCGGCGCCGATCGGGACACCCACTGGCCTTATAGTGAGGGCGGGGCTTTGCAACAGATTACGTATCCAACCGGTGGCAATACCCAGTTCACCTATGAATCAAATTATGTGTATACGGCGACGCCGACCTACGTGCCGACAGCCGTTTCCGGCGCGACGGCTGGATACGAAAATCTGACCGGCACGGGCCGGGCATTCACCACCAATTATGACACATATGAGGTCACTATGTCAAGCAATCAGCCCAGTACGCAGACGGGCGGCACCATGGAGTTATTTCAGAATGGGATAGGGGGGACCTGGGTGAATTCTTTTGGCGTAACGCCAGGTCAGTCCGACACCAGTTATGTCACCCTTCCGCCGAACATTTCGATAACTCCCGAAATGTTCGATAACAATAACAACCAATCGACGGGAAATTCTGGTGTAACCGGTACTATCTATGACCTTGTTCCAACGACCGTTTATGCCAATTCCCAAGTGGGCGGATTACGGATCAAGACCATCACGCAAAGCGATGCGATGACGGCTACGCCGGTGGTGACCAATTTCCAGTATACCTTTAACAATGTCACGGGTGGTCAGTCTTCCGGGATCCTGTTTAGTCAGCCGGTATATGTCGAAGTGATCCGAAGCGATGTATGGGCCATGGTGAACGGCTCATCCTGCAGCTCGCTGGGATGTGATATATGTTACGGCGGGATAAGTTACTACGAATCACCGTCCAGTATCCGGCCAATGGCCACTTCTCAGGGTAACCATATCGGCTATGGTGAGGTATATGTTTCTCAGCCTGGGAATGGCTATACGGAATATCAGTATTACAGCACCAACGGCACCTTTGCAAGTCCTGCCAACCCGCCGCTGACCGATGTTTGCGTCAGGACTATCACTAATTTGTGCCTCTCCGGTATCCCGAATTCTCCCGCGCCGCCGCTGCCCTTCGATCCGCAGCGGGGGGAACTGGCGTACCAGGCGGATGTCAATTCCAGCGGAAGCCTGGTCAAGTCTGTCAATTATATCCCTGCGTATCAGTTTGACTCGCTGGTGACGCCGGGTCTGATCTCAAAATTCTTTGTGACGGCCTATATTCCCACCGGTGGCAGTATCCCCGACGGGGAGTCGGTCGATCCGAATAACTCGTCGTCAGGCGGATTTTCTCCAATTGGTGTCGCCACCTTCACCGAATACAACCTGCAATCGGCCAAAAAGATCAGGGACAGTATGGTGACGCGTGTTTATGATCCATTGACGGGGAATAGCACGACCGATATTAAAACCACCTATTATGGGAGCCGTTATCATCACGAGCCTACCCAAACATTGACCTATTCTTCCAGTGGTCAAACGCTGGTCAGCAATTATAGCCATGCGTTCGACTTCCGGATCAGCAATTTCAATGTGACGGACCAGCTGCCGACGTATTATACCAATATCAACGGCGATAATGCCTGGTTGTCCAACGCCTTTTCATTGATAACGCTCGCTCCAACGGACCCGAATTACTTTTGGGACCGCCTGAACGATTTTACGGACTGGCGGTATATGGAGGCGATCGATCGCCAAACCTATATAACCTGGCGGCTACAGACATACGGAGGCTCCGGCAGCACCTATGCGTACGCCCACGGCAACGCGGAGACGGCAGCGGATGGAGAGCTCAAACCGGTGCTGGTGATGCAGGATGCCTTCCAGAACCCGGTGATAGAGAAGAGTAGCTGGAACAGCGGCAAACTGATCCACAGCGAATATACGCATCATGATTTCTCCTCGAATCCGGCTACATCGGTGTATCCATACAATTCGCAGCTGATCGATCTGCAGGCGCCGTCGACGACTTTTGCGCCAGCCGCGGTGAGCGTAAATACGATCGCTAGGGATAGCCGGTACGCGCTGGAATCCTCCTATACCTGGTCGCTTGGGAATGTGCAGCAGGCTACCCCCCATAGCGGCGTGACCAATACCTATGTCTGGGATTATACGAACACCGAGCCGATCGCAAAAGTGGTCAACACGACGATCGACCAGGTGGCGTATACGAGTTTTGAATCGAATGGCACGGGTAGCTGGAGCTTTTCAGGCGCCGGGCGAGACAGTGGTCACGGATTCACGGGGAGTCTGGCGTTTAATCTCAACGTCGGCGGAGCGGTAAGCCGGTCCGGTCTGACAAGCGGGACAACGTATATTGTAAGCTACTGGAGCATGTCGACGACCCCTTGTACCGTCACCGGGTCGACCGCTGTGCTGCAAGGCAAGACGATCACGATCAACGGGACTCAATGGACTTATTTCGAGCATACCGTCACCGGGACTACGTCGGTATCCGTGTCGGGTACCGAGGAGATCGACGAGCTTCGGCTTTATCCCTCAACGGCGCAGATGACGACATACACGTACAACCTGTTGGAGGGCATCAGCAGCGAATGTGATGTCGACAACCGGGTCACTTATTACTTCTATGATA
>Ga0302326_10031274_pt1 | contig 10632 bp, 8 predicted proteins | sample Palsa_T0_3_FD_202264 | JGI IMG/M metagenome (GOLD analysis project Ga0302326, IMG submission 202264) | Peat permafrost microbial communities from Stordalen Mire near Abisko, Sweden - Palsa_T0_3 | ecosystem: Environmental > Terrestrial > Soil > Palsa > Peat permafrost | place: Sweden: Abisko...
CCAGCCACAGGCACTGGCCTCTGATCGCACCCTCGCCGACGCCCAGGTCGATGCCAGCGCTTGGCCGACGGATGCGTGGTGGCATGCATACGGCGATCCGCAGCTCGACTCGCTGGTGGACGCAGCGCTGGCCGGCAGTCCGTCGCTCGAGATCGCGCAGGCGCGCCTGCGCGCCGCGCAGGGTCAGGCGATCGCGGCGCGCGCGCAGCTCGCGCCCACCGTTGCGCTCGATGGCTCCGTGATCCGGCAGCGCTTCCCGGTGAACGGGCTGTACCCGCCGCCGTACGGCGGCAGCTATTTCACGCAAGGAGAGGTGACGCTCGACTTCAGCTACGACATCGATTTCTGGGGTCGCAATCGCGCCCTGGCACAGGCGGCACGCTCGGGGGTGCAGGCCGCCGAGGCGAGCCGCGCCGCGGCGCGACTCGAGCTCGCCGTCGCAGTGGTGCGCGCCTACGTGCAGCTCGATCTTTCCTACGCGCTGCTGGATGTGACCAACGACAACCTCAAGCAGCAGACGGCGATCCTCGATCTCACCCAGCAGCGCGTGAGCGCAGGGCTGGAGAACACGGCACGCGTCAAGCAGTCCGAAGGCCAGCTGGCGCTGACGCGCGCAGGCGTTGCGGCCGTGCAGGCCAACATCGACCTGGCACGCGATCAGCTCGCGGACCTGGTGGGCGCCGGCCCCGATCGCGGGCTCGATCTGCAGCGGCCGCAGCTCCTGCCCCCCGCGCAGGTCACCCTGCCGTCCGTGTTGCCCGCGCAGCTCCTCGGCCGTCGTCCCGATGTCGCCGCCGCGCGCGCCCAGGTGGAAGCAGGTACGCACGGCGTCAAGGCGGCCGAGGCGAGTTTCTACCCGAACGTCAATCTCACCGCCTTCGCCGGCTTCCAGAGCCTGGGGCTGGCGCAGCTGTTCGATGCCTCGGACCGCATCCTCGGGGGCGGTCCGGCACTGTCGCTGCCGGTCTTCAACCGCGGTGCCCTGACCGGTGCCCTGTATCAGAGCCAGGCGCAGCTCGATCAGTCGGTGGGCCAGTACAATCAGACGCTGCTCGATGCGGTGCGCGAGGTGGCGGATGTCGTGGCCAACTGGCGCGCGCTGGAGCGCGAGACCGGTGAGGCGCTGACCGCGCTGGACGATGCGCAGCGTTCCTACGATCTGACCACCGAACGTTACCGCGCCGGCCTTGATAACTACCTGAGCGTGCTGTCGAGCCAGAACGAGCTGCTGCTGACGCAGGGCCTGCGCGCGGAACTGGAGGCGCGCCGGCTGTCTTTCAGCGTCGATCTGGTGCGCGCACTCGGCGGCGGCTACGCGCCGGCGCCCGCCGGCTGATTGCACCGCAAGATCGCAGCATTATGGATGCACAAGTCACCACCGCCCCGACACCGGCCGCGCAGCGGCAGCGCCGCCGCACCTGGCTGATCATCCTGACACTGGCGATCATCGTCATCGCCGTCCTGGTGCTCATCTGGTGGCTGGTGTTTGCGCGCTTCTACGAGAGCACCGACGACGCTTACGTCTCCGGCGACCTGGTGAACGTCATGTCGCAGGTGAGTGGCACGGTGGTGTCCATCGGCGCCGACGAAACGGACAAGGTGCAGGCCGGCCAGGAACTGGTGCGGCTGGACGCCACCGACATGCGCATCGCCCTGCAGGATGCCGAGCAGCAGCTGGCGCGCACCGTGCGCCAGACTCGCACCGTGTTCGCCAACCGCGACCAGCTGAACGCGGTCGTCAGCCAGCGCCGCTCTGACCTGGCGCGCGCCCAGGCTGACCTCGACCGCCGCAAGAATCTCGCCGCGAGCGGCGCGGTGTCCGGCGAGGAACTCGGACATGCGCAGGACACCCTCAGTGCCGCGCACGATGCGCTGATTGCCGCACAGAAGAACTACTCGGCCAGCCTGGCGCTGGTGGGTCGCACCGGGGTTGCCGACAACCCGGACGTCGCCGCCGCGGCCACGCAGGTGGAGCGCGCCTGGCTGAACCTCGAGCGCACCACCGTCAAGGCACCCGTGACCGGTTACGTCGCCAAGCGCAGCGTGCAGCTCGGCGAACGCATCTCCCCGGGCGCCCCGCTGCTGGCCATCGTGCCGCTCGAGCGGCTGTGGATCGATGCCAACTTCAAGGAAGTGCAGCTGAAGTGCATGCGCATCGGTCAGCCGGTCAAGGTCGTGTCCGACCTGTACGGCAGTCACACCGAGTTCAGTGGCAAGGTCGCAGGCTTAGGCATGGGGACCGGGGCGGCGTTCGCGCTGCTGCCGGCCCAGAACGCCACCGGCAACTGGATCAAGGTGGTGCAGCGGGTGCCGGTGCGCGTGATGCTGGATCCCGAGCAGCTCGGGCAGCATCCGCTGCGGATCGGCCTGTCCACTGACGCCACGGTCGACGTACACGGTTGCGACGGTCAGCAGCTGGCGCAGAGCCCGCCCGCAAAGCCGGTGCTGGCGACGGATGCATTCGATATCGACCGCAGTGAGATCCGCGCGCGCATCGCGCAGATCATCAGCGACAACAGTCTGGAGGGCAGCGCAGCGGCGGCGCCCGGCGCAGCCGGCGCGCCTGCGCAGCCGTAAAGCGCGGCAGCGCGCCGTCAGTCAATCGAACTTGAGGTAGCACAGGGGCAGCGCGGTGGTCGATTTGATGGTCTCGAGCGCGAAGCTCGCGCTGACATCCTGGAACTCCACCGCCGAGATCAGCCGCTTGTAGACGAGGTCGTAGGCGTCGATGTCGGGCACGACGATACGGATCAGGTAGTCGACGTCGCCGCTCATGCGATGGATTTCCGTGACCTCGGGAATGTCCCGCACGGCGCTCACGAACCTGTCGAACCAGGCCTCGCTGTGGTTGCCGGTCTTGAGGGTGACGAACACCGTGGTGCCGACATTCAGCGCGTGGGCATCGAGCAGCGCCACTGTCCGGCGGATGATGCCGTCCTGCTGCAGCTTCTGGATGCGCCGCCAGCAGGGCGCCTTGGACAGCCCGATGCGGTCGGCGATCTCGGCGGCGCTCAGTGCGCCATTGCCCTGCAGCAGGTCCAGGATTTTAGCGTCCAGCTTATCCATGAGACAAAATTCCACCATTTGCCTGTATCACGCAACATTGTTGCGCAAAACCGCAGGCTTGGCCATACCTTCGCAACCGCGTAGCGCCGCCCGGGGGCTAGCATGGTCCGGTGAATCCCATCCGCGCCTTCAGCAAGCATCCGGCCACGGTCGGCGAGAGCTATAGCGAGCATCTGTTGCACGCCACGGGGTTCGGGCTGCGCATGATGTTCGGGGGCCTCGCCTGTTTCGTGCACGGGGTGCTGCCGTTCCTGTTCGAGCGCACCGGCAGCCGCACGATCACGCAGCTGAATGACTGCATGGTCGCGAACCGGCGCCGTACCCTGAACCCTAGCGCGAGCGACAAGCGGCTGCCGCAGTAGCCGTGCGATCGCTGCGGCAGGCGATCGCCCCGGGCTGGTCCGCGCTGCTGCAGGCAGCCCCGGGCGTGCTGATCGCCGTGGCGCTGGCAGCCCTGGCGCGCGCCATGGCGCTGGGCTTCGCCCACGGCGTCGGCGGCCTGCCGAAATTCCCCTTAAGCCCCGTCATGTGTGCCGTCGTGCTCGGCATGCTGTGGCGCAATACGGTCGGCGTACCGAGCTGGGCGAGCAGCGGCCTCAACTGGGCGATGCATCGGCTGCTGCGCGTCGGCATCGCGCTGGTGGGGCTGCGCCTCACGCTCGGCGGCGCCACCGCCATCGCCCTCACCGCACTGCCGGTGGCGCTCACCTGCCTCAGCGTTGCGCTGGTCGCCGGCATCGGCATCTCCCGCATGCTTCGCGTGCCGCGGCGCCTCGGTTTCCTCTTGGCCATCGGTACGGCCGTATGCGGCTGTACGGCCGTGGTCGCCATGTCGCCGGTGATCCGCGCGCGCCACGCCGAGACCGCGTTTGCGGTCACCTGCGTGGTGTTGTTCGGCTGCATCGCCATGTTGTTTTATCCGTGGGTCGCAGGCCACTTCCTGGCGAGCTCGCCGGTGCACGCCGGTATTTTCTTAGGGACCGCCATTCATGACACCTCGCAGGTCATCGGTGCGGCACTCATCTACTCGCAGCAGGCGGCAGCCCCTGCCGCACTCGCGGCTGCAAGCGTGGCGAAGCTGCTGCGCAACCTCTCGATCGCGGTGCTCATTCCGGTGGCGGCTTGGCTGACGCAGCGTCACGAGGCGGCTGCCGAGCGCGCCGCGGAGCCGGAGGAGGGCGCGCCGCCGGCGGCGGGCAAGACCTCGCTGGTGCCCTTCTTCGTGCTGGCCTTCATTGGTTTCATTGCGCTGCGCAGCGGCGGCGATGCGCTGTTTCCGGCGACGACGGGGCTGTGGCCGGCGCTCGTCAACACCGGCTACACGGCGTCGGACCTGTTCCTCACCTGCGGCATGACGGCGGTCGGACTGTCGGTCTCCTTCACCGACATGTGGCGCATCGGCTGGCGACCGCTCGCGGCGGGCCTGATGGTCGCAACCCTGGTAGGCCTGTGCAGCCTGACGCTCACGAGCGCACTGCTGCACTTCCACGGCTGAAGCGCGCGCCCTGCGCAGCCGGCGCGCGCACGCTACACTGCCACGGCAATATCAGCCGTTACGGCAGCCGCGGAGTCGACAGTCATGGCGAGCGCTTCCGGGAAGGTTTCACGCCGCGCAGCGGAGCGCGCCGTGCGCACGCTCCTGCGCTGGGCCGGCGAGGATCCGCGCCGCGAGGGCCTGCGCGAGACCCCGCAACGGGTCGTCGATGCGTACCGCGACTGGTTTTCCGGCTACCAGATCGACCCGGCGGCGTACCTGCGCCGCACCTTCGAGGAGGTCGGCGGCTACGATGAGATGATCGTGCTGCGCGACATCTCGTTCGAATCGCACTGCGAGCACCACATGGCGCCGATCATCGGGCGCGTGCACATCGGCTATTTGCCTGCGGACAAGGTGGTCGGCATCAGTAAGCTCGCGCGCGTGGTGGACGGTTACGCGCGCCGTTTTCAGGTGCAGGAGAAGCTTACCGCGCAGATCGCCGACTGCATCGCCGACGTTCTGAAGCCGCGCGGCGTGGGCGTGGTGGTGGCCGCCGCCCACCAGTGCATGACCACCCGCGGCGTGCACAAGCGCAACGTCTCGATGGTCACGAGCCGCATGACCGGCACGTTCCGCAGCGACGCCCGCACGCGCAGCGAGTTTCTGAGCTTTATCGGTATCGGCGGCACACAGGAAGTGTAGGCGCGCCGCCCGCGAAGCCGGCCGGCCTGTCAGGTCAGAGCCGCGGTCGCTTCGCTGCGGGCCGCGCGCTTGCGGTCCTGTTCCTTGAGGAAGCGTTTGCGGATGCGGATGGAGAGCGGTGTCACTTCGACCAGCTCGTCATCGGCGATGAATTCCACGGCGTACTCGAGCGTCAGCTCGATCGGCGGCGTCAGCAGGATGGCGTCGTCCTTGCCGGCGGCGCGGATGTTGGTGAGCTTCTTGGTCTTGATGGGGTTCACCACCAGGTCGTTGTCGCGGCTGTGGATGCCGACGATCATGCCCTCGTACAGCTTCTCACCCGGGACGACGAACAGCCGACCGCGCTCCTGCAGGTTGAACAGCGCATAGGCGACCGCCTCGCCGTTCTCGTTGCTGATCAACACGCCGCTGTGGCGATCGGGAATCTCGCCGCGTACCGGCGCAAAGCCGTCGAAGATGTGGCTGATGAGCCCGGTGCCGCGCGTGAGGGTCAGGAACTCGCCCTGAAAGCCGATGAGGCCGCGGGCCGGCACGCGGTACTCCAGGCGGGCGCGGCCGTTGCCGTCGATGCTCATGTCGGCAAGTTCCGCACGCCGGCCGCCGAGCGCCTCCATCACCGCGCCCTGATGGCTGTCCTCGATGTCGACGGTGAGCGCCTCGTAGGGCTCGTGGACCTCGCCGTTCACCATCTTGGTGAGCACCTGCGGCCGCGCTACCGCCAGTTCATAGCCCTCGCGCCGCATGTTCTCGATGAGGATGGTGAGGTGCAGTTCGCCGCGGCCGGAGACGCGCATGACGTCGGGTTCTTCGGTGTCGTCGACGCGCAGCGCGACATTGCTCTGCAGCTCGCGGTACAGGCGCTCGCGCAGCTGGCGGCTCGTGACGAACTTGCCTTCGCGCCCGGCGAGCGGCGAGGTGTTCACCTGGAAGTTCATGGCGAGCGTTGGCTCGTCGACGCTGATCGGCGGCAGTCCGTGCGACCGCTCGAGGTCGCACAACGTCAGGCCGATGTTGACGTCTTCGATGCCGGTGATCGCGACGATGTCGCCGGCGCCGGCTTCCTCGACCGGCTGGCGCTCGAGGCCTGTGAAGGTCAGCACCTGCGCGATGCGCGCCGTGCCGCGGTCCTCCTCGCCGTAGCGCAGCGCCACGTTTTCGCCCGGACGCACCACGCCGCAGCGGATGCGGCCGATGCCGATGCGCCCCACGTAGGAGTTGTAATCCAGGGTCGAGATCTGCAATTGCAGCGGCAGCTCCGCATCCGCCGCCGGCGGCGGCACGTAGGTGAGGATCGCCTCGAACAGCGCCGACATGTCCGGGCGGCGCTCGGTGTAGTCGGTGCTCGCCCAGCCCTGCAGCGCCGAGGCATAGATCACCGGGAAGTCGAGCTGCGCATCGCTGGCGCCGAGCTTGTCGAACAGATCGAAGGTCTGGTCGACCACCCAGGCCGGGCGGCTGCCGGGACGGTCGATCTTGTTGACGACGACGATGGCCTTGAGGCCGAGCGCGAGCGCCTTGCGGGTCACGAAGCGCGTCTGCGGCATCGGGCCCTCGACCGCATCGACCAGCAGCAGCACCCCGTCGACCATCGACAGCACGCGCTCGACCTCGCCGCCGAAGTCGGCGTGGCCCGGCGTATCGACGATGTTGATGCGCGTGCCGCCATATTCGATGGCGCAGTTCTTGGCGAGGATGGTGATACCGCGCTCGCGCTCGATATCGTTGGAATCCATGATGCGCTCGCCCATGCGTTCGTGGGCGGCGAAGGTGCCGGACTGGTTGAGCAGGCAGTCGACCAGCGTGGTCTTGCCGTGGTCGACGTGCGCGATGATGGCGATGTTGCGGATCGGGCGATTCATGGCTGCCTTGAGGCGCTCGCGCTCGCCCGCGGCCTCAGCCGCGCGGCGCCGCGCGGCTGACGGGCGGTGTCCCAAAAAAGGGTGCGCAGGGTAGCAGATTCGTGCCCCCGCCGCCTTCATTTACCGCTGCGCTGCCGCAGGCGCGCCTTAAGCGCTCGGCAGGCCGATGCGCAGCGCCGTCATGGCCAGCCGTACCTCGATGAAGAAGGCGATGAAAGCGGCGCTCAGGCAGACCATGGCGCCGACGAACAGGAGCGCGATCATGATGGCCAGTTCCGAGCCCATAAAGGCGTTGGCGAACAGCGTGACCACTACCAGCGCCACCAGCAGGGCGGCGATCGTCGCCAGCGAAATCGCGACATTGATGTAGTTGGCCCGCCGCGCCAGCACCCGCAGATCGTCGTGCAGCTGCGGTCCCCGGCCCGGGTGGCCTTCGATCTGCTCCTCGAGCGTGCGTGCCCGATCGACGATGCGCGACAGTCGGTTCGTCAGAACGCCAAGCGTAGCCGCGACGCCGGACAGCAGGAATACCGGTGCGACCGATGACTGGATAAGGTGGGCGATATCCATGGCGAAAGACCGTTGTGTGTGGGCGCAGGCAGCGGCAGTCCCGCAGCGTATGCTGCCACCCGCGCGCCGCCATTTGTAGCAGGAAACTCAGGAGCTTGCGCAAGGAGCGTGGCGCCTGTGCTGTTGCGGCCCGTCGGCACTTGTTGTACGATCGTTCAACAACGTAACTTTAAGGCTGGCCGCCATGAAGCCGACTCCGCTGCATCGCGTCGAAACCTTCGCCCCCACCGGCCTCGAGGGCCAGAGTCTGCCGGCATGGATCTACCACGATCCGGAGTTCTTCGAGCGCGAGCGGCAGACGATCTTCCGCAACAGCTGGCAGCTCGTGTGTCACCTGAGCGACGTGCCGCGCCCCGGCGACTTCCACACGTTCGAGTTTTTCGGCGAGTCGGTGGTGGTAGTGCGCACCGAGGACGGCGGCGTCCGCGCCTTCCACAACGTCTGCCGCCATCGTGCCGCGCGCCTGCTCGACGGGCCGAGCGGCCACTGCGGCCGCCGCATTACCTGTCCGTATCACGCCTGGACCTATGCGCTCGACGGGCGCCTCGTCGCAGTGCCCAACCGTGAGGCCTTCAAGGCGGTCGACACCGCGCGCCACGGGCTGGCGCAGCTCGAGCACGAGGTGTTCCTCGGCTTCATCTTCGTGCGCTTCGCCTCAGGCCTGCCGAGCGTGGCGGAGATGGCTGCCCCCTACGCCCACGAGCTCGCGCCGTACCGCCTGGAGCAGCTGCAGCCGCTCGGGCGCGTGAGCCTGCGGCCGCGCGCGGTCAACTGGAAGAACGTGGCCGACAACTTCTCCGATGGCCTGCACATCAACGTGGCGCACCCGGGCCTGACGCGCCTGTTCGGCAAGGGTTACGGCATCGAGGCGAAGCCCTGGATCGACAAGATGTGGGGCACGCTGCGCGATACGCCCTCGAGCAACTGGTCGGAACGGCTCTATCAGCAGCTGCTGCCGAAGGTCGCGCAGCTGCCGCCGGAGCGGCAGCGGCTGTGGACCTACTTCAAGCTGTGGCCGAACGTCGCCTTCGACATCTACCCAGAGCAGATCGACTTCATGCAGTTCCTGCCGGTGTCGCCGACGCAGACGCTGATCCGCGAGATCGCCTACGTGCACCCGGACGCGGAACCGAGCCGCGAGATGCGCGCCGCACGCTACCTCAACTGGCGCATCAACCGGCGCGTGAGCCTCGAGGACAAGACCCTGATCGAGCGCGTGCAGGCCGGCATGGCCTCCAGCAGCTACAGCTCCGGACCGCTGGGGGAGGGCGAAGTGTGTCTCAAGAGCTTTGCGCGCCGCATGCGCAAGCTGATCCCCGAGAGCGCGCTGCCGCATCCGCCGGGCCGGGGCTGGAGTCATGCCTGACAAGGCGGGCGGCCAGCGCGATGCGCTGATCATCGGCGGCGGGCACAACGGGCTCGTGTGCGCCGCATACCTCGCCGCCGGCGGCCTCAAGGTCACCGTGCTCGAGCGGCGCGGCGTGGTGGGTGGCGCTGCGGTCACCGAGGAATTCCATCCGGGCTTCCGCAACTCGGTCGCCGCCTACACCGTTTCGCTGCTCAACCCCAAGGTCATCCGCGATCTGGATCTGCCGGCGCACGGCCTGCAGGTGGTCGAGCGTCGCTGTGCCAACTTCCTGCCCACCGCCGACGGTCGCTACCTTTTGACCGGGGCCGGGCGCACCCAGGCGGAAGTGGCGCGCTTCTCGGCACGTGATGCGGCGCGCCTGCCCGAGTACGGCGAGCGTCTGGAAGCGATCGCGGACGTGCTGCGCGACCTCGTGCTCACGACTCCGCCCAACGCGCTCGAGGGCAGCTGGCGCCTGGTGCTGCCGGAGTTGATGCAGGCGGCGCGTATCGGTGGCCGCCTGCGCCGTCTCGACATGGGGCTGCGGCGCGAGCTGCTGGCGCTCTTTGCCATGTCCGCCGGCGACTATCTGGACAACTGGTTCGAGAGCGATCCGATCAAGGCGGTGTTCGGCTTCGACGGCATCGTCGGCAACTACGCCAGTCCCTACACGCCGGGCTCGGCCTACGTGCTGCTGCACCACGTGTTCGGCGAGGTCAACGGCAAGCACGGCGTGTGGGGCCATGCCATCGGCGGCATGGGCGCCATCACCCAGGCCATGGCGCGCGCCGCCACGGCACGCGGCGTGGAAGTGCGCCTGTCGAGTCCGGTGCGCGAGGTGCTGGTCGAAGGCGACCGCGCCGTCGGCGTCGTGACCGAGTCGGGCGAGACGCTGCGTGCCGCCGCCGTCATCTCCAATCTCAATCCGAAGCTGCTGTACGGCAGCATGTTCGCCCCGAGCGCGCTGCCGCCGGAGGTGCGCGAGCACATGAGCCACTGGCGCTGCGGCTCGGGCACTTTCCGCATGAATGTCGCCCTGAGCGAACTGCCCGACTTCACCTGCCTGCCTGGCAAGGCACTCGGCGATCACCACACCGCCGGCATCATCATCGCGCCGACGCTGAGCTACATGGAGCGCGCCTACTTCGATGCGCGCGAGCGGGGCTGGTCGCGCGCGCCGATCGTGGAGATGGTCATCCCGTCCACGCTCGATGATTCGCTGGCGCCGCCGGGTCGGCACGTCGCGAGTCTGTTCTGCCAGCACGTCGCGCCGACGCTGCCCAACGGCGAGTCGTGGGATGCGCACCGCGAGAGCGTGGCCGATCTCATGATCGAGACCGTCAACGCGCACGCACCCAACTTCAAGGCGGCGGTGCTCGGCCGCCAGATCATGAGTCCGCTCGACCTGGAGCGCACCTTCGGCCTGATCGGCGGGGATATCTTCCACGGCCAGCTCAGCCTCGACCAGTTGTTCTCGGCGCGCCCCATGCTCGGCTACGGCAACTACCGCGGGCCGCTGCAGGGACTGTACATGTGTGGCGCCGGCACCCATCCGGGCGGCGGCGTCACGGGCGCTCCCGGACACAACGCGGCGCGGGAAATCCTCGCCG
>Ga0302326_10031275_pt1 | contig 10631 bp, 8 predicted proteins | sample Palsa_T0_3_FD_202264 | JGI IMG/M metagenome (GOLD analysis project Ga0302326, IMG submission 202264) | Peat permafrost microbial communities from Stordalen Mire near Abisko, Sweden - Palsa_T0_3 | ecosystem: Environmental > Terrestrial > Soil > Palsa > Peat permafrost | place: Sweden: Abisko...
GCCATTCGGCGATGCGGTCGCGCTTCCAGGACTGGGTGGCAGGATGATCGACCTCGAAGACTTTCAGTCCCCGGTCTGCGTACGGATTGCGCAACCCAAAGGTCTCCAATCCCGCGCCGACAGAAACAGCCTGTCGCACGCCGGCCTCCACCGCACGACCCAAAGTATCCTCGCTGAAGCGGCTACGCATGGCGGTCCCAAGTCGTCTGATCAGATCCTTGCGTTCGCCAAATCCCGCTTTTGAAATGGCCGCCGGATCGACACCGGCCATCGCGCACGCGTAGGGGTCCAGCAATGCCTTGCCGCCATCGAGTACCTGATGGGCGGCTCGAAGTTTGGCCATGGCCAGGGCCGATTTGCTAGGTTCGCCTTGCTGCATGCACCCAAGTCCTCCACGCCCGCGGGCCGGTTACGGCATTACGCTAGCGCGCTTTCCGCCGAGATGGAACCAATGGCGGTCGTCTTGTTGAAAACAGAGACCAAGGCCATGCGCGTCCACCCGTGAATGACACCGGCCACTACCGGGTGATACCACGGAATTCAAATTTGCCGAATCTGGGCCCCGCTCCTGGAATTGCGTCGCGATATTGGCGAACGCGCTCGGGGTGAAGACGCCACCAAATCCGAGTGGTCCGATTTCGTTTACCTGCTCTTCTGAAGGTCCGGCGCGCCGTGACGTCGTAAACGCGACGACAATTTGTTTGATCGGAGTTCTGCCGTTCTGCCGACGCCCGGAGGATCGGTTTCAGCCGGGTGTGCGCTTTGAAGACGAACTGCCGCGGTCTTGCTTACGCGACAATCTGCGCGTGCGATGGCGACCCTTGGCGATGGAAGGGGTTTTTCCACTCGACAAATGTGCGAACCGATGTAGTGTCCGACGACGAGCAATTGGTGCGCCATTTCCTAGTACTGCGAATGCGGTTAGGCGGCTCGTGCGATGGGCAACGGTCCTGTAGATTTTGTTTGAGGTTAATGGCCATGGGGAAACACAACGCCCGGCTTGTTCGGGCGCTCGGGCCCAGGGGCATCGCTGCTCATCGGGGATTGGACACCGTCAATAGAATGCCCGTCGTCAGGGTGCGCAGCGCCTGCCGGCCGTCGCCAGTTGAATGAGGGTCTCACCGGTGGCGGTCGCCTCACAAGCCGAAATTCAGAAAAGCGTACGCGCTGCGCTGAAGGAAGGCCGGCACGACGAGGCCAAAGTTACGCTCGCGGCAGCGCTCGATCGTTGGCCGGATGCCTACTGGATGCTGATGCTGCATGCCGAGGTGTTGAAAGCATCCGGCGACCTCGCGGAGGCACTCGCACAATTGCGTGCAATTCACGAAAGATTTCCGGACAAGCACTGGGCAGCACAAGGAGTGATCCGGTTGCTGTTTGAGGAAGACCGCCAGGCGGAAGCGCGTGCCTTTTTTGAGAATGCCGTCTGGACCAGCACAGTGCCGGACGAAACCAAGTCTCAAATGATCACCGCGCTGTCGCCCCGGCGCGGCAATCTCGATGAAACGATCGCTTTCCTGGGGCGTCTGCTTTTCGCCAGTCCGGGCAGCCCCGCAGTCCTGACCAGGCTTGCGATGATCCGGGCGAGGCAGGGGCTGTGGGATGAAGCCGTGAGCCTTCTCGACGAGATCGCCGCGCGCGGTCCGGTGCCCGAACACGCTCGCGCGATCCAGGCCGATTTGCTTTCGGGCTTCGGCCGCTTCCCCGAAATGCTCGTGATCGCGCGAGAACTCGCAGCGGCCCATCCGCATCGGGTGGATTACACGCATCGTGTCATTCTCGCGCTCAGCGGGTCCGGCGATCACCAGGAAGCCGCGCAGGTCCTGAAGGACGCTGCGGCCAGATGGCCGGGTGACTGGCGCGTGCTTTTTCGCCTGAACCGTATTGTGCCTGTGCAGCCGCTATGGGACGAGGCCTTCGCCATCATCGAGGCCAGTTTCAACCCCGCGACGACATACGCTCGCTCGTTATTTCAATTTGCGGTGGCTTCATTGCGCCAGGGGAAGACGGAGCAGTCGCTCATCGCGCTGGATGCAATCGCGCAGAGAGGTCTTGCCTCAACGCATGCGGACCCGCTCCAGCATGTCCTTGGAAGGTTTTCGCCCGAAGAATGGCGCGCGCGAATGCGACTCGCGGACGATCAGACCGCCGAGGTTCAAATTGTCGGCGTCGAGGGAGCAGACACCACGATCGTCATTTTCGGTGGAATCGATTTTGGTTTGTCCAGTCTGCCGTTCGGCTACGTCGATGCGCTGTTGTCGTCATACCGGGCCAACGTGGTCTATCTTCGCGATTTCGCCTTCCGTGCATACTTCGAAGGCATATCGAGCCTTGCACCGACGGCCGAGCAAACCCTCGATCGATTGCGCGAGATTCTGGAACGGCTCGGGACGCGCCGGCTGATCACGATCGGATATTCGGTAGGTGGGTTTGCTGCAATCCGATACGGCGCTCAACTGGGAGCCCAGGCGGCGATATCTTTCGGCGCGCCGACCACATTGGAAGAGGAATTTGAGGCCGACTCCAAGCCCGGTGTCGGCTATAGGCCGAAAGCGCTGAAGCGGGCGCTGTCATTTCGCCTGACCGATGAAACAAAGGACCTCGTCAAGGACCTTGCAGGAACGTCAACGCGCGTTTTTTGCCACTATGCGGCTCAATATCCCGCCGAAGTCGCACATTCCAACCGGTTACGCGACCTCGACAATGTCGAGTTGCGACCGCTGAACATCTCGGATCACTCAGTAGCTATGCGCGCAATTGCCGACGGTATCCTCGATCGCCTACTGGTCGAGGAAATCGGCGTGCCGGTCAAATAGGATTACGAGCATGCACGTGGAGAGTATGACGTTACCGGTCCTGGCGTCCCAGCCGCCGATTGAGCGACGAATGCGGACGATCAGTTTCCGCCTTCGCACCTTCCGCTGCATTCTCGAGATGCTGCGGCCGGGAATCGGCGGAGGTTTGCTGGTCGATCTCGGAGCCGGTCCCTGCCTGTTCGCAAAGTTGGCAGCGAAGGAAGACTTCCGGGTGACTGCGGTCGATGTCAGGCCGCCCTGGAACATCGATGGCTCGCCGTTGCCGCTCGAGAGCCTTGAGGGGATCGAGTTCGTGCAGGCCGACGCTTGCAAATTCGATGTGTCGGGTTTCGATATCGTCTCGATTGTGGGGCTGCTTTACCACCTTACGCTGGACGAGCAGATCGATCTCCTGACCCGCTGCAGCGGGAAGACCGTCATCATAGACACGGAAGTCTTCGACGACACGGCGATGTCCGAGTCGGCGCGCGAACGGATCTTTCCTCCCGCCGATGCGAGAGAGTACAATGGCATCGATTGGCTGGAGACCGACCATGTTTGGTCTTCCAAGGGCAATCGCTATTCCTTCTGGCACACCGTTCCCAGCCTGTTGCGCATGTTCGAGAACACGGGCGCGCGGAATGTCACAATGTTCGGGCCGCAATACCGATCGGCGCACGGGCCGCGCCAGTGGTACCTTTTGAACGTTCCGGATATTGCCGGCTGAGTTGTGCCGACCCATAGGATCGCCTTATGACGGACGAAGCTGCGCCGAAGCGGGTCGCGATCACCGGAACTTTCGATGTTGCCAACTATGGCGACTTGCTGTTTCCGCTGATCGCCGACTATCGGCTTGGGGCAAAGGGCTTGAAGATCGTACCGGTTTCGCCGACGACCGGAACGACGGTATTCGCCGACGCCGTACAGCCCGTCGGGATCGGATCCTTGATCTCCGGCGAGGAGGCGGTTGACGCTATTCTCATAGGCGGCGGTTATATTATTCACCAGCTGCTTCTTGATGTTTTGCGGGAGTATCGGGAATCCGGAGTCGGTGACTGGGGGGTTCCGGCGCTCTGGCTGGGCGCGACCATGGCGGGCGCGCTGCAGGACATACCCATCGCGTGGAACGCGCCCGGCGTACCGCTGCCCTTTTCCACTCGCATGCGCGACGGCATGGTCGCGACGGCGCTTCGCGCCGCGGATTATGTTGCTGTGCGCGACCGCGGCAGCGCCCAATTGTTGGGAAGCCATGACGGCACCACCGTTGAAGTTGTCCCGGATACTGCGCTGGACTTGGCTGGGTTATGGCCGCCCGCGACTCTCACCGCGACGTTTCACGAACTTCTGCGACGCAAATCGACCCCGGGCGATCGACAAAGCTTTGCCGTGCATTTCCGTGCCCGTTCGCTCGGCGAAACGCCGCTGGCGACGTTGGGCGGTTGGATTGACGAATTCGCGCGTGTCCACGATCTGCGTCCGATCCTGATCGCGATTGGGCCGAGCCTGGGTGACGACGCCGATGCGCGCGATCTTTCGGCTCATGTCGCAACGCCCCACATCCTGTTGGACGATCCGCGAAGCCTCACCGAGATCGCCGCCGCAATTGAATCATCGCGTCTTTATCTCGGTGCGTCGTTCCATGGCTATGTGACGGCGGCGTGCTATGGCAAGCCGGGCGCGTTGGTGGCCCGGCCGGCCCACAAGAAGTTCAGCGGCTTGCTCGAACAGATAGGCAGAAAGCAGGATCTTGCGTTCGATTGGCGCCAGGCTTTCGACATCGCCGCGCGCAACTACGCGTCCGGCATCGAAATCAGGCTTCCCAGTTCGGTGTCGCAGTCGCTCGATGCACACTGGTCTCGCATCGCCGCCGCAGTCGCCGATCCTCTGCGCGGCCGCAACGCCCGCATCCGCTTCTTGCGCGATTATCTGCATCACGGCATCGAGTTCGAAGGTGCGAGCTGGATGCTCAAGCCGGTTCTGCCGCGCCGCCGACAGGAACCGCCGGAATAGCTTCGATCACGCGCTTCGAACGCGAATCGAACCGCCAGCCGGGTTTCCGCACGGCAGCCAGCGGTTTGCGCCGGATTTGAAAATATTCCCTGCTAATTGCTTTGAGGACATCAAGTCCGTGTTCCGGCGAGTTGGAGGTTGTGCCGCCATGAATCTGGTGAAAGGTGGCGTCGCCTTCAATGCGAATGAGTTGCGTGCCGGGCAGTTCGCAGGCCCGAATGAGGACATCCGGGTTGGCCAGACCACCGCCGGGGCTGGTGAACCGGGCATCATAGCCGCCGAGTTCATCCCACAAAGTCCGCGTCATGAAGAGAGCGTTGCTCTCCAGGATCGGCCCATCGACACCGCTGCGCCACGATGGAACCGCGATTTCGAACAAGCGACTGCCGTCGTTGGGCCAGCCGATAGACTCCAGCAGCCGATCTTCCTCGGACGCATCGTAGCCTCGAGCCATGCTGGTAGCCTGGTGGGCGGGCCCAAGGTGGTAGTTGTACGTCGCGACCACCGGGCGCGGATGAAGCGACGCCGCGAGCGCGCACGAATCGACGAGTCCCGGAGACGCCAGGCGCGCGCCGTCGATCCATACACCGATCAACGGCGCGCTCGCCTGGCGGAGGCCGAAATTCACTGCTTCGACAGGCGTGTCCGATATTTTCGGCAGTCTGTGGTAGATTAGATTGAGTCCGAGAGACGCGAATTGATCCTCGGGTGGCGGCACGCGTGAACCGTTGTCGATCAGAATGATCTCGCAGCGTCCGGCCGGGCAGTTGCGTTGATAGTTGGGAGAGAGGGATAGCAACGTACGCCGAATGACCCGCGCCATTTCATAGCAGATAACGACGATGCTGATTTCAGCCGCCACGATCTACGTTTCCCGTTCGCGAATCGTAGAGCCAGCCGATTTCGTGCACCATTTTCAAGGGACGGCCGGTTCTACGGTAGTAGTCTCGGCTGGTCAATTTCAGAATGTCCGCACCGGGGAATCGTGCCCCGGTCGAGACACCGCCGTGAATTTGGTGAAAGGTTGCCTCTCCCTGAATTCGGATCAGCTGCACGCCAGGCGAGCCGCAGGCGCGGAGGAAGAGATCGTGATTGGCCGAACCGCCGCCCGGACCGATAAAGCGCCGGTCATATCCTCCAAGCTCGCGCCACAGGCTCTGCGGAAGGAAGATGGCGTTGCTTTCCCACATGCGTCCGGTGGGACCGCCGATCATGTCCGGCGATGAAATATCGAAGAGCCGATAGCCGTCCTCCGGCCAAGCAATGGATTCGAGCAGCTTGTCTTCTGCATCGGCATTGTAGCCTTTGTGCGCACTGAAGTACTGCAGCTCATGCCCGAGGTGATAATTGTAGGTCGCAACGACCGAGCGGGGATGAAGCGCCGCCGCGCGGGCGCATGCGTCCACGAGACCGGGCGACGCCATGCGCGCGCCGTCGATCCAAACTCCGATCAGCGGCGCGGTCGCTTTCGAAAGGCCGAAATTCAGCGCTTCGACCGGCGAATCCGAGGTCTTCGGGAGATGATACAAGGCGAGATCGAGACCGAGATCCGCGAACTGCGCCTGCTGCGGGGGACTTCGCGAGCCGTTATCGACCAGAACGATCTGGCACCGCCCGGTCGGACAGTTGTGTTGATAGCGAGGTGACAACGACAACAACGTTCGGGGTATCTCGCGCGCCATATCGTAAGCGATGACGACGATACTGATTTCCGGCAGCGCTGCCATTTTCTTCCGCTTCGGCTATTCAGTAAGGAGACCGGCCTTCGCCAGCGATTCGACCAGTCCGTCGACGCTCGGATTCTCGAAGAAAAGCGCCGGTTCCAACTCGATACCGAACTCCTCTTCCATGACGCCGGCCATAATCACGGTTTCGGTGGAGTCGAATCCATAAGCGTCGAATGTTTCGCCGGTGGGAAAAGGCGTAGCCGGTACGTCGACGGCTTCCGTAATGTACTTGATGAGCCACGCCCGAACCGTATTGCGGTCGCGCGATCGATGAAGTTCGTTCACGTCGTTTTCCTTTTCGAGATGGGCCGTAATACAACCGGAAGCTTCGCCAGCTCACGGAAGAGCAGATGTTCCTGCCATTGCGGCGAGGCCTCGAGCAACTCAACATCGAACCGTCGAAACATCGTCGAAATGAGAGTTGCCGCCTCCAGGTGCGCCAATCCTGTACCGAGGCAGGCGTGAATACCGGCGGCAAAGCCTAGATGAGGCGCTCCGCGGCGGTCAATGTCGAAACGTTCGGGGTGTTCATATGCCTCAGGGTCGCGATGGGCTACCTCCAGCTTGACATAGATAGCGGACCCCGGCGGGATGCGCACGCTCGATAGACACATTTCCGGTCCCGCGACACGGCCGACATGCCGCAGTGGCCCAGCGAACCGCATAGTTTCGTCAATGCAGGCTTTCATCAGACCGGGATCCGCCATAACGCGCTCGCGATCGGCAGGACGCGCGGCCAACAAATACATCATGTTGCCTAGAAGCATGGCCGTCGTTCGCGTGCCGGCCATGATGAAGAAAAATGCACCGGCCGCGATCTCGTCGTCATCCAGGCCGAACTCGGAAGCACCCAGTGTGGCCATGCGTCCCAGTCCACCCGTCATGCCGCGCTGCTCGCGGATCTTTTCGGTCATGGCTGCCGACAACTCGCGCGCCTCATTCTCCAGCCGTTCGTAGGTCTTCAACGACGATCCGCGATGCCAGGCGCCAATCAATTGGGCGCCGGTCCGCATGACATTTGCCACAAAGTTCTCCTCCAGACCGAGCGCCCTGGCGATTGTCATGGCGGGAAAACGGGTGGCGAGAACGTGCACCGCGTCGACAGGCTCCCCGGATGGGATTGTGTCCAGCAGAGAATCCACGCTCCGGCGCATTGCGCTCTCGCTAAGATCCGCCGCGAAATTCTGGAGACTTTTCTTCAGAAATAGACGAATTGTCGTGTGTGCCGGCGGATTTCTATGAACGAGAATTCCGCCGAGCATCGTGACGAGATTCGGAAACGTGCGTCGCCATCTTACTCCCAGCCTCGCAATCTCGTTGCCCAGTTCCACGACCTGGACTTCGGGATGACGCAATACTGCGGCCGCGTCGGCGTAGCGAGTGAGAATGAAGGAGTTTTCTTTCGCACTCCATCTGGGTGGCTCATGCGACGCCTCAACCCAGTCCGGCACCATCATGAGCCGGCCCTTTCCTCTGCGGGAAGCACGCCGGTGGCGAGAAGCGGTGCGAGTTCGCCGCGAAGGAACCACTCGCGCAAGCGGCTGCGCTGAATTTTGCCGCTTGCCGTAGTCGGAATTGTCCCCCGCGCAACCAGAAGGGCCGCAGTCGGAGTCGTGCCGTGATCCTCGCCGATCGCACTTGTTGCGGCCTTGAGCAGCGCCGCACCCTCGGCCTGTTCCACCGATTTCTGCGCAAGTTCGCAAACGATCACCATCGCCTCTCCATGCTCGCGCTCGATCCCGAAACACGCAGTCGATCGCAGCAACGCGGCCTTGGAAAGGCTCATAACCGTTTCTTCGACGTCCTCGGCATAGATGTTGGCGCCATGGATGATGAGCATGTCTTTGAGACGACCCGCGATGTAAAGCTCGCCATCCGAAATGAAGCCGAGATCGCCCGAGCGCAGGTATCTCTTGCCGCCGATCCTGAGCTCGCGCGCGTCGTCCGGCACCTCTGCACCAATCTCATGCGACCAGAAACCCCGGCTGACATTGTCGCCGCCCACGCAGATTTCGCCCGTAACACCTTCCGGGAGGATCGCATCGCCGGCGCCGACGATAAGAACCTCGCAGCTCATTCGCGGCCATCCGCAGGAAACGAGTTCACGCGCGCCGGCAACGCCTCTTTCTCCGGTCGATTCACGGTCCGCCGAATGTGTGCGCAAACCGGATCCCGCATTACGCCCGCTCACGAACAAGGTTGCTTCGGCCTGTCCGTAGCAGGGGTAGAGCGCGGCGGGATCGAAGCCATGCGGGGCGAATTTCGCGGCGAACGCGCGCATGGTCCGTGGTCGCACGGGCTCCGCGCCACAGAAAGCGACCTTCAACGAAGAAAGATCAATTCCCCGAATCTGCTCTTCGCCGACGGCGCGGACACAAAGATCGTAGCCGAAATTGGGCGCGCCGGCGGTCGTGGCACGCCAGTCGGAGATCGCTTTCAGCCACCGCGACGGGCGTTGCAGGAACGCGAGCGGCGACATGAACACCGAGAGGCCGCCGATAAAAAGGGGCTGCAGGATGCAGCCGATCAATCCCATGTCGTGATGAAGCGGCAGCCAGTTTGCGACGATGAGCGCTTCGGTATGTCCAAAGCCCTCGGCGATCATCGCCTGGTTGGCCATGACGTTGCCATGAGTGACGGCGACACCCTTGGGTTTTCCCGTCGAACCCGACGTATATTGGATAAACGCCAGCGTAGATCCGGACGGATTTGGCACGCTTGCAAGGGGCGAGCCTGCGAAGACTTCGGGCACCGTGAGAATTTGTCCGCCCCATTCGCCTATCGAATCGGATGCGTCCCTGGCCGTTCGATCCGTGATGATGGCGGCAGGCTTCGCCGCTCTGGCAATGCCTTCTATGCGGTCCCAGTGCCGACGTTGCAGCGGATATGGGACAGGCACGGCATAGGCGCCCGCATAGAGGCAACCAAGGAAACACCGGATGAAGTCGATTCCCGCCGGCAGCGCCACAATGACGGGTCTCGAGGCCGCGCCGGCGTCGCGCAGCACGCTGCCCACTATACGAGCGGAACGATCGAGATCGGCATAGCTCGCACGGCCGACTTCACGCTCTCCGCGCTCCAGAAATACCATCGCGGTGCGATCGCCATGCGACTGCGCGCGCGCACTCAGCAACTCGACCATATTGGAGGGATGCTCACGATCGCTACGCAAAGCCATTCAGGACGCTCCATGGATCATGGTGTAAGTTATCCTGATCAATCATTGCCGCCGTCGCTTGACGCGGGCCTCCGCGCGTCCGCTCGCAGAAGCGCGTCGTTAAGCGCCGTCAAAAGGCAGATAACCTCATCCCAATCCCAACGAAAGAACAGCGCATCGTCCATGCCGATGCCGCCGGAAACGAGCCATTCGCGATTCATCGAAAACTGTTCGACGAGATATTTTGCATCTTTTTCAAATACACCGGTCATGCTCAGCAGCAAACTTTCGGGAAGCTGAAAATCTGCACCCTTAATGTCATAAAGTATGGTGCGCAGGCGCGGCGCCCACTGTGTCGCGATGCCGCCGGATTTTTGGGCCTCATTCAAAGCGAGCAGCGCCTTCGCCGCGGTCAGGCTCATGACAGGACCAGGAGGGCGTTCGACGGCGTCAACGGAATCGAAGTGGATGCCAAGGCTTTGCAGCAAATTCCGAGTCTGCTGTACTGCGTTTCCGCCAAATGGGGCTGCGATCACGCGATCGTCCCCGAAATGCTCGACCCAGGCTTTTAGTCGGTTATACCGAGCCGTGATTTTCTTCTCAAAGCCGAGCCCGAGATCGCCGACGGCCAACGAGGATCGGCATTGATTCAGCGCGGCATGCCTTATGTTTTCCGCCGGCCGGCATATCCAGCAGAGCACAAGGGGCTGAACGCCGCGGTCATGGAGATAGTCCGCCAGGGCTTTCACCTGGGTGGACGGAAAGTTCCAAAGCTGTGCTGCGGAGATAAATCCGGTACGCCCCGTCAAGCCGGTGAGGAACTGATCGAGCGAATGCCTCATCGATTCGGGATTCGGCTGCGCGCTTCCGGGTTCTCGCCGGCCTCCCGCCGTTCCCAGGCCAGTCGGCTGCGCATCCGCAAAGGCCGACGTCATAGTTTCC
>Ga0302326_10031276_pt1 | contig 10631 bp, 7 predicted proteins | sample Palsa_T0_3_FD_202264 | JGI IMG/M metagenome (GOLD analysis project Ga0302326, IMG submission 202264) | Peat permafrost microbial communities from Stordalen Mire near Abisko, Sweden - Palsa_T0_3 | ecosystem: Environmental > Terrestrial > Soil > Palsa > Peat permafrost | place: Sweden: Abisko...
ACGGATTTGCCGGGCATGGCACTATCTGCAACAAGCCCTTACCACAACGCGGCGAGTGATGGAACCGATATCGGCGCGAACGTCTCCGCAGTGCTGGCGGCGGTCAAAGGCGTGAATTAGGCGCGCCGCAGATGTTGCGCCCGGTTTAGGGGCCGCGAAACTGCTTTCCACCCTCGCAAGAGCTTGAGGCTAAACGATAATCATTAAACATTTGCGCGAGCAACGCACCGCGTCCCGCGACCCGAAAAGGCTCAAACGGGTTGCATTTCGTCGACTATTGTCGCTTTCGGAATCTTGGAGTTCCCGTCGCCCCGGCTGGTGGAATTTGGCTTCCGTTTCGGGTATTTGTTGAAAACAAGGATTAAATTGGGTTCGTTTCGTTTTTTCGGTTTGGCTTCGATGGAGCTCCCCGGATTGTAACAGGGCCAGACTTTCTTGATTTTCTTGTAGCATTCCGTGACATTACGCCGGTGAAGTGACCTATCCCGGATTGAGCATACCATGCCGGCGGCGAGAGTTCGGCGGACTGATTGGAACTGGGCGTTTGTTTTCAAGTCATAAGAGGCGGAGTGCGGCGTGTGAATGGCTCGCGGCCTCCGGCTACTACGGGGTTTGAAAAAGACGCGCTGCGCGCGCGTTGGGCGGCCTGCGAGGCCGCTGCAGGCTGGGCGCCTGCCCCACAAGCACTGGCTTGCGGGCGGACGCGGTGACTGACCGCTTTCTGTTGGCCGGTTTGTTCCTCTATCTCTTCAGGAAGGCCAATCTCGGGAAGTCCAGTCTCTTCGGCTTGCTCCAACGAGGTGCGGCTTTCATCTTTCCAGAGACCGCCACAGCGCTCTGGAGCTTCATCTTCTTTCCTTCCCTTTTTCGCCTTCACCTTAGTTTGCCTTGATGACCCGCAGGCCGACGTGGAAACGTGGACGCCGGCCACAGGGCTGGAGCCTTGCGCTACGAATCTGCTAACTTCGATAGATAGAACATGAGGGCGCATCGCTTGGCTGTCTTTATGCTGCTGCCGCTTCTGGCGGCGGCGCAGAACCTGCATGAGTTTGAGAAGAAAGTTACAGAGTTTACGCTGGCCAATGGCCTGCACTTCATTGTCGTGGAGCGGCATGAGGCGCCCGTGGTATCGTTTCACACTTATGTAAACGCCGGTTCGGTGGACGACCCCTCGGGCGCCACCGGGATCGCGCACATGTTCGAGCACATGGCGTTCAAGGGCACCGAGAGCATCGGCAGCAAGAATTGGCCGGAAGAGAAGAAAGCCATCGATCGCGTGGAGGCGGTCTACGACCGGCTGGACGCCGAGCGGAACAAAGGCCTCAAAGCGGCCCCTGCCAAGGTCGCAGCGCTGGAGGCGGAACTGAAGGCCGCCGAGGAAACGGCCAACTCGTTCGTCGAGCCCAACCTCTACCCGCGCATCATCGAGCAGAATGGCGGCGAGAACATGAATGCCCAGACTTCCTGGGATTCGACTGAGTATTACTATAGCCTGCCATCCAACCGGATGGAGTTATGGTTCCTGCTGGAGTCGCAGCGGTTCATCCAGCCCGTCTTCCGCGAATTTTACAAGGAGCGCGACGTGGTGATGGAAGAGTACCGCATGCGCGTGGAATCCGAGCCGCAGGGCAGGCTGCTGCAAACCTTCCTGGCCACGGCTTTTTCGGCGTTCCCGTATCGCATCATGGGTACGGGCTGGCCGAGCGACGTCGCCCATCTGCGGCGGGCCGACGCCTGGCGCTTCTTCCACCAATATTATGTTCCGGGCAATATTACCCTGGGAGTCGTGGGCGATGTGAATCCCGGCGAGGCGCGCCGCCTGGCGGAGAAATACTTCGGCCCGATGCAGGCGCGTCCGCTGCCGCCGCTCCTTCACACCGAAGAGCCTACCCAGGAAGGCCCCAAACAGGCGGAGGTGGAGTCGCCCAGCCAGCCGCTGCTGTTCGTGGGCTATAAACGACCGGACCAGTACAGCAAGGAAGATCCGGTGTTCGACGTGATCAGTGGTATCCTTTCCAGCGGCCGGACGGGCCTGCTATACAAGGACCTGGTGCGCGATAAGCAGATTGCGCTGTCGGCGGAAGCCGACGATACGTTTCCCGGCGGTAAGTACCCCAACCTGTTTTTGTTTTTTCTGGCGCCCGCCGCGGGACACACTACCGCCGAGAATGAGAAGGCATTTTATGAAGTACTGGAGAAGTTCAAATCGCAAACGGTCGACGACCTGACCCTCGCGCGGGTGAAGACCAAGACCAGGGCGGATTTGATCCGGCGGTTGGATAGCAATCCGGGGCTGGCCGGCTTAGTGACCGCCTATCATGCCATCTATGGCGATTGGCGAAAGCTGTTCACATCGCTCGATGAGTTGGACCGGATTACCGCCGGCGATGTGCAGCGCGTGGCGAAGGAATGCTTCGTGCCCGAGAAGCGTACAGTGGCTTACTTGATTGCCGGCGGTGGACAATGAGACGGCGTTGGTGGAGCGGGGATCTACTGCCGTTCCTAGCGCTCCTGACTACGGCGGCTTTCGCACAGACCACCGTTGGGCCGGCTGCAATCCCGAACGCTCCCGCAGCCTACAGAGACTTGAAGTTCCCGCCGCTGAAGAAGATCCCCATTCCAAATGTAGCGACTTACACTCTCCCGAATGGGATGAAACTCTACTTGCTCGAAGATCACGAGCTGCCGATCGTTGGCGGAATGGTCCGGGTTCGCACAGGCAACCTGCTCGAACCCGCGGATAAGATTGGGCTGGCTTCCATTACCGGCGCCGTAATGCGATCGGGCGGCACCAGCGGAAAAACCGGCGATCAACTGGATGAAGAACTGGAAAACCTCGCCGCGTCGGTCGAGAGCGATATCGGCGAATCCAGCGGCTCGGTTTCGTTTTCAACGCTGAAAGAGAATAGCGACCAGGTGCTGGGCATCTTCAAAGACGTGCTGACTCAGCCTGAATTCCGGCAGGAGAAGATCGACCTGGCCAAGTCGGAAATGCGCAGCGGCATCGCCCGGCGGAACGACGATGCACATGGCGTGGCGGAGCGCGAGTTCGCCGACATCGTCTATGGCAAGGATACGCCATATGGCTGGCAGATCGAATATGCCACTCTCGACCACATCGCGCGTGCCGACGTGATCGCATTTTACCGGCGCTACTTCTTTCCGGCCAACATGCTGATGGCGGTGTGGGGCGATTTCTCCACCGCCGAGATGCAAGCGAAACTGACCACACTATTTGGCGGCTGGAACTACGAGCAACCCAAAGTGCCACCGTTCCCGGCGGTCCGCGAGAAGGCTCAGCCCGGCATTTACCTGGCAAAGAAAGACGATGTCACGCAGACCTTCTTCATCGAAGGCCATCTGGGTGGCCGACTTAACGACAAGGATTTTCCGGCGCTACAAGTAATGGGCGATATACTGGGCGGCGGTTTCCAAAGCCGCCTGGTGCAGCGCGTGCGCACGCAGCTAGGGCTGGCCTACGAGATCTCGGCGGATTGGGGCGCAAACTACGATCATCCAGGGGTGTTCGAGATCGGCGGCAGCACCAAATCGGCATCCACTGCCGAAACCCTGAAAGCGATCCAGCAGGAGGTTGAGCGCATCCGTTCGAGCCAGGTTACCGCAGACGAGTTGGAGACTGCGCGGCAATCGGCATTGAACAGCCTGGTGTTCGCCTTCGATACCAATACGAAGACGCTGAGCCGTCTGCTCAATTACGAATACTATGGGTATCCGAAGGACTTCATCGACCGCTACCAGAAGGGACTGGAGGCAGTCACACGGGCGGATGTGCTGCGCGTGGCGCGCGAACACGTGCATCCGGCCGATCTCACGATCGTGGCGGTGGGCAAGACGGACGAATTCCGGGAGTCTCTGGCAACGCTGGGCCTGCCGATTTCGTCCATCGATTTAACCATCCCCGGATCCAAGCCGGGGGACGTGCCCAAATCTGGCGGTGCGGAGAAGCTGGCCGGCCATTAACGATATGCTGGAAATCGCGCAGCAAAGGACCGTATTTAAGCAAGAAGCCATAATCAAGAAACGATGAGCAAGAAATCATGAGAACACTGTGGGCGGCGCTGCTGGTGGCCGGCGCGACCGGCATGGCAGCGCACGCTGAAACCAACCTCCAAAAAGGCAAGCGGATCGTGGACGAAGCTGTGGCAGCTCTAGGCGGCCAGGCTTTCCTCAGCATGCAAAACCGCATCGAGACCGGGCGGATCTACAGCTCTTACAACGACAAGGTGTCAGGCATGGCGGTGGACGCCCTATACACGGCTTACCTGCCGCGGCCCGATCCACCCGAGCCTGCGTTCCTGGGTGTGCGTGTGCGCGATGCGCGCGGCAGGAAAGCGGAGGACATCGTCCTCAAGAAACAAGACGATATCATTCTGTACGCGGATGGAACCGGCTACGAGGTTACGTTCCGTGGAGCCCGCCCCCTGGCCGATACGGTGATCAACCAATTCAAGATTGGCACGCTGCATAACATTTTCTATATCCTGCGCCAGCGCCTCGGCGAGCCAGGGATCGTGTTCGACTCACGCGGCTCCGATTTCTTCGAAAACCGTCCCGTGGAAATCGTCGACATCACCGATGCCAATAACGACACGGTTACTGTAGACTTCGACCAGTTGAACAAACTCCCCGTGCGCCAGCTTTACTACCGGCGAGATCCGATCGACAATTCGAAGCTCGAGGAAGTGAGTCTGTTCAATAAGTATCGCGACGTAGGCGGCGGCGTGATGTGGCCGTTCGCAATCCGGAGCGAACGCAACGGCGAGAAGATCCTCGAGAGGTACTTGGAGACCGTGGAAATCAATCAGAACTTGAAAGACAGCTTATTCATCCTTCCGCCGAATCTGAAGATCTTGAGAAAAGACAAGTGACCGCCAGGGTGCTGCTACAATAGCGCGTTCAGGGAGGCAATGTTATGGAAGATACGGTGATCCGCCCCACCATGAAGTTTATCAAGGTCGGATATGCGGCGGTGCTGCTGTTGATTGTCGCGTGCGGCGTCCTCTATTTCACCATGATTCCGCCGGATAACGAATGGCGGGACAGGCCCTGGATCCTGGCCGTACCCGCGCTACTTCTGATCTGGCCGATTCGCCGGCACGTCGCCCGCCAGTTCACTAAGGCCACTATTGCGGGCGACAGGCTGCGATACGAGGTCGGCGCGCTGAGCAAGTCCACGCGGAACATCTCATTGCCGAAGGTGCAGGATGCGCGCGTGGACCAATCCGTGACACAGCGGATGTTCGGAATCGGAGACCTTTCCATTGAAACCGCCGGCGAGGCCAGCCGCCTGACGATCCGCAATGTCGACCGGCCGCAATTCGTAGCGGATGAGATTCTGGCCGCGTCGCACGCCGCCCCTGGGAGCAAGGGTCAGATCACATGACCGGCAAACTGGCGGGCAAGCTAGATGGAAAAGTCGCGATCATCACCGGCGCCAGCCGCGGTCTGGGCAAGGCCATGGCGCTGGCGTTGGCCGGCGAAGGCGCCCGCATTGCCCTGGTGGCGCGCGACCGCGAGGCGCTGGAAAAAACCGCCGAAGAAGTGTGGCGCACGGGCAGCGGCGCACAGGTGTTTCAGGCCGATGTGACCAACGAGGAACAGGTGCTGCGCCTGGAGAAGGAAGTTGCCGAGGCATTCGGGCGCGTCCAAATTCTGGTGAATAACGCGGGCATCAATATCCGCAAGCGGCTTACCGAATTCACGCTGGACGAGTGGCGGCGCATATTGGATACCAGCCTGACGAGCACGTTCCTGATGTGCCGCGCATTCGTGCCGCACATGCAAGGGAGCGGCTACGGGCGCGTGCTCAACCTGGCGTCAATCATGGCGCACGTGTCCATGCCGGGCCGCTCTGCCTATTCGGCCAGTAAAAGCGCCATTCTGGGCCTGACGCGAGCCCTCGCACTGGAACTCGCGCCGGAAGGAATCACGGTGAACGCCATCAGCCCCGGCCCCTTTGCCACGGAGATGAACACGCCGTTGATCGAGAATCCGGAGCTCAATGCGCAGTTCGTCGCCAAGATTCCGCTGGGCCGCTGGGGCCGCGTGGAGGAAGTGGGCCAATTGGCCGTTTACCTGTGCTCGCCGGAAGCCGGCTTTATCACCGGAACCGACGTGTTGATTGACGGTGGGTGGTGTGCGACTTAACGGCTAAGCATGCCGCTACATGGAGCAAGATTGAGCAAGATGACGCCGACCAATTGGACGATACTTACGGCAGCGCGGAGCCGGGCAACTGGTCGATCCACTGGATTCGCTCGCTCAGCCGCGCTTCTCCTGCTCCCTTCCCTGCTCCTCACCGCCTGCCATGGCACGCAACGCAAGACTATCGCCGTCGTCCCCAAAGCCACCTCGCACCTGTTCTGGGTATCCGTGCAGGCCGGAGCCATGGCCGCGGGCCAGAAGTTCAACGTGGACGTGGTTTGGAACGGGCCCGCTTCGGAGACCGACTACGCGCGCCAAGTGCAGATCGTGGATTCCATGATTGCGCGCCAGGTGGATGGCCTGGCGGTCGCCGCGCAAGACCGCACTACGCTAAACGCCTCGCTTGATCGCGCGGCCGCGGCCCACATACCGGTGACTGTATTCGATTCCGGCGTGGACTCCACGAATTATATGACTTACATCGCGACTAATAATTATCAGGGCGGACAGATGGCCGCGCGCAAACTGGCTGCGCTGCTGAACGGCAAGGGCAAGGTCGCGATGCTGATGAACGCTCCCGGAAGCAAGTCCACGCTGGATCGGGAATCGGGCTTCGAAGACGTCCTGCAGAAGGAGTTCCCCGGCATGCATCTGGTGGCGCGGCAGTTCTCCATGTCGGATCGCGCGAAGGCCATGGCCGTGGCGGAAAACTTTCTGACGGCGCAGCCGGATTTGGACGGCATGTTCGCCTCCTCCGAGCCCAGTTCAGTGGGCGCCGCACTGGCGCTGAAATCGCGCGGACTGGCCGGCAAAGTCAAGCTGGTGGCATTCGATGCCAGCGACGAACTGGTGCAGGATCTGAAGGGCGGTTCCATCGACGCGCTGGTCGCGCAGGACCCTTTCCGCATGGGCTTCGAAGCGGTCAAGACACTGGTGGACAAGCTGCATGGAACCGAGCCGCCGAAGGTGATCGATCTGAGCGCCACCGTGGTCACCAAGGGGGATCTAGACAAGCCCGAGATTAAGGCGTTGGTGTTTCCGAACGTGAAAAAGTATCTGAACTAGGCACCACGCTTACACGGGATCGGCCCTCCAGGCCGCACGCGCGTCCAACCGGCCGTGGCAATTTCTTAACAGCATCGAAACGTTTTTGTAATCGTTCGCCGGGCGTTGCGCGGTTACCATCTCTAGGATACACTTCAAGGATATTCCTCAAGGAGGTTGGTTCATGTCGAGGCTTTTTCTGTATGCGCTATTCGTGTTTTCGCCGGTCGCAGTCTTCGCCCAGTCGACTTTCGGCACCGTGTTGGGCACCGTGAAAGACAATTCCGGCGCCGTGATTCCGAAAGCCAAGGTGACGCTCACCGACACGGATGAAAACATCAGCCACGCAACCTTAACGGATGCCAAGGGCGACTATGAATTCGTGAACACGCAACCCGGCCATTACAAAGTGGAGGTGTCGGCCCCCGGGTTTCAGGTCTCAGTTGCCGCGGACCTGCTGCTGGTGGCGCGCCAGACCCTGCGCGTGGATGTAAGCGTGCAAGTTGGCCAGGTGGCCACGGCGGTACAGGTGGAAGCCACGGCCGGCGTGATCGCCACCGATACGCAAACTATTGAATCCAGTTTGGATGGCGATGCGCTGACTACGCTGCCGGGCAACGTGCGTGGAATGAACGGCAGCACCAGTCCGTATGCCCTGATCGCGGCGTTGCCTGGCGTGCAACCGGACGACAGCGGCAACTTCTCCATTCAGGGCGGCATACAGTCCATGGCGCAATTCTCCGTGGATGGCATCTCCATCACCAACGTGGGCGGCAACAGTCCGCTTAGCGACGCGTTTCCGTCCGTGGAGAGCATCGCGGAGATCAAGGTGCAAGGCGCCGGCAACACTGCTGAGTTTGCCGAGGTAGGCGACGTCACCACCATTTCCAAGAGCGGCACCAACGAATTCCATGGCAGTCTATTCTGGTACGCTCAGAATGCCGCCCTTAACGCGACTGCTTTCGGCCAGTTAACCAAGCCATCACTGATCAGCAACGATTTCGGCGTATCGTCCGGTGGTCCCGTGATTATTCCGCATCTTTACAACGGCAAGAACAAGACATTCTACTTCGGCACATACGAGGGTTTGCGGCTGCCGCGCTCCGAGACGATTCAGAACCAGGTGCCCACGGCGGCCATGCGCACCGGGGATTTCTCGGCATCGGGCATCACTGTGAAAGACCCCACCACCGGCGCCCCGTTCCCGAACGACCAGATTCCCTCCACCATGATCAACTCGGTCGCCAACGGATTTCTGGCCTTGTATCCCACACCGAACACGGGCAATCCGAACATCCCGCAAGCCGCGAACTATAACGTCAATCGCAATGAGAGCGTCAATTCCGACCAATTCGATGCGCGCATCGACCATTACCTGACTTCGAGGATGTCCATCTTCGGACGTTTTACGTGGAAGAACATCGGGCAGGAGGTGCCTCAGAGTCTCCTGGTGCCGTCTGAAAACTACGCCATCAACTACAAACTGCTGGCGACCTCGTGGAATTGGAATATCCGCCCGAACCTGATCAACGAATTCCGGTTCGGCTTCACTTTGAATCCAACGACGCAGACCTTGCCGTTCAACGGCGCGAAATTCACCGACGCGCTGGGCCTGACAGGTGTCGGCCCGACATTCCCGTTCAACGGGCTGTCGGAAATCGATATGGGCAGTTATACCTGCCTGTGCACCGACCGGGGTAACTCGCTGAGCGAGAACAACACATACCAGTGGAATAACAACACCACCTGGACCGTGGGCCGCCACACCATCAAGTTCGGATTCGACATTCGCCGCATCAAGGCTGTGTCCCCGCTAGGGTTCATCGGCGGCGACAATTATGGAAATTTCAACTTCACGGGCGGATTTAGCGGGGATGCCTTCGGCGACTTCCTGCTGGGCCTTCCCAGTGAAACGGGCATCGACCAGGTGGTACACGATAACTACGGGCTTGCCATGCAATACGGCGTGTACGCCCAGGATTCGTTCCGAGTGACTCCGCGGTTGACCCTGGAATATGGCGTGCGGTGGGAGTATCATCCCGGCTACACGGACGAATATGGGAACATCGGCAACTTTGTTCAGGTTCCGAAATCCGGTGAAGTAGTCTATCCGGATGGCGCCCAGAGCACGCTGGCTTCGCTCTTCCTGCAGTCCTTCAATGCCTGCCCGACACTGGGCTCGACCAGCGGCCCAACCGAGAATGGCGCGCCTTGCACGCCGGTACTGGACGCCAGCCAGGCCGGATTGCCGCAAGGCCTTCGCACGGCGCCGCAGCGCGTTGTACCCCGCATCGGATTCGCCTGGCGGCCCACGGCGAACGACAAGACGGTCGTCCGCGGCGGCTTTGGCATGTTCGATACGCCCAGCATGGGATCCATCTACTACGCGCTTACCGGGACCCTGCAATCGAACACGGCAACTTACACCAATATTGCGGCGAACGGCGGGCCCATTTTCCAATGGCCGCAGATCACCACCGGCGGCGCCGGAGCCGTAGCGCCCTACGGTACGGCCTACTTCGGAACCGCCAACGATCCGCACTGGAAAGAGCCCTACACCATGCAATGGAATTTCTCGATCGACCGCGATCTGGGTTTTAACACGGGGCTGCGTCTCTCTTACATCGGCCAGGGCACGCGCGACCTGGTTTACGCGCCCAACCTGAATCAATCCGGCTTCTCGACTACGTTTTACGCGGAGCAGCCCCTGAGCGAGCGCCCGTACCCGAACTGGGGCGAGGTGAACGACCGCGCTGTGGGCGCCGACATGAACTACAATTCGGCGCAGGTCGAAGTCCACCACCGTTTTCAAAAAGGACTGACATTCGACTCCACTTACACGTTCGCCAAGAACCTGGCGGACAACCAAGGGCCGGCCCCCCAAGGATCGTTCGCCGGTGAGAATGCCGGAGGCCGCAGTATGGACGCATACAACATCAAGGACGAATACGGCCCCGTGTGGGGAACCCGCAAACATCGCTGGATCACCACTGCGGTATATGAATTGCCGGTCGGCCGCGGCCGCAAGTTTATGTCGAATGGCAGCCGGTTCGCAGATGCGTTGTTGGGCGGTTGGCGGCTGAGCAATATCTTCCTGATCCAGAGCGGGCCGTACGAGACTCCCTACTTCAGCAACGGCGACCCGTCGGGCACCGGATCGGGCTTTTACCGCCCGCAGCATCCCGATGTCGTCGGCAACGGTTCGGTGTCGAATCCGAGCGCTAGTGAGTGGTTCAATCCGGCGGCATTCACGTGCCCGGGCACTCCCAACTGGGTGGCCGGGTCGCCCTGCACCATCGGCGATAACCCGTCAACGGACCTCGCACCCATCGGCCGTTTCGGCAACGCCGGCATCGGCATTCTTACCGGACCCGGGACGGTGAACCTGAATACGGCGCTGGGCAAGGCCTTCTCCATCAGTG
>Ga0302326_10031278_pt1 | contig 10631 bp, 16 predicted proteins | sample Palsa_T0_3_FD_202264 | JGI IMG/M metagenome (GOLD analysis project Ga0302326, IMG submission 202264) | Peat permafrost microbial communities from Stordalen Mire near Abisko, Sweden - Palsa_T0_3 | ecosystem: Environmental > Terrestrial > Soil > Palsa > Peat permafrost | place: Sweden: Abisko...
CGACGCCCCCGGGCACGCGCACGTCGGCGAAAGCCGCAGCAGCTTGTTTGAAGCCGGCGACGTCTGCGTTCGCGAGATTATCCGCGACGACATCGAGATGGATTTGTTGCGCGGCCATACCGGACGCCGCGACGACGAGTGCGCGATTCATCGCAGCCTCGCCAGCTCGTTGACGGCTTTGGCACGTGTTTCATCGATTGCGCCTAGTGCTTTTTGCGAGGTCTCGAACGCACGCTGCGCATCGAGCACGTCGACCATCTCGCCGACGGCGTTGACGTTCGGACTTTCGAGAGCACCGCTAACGATCTGCGCGCGGTACGGGAGCGGAATGCGATCGAGCAACGTCCCGTCGGGCGCCACGCGCACGAATCCGTGCGCGCCTTGAACCCGCGCGCCCCGATCATCCGCGAGAAAACCGTGCGTGTCGCGCACGAACGCACCGTTGCGCGTCGGCTTGCCGCCGACAACGAACGAACCTTGGCCCACGATCGCGAGATCAAGCGGCCGGCCTGTGTGGCGCAGGGCGCCTTGCTCGGTCGACGACGTGCGCCGCACCGCAAGCCCGCGCGCATTGAGGGAAACGTTGACAATCGACTTGCGGAAACCGTCGGTCGATGCGTTCGCGAGATTCTGAGCCGCGATCTCGAGCCGAGCGCGCGCGGTTCGCATCGCGCTCGCGGTCCATCCGATTCCATCCATGCGGCGCAGTATCGCCGCCTCGAGTTACGCCGAGATTACGCGCTCGTTGCTAGAGCAAAACCTGTGCGAGCTCGGCAAAGTCGCAAACGATGACGTCCGGCTGATACGGCGTCTTTCCGAACGGCCGCTTACGCCGGTCGATGAAGGCGCTCTTCATGCCGAACGCTTTTGCGCCGACGCAGTCGAAGGCGTGATTCGCGACAAAGAGTACTTCTTCTGGCTTCGCGCCGATCAGTTCCGCGGCTTTCTTGTAGGTCACGACGTCCGGCTTGAACGAGCCCGCTTCCGCAACGGAAATAACGCGATCGAACGGGATGCCGGCGTACGCCACGCCGCTTTCGAGCATGTCGGGGTCGCCGTTGGATAAGATGACGAGCTTGTATTTCGTGCGCAGGCGATCGAGTGCTGCCGCCACGTCCGGAAAAGGTCTCAGGCGCGTGATCGCATCGACGAGATCGCGCACTTCCTGATCCGTGTGCGCGACGCCGGCACGTTCGAGCGTGTAATCGACGGCGCGAAAACCGATCTCGCGGTACGGCGTGTGCTCTTTGTGCAGCAGCGCGTCGATCATCGAGTTCTCGAAATGCGTGCGACGCCACCACGTCACCAATTGGTCCGGCCGGCCTTCGTACTTCTTCTCTTTCAAGTAAGGCGTGATTGCTAGGGTCAAACCCCACTGCATGTCGACGACCGTTCCATAAAAGTCGAACATGAGAGTTTTGACGCCGTCCACTAGAGATCTCCGATCGTAACCAGATACTGCAACGCCATCGTAACTTTGCCGTCGCGCGCGTACTCGTTGAACAGCGCTTCGACTTCCTTATTCAAGCGCTCGCTTTCGGGGCCGCTGTGCGGGAGATACGAGCTGCTCTTGACGCGATCGTAAATACCGGCATTATCGAAAACTTGGGCGCTTGGTACTGAGCGTTGGCGCACGCTGCGCCACGCATCGAAGAGCGCGAAGGCTTCGCGCGTCCGCGCGCGCCGCTGCTCGGTATCGTCGGTTGCGAATTTGCGCACGAGGTCGCCGTAGGCGCGCGTGAACGCATCCGTTTCGTCGCGTTCATAGTAAACGAGCACGGCGCGTCCATTCGGCTTCAAGATGCGAAGAATCTCCGGATACGTCACTTTGGGATCGAACCAGTGAAAGGCCTGAAACGCCGCGGCGACATCGACACTCGCATCCGCAAGCGTCGTCTTTTCAGCCGAACCGTCGATCCACGTCACGTGCGGATCCGTCTCGGCTTTTGCCCGCATCGCCGCATTCGGCTCGACTGCGCGGATTTGCGCGCCCTGCGCCGCGAGCAGCATTGAGGACGTGCCCGTCCCGGCGCCCAAGTCGGCAACGACGAGCCTATTCGGGTCGCCGAGTCCCTCGAAGATGATCCCCGCGATTTCCGGCGGGTAGCCCGGGCGTCCAGCGTTGTACACGCCCGCTAAGGTCGTAAAGCGTTCAGTCTCACTCACAAGGGAACCCTAGCAGAAAAATTCCCGCTGTCCCTCGACTTCGCTATTGCGTGCGCGGGGGTTTCGTGCGCGGCAATTCTTCGGTCGCGCCGGGGCGATACGTGTAGGGACCGGACGCGGGCGGCGGCGGCATATTTGAGCCGGGAGGCGGCGGCGGGATCGGGCCAATCGTTACGCCCGAGCGCGGAAACTGCGCACCGGCCAGAACCGCATTCGCGATTTGTGCGAGGCCAACGAACATCGGGATCAGGCCGCCGAGCAGCCAGGGACCCATCGTGAACGTGCCGTCACCGTGCATGCCGATGAACGAGAGCCCGATCAAGAGCGCCACGCCGACGGCCGTCGTGACGATGCCCTTGCGGAGGCAATTCTGGGCGCCCTGATTCCAGGTGCTTGGATGGTTCACGTACATGCCGGCCGAGGGCGGCGGTGCCGCCTGGCGTGCCGTAAAGGCTTGCTCCCAAAGCTTGTGGGCGGAGTCGTCCGTAGGGGCGATCCCACGCTTGATCATCTCCATGCGCTCCATGTGCCTGAGCATCCGGGTGACGATCCAGCCGGCCACTGGGAGGCCGAAGATACATACGACTGCGAGAGCCGCTACAACATTGTCGTCCATGCTGCCCCATCTACGCGGGGACCAGGGGGAAATGTTTCACCGGCGGGCCCCCGGGCCGGAAGCTCGAAACATTCCGGCGCCTTCCTTCGTAGGTTTTTGTGCATGGCGGCCATCTCCGTACCCTCGGATCAGGATCTCGTCACTGGGACGCTCGCCGGCAGCGGTGCGGATTTTGAAATCCTCATTAGCCGCTACGAGCGCGCCGTCTATAACCTCGCGCTCCGCATGTTGCGCAACGTTGAGGACGCCAAGGACGCAACGCAAGAAGCGTTCTTCAAGGCGTACCGGTCGCTGCGCACCTTCAAGACGGGCGCGAAGTTCTCGACGTGGATTCTCGCAATCGCGTATAACGCGAGCTGCGATCGGCTTGCCAAGCGTCGCCGCTATTCGGACACTGAACTTCCGGAGCGCGCCGACCCAGGACCCGGACCGGCCGAAGAAGCCGAACGTGAAGATGAAGCGCGTGCCTTGCGCAGCGCAATCGATCGGCTGCCGGACAAATACCGTGCCGTGATCACGCTTTACCACCTGCAAGGAAAGCAATACGACGAGATTGCGACCATATTAGGAGTGCCGATGGGAACCGTGAAAACGCACTTATTCCGGGCAAAGGATCTCTTACGCCGGCGTCTCTCGGGCGAGCAAGACGAAGACGATGAACCTGTCGCAATCAAATCACGTTTTGGATGGATACAGAGAAGGATGGCCGCAGTATGAATTACGACGACGAAGCACTCGAACGCGCACTGAACGCCCTTTCGCTTGAGGACGCGCCGCCCGATTTGCATTCGCGCATCGTCGCGGCTATCGCACAGCGTCCAGAGCCCGCCTTTCGAGCCTGGGAGTTGTGGGTCGTCGGCATCGCATTCGCGGTCTGCACCTGGTTGATTTTAGCGATCAGCCGCGCTCCGTCCGACGTATTTCGGGTTGCAACGCAACACGTCGAAGCGGGCATCATGGCAATCGTTACGCCACCGGCCGTGTACTGGCTCCTGCTCGGCGTAGTTACCGCAGTAGTGGTGCAAGCGAGGCGCGAACCGCGTCCCCGAATTCGCGCGTACTAAGCGGCTTCGAATCGCCGATCACATCGGCGGTTCGATTTCCATCGGCGAACACGTGCGCGACGGCGCGTTCGATACGCACCGCGCTCTCGGAATCAGCGAGCGAATAGCGGCACAACAGCGCGGCTGAAAGAATCGCGGAGGTCGGATTCGCGATACCTTTGCCGGCAATGTCCGGCGCGGTTCCGCTGATCGGCTCATACATCCCGAATTTTCCGAACTCGGTCGTGCCCGTACCGATGCTCGCGCTCGGGAGATTTCCAAGCGAACCTGTCAGCATCGCGGCTTCGTCCGAGAGGATGTCACCGAACATGTTCTCCGTGACGATGACGTCGAAACGCTTGGGCTCGCGCACCAAATGCATCGCCGTTGCGTCGACGAGCATGTGTTCGAGCGTCACGTCCGGGAATTCTTTTGCGACCTCGTCGACGACTTCGCGCCACAAGCGCGAGGTTGCGATTACGTTGAGCTTATCGACCGATGTGAGCTTCTTGCGGCGCCCACGCGCCAGCTCGAATCCGAAGCGTGCGATGCGCCGCACTTCATCTTCATCGTACTTCAGCTCGTCGAAGGCACGACGCTTCGGCGTACGCTCGAAACGATGTTCGCCATAATACACGCCGCCGGTCAGCTCGCGCAGCACGATCAGATCGAGCCCTTGCACGAGCTCGGGCTTAAGGCTCGATGCATCCTCGAGACCGGGAAACACCTGGACCGGACGCACGTTCGCGTATAGCTCGAAGTGCTTTCGCAGCCGCAGGAGCGCCCACTCGGGACGCTCCTCGAGCGGCTTGCCGTCGAATTGCAATCCGCCGACCGCACCGAACATGATCGCTGCGGCTCGCTCGCACATCGCGAGCGTCTCCTCGGGGAGCGCGCCTTTGCCGGCCAGCAGCGGATCCGCGCCGACTTCGCACGGCACGTACTCGCAGTCCGGACGGACTGCGCGCAAAACGTCGACCGCTTCTCGCGTGACCTCGGGTCCGATGCCGTCGCCCGGTAAGACGGCGATTACTGGCACCATGCTGCTCGACTAGATGAAGTTAAATGTGGGGCGCGGTCCTTCGAGATAGTACGTCAGGCCGAGCTCTTTGGCTTGCGGGTGCAACTTCTCGAGCGTCTCGCGGAATTCGTCGCGTCGCGTTTGCGTCACGAGAAACGTGCCGCAGAACAATTGTTGCGGATCGGCCAGCGCTTCGATGCGTCGCGCCGCTGTGGATAGCGCCGAACACGCCTTCCATACTTGCATGACGTGATCGCTGTGCGGACGCACAATTTTGCGATTGGCTTCGCCGTGCGCGCGAGCCATCGTCGTACGCAACAGATAGGGGGTCTGCTCCGGCAACCGGTGCGGCCCGCGATAGACGTGCACGGCCCACTCGGCTTTACCCGCGATCCGCGTCAAACTCCGGCGAAAACGCGTATAGCCTGCACGAGTCGCCATATCCAGCGATGTAGAGTCAGCGAAAACGGTGAATGGTTGAACCGGGACGACGGTGCCCTGCACCATCGCGCGCGTAACGATCGCTTCGTGCAGGCGCGCCTCGCGCGTCAGCCAGGTCGAATCGCTCTTCTTCAGCTCGAGCGTCTGAGGCGTCCAAATATCGGCCTCGACCGTGCGCAGCAAGAGCGAAATCTTCTCGTAGCGCGAGAACGTAATGCGCTCGCCTTCAACGCGTAGGCGGCGTCCCGCAAATTCTTCGTCGGCAACCCCGATGAGATGATAGGCGCGATCGACTGCTGCGAGCGGCGCCTGTGCACGACTCATTGGACGAGCGTGTGTTGTTCGGGAAGTTCAGCGACGCCGTTCAGTTTCACCGGGCTTGGGGCGACTCGTTCCAACAGTGAAAGATGGGTCATCAATAGACTCCTCAGTTCGCTCCGAGCCTTCTCGGCGTTATCGAGAGATCGCTGGCACTCGCGTTTCGCTTCCTCGGTGCGTTCGACCAAAGACCCGATCTCCTTTTCCGCTTCCAACTTGGCTTGCGCTTTGATGACGTCGGCTTCTTTGTGGGCGGTTGCCTTGACCTCATCGGCCGTCCGCTGCGCGAGGATCAGCGTGTTCTGAAGCGATTCTTCCATCGCCTTGAAATGACTGATGCGCTCGCGAAGGTCCGCGATTTCCGCTTCGAGCGCGGCTTTTTCCTGCGCCTCGTCTTCGAGCGATTCGATCAGCTCATCGAGGAAATGATCGACTTCTGCACGGTCATAGCCCTGCAGCGATTTCTTGAAGGTCTTGTGCTGAATGTCGACTGGCGTGATCCGTTGCATCGTACCTTAACCCTGCCGCGCGCCGAACGTCGCACGCGGCTTGAGGTCGATTAGTGTGTCGTTTTGTATGGCTTCGCGCACACCGGCGGAATTTACCGCAACGCCGGCGGGAACGACGAGATAAATTGAGTCCGCGAGCTTTTGAATCTTTCCGTCGATCGTGTAGGCAACGCCGGACGTAAAGTCGACAACTCGCTGAAGAAGCGAGCGGTCGGCGCCTTGTAAGTTGACGATTGCAACGTGGCGCGAACGCAATGCGTCGGCGATGTCCGTCACGTCGGCGAATGCGGCAGGCGCGAAGATCGCAACCTCAACGCCGCCGGCGCGGATACGATTGGTCGCGGTGATCGGGACGACGTTACCGTGTTCGTCGAAATCGTCGTCATCGTCATCGCGCAGCGAGAAGAATGAACCGATGCGCTCCAAGACGCTCATGCGGGAGTGCCTCCTTTTGTTGGGCGTGGGCCGAAGATCGCCGTGCCGAGGCGGATCATCGTCGATCCGCACGCGATTGCGATTGGCCAGTCGGCGCTCATCCCCAGGGAAAGTATCTGTCCGCCCACGCGCTGGTGCGCCTCAGCCGCGCGCAGAAAAGCAGTACGAATTGTGGCAGGGTCGGCGGTCAGCGGCCCGATTGCCATCGTTCCGGCAACCTCGAGCCCCTCAGCACGCAACCGATCGGCGATCTCCGGTGCCTGCTCGGGTTGGATTCCGTTGCGTTCCGTCTCGGATATGTTGAGCTGCAGTAGCACGCGCGTCTGCGACTGACGACCGCGCGCGGCTTTGGCGAGCGCCAAGCCGGCATCGAGGCGATCGACGCTCTGCACCAGATCGAATTCGGCGACCATCCGGTTCGCTTTGTTCGTCTGCACGTGCCCGATGAAGTGCCGCTCGGCCGAACGTGGGAGGCCTGCGAACTTCGGGATCGCTTCCTGGACGCGATTTTCGCCAAACGCACGAATGCCCGCAGCGTACGCGTCAAATACGGACTCGCGCGGTTGAAACTTCGAGACGGCAACGATCGCAATCTCGGCGGGGTTTCTGTTCTCAGAGCGAGCGGCTTCTGCGACTTCTTCACGAAGACGTTGCACGCGCTGCGCTATCGTCGTCGAAGCGTTCATCGGCGCTCCGAGGGCGAGCTCCATGGAATGTTCTCTTCCACAGGCACCGTGCCGCTCCCCCATTGGAATGGAGAAGAATGCAAGAGATTCGCGAGACCAGCCGTCGAGCAACGCCGTTTCCAAAACCACAATCGGTTGCATTCGACGGTTCGTCGTTGTGGATAGGTTCGGTGGCGACGAGCAAAATTTATCGGCTCAATCCCGATACGCTCACCGTCGGATTTGAAACAGCAGCGCCCGGCAAACCGTGGGGCATGGCCGCGATGAACGGCGAGCTGCGCGTCATCTGCGGCGAGACCGAGGAAGACAACCGCTTCGTCCGCCGCTTTGTTCCCGGTTCAGGATTCACACGCTCCGGTGATTTTCAGTGTCCCGACGACACCGGCTCGCAGCTCTCGTTCGACGGTTCGCGACTCTACGTGAGCCAGTGGTACAAGAAGCGTTTGCTCGCCGTCGACGATAAGGGCAACGTTCAAGACACGATCGAGATCCCACATGGTGTGTGCGGACAGACGTTCGCGAACGGTGCCTTCTACGTGCTAACCACCGACGACGAAGCCGCGGGAGACTATTGGATCACGCGCGTGCAGCGCAATGGCTCATACAAGGTCGAGGACATTGCGCACGTCTCGTTCCCGGCGCGCGCACTCGCATACGACGGCAAGCACTTTTGGACGAACCATCGAGAGGCCGATCAGATCGTCTCCTTCGAGCTCCCTTAGGCGCGGATTACCATTGCCGGTCGAGCGACTTGAAGATGTCGTTCACCGGAATCTGTAGGTCGGGGAAAGCCTCGTGCCGGATCGTCTCTCCCGCCTTTAAGGTCGCCTCGCCATCGGCGTAGGTGACGCGGACGGTACGCGTCGATGGATCGACGTTGAGGACGAGCGTCGCTCCATGCGTCAAGTATAGCTCGGTCTTGCGGCGGATTCGCCGTTCCCGATCTTCAGGCGAACGTACTTCTACGACAATATCGGGCGCGAACGGCGGCCGCTCTTGCTCTTCTCGCGAGAGCCTCCCGAGACGCTGTCCGGAAACGAAGGCAACATCAGGAACGAGCGTCCTTCCCTCGCCGAGGTAAACGCGCAGCTCAACGGCCACAGCCCCGCGGTCACCCGCCCAGCTCGAAAGTAGACCACCGACTTTAAGCATCAAGATGCCGTGGGCGAACATCGGGCTCACCTTCTCGTGAACCACGCCGTCGTAAAGCTCTTTGTACGGCTTTTCGTCCAGCCAAGCGTCGATAGATAACATCGCGACCTCACCTACACCGTATCACGCGCTTTCCGCGCGTGACAAGGTTACGTCGTTAGGCTTTTCTTTTGTGTCTCGTCGGTGTGGGTGCCGCCGCGGACGGCACGCGCGATCAGGAAAAAACCCAAAATGATCATCGGAATCGAAATCAGCTGCGCGGCCGTGAGCGGCCCAAGCGTCGCATCTGGTTCGCGCCAAATCTCGCCGACCGAACGGCAGATTCCATAGCACGTGAACCACGTCCACGCAACGACGCCGTCGGGTGGACGGCGGCGATAGATAATGAAGAGAACCGGCAGCACCAAAATATCGAGGATCGCTTCGAATATCTGCGACGGATACCGATAGCCGTAGTAATTCGGAAACTTGATGCACCACGGACGATCGGGATTGCAGATGTTACCCGGAAGCTCGTCATTGATGAAGTTGACGAATCGCGTGAGCATGAGTGCGATCGGGAGCATCATCACGACCTCATCCGCAAGCACCGCAAACTTGAGATGCGGGCGCTTGCGTAGAAAAAGCCAGATCGCGATCATCACGCCGATCAACCCGCCGAAAAATCCCATGCCGCCGTTCCAGACGGCGATGATGTTGATCGGATTCGTGATGTAGTCGGAAAGCGTGTGGCGCGTGACGATATCAGCGGCGACGAAAAAGAGACGTCCGCCCACGAGCACGCCGACCAGCGCGTAGACGAGAAAATCCTGAATCTCTTCGGTCGACAAGCCAAGCCGGCGTCGCCCAGCCGGCCGATTCAACCACAGAAACACCAGAATGAATCCGGCCAAGTACGAAAGCCCGTACCAGTGAATGCCAACGGGCCCGAGCTGAATCGCGATCGGGTTGATATTGGGATAGGTAAACCAATGCTCCACATAGCGCGCGTTAGCCGGAGGCGACCGCTCCATCCTGCTCGAAACGCGGCTCGTCGATGCAGCCCAATCTCAATGTCTTAACCGCGCTCGGCGCTGGCCTGCTTTCATTTATCTCGCCGTGCGTGCTGCCGCTGGTTCCCGCGTATCTTTCATTTTTGACGGGTTCGAGCGTCGAAGAACTGCGCGACGGGACACACGAGCTGCATCGCATGAAGATATTCTTGCACGCAGTCTCCTTTTCGCTGGGCTTCTCATTCATCTTTATCACAGTCTTCGGTCTCGGATCAGCGGCGCTCGGCGCGGCCTTTGCCGCCAATAAGGATCTCATCGCCAAGATCGGTGGCGTCGTTATCGTGATCTTGGGCCTCAACATGATGGGCGTGTTCCGCATTCCGTTCTTGATGATGACCAAGCGCGTAGAAGTGTTGAGTCCCAATCGCTCGCTGGTGGCCTCATTCTTGGTGGGAGTCGGGTTTGCAGCCGGTTGGTCGCCGTGCGTTGGGCCGTTCTTGGCAAGCGTGATTCTGCTCGCATCACAGCAGACGAATACTTTGAACGCCGTCTTCTTGCTCGCCGTCTATTCGCTGGGACTTGCGATCCCGTTCTTGATTGCGGCGGCGGCGATCAGCTTCTCACTCGCTGCGATGAACCGGATCAAACGGTTCCTCGGCCCGATCGAGTTCGTCGCCGGCGGATTGCTTGTTGCAACGGGATGCATCGCGTTTTTCGGACTGTTTTCGAAAGTCGCTAGCTTCTTCTCGCAGTTCATTCCCACGCCCAGCCTTTGAACGCTCTCTGGCTTTCGGCTCTTGTCGTACTCGTCGCCGATCAGCTTACGAAGCGGCTCGTCATGCATACGTTTCTTCCCAACGAAAGCCGTACGGCGATTCCGCACGTGCTGTGGTGGGATTACGTACAGAATACGCACGGCGCATTCGGCCTCTTCGGCGATTCGCCGGCGCTTCTCGTCGTGATGGCCCTCGTCGTGCTTGCGATCTTTTGGTTCGCATTTCGCGACGCCGCGCGCCATTCGCTGATCGTGCGCATCGCTTTCGGCGCCATCGTCGGCGGCGCGATCGGCAACATCGTCGATCGCTTTCACTATCATTTCGTCGTCGATTTTATCGACCTGCGCTGGTGGCCGGTCTTCAATATTGCAGATTCGTGCATCAGCATCGGCGTCGTTACACTCGTACTCGTGAGCTTACGCACTGAATCAGTACGTCGCCAAGCCGGAGGATAACGGCCACCGTACGGACGGCGT
>Ga0302326_10031280_pt1 | contig 10630 bp, 6 predicted proteins | sample Palsa_T0_3_FD_202264 | JGI IMG/M metagenome (GOLD analysis project Ga0302326, IMG submission 202264) | Peat permafrost microbial communities from Stordalen Mire near Abisko, Sweden - Palsa_T0_3 | ecosystem: Environmental > Terrestrial > Soil > Palsa > Peat permafrost | place: Sweden: Abisko...
CAGCGCTGCGATGAAATAGCTTTCGCGCGCCGACACCGTCCGTCCCTGCTTCTCGAAACCTTGCGCCTTTACCTCGCGGCGATGTCCGGCGGCGGCAAACTCGCGGTGCATATCGGCGAATTTGCGCACCCTCATACCGACAGTGCGGAAGTCGCCGATCGCATCAACGCCGGCAGGATACATGGTGTAGTTCAGACGCGGCTGGTCCCATTCCATTCCGACGGCCTGAATCACCGTGTCGATGAGCCAGCGCTGGTCTTTCCAGCGTTTCACCTTCTGCTCGGTTTTCGCCCGCATCATTGCCGTCAGCTCCGTTTTGCTTTCCGCGCTTTCGCCTGATCGACCAGGAATTGCGACAGCCGCGCCCGTACCGCGTCGGCTTCACCCGGCCCCCATTTGCGCAAGCCCTCGCCGCTCTTCATGCCGAGTTTGCCGGCCTTGAGCTTCTCGCGCAGGATATCCGGCGCATGCGCGGTCCGGTCGAGGTGTTCATACAAAACCTCGGCGATATCGAGTGCGAGATCGAGACCGACGAGGTCCGACTGCTCCATCGGCCCGAGCACCGCGGTCCGCGCGCCAAAGCCTTCCTTGACCACGGTATCGACCGTCTCGGCATCGCAGACGCCGGCTGCGACCAGCGCAAAGGCCTCGCGCTTCATGGCGTGCTGCAAACGATTACCGACAAAGCCCGGAATATCGCGGCGAACGTGAACCGGCACTTTGCCGGCATCGCGCAACACATCCATGGTCGCGCGCAACACCCCGTCGCTGGTCTTTTCGTTCTGGATAACCTCGACCAGGGGCACCAGATGCGGCGGATTCCAGAAATGGGTGCCGATCACGCGCTCGCGATGCTTGAGATGCCGGCCGATCTCGGTCGACGGGATCGCCGAGCTGTTGCTCGCCAGAATCGTGTCCGGCGCCACCACGCTTTCAAGGTCAGCAAAAATCTGTTGCTTCAGCGGCAGTTTCTCCGGCGCTGCCTCAAACACAAAAGCCGTGTCCTTCATGGCCGGCGCGAGCTGGTCGTAAGCTTCGATCTTCTTCAAGAACGCCGGATCGTCGCCGAATAGATCGGCTATGGCGCGCAATCGCTGCTGCAACGAAGCGCGAAGATCCGCTGACGGCTCAAACAAACCGACGGGATGGCCCGCCGCCGCGAACAGATAGGCGATGCCATGGCCCATCAGGCCGGCGCCGATCACTCCAATCTTCTGTTCCGTCCGATCACGCATGTGTGTCTCGATTGTTAGAGGAACTGCGGTACAGCGCGAACGTTATTGCACCGCAGAGGAGAAACGTTATTGCACCGCAGAGGAGAATTGATCATGCCTACGCTTTTATGGGTTGTTTTCTGGTCATCGATGATGGCGTCTGCCGCATGTTTTGGAGAATTGCCTCAGACAGCGACTAAAGATTCGTCAAGCGACAATTAGCCAGCGGTATAGCCGCCGTCGACATACATAACTTGCCCGGTGCAGAAATCAGACGCCGGCGATAACAGATAAATTGCCATCCCAACCAGGTCCTCGACTTCGCCCAGACGGCCGAGCGGAATGCGTGAGAGCGAACGCGCGCGCGTCGCTTGGCCGAGTTCGTTGTCGCCATACATCCAAGCGGTCAGCTTCGAGCGAAACACCGTCGGCGCGATTGCGTTGACGGTGATTCCGTACTTCGCCCATTCGGTCGCAAGCACCCGGGTCAAAGAGTCGGTCGCGCCTTTCGACGTGCAGTAACCGGTATAGCCGGAAATATTGCCGTGCCGGCCGCGCACCGATGACATCGTCAGCACCTTGCCCTTGATCTTCTTCTCGATCCAATAGGTGCCGACCGCTTTGGCCATGAACCAGATGCCACGTACATTGGCGTCCATCACCGCCTGCCAATCCTCGTATTCCAGATCCTGAATGAAGCCCGGCTTGTTGTAGCCTGAGGCGACGACGAGCTGATCGACCTTGCCGAATTTCTCCAGCCCCGCACCGAGCATCGCTTGCGCGTCGGCAAGGCTGTCCGGCCGAGATACCAGCGCGACCGGATCACCGCCGAGTTCACGCACCTCGCCAGCTACTTCGTCGAGTTCAGTCTTGCTGCCGGAAGCAAGCACCACCTTACCACCCAGCGACGTGAGCGCGAGCGCGGTCGCACGGCCGAACGTGCCGGACGCGCCAGTGATGATCGCAACCTTGTCCTTGACGTCGAACAGCGACAGCGGATTACGCAACGGTTCGGAAATCATAGCTTATCGCCCCGTCTCGAATCGAAACGCTTGTTTTGGATCGAGGATCGCGACCACGCGTAGCGCGCAGCCCTCGCCCTCCGGCCAGCGCCAGGGGAAGGCGAAGAACGTGCAGCGCTTACCGGTGATCTTGTCGATGTCGCCACTGATATTCTCGATGCCGGGGATGCCATTGGTCATCATGATCTTGTGCGCCGGCTCCCAGTACGGAAAATCTTCGACGATGTGGCGGCCGGTCTCGGCCTTATATTCGGCATCGAGATGCGGCTGCCCCGGACCCGGCCCGTGCGGACCGAGGAACGTGGCAAGCGGATGGTCGAGCGCCTGCACGTCGACGCCGACGAGCTTCACGCCGCGTTCAACCAGCCATTCCGCGGCTTCCTTGTAGAGGCCCGGCGAATACGCGAAGTAATCCGCGTTGTCGCCGTAGTTGCGATGACTGCCGGTATTGATCATCACGATATCGTTTTTCTGGATCTTCGGCTCAGCCTGCTCCAGATCTTTCGGCGTGATAACGCCCCACTTACCTTTAGGGATCGACACCGCAACGCCGGTGCCGAAAAAGCGCCACAGCGGATAGCCGGTCAGCGTCGGCGTGTTTTCCTGCACATGGATCGGCGCATCCATGTGGGTACCGCGGTGCATGATACCTTCGAACTGCTGCACCAAAAGACCATCGCGGGCGTGGAATTCCACGACGCGGACATTAAGGTTGGCGCGCGACGGCCATTGCGGCATGCCGTGACCCCAATCGGTGCTGAGATTGATCAGCTCAAGATCGCTGGTGCTATTGCCGCCCTTGCCGGATTTTTTGACCGGCCTGTTGCTTGCGGACATGGTCTTGCCGCCGACACCGCTCTCGATCCGATAGGACCCTGACGGATCGACCATCGCGACGAGGCGAATGACACACGCATCGCCTTCATGCCATTTCCACGGGAAGCCCTGGAAGGTGCAGCGCTTGCCGGTGATTTCGTCGAGATCGCCGCCGACATTTTCGACAGTCGGGATGCCGGCGCCCAGCAGCGCCAGGCTCGCCGGATTCCATTCCGGAAAATCGTGGATCGCCTCGCGTTTGGTCGCCTGCTTGTATTCAGGCAACAAATATTTGATCTGCGGACCGTTGCGATGCGGGCCGAGCGAAGTTGCCAGCGGGTGATCGACGCAAGCAGTATCGACACCGACCAGCTTAACCCGCTTCTTGACCAGCCACTCGGCCGCGCTTTTGCTCAAGCCCGGCGCGTAGCCGAAATATTCTTTGCTGTCGCCGTATTTGTGATGCCAGCCGGTATTGATGAGGACGATATCGTCGGACTGGATTGTCGGCTTGGCGCGCTCCAGATCGGCCGGCTCGATCAGTTCCCATTTGTTTTTCTTGATCGAGACAACGACGCCGGTACCGAAAAACCGATCGAGCGCCAGATCGCCAACCGCCGCCGACTGCGGAATGAGATGAATCGGCGCATTCACATGTGTGGATGTGTGGAAGATCGTCGTGAGCTTGTGCGTCATCACCCCTTGCTTGGCGTGGTGAGTGATGCGCTCGAGCCTGATCTCCTCATAACCCGGAAAGATCGGCGTATACATGCCCCAGCGGTGGCTGAGCTCGTATAATTTGATTTTGCTGACTGGATCGATGACGGCCGGCATATCACTCCCTCACGCGACGCAACGACGCGATTATGTAGCGTAAATTTGCGCTGTCTGTATCACGGTAAAACGCAAGGTGACAATTCCGGCAGCGCAGCCTCCAACCGCTTGCGACGCCTGTTAAAAGAGCGCACGTTTGCGAAAAAGCTGTCTCGGCACAGCAAACAAAATCGGGAGGGAGATGCCATGCGCAAACGCATGCAATTGGGACTAAGCCTAGGGCTCGTCGGCGTGGCTGTCGCCGGGGCAATTACGCTCTCGACAGGCCAGGTGCAGGCTGACGATCCGAACAGCGCGCCCAATTCGTATCACGTGGTTGACCACTGGGCGAAACTTCCGGAGGGCCGTACCTGGGGAATGGCAATCGGCGCCGACATCGATCGTGACGGCACCAGCCTCTGGGTGTTCGATCGTTGCGGCGGCAAGACCTGCGTCGGTTCAAGCGTCGCGCCGATCCAGAAGTTCGACGCCGCCGGCCGTCAGGTCGTCAGTTTCGGCTCACGTCTGTTCGCTTGGCCGCATGGTCTCTTTGCGGCGCCGGACGGCAACATCTGGGTCACCGACGGTCAGTCCGGCGGCGGCAAAGGTGAGACGGTCATGAAATTTGCACCCGATGGCCGCGTGTTGATGACGCTGGGCAAGCCGGGTGTTGCCGGCGCCGGCAACGACGAACTCAACGGACCATCCGACGTTCTGGTTGCGCCAAACGGCACCATCTTCGTCGCCGATGGCCACGGCGAAAAAACCAACGACCGCATGGTCAAATATTCGCGCGACGGAAAGTTTTTGATGACCTGGGGCCATCATGGCTCTGGTCAGGGCGAGTTCAATGTTCCCCACGGACTTGCAATGGATTCGGCCGGCCGTCTTTACGTTGCTGATCGCGCCAATAACCGCATTCAGATTTTCGATCAAAACGGCAAGTTCATTGCCGAGTGGAAACAGTTCGGCCGGCCAAGCGGAATTTATATCCGCAACGACGTCATTTATGTCGCCGACTCACAGTCGAACGAGAAAGTGAATGCACCATTCAAGCAGGGCATCCGTATTGGCAGCGTGAAGGATGGCAAGGTGACTGCTTTCATTCCGCAAAGCGATCCGAAGGCGGAGATGCCTGAAGCCGTTACTGCCGATAAGGACGGCAATATATTTGGCGGCTTTACCGCCGACATGGACGTCAAAAAATTCGTCAAAAATTAACGGCGACGAAACCGCCCGCAAATCACGCGCCAACAAAATCTTGTCGGCGTTTTATTCTTTGAAGCACGCCCTGCGGGGCAGCAAAAACGCGCCGTAGACCTCATATGTTGCAGGCGATAAGCGGCCCTATCAAGCGGTGAGATAAGCAATGACAGAGACGCGGCGTTGGCTGGTACTGGCCGTAGTATTGATGGGGACGTTTATGGCGGTTCTCGACGTCGCCATTGTCAACGTCGCGATCCCCCCGATCCGCGCCGACCTGAATGCGAATTTCGGCGAGATCGAGTTTATAGTTTCGGCCTACACGCTGACCTACGCCTGTTTGCTTGTAACCGGCGGCCGGCTTGGCGACAATTATGGTCGAAAGACACTCTTCGTTATCGGACTAGCGGTTTTTGCGGCCGCATCCGCGGGATGCGGCCTGGCGCCGACCAGCAACTTGTTGATTTGGGCACGTGCAGTGCAGGGCATCGGCGGCGCGTTGATGTATCCGCAAGTTCTCGCCATCATCCAGATCAATTTTACCGGCAACGAACGGGCGCGCGCTCTTGGCATTTTTGGCTCGGTTATCGGCATCGCCGCGGTGGCCGGCCAAATTCTCGGCGGCACGATCCTCGCGCTCGATATCTGGCATCTGGAATGGCGGCCAATCTTTCTGGTCAATGTGCCGCTGGCTTTGGGAACCATTATCGCCGCACTTTTCATTCTGCCTAAGGACGAGCATCACGACGCCGTCGGTCTCGATTGGGGCGGCGTCGCGCTGATCACGACGGCGCTGTTGCTACTGATCGTGCCGCTGCTTGAAGGACGCGAGCTGGGCTGGCCGATCTGGATGTGGATGAGCCTGATCGCCGCGTTTCCGGTGTTCGCTCTATTTGTCTGGTACGAGCGGCGCTTCGCAGCGCACGGCGGCCGGGCGCTGGTGCGGATGGAATTGTTCGCCAACGAGAGCTTTGCCTTCGGCGTGCCGATCGCCGCGCTGTTCATGGCGTCCTATGCCGGCTTCCTCTTTACGCTGGCGCTCTATCTTCAGGTTGGACTCGGCTTCACGCCGTTGCAGTCAGGTATGACTTATACGCCGACAGCAGTCGGCTTTTTCATCACCTCGCTCGCCGCGCCCCGGCTGATCCCGTTGCTCGGACGCCAGGTGCTGACACTCGGTTATATCGTCAGCACATTTGGCCTTGCGGTAACGGCAACGACGGTTTTTTTTGCGGGCAGTCACCTGCATGGTTTCGAACTGGCGCCGTGCCTGTTCATCGTCGGCCTCGGCAACGGCTTCGGCCTGAGCCCGCTGGTCGGCACCGTTATCGCCGGACTCGCGCCGCAGGAAGCGGGCGCCGGCGCCGGCATTGTCACAACAACGCTGCAAGTCGGCAACGCGCTGGGTGTCGCAATCGTCGGCCTGTTGTTTTTTACGCTGCTCGGTACCGCAACGACGGAAACGGCGTACGCGGACGCATTCGCTCTGACGTTGCCGGCCTGCGCCGTGCTGATGCTGGCCGCAGCTGTTCTGGTCCACCGGCTGCCGCGCACACCGTTCGAGGTCTCAAATGCATTGGTCGAGCGGTTGCCGGGCTGGAGTTCCGGCTTTGCCTACTCGATGTTCCTGATGACCGGCGGACGATTGGGCGATCGTCTGGTGCAAGACCTTGTCGCGCACGTGATCGAGCGACGCCTGCAACGCGTCCACGATGCGCCACAATCGGTCGGCGATTTCCTCGCCTTCCATTTCCGTGGCGCCGAGGCCGACGTCGCCTGGCTGCATTATCTGATGCGAGAGGCATTGGTGTTCGGCAATCGGCCGGTGCCCTCCGAGAAAGAACGCCAGGAGGCGGTCTCGCTTCAAGTGCAGGAGATCCGCGATCGCCAGGCTGCTGGTCTGCTTCCTGCCGATCTCGATCCCGGCCATCTGCGGCTGCTTGGCTTTGCTTTGATGAACTACCCGCGAATGCTGCCACAGATCACACGCATGGCCACCGGCATGACGCCGGACAATCCAAGCTTCGTCGCCCGCTGGGAGGCGCTTCTGAAAGAGGTCGGCTCCTGGATCGAAGAGGCCGCACGCCATCAAAAGGCGCTCCCGGCGCGCTGAACTTGTGCCGGACTGGGCCGCCGTTGCAGCAACCGGACCTCGCCGGTATGTATACGCGCCGTTCGCGCCGACCTCGGCCGGCGCAATGTTTACTGATGGCTGCGAATTGAAGTTATGGCCCGTCTGGTAATGAAATTTGGCGGAACGTCGGTCGCCGATCTCGACCGCATCCGCAACGTCGCGCACCACGTTAAGCGCGAAGTCGACGCTGGCCATGAGGTCGCCGTCGTTGTTTCCGCTATGGCCGGCGTGACCAATCAGCTCATCGCCTGGTGCGAAGGTGCACTGAAGGAACGTCACATTTTCGATGCGCGTGAATATGATGCCGTGGTCGCGACCGGCGAACAGGTTACGGCCGGCCTGCTCGCGATCACCTTGCAGGATATGGATATCAATGCGCGCTCCTGGCAGGGCTGGCAGGTGCCGGTCCTGACGTCAGACGCACACGCCTCAGCGCGCATCCAGGACATCAACGGGGCGGAACTCATTCGTCGCTTCAAGGAGCGCAAGGAAGTCGCGGTGATCGCCGGCTTCCAGGGCATGCATAAGGACACCGGCCGGGTCACCACCCTTGGCCGGGGAGGTTCGGACACGTCGGCGGTGGCGATCGCCGCGGCGATTCGCGCCGACCGTTGCGACATCTACACCGACGTCGATGGCGTCTACACCACCGATCCGCGCGTCGTGCCGCGGGCACAACGCCTCGACAAGGTCGCGTTCGAAGAAATGCTGGAGCTCGCTTCGCTCGGCGCCAAGGTTTTACAGGTGCGCTCGGTCGAGCTCGGCATGGTGCACAATGTGCGCATTTTCGTGCGCTCGAGTTTCGACAAGCCCGAAGACATCGATCCGCATCGCGACCCGCCTGGAACGCTCATCTGCGACGAGAGTGAGATCATGGAACAACAGACAGTCACCGGCATCGCCTTCTCGCGCGACGAGGCGCAAATCTCGATCCGCCAGGTGCAGGATAAGCCGGGGGTGGCGGCGGCGATTTTTGTTCCGCTGGCCGACGCCAATATCAACGTCGATATGATCGTTCAGAACGTCTCCGCCGACGGCAAGACCACCGACCTGACCTTCACTGTGCCGGCGGTCGACTATCTGCGATCGCTCGACACTATCGAAAAGGCCAAGGGCGCCATCGGCTATACGAGGCTCGACGGCGCGACCGACGTTGCCAAGATTTCCGTGATCGGTATCGGCATGCGCAGCCATGCCGGCGTTGCCGCGCACGCGTTTAGTGCGCTGGCGGAGCGCTCGATCAATATCCGCGCCATCACCACGTCCGAGATCAAGTTTTCGCTGCTGATTGACGCGGCGTTTACCGAGCTTGCCGTGCGTACCCTGCATTCCCTGTACGGCCTCGATAAAACTTAGCCGAAATGAGTAAAAGCGCCGCGCTACGTTGCGGCGCACAATAAGCGCCGGCGGTCATACCGTTGTCTCTGGCTTGCGGTTTGCATACCTCATTCGATATAGGCTGAAGGGTAGTCGCTGCGGGACGGGACCCGGGCAGACTCCTCTTTCGACAATGGCCCGGCGCGAATGGGCGGCGCCTCGGCTTGAAACCAAGACCTAAGGGAGCTGCCGCGATGCGTGGCGCGCTCGGCGGTCCGCGCGTGCTGTTGCGCCGACTCCGCGAAGTGATGGCGGAGCCGGTCAGTGCGCAGGAGCGTCTCGACAAGATCGTGGTGCTGATCGCCGCAAACATGGTTGCGGAGGTGTGCTCGGTCTATGTCTTGCGCGTTGACGCGACGCTGGAACTCTACGCCACCGAAGGCTTGAAGCGCGACGCGGTCCACCAGACCGTGCTGCGCTCCGACGAAGGCCTGGTCGGCCTGGTCGCGAGCCAGGCCAGCGCCATCAATCTGTCGAACGCACAGGCGCATCCAGCCTTCTCGTTCCGGCCCGAGACCGGCGAAGAGATTTATCATTCCTTCCTCGGCGTGCCGATTCTGCGCGCCGGCAATACGCTTGGCGTGCTGGACGTGCAGAACCGCGCCCGGCGAACCTATTCCGAAGAAGAAGTCGAGGCGCTGCAAACCACCGCGATGGTGCTCGCCGAGATGATCGCCTCCGGCGAACTGTCGGCGATGGCGCTGCCGGGCGCCGAGCCTGCGGCGCGGCGCTCGGTGCATCACAAAGGCGCGGCGCTCAGCGACGGTATCGCACTCGGCCATGTCGTCCTGCATGAGCCGCGCGTCGTCGTCACCAATTACATCGCAGACGACATCCCGAAAGAGATGAAGCATCTCGAACAGGCGATCGAGACGTTGCGCAGCAATCTCGACGAAATGCTCGAGCACGGCGATGTGGTCGATGGCGGCGAACATCGCGAAGTGCTCGAAGCCTATCGCATGTTCGCGCACGATCGCGGCTGGGTGCACAAGCTCGAAGAGGCGGTGGCAACCGGACTGACCGCCGAGGCCGCCGTCGAGCGCGTGCAGTCCGATACCCGCGCCCGCATGCTGCGGCAAACCGATCCGTATTTGCGCGAGCGCCTGCACGATCTGGACGATCTCGCCAACCGGCTGATGCGCCAGCTTGCCGGCCGCGATCATGCGCCGTCGCGCGAAAGCCTTCCCGAAAATGCCATTCTGGTCGCGCGCTCGATGGGCCCGGCGGCTCTGCTGGACTATGATCGCAAGCGCTTGCGCGGCCTGGTGCTGGAAGAAGGTGGGCCGCAGTCCCACGTCGCGATCGTTGCACGCGCGCTTGGTATTCCGGCGGTCGGTGAGATCGACAACGCCACCGGCGTGGTAGATCCCGGAGACGCCATCATCGTCGACGGTTCGACCGGCGATCTCCATGTCCGGCCGCTGCCGGACATGGAAGCGGCCTATGCCGAACGGGTGCGGCTACGGGCGCGGCGGCAACAGCAATATCAGGCGCTACGCGACCGGCCGTGCGTGACCAAGGACGGCCATGAAATTACGCTGATGCTCAATGCCGGATTGAGCGTTGACCTGCCGCATATCGCCGATACTGGAGCGGCCGGCATCGGCCTGTTCCGCACCGAGCTGCAATTCATGGTAGCGCCGAATTTTCCGCGCAGCACCGAACAATACCTGCTGTACCGCGCCGTGCTCGACGCCGCCGGCGACAAGCCCGTCACCTTCCGCACGCTCGATATCGGTGGCGACAAGGTGCTGCCCTACATGCGCAACGTTGAAGAGGAAAACCCGGCGTTGGGTTGGCGAGCGATCCGGCTCGGGCTCGACCGGCCCGGACTCTTGCGTACTCAGATACGCGCGCTGCTTCGCGCGGCCGGCAACCGCGCGCTCAAGATTATGTTCCCGATGGTCTCGACGGTGCAGGAATTCGATCAGGCCAAGGAGCTGGTCGAACGCGAGCTGACTCATCTTCGCCGTCACGGCCATAAACTGCCTGACCAGGTGGAGGTCGGCAGCATGGTCGAGGTGCCGTCGCTGCTCTACCAGCTCGACGAA
>Ga0302326_10031283_pt1 | contig 10629 bp, 15 predicted proteins | sample Palsa_T0_3_FD_202264 | JGI IMG/M metagenome (GOLD analysis project Ga0302326, IMG submission 202264) | Peat permafrost microbial communities from Stordalen Mire near Abisko, Sweden - Palsa_T0_3 | ecosystem: Environmental > Terrestrial > Soil > Palsa > Peat permafrost | place: Sweden: Abisko...
TCGGCGGCTGGTCCTATAGCGTCAGCTTCAGCTGCCCGTTCCGGCTGCGCAGCTTCAGTGTGCATACGAACAAGCATTTCCGGACCGGGGTCGACAAGTTCGGGACGAGAGTGCCATACGCCTATGCCAGGCTGAAAAATGGCCAGCAGGCCAACTTCACCTGCAAGGACACCTCGACCAAGTCGGTCAAGTGCACCGTGTCCCCGACGTTGTCCGCGCGCATCCAGATTGTCGATGCGTTCGACTCGTCGACTAAGTGCAAGAACACGAAAAAGGGGAAGTTCAACGCTACTCTGACGGTGAACGGCCGCAAGATTCCGGCGGTCTTCGCGGGCAAGACGACCAGCGGCTCGCTCATCGGCGGTTGCGGCTGAGCCGAGCGCGCGTGCTCGTGACGAACAGGCGGGCGCCGAGTTCGGCCTGATCAAGCCCGAGCAGTTCGAAATTCCGAGCTCGCCACTCGCCGGTGGCGAGGTCGCGGTGACCCAGAGTGGGTGGGCGCGGGCCCGCGCCCACCCACTCCACTGGGTCCTTCTAGATCAGCTGGAAGCCGTGACGGTCCCCCACACGCCGCAGGTAGTGGTGCCGTTGAAGGCATCCGTGAAGTCGGTGCCGATCGTTCCGCTGACCACTTGACCAGAGGTGTTGGCGTAGGTGAAGTCGAGTTCTCCCTCGTTGCTGCCCGGGTCCGTGGCGAAGAAGGAGATCGGCCCGGTGCCGGTGCCGTCTTGCGAACCCGATGCATCGCTACCGTTCCAATTGAGCTCTGCGTTCGCGTCGGTAGACACCGCGAACAGACCGACATCGTCCGACCCGCCGGCCCGGTCTTGCCCGTCTTGCCCGTCTTGCCCTTCAGCTTCGACAGCACCGACGGCTTGATCTGCTTGGTCGACGTAATGATGTATGGCTCGCGGCGAATGCGCCGCCGCTCATGGCAAAGACGAGCGCCAGCGTCGCTGCGACGCCGGCATACGTCGGACGCCGGCGTCGCGTCCGCGGCGTCGCGTCATTCTTCATGCCCCTCACTTCAACCTCCTGTTGTTGGGATCGGCCCCTCCGTAATTCTTCACCACCCGAGTACGACGCGGGGAAAACTTGAATCCGGCCCCGGAGGGCCTCTTTCTTCGCTCGCCGCCGCTGGGCGAGACCCGAGCCTAGACGGCCGCAGAGGCCGAAACGTGGTCAAAAGTCACAGTGTGCGGACGGACTCCTAGCGCCGCCAGAAGGCGAGGCGCTGCACAGACGCCGTAAGGATGTGGCCCCAGGTGATCTGTGCCTGCTTGCGTTCTGAAATCGCCTCGAACGGGCTGAAGCGCATCTCGCCGCCGGTACCGAGCTCGATCGAGCCATCGTCCTGCCTGGTGCCGTTGACCAGGATCCAACCGCGGATGATGCGGAAGTTCTCACTCATTGGTAGTCAGAGGCGCGGTGCCCGCTCCTGGCGGGTCCGTTTCCTCATTCCCCTTTCAATCCGTGCGTGCGGTTTTCCCGCACACGGCTTGCCGATGATCTTCCTGATGGTCACAACGCGAACCCCGGGTAGCGGACGGTGCCACGTAAGCGGTAGAGGCCCTGGGCTTCAAACCACTCACGCGTCCAGGTTTCCCCCTGGCCTGGTTTCAGGTTGCGGCCGTAGCGCTTGCGCATGAGCCGCCAGAGCCTGTCCTCGACGTAGCGGTCGATCTGGTTGAACTTCTTGGCGGCGTTCCCGGTGCGAAAGTAGTTGCCCCAGCCGCGCAGAATCGGGTTCAGGTCCGCGATCACTTCGCGGATGTCCTGGTCCGCCCGCCCACGGCCGGTCTTGGCTTTGATCTTGCCTCGGACGCGGTTCATCGCCCGATCGGAAGGCCAGCGATGCAGGTAGTAGCGGCGAACGCCCTGTTCCAGCATCCGACCCGACACGCGGGCTCTGAAATGGCAGCCGAGGAAATCGAATCCTTCCCGGCCTTCTCTGAGGTCAACGACCTTCGTTTTCTCCGGATGCAGCTCAAGCCCCAGGTCAGCCAGGACCTTCCCAGCCAGCTCTTGGGCAACGCTAGCCTCAGCGGCGCTGCGACAGATCACGACAAGGTGAGTCGCCGGGGGGAATCTCACCCCCCGGCGCTCGCAGAACCCGGCGTGAACCTCTCGGCTCACCGGGCTCCCATCGTCCAGCCGTCAGGGCGCACGCCGAATCGCCAGTGCGCGAACAGGCCGGGCTGGCGTCGGGCGACGTCCGCGAGGAACCTGATCGCCCTGGTCTTGTGGCGGCGCAACCGTTTGTATTTCCGCATTGCCCACCTCACGAGGATCTCGTTGAGGTGGCGGAAGACAGGATACAACATGGGGGACTCCTCGTCATTTGGGGGTGACTTTGGTTGCTGGCTCGGCTGATAGCTGTGTGGCGTTGGTGGATCTAGCGGCATGGATGCCGCGCCGTGCTATCAGGATGATCATGGCGGGATTCGCCCGTGGGGCGCCGTAGCCGGCTGGTCTTTGAGGCGACTGTGGGGGCGCCGCGGGGTTGAGGGTCGGGCAGCGTGTTCGCGCTCCTTCGTGGCTGCCGTTTTTCGTTTGCGACCCGCCGCCGCCGCTTCTGCGGCAGTCTGCTGGCTGTTCGAAGGTCAGCGACAAACAGGAGGGCGACGTGCGGGTCAGTACCGCATTCAACCGGATGCTCGGGCTCCCGGGCGCATGGGTCCGCGAGGTGGAGTTCGGCCAGGACGCGATGATCGTGACGGTCTGTCTGCGTCGCGAACGGCCAGTTTGCTCGGGCTGCGGCGCGCGCGGGTTGAAGATCAAGGATCACCGGACCAAGCGCTGGCGGCACTTGGACGTCGGCGGGGCGCTGCCAGATCGAGTGCCGCCTCAGACGCCTGTACTGCCCGGGCTGCGGCGATCTCCCCGAGATGGTGGAGTGGGCGCGCGGCGGCGCGCGCTACACGCGCGATTTCGACGACATGACCGCGTGGCTGGCGCAGCAGATGAACCAGACGCAGCTCACCCGGTTGATGCGGATCGGCTGGGAGACGGTCGGGAACATCATCGCGCGGGTCGTCGCCGAGAAGCTCCCCGCCGGCCGACTGGACGGCCTTGTGCTGATCGGCGTCGACGAGGTCTCATACGGCGCCGATCACAGATTCCTTACGTGCGTGGCCAACCACGAGACCGGCGGGATCGTGTGGGCGACCGAGGGCCGTAACGCCGCCAGCCTGCAGGCGTTCTTCGACGGGCTCACCGATCAGCAGAAGGCGTCGATTCGGGCGGTCTCGATCGACATGTCCGCCGGATACGAGAAGGCGATCACCCAGGCCGTCCCGGACGGGCAGGTGTGCTTTGACCCCTTCCACGTCGTCCAACTCGCTGGCAAGGCCGCCGACCAGGTCCGCCGCGACGAGTACAACGCCCACGGCCGCTCGAGCACCGGCGAGGGCAAATGGATCAAGGGCACCCGCTACAGCCTCTTGAAGGACCCCTCAAACCAGACCCCGAAGCAGCTGCTCAAGCTCGCCGACGTCGTACTCAAGAACCGTCGGATGTATCGCGCGTTCCTGCTCTACGGCGAGCTGCGCTACATCTACCGGCTCCCCAAAGACGAAGCCGCCGAGCGCCTGGACGCGTGGCTCGCGTGGGCGTCCCGCTCACGGCTCAAACCGTTCGTCAAGCTCGCCCGCACGATCCGCAAACACAAACCGGGCGTACTCGCCGCGATCACAATCGGCATCAACAACGGACGGCTCGAGGCGCTCAACAGCAAGATGAGGTTGCTCTCACACCGCGCCTACGGATTCCACTCCGCCAACGCCCTGATCGCAATGAACTACCTCTGCTGCGCCGGCATCCAAATCACGCTCCCTCACCGATAAGTCACCCCCAAACCGAGAGGAGAGCCCAACATGGACTTGTAGAAGCGCCCGTAGTAGTTGATCCAGCCCTGGAGCACGATGTTGAACATGCGCGCCAGGTCCCCGAGGGTCTTGTCCGGGCGAAGGTGCAGCCGCCAGCGGCGCATCTCGCGCCGCATCGCGGTCTTCGCGTCGTTCGAGACCGCCGGAGTGAAGTTCAGGAAGTGCTTCCCGAACCGGTTCTTCGACAGCCGCGGGCGGAACGTGTACCCCAGGAACGTGAACGACGTGTGCTCGTATGAGCCGCGCCGGTCTAAGGAATCGCCGAGCGCCACCGTACGGCATGACCGTTCTGCCTAGTGCCGAATTCGGCGGACAGGAGTAGCGGGCCGAGGAGCAGAACAGCGGCTCCACGTAGCCCGGTCTGAAAGCGACATGGGAAGCTAGTCGTCGATCCAGGAGTCGAAGGGGTCGCCGACTTGTGGGTCGTAGAGAGGAGCGCCGACCGAACCGGCAATCCCATTGACGCAAGGATGCGGGGGGTGTAGTCTCCAGTGTCTTAGAGTAGCGGCATATTCATCGACTCTCGTGGAAGAGAGAGCCTATGAATGCGTTTGTATCTAAACAAAGGCTCTGGTCAGCGCGTCGCGCCGCAGCGACCCTCTGCGGCTCGGTCATGATGCTTCTGGTGGCCGCCGCTGGGCCAGCGATCGCGGGTGAGTTCACCGCACAGGTTACGATCGACGCAGGCAAGACCTATAACAGCCCATCTCACGATTACTATGAGGTTGCCGCCTGTCCGATTGCTGATTTCGACGTGGCTGTAGCAGTGTCTGCCTACTTTTTCAGTGGCTCTGGCTTGGGCAACGCGTCAGATAGTATTTACAACTGCGTCGATGTATCAGGCCCGAACGGCGTATCCAGCTCTTTCCAGGTTCTAAACCCTGATACGAGTCACGATCGGACGTTCGACGTTTTTGGCTTCTACAGTGGAAATTAGGGAGCAATGATGCAGCTGCGCTTTATCGTGTTCGCGGTGATCGGTTGTGTCGTCTGCGGTGCTGGTGCGGCACTGGCCGTAGCTGCCGGCGGTAGCACGAATACCGTATTGACATCGACCGTCTATCCGAGCGGGACTCCTGCGTCTCCACAAGGAATGCCTTCGTCGAGCGCTGCAGCACAGCTCGAGCGGTCCTCCACGTGGCAGCCAGGTGACACCGCCAACACAGGCGTCACGGTGCGGACATCAACCACTTACCCAAATGCCACGCCTGCGTCGCCTCAGGGGATGTCTCCCGCGGCAGCGGCTCAGTTGGAGAACGCGGCTCCTCAGTCGTCATCTATCGGACCCGACATGGTGGCGCACCACAAGAACCTCAGGGCAGCACTGCGCTTGAGCCGAGAGATCGGGCATAGGAACCGCGTGCACCGGACGCGGTTGCACTGAAGGGATCGCCACCACCCCTCGCGCCGGCCTGTCGTGCGAACTGGTGGGCCTGAGCGAGAGGGAGATCGGTAGGCCACGATCCCGAGAACCATCATGTTCGTCCGCATGCTCCCCGACTACTGCAAATGGAGTCGAAGGGAGTGCTTGGCCTCTTATTCCATTCATGGCATCGGATTTCAACTAGGCGAAGGGGGAACAGCGGGTGCCCCAGGTTTCGGCGCCACACGAGGAGCGGCGTCACATCCACCGCTGTCCTAACTGGCCCGGCAAGTAGAGTCTTTGCCCATGCCCTCCGTTGAACAGGCCTCACAACCACCTGACCCGGGCGAGCTGCTTACGGTCGCTGAGGTCGCGGAGACGCTGAAGCTCGACGAGCAAGTCATCCGCAACTGGATTAGCGAGGGACAGCTCGCCGCGATTCGTATCGGTAAGCGGCGAGTTCGTGTTCGGCGGGAGGATTTGAACGACCTTCTCGACTGACGCGACGCCCAGGAGAGGAGAGTCCAGCACGCACAAAAGCGTCGGATCCTCGGCTGTCTTGTAGGTTTGTCGGCTTTCTCGCACACGGCCTTCCAACATCGTTCGCCGGGTCACACGCGGCGAGCAAAGGCAGTGTTGCGACAGCGTGACCGAGACGATTGGTCACCTGAACATCGGTCGGGGCGAGCGTGTTGCCGTGCTCTGTCCGAACTACCTCAAGTCTCATCGCGCTTTGGGATGCTGGTGAGACGATCTTCTCCAGCGATCGAGAGCTGCTGGTTCTCCTCCAGAAGAGCCGGGGTGGCGTCCCATCCCGCCGGTCTGACACCGGTCTACGAGGACGACCGGAGCGGTAGCTCGCCAGACGGCGTCGTGGCTCAAGCGTCCCCTGCCGGGGGCTTACTCCTGATTTGACGATGCCCCATCCGGGGTGTCGCCAAATCGGGAGTCGATGATGTCCAGAACCAGACCAATCACACACTCAGAAAGAAACCCGACGAACGGCCGACCCCCAGCAGCGTGAGGCGCACGTGCCCAAAAGATCGACAGCGCGGGTACCAAACGGGTACATGAGGTCTCGCGCGAGCACCCGGTCATCGGCCGGCCGAGAAGCGAGAACCCCGTAGATACTGGCGATCCGAGTCCCTCGGCGGCCGCTCACACACCCCTGGCGCTGGATCGCACCCATAGCTTGCGCCGAAATTCTCGCACATCCCCACCGAGGGCCTCAAGCTGCACCACAACGCCGGGGTCGACGGACGAGAGCCCGCCGGGGGAATTGGATCGAGCAGACTCGACCATGCCCTAACGCTTACCTCCAGCCCAACCATGATCAAAGCCAGGGCCCTTCGCTCCCGACGCCTTTAGCTGGACGCCGATCATCACTACTACGACCCCGTCGGACTCCCGCTGCCCTCCGCCCGATTTCACCATCGGCTTATACGAACGGTCTTTGCTGACGAGGCCAGGCAGACGGATCTCCCTTGTTCCGCGATCAGACTTTACGCGCGTGCAAGTCCCCATACCCCGCAGGGACCCACCGCACCCGATCCGGAACCAGGACTGACGGACATGGCCTTCGCCGTGACATGAGCGGCTCGGCTCCCCGACTGTTTCTCTGACGAGGCTGCAATCCCAGCCCACACGCTTGCTCCCTCCAAAGAGGCTCTCGACACCCCGCTCAGCCCCAAGGATCTCTCCCTGAGACCGGAGCCTGCTACCGGGCGCTCCGGCGCCTACCCGGACCGGACTCTCACCGGCTGGCCTGACGCAGCTTCCAAGGCGCAACATGGCCTGAGCGTACCCATCAGGCGCGAGTTCTGCGGACGAGGAGGCGGGGGGCCCTGGCGGCGCCCGGGACTGGCCCCACCCCCCAAGTCCGCGGCCCGGTTAGCTCGCCCGCGCTGTCCCACCTCGGCGTCGGCGACCGCTGAGCACGAGTGTTCCGCTGCCCATGAGCGCGGTCGCGGCAGCGGCGCCGATGCCGGCATCGCCCCAGTCGAACTGGCTGGAGGAGGAAGGGCTCGCCGTCGCTAGGCTCGGCGCCGAGACAGCCGGCTGTGAGCTGGGAGCGGGCCCCGACACGGGGTCGGCCTGGATAAACCTGGCGGACGCGGTGGCCGGTGCTGCCGCTGCGGTCACGGCCAGCACGGCGATGAGACCGGGTTTGCTGAGCTTGAACATGTGATCTCTCCTGTTCTGTCGGGGTGGGTCAGTGGTAGAACTAGGGGTCGAGGACCCGGACTTGGGTGATCTGGTCGACCGGCAGCTCGTTACGGGTGGCGGCCTTGCGGATCGCCTCCGGGCTGGGCGCGTCGTAGACGCAGAACGTCGTTCGCTTGTCCTCGCTCACATAGGAGTGCACCCACGTGACGCCCTCTTCGGCGTTGTGGTCGACGACTGCGTGGCACACCGCGTCGCCACCGTTCGCGATCGGGATCTCCAGCCCGTCCGGGAATCGGCGCTGCACCATGTATCGCGGCATTTGTTCCTTCCTGGTCGTACGTCAATTGCGATGCGGTCAACGTACGAGCGCGCGGTGGTGCGCGCATCGGGAGGGCTCCCTATGTTGGAAGGTTCCGGTACCTATCTTGGGCCGCTGGGCCGCTGGGCCCGGGGATGCCCGCGGGCCTCGCCGCGGTCGGCTATCGCGCCTTACCTGCGGATGGTGATGCGGTGACGCGCCTCGGTCAGCAGCAGACCTTGCGGATCCTCCGAACCATCGTGGTAGTCGCCGACAGCGGTGCGGTTTCCCGGCGACGGGCACGACACCGAGCTCAGCGGCACGTCCGGGGTTGCGTTGAACCCCGCATTAGCGGGTAGGGCGGCCCGGGTTCCAGCCGTCCACGTCCCGTTCGTCTCGTCCAGCAGCAGCCCATGGTCCAGGCCCGAGCTGTCAACGTAGGTGGCCACCGCGCCACAGTTCCCCACCGACGCGCACGACACCGAACTGATCGACATCCCGGGGTCGCTCGAGCCGGCGGGAGGGACCACCCCGATCCCGGACCCCCAATCGGCCGACGCGGCTGCCGGCGACAGCGCGACCGCGACCACAACGCACGAAATCGGCACCAACACCCGTGACAGCGACGCGGCCAAAACCTTCCCTCCCAGCATCTGACCCTCCAGGTCGAGCGGTATCCGAAGGTTCCCACTTCTACACCCCTCGCCGCTCTCCGTGACCGTGCCGCCAGTCTACGCCCCGACGGAAGTCTCGCGGGAAGGGCAGATCACTCGGGGTGATCGAGGTCGACCGGTGGTAGGTCGCGTACGTCGTCCTTGGTGAGGTTGAGTCGAATGACTTCGCCGACGCGCTTCACGGCGGCGATTGGAATGGCGACCCTCTTCTTGCCCCACAGGTGGCCGTCGTCGAGCAGGATGTGGGTCACGTGATGATCACTGGGATCGATAACCAGTCCTTGGACGCGCCCAATAGCCCCATCGGTCGCCTCCACGTGATCGCCGCGGCGCACCTCGACCTCACCCAGGGGGACACGGTCATAGGTAGCCTGATGGAGCTCAGTGGCGCCCGGGTAGAACAGCCCCGCGCCCATCGCGCTCATGTTGAGTCCGAAGTAAGGCAACGTGTTCACCTGGCCTTGCTCGTAGCCCAACTGTGCGCCGTCTCCCGGCATATATTGTGACTCGTCAGACTGCTCGAGCGCATCGAACTCAGACTTGGTGCACCGGAGCTGGATCTCCTTGCCCGCGGAGGCCACGAGGTCGATGGGCACGAGGTGACCACCGGCCCGATGGCGTGGCTCGACCACGAGGTGCGTGACCGCGCGGGCGACCGGATCGATGACCACGCGTCTCAGATCCCCGCAGACACCGTCGCTACACGCGACTTCGCTTCCAATAATGAACTCCGTAGCCTCGGTCATGACTGTCGCCTCCGATCTCGCTGTGTTTCCCACTTCAGCCGACGGGCCGCCGGCGATAGATAGTCATTCGGCTCCCGGTGGCTGCGGCCTCGACGAGCCGAGACTACCGCGCGAGCCAGGGGCGACACACCTGAGCGCGGCCTTGACCACATAGTCACCGCGCTCTAGGGTGTTGTCGTAGTGGGGAGATTGCGGGGCCGAACCTTGCGGGGCCGAACGCTTGTAGCTGCGCTGGCGACCAGCGTGGTACTGATCGGTGGGGTTGGCCAGGTGGCTGTCGCTCGCGGGGCCTGCACACCGCTGCCTCCGATCGTGAGCTGTCCGACCCCTCCGCCGTCGGTGCCGCCTTACGCGGCGGCGCCCGAGGTGGAGCTGGCTGCCGTGACGTCGGTAACGATCGACACCGCGACGCTGAATGCGAACGTGCTCCCGGGCTACTTGCCGACGACCTACTACTGGCTCTACGGCACGAAGGGCGAGCTCGATCAGAAGACGGCGGTGTTTCCGGCACCCGGAGACCTGACCTCGGTAACCGCAGCGACGGAGCTGACCGGCCTGCAGCCTGAGACGACCTACACGGCGGAGCTGGTGGCCACCAATTCCGACGGCACGGCCACGAGTCCCCAGACCCCGCCCTTCACCACCTACGAGCGGCCCAAGATCTCGATCTCACCCGTCCACCGCACGATCTCGCTCGGCCAGAACCTCGACGTGCGAATCGTGCTACGGGGACGGTTCGACCCCTCGCAATACCTCAAGCTGTACACCGCGGCGTCCCCGTATCACCGCTACCGGCTCACCGGCGAGCGACTGCCGACGAAGCGCGGTTCCGAGACGATGGGCCTGTATGCGAGCACCGATCCACTCGCCGACCCGTCTGATCCCGACCGCAACCTCAGACTGCGGGTGGAGTTCGACGGGAGGACCTCGAAGAGCGTGCTCGTGTACGTCGACCCGGTCTACTCGCTCACCTCGACCCGTGACAACGGTGGGGCATCGCCGTACCTCACCGTCTCCCTGTCCACGAATGTTCATCGCGTACGCGGCCCGTATCCGCGCCCGCTCGATTTCTTCTATCGCAGTTCGTTTCGGAACGGCCCATACAGCCTGTTCGCCGTGAGACGCCTAAAGCCGAGCGGCGAGTCTTACTTCGGCGAGTACCTCGACGCCTCGGCGCGGCTCGACAGCGAGGGAGGCGTCTACGTCATCACATGCCTGCGGGGACCCATCTTCGCCGACATGGGGAAGCCGTTCATCGATCCCGAGTGCGGACGGCAGACCATCCCAGCCGGGTGAGCTCAGGAAGAGACGGCCGCGGCACTGGCTGAGCTGAAGGCTCCACGCCTCCGCCCAGTGACGGAACCCCGTAGAGTGGAGGAGCAGCCTCCACCGCGCAGTGTCCCGCTCTCGCATCGTCCTGTGGCTCAGTTTTCCCAGGGAGCCTTGAGGAGCGGACCGCATGGCTAGCCAGAACCATGAACCAGGACCGGGGCGT
>Ga0302326_10031285_pt1 | contig 10629 bp, 4 predicted proteins | sample Palsa_T0_3_FD_202264 | JGI IMG/M metagenome (GOLD analysis project Ga0302326, IMG submission 202264) | Peat permafrost microbial communities from Stordalen Mire near Abisko, Sweden - Palsa_T0_3 | ecosystem: Environmental > Terrestrial > Soil > Palsa > Peat permafrost | place: Sweden: Abisko...
CCGGTGGTGTCCGGACTTTCCTCTCCAAACTTCTATCGGGCGCGGCGTTACCCGCGCCTTGGGATCAAAGAACTTGGAGCGACGACCAGGCCCCAAAGCTAAGGGGTCGAGCGTGCCGGATTTCGGGCCCGGCGGCAAGACTCTAAAGGACGGCCGGGCCTCCCCCGTGTCGCCGGCGATTAGGCGGTTGCGGCGCGCGTCGGGATTTGCTTGTCGTATCGGGTGCCGAAGGCAGCCCCCCGGTCAGCCACCTTGAGGACCCTCGCGCCCGCGACGCTGGTATTCTGCGCGACGCTCCTTGCGTACCTGCCGGCGCTCCGGGGCGGCTTCATCTGGAACGACAGCGACTACGTGACGGCTCCCGGCCTGCGCTCCCTCGCGGGCCTCTGGCGCATCTGGACCCGTGTCGGTGCGACCCAGCAATACTACCCGCTCCTTCACAGCGCATTCTGGGTGCAGCACCGGCTCTGGGGCGACAGCCCGCTCGGCTACCACCTTTTCACGGTGCTCCTCCACGCCGCGTCGGCCGTTCTGTTCGCCCTCGTGCTTCGCAGGGTCCTGTCGGGCGGCCCGAAGGGGGCGCAGTCCCTCGGCGGAGCGGAATGGCTCGCGGCCCTGGTCTTCGCGCTTCACCCGGTGCACGCCGAGTCGGTCGCCTGGATCTCGGAGGAGAAGAACACGCTCTCGCTCGCGTTCTACCTGGCCTCCGCCCTCGCCTACCTGGGATTCGACGGGGACAGGCGGCCCGGAAGCTACGCCGCCGCCCTCGCCCTCTTCGCCTGCTCGCTCGCGTGCAAGACCGTCACGGCCACGCTTCCCGCCGCGCTTCTTGTGGTCCTCTGGTGGAGGAGCGGACGGATCGACCGGCGGCGCGACATCGTCCCCCTCGTCCCCTGGTTTGCGCTGGGAGCGGCGGCGGGCCTCTTCAGCGGCTGGGTCGAGCGCAACTATGTCGGCGCGCAGGGCGCCGAGTTCGACATATCGTGGGCCGCGCGCGCCCTTGTCGCCGGCCGCTCGGTCTGGAGCTATGCCGCACACCTCGCCTGGCCCTTCGGCCTCAACTTCCTCTACCCGCGCTGGACGGTCGACCCCTCCGCGGGGTGGCAGTGGCTCTTCCCGCTCGGCGTCCTCGCCCTGGGCGCCGCCCTCTGGGCGATCCGGGGACGGAGCCGGGGCCCGCTCGCGGCCTTCCTCCTCTTCGTGGGCTCGCTCTTCCCCGCGCTCGGCTTCGTGAACCTGTACGGGGCACGCTACTCCTGGGTGTGGGACCACTGGCAGTACCTTCCCGACCTCGGGCCGATCGCGCTCGCGGCCGCCGGCCTGGCGGCCGCCTGGCGCAGGGCGCCGCTTCCCCGGGGCTTCGGGGTCGCGCTCGTGGCGGCGCTCGCGGCCTTTCTCGGCTCCCTCACCTGGGCGCACTCCCGGATGTTCCACGACGACGAGACGCTCTACCGGACGACGCTGGAGAGAAACCCCGCCAGCTGGCTTGCCCACAACAACCTGGGCACGCTCCTCGGGGCCATGCCCGGCCGGGAGGCCGCCGCCGCCGCCGAGGCCAGGGAGGCCGTGCGGATCGAGCCGGGCCTCGCCACCTCCCACTACAACCTGGCAACGATACTCGCGAGGATCCCCGGGCGGTCGGCGGAGGCGATCGCCGAGTTCGAGGAGGCCCTGCGCCTCATGCCGGACTATGCGGATGCGCACAGCAACCTGGGGATCGTGCTCGCGAGGACGCCCGGGCGCCTGGGCGACGCGGTCGCCCAGTACGAGGAGGCCCTGCGCATCGACCCCGGGTCCGCCGAGACGCACAACAACCTGGGAAACGCGCTCGCAAGGATCCCGGGACGCCTCGGCGACGCCGTCCTACAGTACGGGGACGCCCTCCAAATCAATCCCTCCTTTGCCGTGGCCCACAGCAACCTGGGACTCGCCCTCCTCGTGATTCCCGGGCGCCTGGGCGACGCGGTCGCGAACCTCGGGGAGGCGGTCCGCCTGGATCCCGGCCACGCGGAGGCGCATTACAACCTGGCGAACGCGCTCAGGATGTCGCCCGCCCGGCTGGGCGACGCGATCGCCCAGTACGGCGAGGCGATCCGCCTGAGGCCTGACTACGCCGAGGCGCGCGCCAACCTGGGCACGCTCCTTGCGCACGCGCCGGGCAGGCTCGACGACGCCATCGCCCAGTACGAGGAGGCCCTGCGCCTGAGGCCGGATGCCGCGGTCGTCCACATGGACCTCGCGCTCGCCCTGCTCCGGGTCCCCGGCAGGGCCGCCGAGGCGCAGGCGCATCTCGAGGCCGCGCTCAGGATCGATCCCGCAATGGATTCCGCGCGCGCGCTGCTGGCGCAGGTGCGCGCCTCCCAGCCGTGAGGAGCGCACCCCCAGCGGGCCCTTCCCGGAAGCCGGCCCTCACCGCGGCCGACGCCGCATTCGCGGCGCTTGTCCTCTGCGCGACCGTCCTCGCGTACCTGCCCGCGCTCACGGGCGGCTTCATCTGGAACGACAGCGACTATGTGACCCGCCCGGCGCTGCGCTCGCTTGGCGGCCTCCACCGGATCTGGACCGAGGCCGGGGCCGCCGAGCAATACTACCCGCTTCTCCACAGCGCATTCTGGGTCGAGCACCGCCTCTGGGGGGACAACCCGCTCGGCTATCACGCGTTCACCGTGCTGCTCCACGGGGCATCGGCGGTGCTGTTCGCCCTCGTCCTGCGCAGGCTGTTCTCCGGGGCCCCGGCGGCGTCCCGGCCCCCCGCGGGCACCGAGTGGCTGGCGGCCCTCCTGTTCGCGCTCCACCCGGTGCACGTCGAGTCGGTCGCCTGGATCTCGGAGGAGAAGAACACGCTCTCCCTCGCTTTCTACCTGGCCTCCGCCCTCGCCTACCTGAGATTCGACGAGGAACGCCGGCCGGGGACCTACGCGTCGGCGCTCGCGCTCTTCGCCTGCGCGCTCGCGTGCAAGACCGTGACGGCCACCCTGCCCGCGGCCCTGCTCGTGGCGCTCTGGTGGAGGCGCGGGCGCCTCGACTGGGGGCGCGACTTTGCGCCGCTCGCCCCCTGGCTCGCGATGGGCGCCGCGGCGGGCCTCTTCACCAGCTGGGTCGAGCGCCACTACGGCGGCGCGCAGGGCGCGGACTTTGACATATCGGGGATTGCGCGCGCGCTCGTCGCGGGAAGGGCCGTCTGGCTCTACCTGGGCAGGCTCGCGTGGCCGTCCGGGCTCAACTTCATCTACCCGCGCTGGAGCGTCGACCCCTCGGCAGGATGGCAGTGGCTCCTACCGCTCGGCGTCGTCTCCCTGGGGGCAGCACTCTGGGCCGTCCGCGGCCGAAGCCGGGGCCCGCTCGCGGCCTATCTCCTCTTCGTCGGCTCCCTTTTTCCCGCGCTCGGATTCGTGAACCTCTACGGGGCGCGCTACTCCTGGGTGTGGGACCACTGGCAGTACCTTCCCGACCTGGGGCCGATCGCCCTCGCCGCCGCGGGCCTGGCGGCCGGATGGCGGCGCCTTGCGCCGCGCGCGCGCGGCCTCGGCTCCGGGCTAGCCGCGGCGCTCGCCGTCCTCCTCGGCGCGCTCACGTGGGCGCACTGCGGGATGTTCCACGATGACGAGACGCTCTACCTGGAGACGATTAGGCGCAACCCCGACAGCTGGTTCGCGCATTACAACCTGGGCCTCGCCTGGTCGAAGGTGCCGGGCCGCCTGGACGACGCGGTTTCCCAGTACAGGGAGGCGGTCCGAGCGAGGCCCGACTTCGCCGATGCGCACTACAACCTCGCCGTCGCCCTTGGGAAGATGCCCGGGCGATCCGGGGAGGCGGTCGCAGAGTACGAGGAGGCGATCCGCGACGATCCGGGAATGGTGCAGGCCCACAACAACCTGGGCCTCGCGCTGGCGCAGACCCCGGGGCGGCTGGACGACGCGATCGCCCAGTACGGGGAGGCGCTGCGGCTGAGCCCGGAGGACGCCGACGTCCACGTCAACCTGGGCATCGCGCTCGCCCGGGTTCCGGGCCGGCTGGACGAGGCCATCGGCCAGTACGCTCAGGCGCTGCGGCTCAATCCCGACTCCGCTGCGGCCCACAACAATCTTGGCCTGGCCCTCTCGCGCGTCCCCGGGCGCCTGGGGGAGGCGGTCGGCCAGTACGAGGAGGCGCTGCGGCTCGATCCCGACTTTGCCCAGGCGCACAACAACCTGGGCGTCGCCCTGGCCCAGGCCCCCGGCCGCATCGGCGACGCCGTCGCCCAGTTCGGGGAGGCGCTGAGGCTGGACCCCGGCCTCGCCGACGCGCACAACAACCTGGGCCACGCCCTCTCGGAGATGCCGGGCCGGCTGGGCGACGCGATCGTCCAGTTCCAGGAGGCGCTGCGCCTGAGGCCGGACGACGCAAGGGTCTGGCACCACCTCGGGGTGTGCTGGCTCAACCTTGGCAATTTTCCCGAGGCGGAGGCCGCCTTCCGCCAGGAGCTGCGGATTTCCCCGGATGATCCCGCGGGCCAGGAGGCGCTTGCCGCGGTGCTCCAGCAGGAGGCCGGCGGCCGCTGAGGGGCGCCCGGCGCGGCTCCCCTTCCGATTAGGCGGTTGCGGCTCCCACCAAGATTTGCTTGTCGTCTCCGGTGCCGACGGCAGCCACCCGGTCATCAAGCTCAGGGATCCTCGCCCGCGGTGCGCTCATTTTCTGCGCGACCTTCCTGGCCTACGTCCCGGCCCTGCGCGGCGGCTTCGTCTGGGATGACGACGCGCACGTGACACGGCCGTCCCTCCGGTCGCTCGACGGCCTGCGGCGAATCTGGCTCGAGCTCGGGGCCACGCAGCAGTACTATCCGCTCCTCCATTCCGCGTTCTGGTTTGAGCACCGGCTGTGGGGGGACTCGGTCGTGGGCTACCACCTGGCGAACATCGTGCTCCACGCGAGCGCGGCCTGCCTGGTGGTGGCGATCATGCGGCGCCTCGCGCTCCCGGGGGCGTTGCTGGCGGGCCTCATCTTCGCACTCCATCCGGTGAACGTGGAGTCCGTCGCGTGGATCTCGGAGCAGAAGAACACGCTCTCGGCCGTCCTCTGCCTGGGCGCCGCCTATGTCTACCTCGGCTTCGACCGGGACAGGCGCCCCGCGCAGTACGCGCTCGCCCTCGCCCTTTTCGTCCTCGCGCTCCTCGCGAAGTCGGTGACGGCGACGCTGCCCGCGGCGCTCCTCGTCATATTCTGCTGGCAGCGGGGACGGATCAGCTGGAGGCGGGACGCGCTGCCGCTCGTCCCCTGGCTGGCGATCGGCGCCGCCGCGGGGCTCTTCACGGCGTGGGTGGAGCGCACCTACGTCGGCGCGCAGGGCGCCGAATACGCGCTCGGTTGGCCCAGCCGCTTCCTTCTGGCCGGCCGGGTGATATGGTTCTACCTGGGCAATATCGCGTGGCCCGCGGACCTGATGTTCATCTATCCGCACTGGAGTGTGGACGCGGGCGAGCCCTGGCAATACCTCTTCCCGGCGGCGGCGCTCGCCCTCCTGAGCGGCCTCTGGCTTCTGGCCGTGAGGGCACGGGGCCAGACCCGGCGGGCCTCGGCGGCCGCGCTCGCAGGCCTCCTCGTCTTCGTCGGGACGCTGTTTCCGGCGCTGGGATTCTTCAACGTCTACCCGTTCGTCTTCTCCTACGTGGCGGACCACTTCCAGTACCTGGCGAGCCTCGGAGTCATCGTGCCGGCCTCCGCCGCACTGGCGCTCGCGGCAGGGAGCCTGACGGAGGAGTCCTCCCGGCTGCTGGCCCGGGCCGGCGCCATCGCGCTCCTGGCCACGCTCGGCGTCCTCACCTGGCTGCAGAGCGGCACCTACCGCGACGTCCAGACGCTCTACCTCACGACGCTCGCGAGGAACCCGGACTGCTGGATGGCCCACGCCAACCTGGGCCTTGCCTGGTCCCTGGTGCCCGGCCGCCTGGACGACGCGATCGCCCAGTACGAGATATCCCTGCGCCAGCACCCGGACAACGCCGAGGCGCACCACAACCTCGGCAACGCCTGGGCGCGGACGCCCGGCCGCATGGACGACGCGCTTGCCGAGTACAACGAGGCGATCCGCCTGAGGCCGGCCTTCCCCGAGGCGCACTACAATCTGGGCAACCTGCTGGCGCGGATCCCCGGGCGGCTTGACGACGCCGTCGCCCACTACCGGGAGGCGATCCGCCTGAACCCGCGCTTTGCCGAGGCGCACAACAACCTGGGCAGCGCCTTGGCGAGGATGCCCGAAAGGCTGGGTGACGCGATCGCCCAGTACCAGGAGGCCCTGAGCCTGGATCCGGATCATGCCGAGGCGCATTTCAACCTTGGCAACGCCTGGGCGCAGACGCCCGGCCGCCTCGGCGACGCGGTCGCCGAGTACCAGGAGGCGATCCGCCTCAGGCCCGACTATGCCCAGGCGCACGGCAACCTGGGCAACGCCTGGGCGCAGATGCCGGGGCGCCTCGGCGACGCGGTCGCCGAGTACACGGAGGCGCTGCGACTGGAGCCCTCAAGCGCGCAGGCGCATTTCAACCTGGGCAATGCCTGGGCTCAGACGCCAGGCCGACTGGATGACGCGATCGCCCAGTTCGAGCAGACGGTCCGCCTGATGCCGGATTTCGCGCCGGGTTGGCGCAATCTCGGGGGCGCCCGGTTTCAATCGGGCGACCTGCCCGGGGCGGCGGCGGCCTTCCGGGAGGAGCTGCGCCTGACGCCCGACGATCCCTGGGCCCAGCAGGCCCTCGCCGCGGCGCTCGCCAGGCCGCAGGGCGACTGACCCCCGGGGCGCCCGCCGCGCGGATTATGAGGTTGCGGCGCGCAGTGGGATTTCATCACGTTTTCAGGGCGTGAACGCGTTTCCCTCTGGGAAGGCAGCCCCCCGGTCAAAAAGCTTTGGAGCCCTGGCGGCCTGGGCGTCGATCGTGTGCGCGACGCTGGTCGCCTACCTGCCGGCCGTGCGCGGCGGGTTCGTATGGGACGACGACGCGCATGTGACCCGGCCGGACCTCCGGTCGCTCGACGGGCTGCGGCGCATCTGGTTCGAGCTCGGGGCCACGCAGCAGTACTACCCGCTGCTCCATTCAGCGTTCTGGGTTGAGCACCGGCTCTGGGGGGACTCGGTCGTGGGCTACCACCTGGCGAACATCCTTCTCCACGCCGCGGCGGCCTGCCTGGTGGTCGCGATCATGCGGCGCCTCGCGCTCCCGGGGGCGTGGCTGGCGGGCCTCATCTTCGCCCTTCATCCGGTGAACGTGGAATCCGTCGCCTGGATCTCGGAGCAGAAGAACACGCTCTCGGCCGTCTTCTGCCTGGGCGCCGCCTATGTCTACCTCGGCTTCGACAGCGACCGTCGGCCCGCGCAGTACGCGCTCGCCCTCGGCCTCTTCGTCCTCGCGCTCATGACCAAGTCGGTCACGGCGACGCTTCCTGCGGCGCTCCTCGTCGTCTTCTGCTGGCAGCGGGGCCGGATCGGCTGGCGGCGCGACGCCCTGCCTCTCGTCCCCTGGCTTGCGGTCGGCGCCGCCGCGGGGCTCTTCACGGCCTGGGTTGAGCGGTCGATGATCGCTGCGCAGGGGGCGGCTGACGCGCTCGCGTGGCCCGACCGCCTCCTCCTTCCGGGGCGCGTCATCTGGTTCTACCTGGGAAAGCTCGCATGGCCCGCTGACCTGATGTTCGTCTATCCGCACTGGAGGGTGAACGCGGCCGAGGGGTGGCAATACCTCTACCCGCTTGCGGCGCTGGCCCTCGTGGCCGGCCTGTGGCTCACGGCGGCGCGCGGGCGCGGCCCGCTCGGGCGCGCCTCGGCGGGCGCCCTCGCCGGCTTCCTCGTCTTCGCGGGCACGCTTTTCCCGGCGCTCGGGTTCTTCAACGTATACCCGTTCATCTATTCCTACGTGGCGGACCATTTCCAGTACCTGGCGAGCCTGGGAATCATCGTGCCGGCATCCGCAGGAATGGCGATTGCGGCGGGGCGCCTGACAGGGGAGCCCTCCCGCCTGCTGGCCCGGGGCGCCGCCATCGCGCTGCTGGCCGCGCTCGGCGCCCTCACCTGGCTCCAGAGCGGCACCTACCGCGACGTCCAGACGCTCTACCTCGCGACGCTGGCGAGGAACCCGGACTGCTGGATGGCGCACGCCAACCTGGGCGTCGCCTGGTCGATGCTGCCCGGACGGACGCATGACGCGGTGGCCCAGTTCGAGGAGGCCCTGCGCCTGAACCCGGACGACGCCGAGGCCCACAACGACCTGGGCGTCGTCCTGTCGACCATGCCCGGGCGCCAGGACGACGCGGTCGCCCAGTACGAGGAGGCGCTGCGCCTGAGGCCAAGTTTCGCGGGGGCGCACAACAACCTGGGGCACGCGCTGGCCCAGGTGCCGGGGCGCCTGGACGACGCGGTCGCCCACTACGAGGAGGCCATCCGGCTCGAGCCGGGCAATGCCGAGGCCCACAACAACCTCGCAAGCGCGTGGCTGCAGGCGCCGGGGCGACTCGGGGACGCGGTCGCCCAGTGCGAGGCGGCCCTGCGCCTGGACCCCGGGTACGCCCTCGCGCATTACAACCTGGGAGTGGCGCTTTCGAGGATGCCCGGGCGCCTCGGGGACGCGGTCGCCCAGTACGAGGAGGCCCTCCGCCTGAAGCCGGACTACGCCGAGGCTCACACCAACCTTGCGAACGCCTGGTCGTACCTCCCGGGGCGCCTGGATGACGCGATCGCCCAGTACCGGGAGGCGCTGAGCCTGAGGCCCGGACTCGCGGAGGCCCATTACAACCTGGGGCTCGCCCTCTCGAGGGCTCCCGGGCGCCTGGACGAGGCGATCGCCCAGTACGGGGAGGCGATCCGCCTGAAGCCGGACTACGCCGAGGCTCACAACGACCTAGGCGCTGCCCTGTCGGCCATTCCCGGGCGGCTCGACGAGGCCTTCGCTCAATACAGGGAGGCGCTGCGCCTGGACCCCGGATACGCGCCGGCCTGGCGCAACCTCGGGGCGGCCTCGTTCAACCAGGGGGACATTGCCGGCGCCGTCGAGGCCTTCCAGGACGCAGTCCGCCTCCAGCCGGACTCCGCCGACGCGCACTACACCCTTGGCCTCGCCCTCTCGAGGACGCCCGGGCGCACCGACGACGCGGTCGCCCAGTACCGCGAGGCTCTGCGCCTCGCGCCCGGCGACTCCGCGGCCCAGGGCGCGCTGGACGCGGCGCTCCAGGGGGCCCGCGACCGCTAGACGCAGCGGACAAAGCGATTGCGGGCGGCACCGGGATTTGTTCGTGTCTGCCCGTGGTGACGGCGTCCCCTTCCGAGATGGTCGGCCCCAGGTCAGTCGCCTCGAGGAACGCCCTATTCGCGGCGCTCGTCCTCGGCGCGAGCCTGCTTGCCTACCTTCCGTCGCTGAGCGGCGCCTTCATCTGGAACGACAGCGACTACGTGACCGCGCCGGCGCTGCGCTCGCTCGGCGGTCTCGCGCGGATCTGGACCCAGGTCGGCGTGACCCAGCAGTATTATCCGCTCCTGCACAGCGCGTTCTGGGTGCAGCACCGCCTCTGGGGGGACCATCCCCTCGGATACCATATTGCCACCCTGCTGCTCCACGCCTCGTCGGCGGTGCTGTTCGCGCTTGTTCTCCGGCGGCTCTTCGCCGGCCTCCCGGCGCAGGCGCGGCCACCGGACGGGACCGAATGGCTTGCGGCCCTGCTCTTCGCGCTCCACCCGGTGCATGTCGAGTCGGTCGCGTGGATCACGGAGCAGAAGAACACGACCTCGACCGCGCTCTACCTCGCCTCGGCGCTTCTCTACCTGCGCTTCGACGAGGGCCGCAGGCCGGGCGCCTACGCCGCGGCCCTTGCGCTCTTCGCGTGCTCGCTCGCCTGCAAGACCGTGACGGCAACCCTTCCCGCGGCGCTTCTGGTCGCCTTCTGGTGGATGCGGGGGCGGCTCGACTGGCGCCGGGACGTCCTTCCCCTGGCGCCCTGGCTGCTGATCGGCGCCGCGGCGGGCCTCTTCAGCGGCTGGGTGGAGCGGCACTACGTGGGGGCGCAGGGCGCGGAATTCGACATCCCGGCGAACGAACGGGCCCTTGTCGCCGGCAGGGCCGTCTGGTTCTACCTCTGCAGCCTGGCGTGGCCTTCAGGCCTGAACTTCGTCTACCCGCGCTGGAGCGTGGACCCCTCCGTCTGGTGGCAGTGGCTTTTCCCGCTCGGCGTCCTCGGCGCGGGCGTCGCGCTGTGGGCCTGGCGGCGGCGAGGCCGCGGCCCGCTCGCCGCCTTCCTCATCTTCGTCGGCTCGCTCTTTCCCGCGCTCGGTTTCGTCAATCTCTACGGCGCCCGCTACTCCTGGGTGTGGGATCACTGGCAGTACCTGCCCGACCTGGCCCCGATCGCGCTCGCGGCCGCGGGCCTCACGGCGGGCTGGCGGCGCATGGCGCCGCGCCTCTCCCGCCTGGGCCTGGCGCTCGCCTGCGCGCTCCTCGCCGTCCTGGCGGCGCTCACATGGGTCCATTGCGGGATGTTCCGCGACGACGAGACGCTTTACCGCGAGACCCTGAGGGGAAACCCGGACAGCTGGCTCGCGCACACCAATCTGGGAACCCTGCTCTGGAGCACCCCGGGCCGCTCGGACGACGCGATCGCCGAGTATGAGGCGGCCCT
>Ga0302326_10031286_pt1 | contig 10629 bp, 8 predicted proteins | sample Palsa_T0_3_FD_202264 | JGI IMG/M metagenome (GOLD analysis project Ga0302326, IMG submission 202264) | Peat permafrost microbial communities from Stordalen Mire near Abisko, Sweden - Palsa_T0_3 | ecosystem: Environmental > Terrestrial > Soil > Palsa > Peat permafrost | place: Sweden: Abisko...
TTCACTTATTGCTTTTTTCGCTCGCGCTCGCATGTAATCCGCATAGGATGTGAGTTTCCCAAACCTGTTCACTGGATGCGCAATCGTCCACCAGGCCTACACACAACGCATCTCACAAAACTTAAGGTGGCAATCGTCGTCACTGGGGATCGAGCGAAATCGGTTTGGAAGTGGCAAAGAGTCTCGTCCACTGCGCGGATCTTTTTTCGCCAGTCCGGCAGAATCGCTGTGTTCGCGGAACCGTCACATTTGGTGATTGGCCAGCTGTAAGTCCGGTTTGAAATAACTTCCGAGCGAACTAGCCCGAAGCGCAATTGCTCTATGAGATATTCCGCGCTGGGATGCGAAAACGGCCATAGCTTGAACTGTACTTACGAGTTCCGCAAGCCGTCCACACCAAAGGTAAGATTCACTGGCAGGAGACTTCCCCGCATGAATTACTATAGTCGCTTCGGAAGCATCGCAGCTATTCTCTGCTTACTTGTGACCAGCGGCCTTTCAGGATATGGACCGATGATAGCGGTTGCTTCCAACGATCAGCCAGGGACCAGCGCCTTATCCAACTTCGTCGTCGAAAGCTTGAGCCCTAGCTCATCGCAAGCAGCGAAAGCGCGCTCGGGTGAGCGTGTGGATCCCGCTACTCCTGCTCAATCAAAGCCACTCACGGGCACAGCGGTCACCATTACGATTGACGCTTTGACGAACCGCCACCCAATTAGCCCTTATGTTTATGGCGGGGCTTATCCGCAGGACGCGGCAACGGTCGCCGATAGCGGATTGACCGAAGTGCGCTGGGGAGGCGATGCGACTTCGACCTACAACTCCCAGTTACAGACCTACAACTCTGCCAATGACTATTATTTCGAGGACTATGCGGCCGCGGGTTTCAACAATGGCAGCGATGGCAGCGCCACGCAATTCATACAGGACGTAAAAGCAGCCGGCAGTAACCCGCTGATGACGATGCCGATGCTGCCGTGGGTGGCGCAGAGCGCGGAAACCTCCGTCACTCAGGGAGGTTCGAACAATTACCACTGGAGTTTTTCGGTGGCGAAGTATGGGTCGCAATGCAGCGTGGATCCGTACAACACAGATGCTGGTAACGGGATTGTTTCCGGGACGTGCGGCAACCCGACCTACCTCACGGCAAATCCCAACGATGCGTATTTCCCTCTGCTCGATCAGCCCGGGAACAGCGATCCACCGAACAGTGTTTATCGGAATCAGTTCGCAGCGGCTCTGGCTGCAGCTTTCGGCAGCGCTCCCCATTTTTATGATATGGACAACGAGATTGAAATCTGGGGCAGCACGCATCGCGATGTCCATCCGCTGCCTTCGGCTTACGACGAACTGCGCGATACGTTTATTGCCGAGAGTCGCGCGCTGAAGGGGTGGGACCCGGCGGCGATTCGCTTGGGGCCGATTACCTGCTGCTGGTGGTTTTACTGGAACGGCGCCAACAGCACCGACAAACCCGCTCATGCGGGAAACGACTTTCTGCCCTGGTGGTTGAATGAAGTCTATTGGCAGGATCAGGTCGCGGGCACGCGTTCGCTCGATGTGTTCGACCTTCATGCCTATCCAGACACGCCCGACACTTCCAACTACACGTTGGCGCAGAAGCGGGCGCTGGCTTTGCGGATATTCCGTGACTACTGGGATCCGACTTACGTCTCCGTTGGGAGCGATATCGACCAGAAATGGACCACATTCATTCAGCCAAAGAAGACGATTCCGTTCCGAATTCCCCGCATGCGGGCAATTGCGAACATGATCTATCCTGGCACTCCTCTGAGCATAACGGAGTGGAACGCCGCCATCGCGGGCGAGTCGGATTACTCGACGGCGCTGTCGGATGCCGACGCTTATGGCATCCTGGGGCGGGAGCGCGTTTACTTGGCGTCGCGTTGGGTCGCGCCGGTTCCGGGAGATCCTAATTATCTTGGGCTGAAGCTTTATACCAATTACGACGGGCGGCATCACGGCTTCGCTACCACTTCGGTTTCGGTCGCGAACAACGGGAAACCAAATCTGCTCAGTAGCTATGCTGCGATGGACGCCGCCGGCCAAACTTTGACCGTGATGGTGCTAAACAAGGCTCCTTCAACCACGCTCGCCGCGCAGTTTGTGATCAACGGCTTTACGCCTTCGCAAGTTACGACTTACGCGCTAGGACCGAAAAATCCCACGCAGATTTTAGCTTCGTCACCCCAGGCTTGGTCCTCAAACATGACACTTGCACCTTACACGGCAACCTTGTTGGTAATCACCGGGTCCACCACGCTGCCGAGCGCCGAGTGGGATCTGAATCCTGATACGGTGATGGTGGCGGCGGGCGGAACCGTGACGCTTTCTCCAAAAATTATGGCGGGAACGGGGACGGTTAGGCTGGGAACTCCGCAGGCGGCCGCGGGAATTACGCTGGCGGTAACGCAGGGTATGGTCACTTCCGGACAAAACGGAGCGATTACGGTGACCGCGGGCAAGACTCCCGGTTTCTATCACTACAGCGTTCCTTCCACGGATTATGCCGGGGTTGCCCAGGAACAGGAGGGATACGTTGTTGTTGGCAATCCGCCGGCATCGCTTAGCCAACAAGGAAACAAACAAAGCGGAGCGCCCGGAACGAATCTCAACCTTTCCGTTACTTTGGCTCCGGGGAGTTCGGGTGGTACTTCGGGGACGGGAGCTGACATACTGTTCACTGCCGACTCAGGAACGCTCTCCAATCGACTGGTAACCACGGATGCGTCGGGGAACGCGGCGGTGGTGCTGACGTTGCCCGCTAGTGCGGGGACCGTGCAGGTGACTGCAGAAGGGCCTTATGGGTTGGGGCATCCTGTGGCTACTTTTACCGAAACGGCGCAATAGGGATTCAATTGCGGAATACCGTTGCGGTCTCAGACGTCAAATATTCGATACACTCGGGGTGGGCTCTGCGCTTGCAGCAGGGTGATGGCAACATTATGCACGGGAACGCCAGCGGTGGTTGCGCCATTCGGCTTGCCATTGTGAGCGTGTCCGTGAAGTACGAGATCGGCGCCGTGGCGATCGATTACTTCGGCCAGACGAGATGTGCCCAAAAACGGGTAGATCTCGGGGGCTTCCCCGTCAACCGTGGCGGCTATCGGGGAATAATGAAGGACCACAACTCTTTTGGGGGTTCGCAACTGTGACATGGCCCGTTCTAATTTGACCGCTTCATCAATCCCCGCCCGGACGAAGGTCTTGATCTCAGGCTCGCCGAAAGCAGTTAGCATGCCGCGGCCGAATCCTCCCACAAACCCCTTGGTGCCAGCAAAGCCCACGCCATCGCGCTCGTAAGCACTTCCATCGAGAACTTTGATGCCGGCATCTGTCATCATCCGCATCAAGTCGCTTTGCTTGTCGCATTCATAATCATGGTTGCCGAGCACTACAATCACAGGCGCCCTGAGCCGAACCAGGGCATTCAACAACGGCTCCATTTCTTCAGGCTTTCCGTAATTAGTAAGATCTCCGGCCACTACCAGTACGTCAGCCTCGTCGCGGACACAATTCAGTTGATCGCGTAGCGCCCCATAGCGCTGCGGAGTGAAGTGGAGATCGGCGGTGGCAGCGATTCTCATGGATAACTTCACGATGGACATCAACGCCGACTTCAAAGTCTGCTCCAGGGAGTCAGGCGCAAGTTGCTTCTCGCGGCATGGTGATCATCGGCCTCCGCGCCCCACGATAACGCGCCAGAATGTTCTCCAGTCCCCAGTCTTGGACATCGATGGCGAACATGCAGTCGTCGATCAGGCTACCGCGGAACTCTAGCTTTGAGTCGGGATGAGAAACTGCTTTCGATAAGCGGCCCATAAGATCGCGCCACAAACTTGCCGGACGTAATCGCTGTTCCGCGGATAAACATAGCGGAAGAATAGAAGCGCCCAGAGCAGAATCTCCCAATGCTCGCCAGCACGATTGAGTATTTGGTTCCAATCAAGTTTTCCGCAGGTCGCGTAGATAATGTGGGCAATGTCTGCGCCGTCGAAACGCTCGCGGCGCGTAACAAAAAGCTTGGACACTAACAACTCCTCCGGCGCCAACATGCGACGCCGGTGACCTCGCCGGCGCGGAGACAACCGAACGCCAGGTCGTCGATTTGCAGCGCGGGATTCTCGGCGACCATCATCCCGATCTTTCTTACGCTTTGAACAACCTCGGATTTGTGTTGCTGGAGAAAGGCGATTGGGCGGCGGCGGAGCCCGTGCTGCATGAAAATCTCGAATTGGTGCGCGCATCATTGGGAGAAAACAACATCAGGTTCGGCGCGGCGCTGAACAACTGCGCCAGGGTCATGCAGGAAAAAGGCGATTACGATCAAGCGGAGGTAACCTTCCAACGAGCGCTCCAAGCCATCACACAGGCGAACGGAGCGCAAGGCTGGTACGCCGCCAAAGTGCTCGCCAATCTCGGCGTGTTGCAATTCGATCGGGGCGACTACCCAGCTGCCGAGGATTATGCGCGGCGAGCCCTCGACATGGATCGCAAGCTAGGTGGCGACGAGAACCCCGCCCTCGTTGATCTCGCCGAGGCTCGCATCTTTCAAGCCGATCCTGTCGGCGCCGAACCCCTGCTGCGCCAAGCACTGGCCATTCGCCAGAAAGAACTTTTGAGCAGACATCCCAATGTCATCGCCGCTGAGGTTCGCCTTGGTGAAGCGCTCACGGCGGAAGGCAAAGCCGCGGCGGCCGAGCCGATTTTGCGGGAGGCCTTGACGTCCTCTCAATCGGCTCCCTTCCCATTGCTCTCCTGGCAAACCGCCGAGGTAAAGAGTGCTTTGGGTGCATGTCTAATGGCATTGCATCGGGCGTCCGAAGCGGGGTCATTTCTCAGAGATAGTCAGGCCGATCTTCAGAGAGACCCGCGACCCGCCTTTCGTCGTCCGCATCAGGCTCCCAGTCCGGTCGATTAGTTGTGGAGTTCGCGGCACGCGGGAAGCCGGTACCCGTACTCGGGCGTTTCCGATCAAGGCTAGCGGCAACTCGGAAGTAATGACTGCTAGTGAAGTCAAGTCACATTCGTCAATTGATCGCTTTCTCGTCGTGTTTCATTCGCCGACCGGGGTGGCGGTAACCGGACTGCTCGCTTGCCAATAAGAGAGAACAGAGGCAGAGTGTCGAGGTAGAACGCTAACAGGGAGGACTTTCTCTGTTCCAGTTTGACAACGAACGATAGCGAATTGGCGGGGATTTCGCGCAATTTTCGGGGAACCACCAGGTGGATTTCTCTGCACTCCAGACTGTATGGCGGAGGGAAAGACATTCGAACGGTCGGTACAACTTTGAGTCGAAAAGCCCGACGTAGGCGTAGGTTGCGGGAGAGTTGCTACCCAAACGTTCTGCGGGACTGTGCCCTAGGCTCGCAGTCGCCTAACCAGTGCGGTTGGACACAAGTTCGAACGGCGAATCCATGGCGATAGTGTGGCTGATGAAAGCGTTCAACGTTCTGTGCCGGCGTTCGAGAGCGGATTGGTCTCAATGACTGCCCGCTTGGCGGGCAGTCACGAGATCGACCTTTTCTCCGGCGGCGGAAGGATCTTATTGGGGGAATTTGCGGTTGATTATGATATTGAGTGCTCGTGATTTCCTACTAGCCCGAACAGTGAACCATGCGGTTTGCGCCAGGCCAGTCGGCGACGCGTAGTGCTCGAAAAATTCAAATTCATTGCAGCGGGGTTTCGGTTCCGGCACAAGTGCTCACAGCAGAGGTTCCAGCAACTCGCACGACTGCATCCTGAATGGAGCAGAACGAACGCACCCCCGTGCTGTTCGAAGTCAACGGATTTGCATAAGCGTAATAGGCACCGGCAGGTGCGCTGCCTGAGGTCGCCGCTTTGAACGTGTATCCACTCTTGGTACCAGCGGCCAATGTTGAATCGATCAAGCAACCCGCAGCTGTCGTGGGCACCGTCGAGCCGGTGCAAGTGCCCCCTAAATTCGACAGAGCGGCGGCAAAACCTATCGTCGGGTAAGAAGAATCGTACGAAATCATGGCCGTGTTGATGGTGCGAATCGACGCCACCGCTGACGCCTCGTTCGCCGCAATACGTGCTCGCAATAGGTTCGGGATCGCAATGGCAGCGATAATCAGAATGATGGCCACGACAATCAGCAGTTCGATAAGTGAAAATCCTTTTTGTTTTTGCATTGTTCCGTGGAACCTCCTCCGTCCAAAGAGCTTTTATTTCAGGGCCTCATTTCCGAAAACTGCCCCGTCGGCATGCTCCCCCTAGACTTAAATTAAGACCGACCATTGGGGATCATCCATGGACGGAAGGTAAATTGTTGGTAGCTTGTAGGTAACCGTCTAACCTATTGATATATAGCTGGTTATTGTTCAGCTCGAAACCCAAAGCGGCGCCATGGTCGGGCCCAGTCTGTTGCCCCCCCAAGCGTGCGTCGAGCAAAAGTCAGACCTCGTCGATTGCCATTCAAGAATCTTGCGACGAGGCCCCCTTGCAGACGTTACGAGAGTGTATGGCTCTGGCGCGCAATCACTGCGCCGGAGAATGAACTTTGATAGCTTATGAGGTAACTCTCTAACCCTATGACCTGCAGTCGATTATGACTACGCAGCGCGCGGGGAGAAAGATGTGCTGGACCCTTGCAAGAACTGCAAAACGTGGTTTCTGAACGAAGCGTGGAAGGACCGTTAAGATATCGCTTCGGCCCGTTCGAAGTAAACGCCTATACAAGAGAACTCTGCAAGAACGGGACGAAAATAAAACTGGGGCCTCAGCCCTACTTGATCCTGGAGTTGTTGCTGGACCGCGCCACCGAGGTTGTGACCCGGAATGAAATCCAGGAGAAGCTTTGGCCAGCCGATACTTTCGTCGATTTCGAACATGGACTCAATAATTCGGTAAAGAAGCTTCGGCGAGCTCTTTGCGATTCCGCCGACGAACCACGCTACATCGAGACGTTCCCACGTCTGGGATACCGTTTTATTACATCGGTCGAAGTTGTCACGGAAAAAGCTAAGCCTGCAGGGCGCGTAGCCGACAGCGAACCTAAGGTCAATGCGATGTCGGACGCAATTTCGGCGTCTATCTCGGTCCCAGAGGCGGCTCCTAAGGCTCGGTTCGCGCACCTACGGAAAATTTCGGCCTTTTTACTAAGCGGCGCTTTGCTTGTTGCGATCGCACTTTATTATCGTTCCTATCATTCCAACAATCGCCTGACCGATAAAGACTCCGTCGTTCTGGCCGATTTCATCAACAGCACCGGTGATGTGGCGTTCGACGACACGCTAAAGATGGCACTCAATGTTTCCCTGCGACAGTCCCCTTTCTTGAATGTGCTCCCCGACAGCGAAGTTAACGAGACTCTGCAGATGATGACCCGCCCGGTCGGCACGAAAATCACACCCGAGGTGGCCCGCGAGCTTTGCCAGCGGGCAGGCAGTAGGGCTTACGTTGCCGGATCAATTGACAATCTGGGCAGCCAGTATGTGCTCGGCCTGGAAGCTGTGAATTGCCAGAGCGGAGACAAACTAGCCGAGGAGCAAGTCGCGGCGACATCCAAGGAGAAGGTGCTGGATGCGCTGGGCGAGGCAGCATCGAAGCTGCGCCGCGAACTCGGCGAATCGTTGGCTACGGTGCAAGAGTTCGACGTTCCGCTAACACAGGCTACCACGTCCTCGCTCGAAGCATTGAAAGCGTACAGCCTCGGCGGAAGAAGCAATAATGAGAAAGGGGCCGCTGCGGGGCTGCCTTACTACCATAGTGCCATCGAGCTTGATCCGAATTTCGCCATGGGCTACCTCGCGCTGGGCAATGACTACTTCCTTCTCAACGAGCTGGGGCGAGCCAGCGAGTATTTCGCCAAAGCATTCGAGTTGCGGGGACACGTCAGCAAACGGGAAAAGCTAGAAATCGCCGCCACTTACTATCGGGTTGTAACTGGAGAGCTTGATAAAGCAGCTCAGACATATCAAGAGGAGTTTGAGATCTACCCTCGTGCGGCTGGAGCGTACGGCAGTTTGGGGGCGGTGTACGGCGCTCAGGGCCAATATGAGAAAGGCTCAAAGGTAACGAGGCAAGCATTGCGCCTTGCACCAGATCAAGTCAGCCATTACGTAAATCTTGCAAACTTCGCTCTTGCCTCGCAACGTTTCGATGAAGCCCGGCAGATTATCCACGAAGCGCAAGCTCGGAACATGGATGAGTACCTGCTCCACAATGCCCTTTTCGCTCTTGCCTTTCTCGGGACAGACTCAACAGCAATGGCAGAGCAGCAACAATGGTTTGCGGGCAAGCCTGAGTATGAGAACTTCGGACTAGCGCTCGCGTCTGACACAGAAGGTTATCGAGGACATGCCGCCAGAGCGCGGGAACTAATGCAGCGAGCGGTGGATTCCGCCATACGAGCTGACAATAAGGAAAGCGCGGCAATATGGAAGGCAAATGCTGCCCTGCAACAAGCCGCTTTCGGCACTACTAGGGAAGCCAAACAGACAGCGACAGAAGCACTGAAGCTAACTCCCACAAGTCAGAGTGTCGAGAGTGAAGTTGCACTTGCATTTGCCATGGCGGGCGATAGGACCGGAGCCGACTCGCTGATCCGAGACTTGGCGAAACGTTTCCCGCTAGACACGCAAACGCAATCGCTCTGGCTGCCTACGATTCAGATGCAATTGGCGTTAGACAAGAAGAACCTACCTACCGACCAGAGCGCCCGGCGAGCTGCCTCCCCCATCGAGTTGGGACAAATTGCATTCGTAAACAACATTTCCTGTCTCTATCCGGTCTATGTGCGCGGGGAAGCATACCTGGCAGACGGACGGGCGAGCGATGCGGCTGTCGAGTTTCAGAAGCTTCTCGACCACAATGGAGTCGTTTGGAGTTGCTGGACGGGTGCGTTGGCGCGTCTGGGAGTGGCGCGCGCAAATTCCTTGCTGGCGAAAACCTCACGGGGATCGGATTCCGATGTCGCCCGCATTCGGGCGCTCGCTGCCTACAAAGACTTCCTCACACTCTGGAAGGACGCTGACCCCGACATTCCCATTCTAAAAGAAGCCCAAGGGGAATACGCGAGGCTTCGGTAGGAAACAATTTCCGCTTCGTGCCAATAATGGGAAAAGGGCCACATCAATGCGACGCAAATCGCCCATGGTCACAGCGTAAAACGCGCTCGCGTTGACCAAGTCTCGCTTGCAATTCAAGCCGTCGCCGGAGACGGTTCGAAGGATCTTGCCACTGGCGGCGATGGCCGTTCCCGACGGTTTTGGCTGGGAGGGGTGACACCAACACTCGACGTGACAAACCGCGCTGCCCCGAACTCGGCGTCACTGCTCGCTCACGAGTAGGCAAATTGCAGTCCTTTTTCTGAAACTTTGCCCCAGCGCTGCAGCGGCAATATCACGATCGGGTGCGGAATATCTCTCAGATGCGCTGGACCTTGGCTCTCGGCTTCACGCTCGATTCTCTCGTAATGATGGTGAACCGCGGACATCAACCAGACCAAGCCGGGAATCGCCAATACAGTGAGCCACGCGCCTTCGGTAAACTTCGCCACAATCACTACGCATGTAGTGCATCCCGTAGTCAGTGCGCCCACGCCATTGACTAACATGCTGCTGGATGCCCTTCGCTCGCTGCCCAATTGCAGCGCAAGAGACAATGTCGCGCCAGCCAGCATCCGAAGGCGATTTCGAGTGCCTGGACATGGCATTGCGGACTTTTCAATCTCCGTATTCACCGCTCGTAGCCGTGATCTTGCCGCGGAACATGCGATACACGACGACAAAGTAAGTAACTGCGAGGCACATCCCGAAAGCCCACCACAACAGACCGACTCGTAACGCGTAAGGCCCGGCGACCGCTTTTGAAATTGTTATGTCGAGCCCGGAATCTTCGCTCGAGGGCAAAAGCCGAGGATAGAGCGCCACGGCCGCGCCGATGAGCATCAGGGCAAGATAGCCACAAGAGCAGGCAAACGACTTGCGGTCATCCTGCTTGCGCCAGAAGTGGATGATGCCCGCCAACGCCAGAAGGACCACAACTGGAACGGCAAAAAAGACCGGGCTGGAATAGTAATTAGCGAGCGTGTCGTGGCGCGCAACGATCGTAGCGGGCACGCCAGCAATCGTCAGTAGCAGAACCACCATCCATAGCCGGTGTACAGCCGCGCGGGATCGTTGTTGCAACGCGCCTTCTGTTTTGACTGCGAGATAAAGAGCCCCATGAAGGCTAAGCGCGGCCAGGGCGAGTAAGCTGCCTACGAGCGTGTACCAGTCTAGAATCCCGGGATGGGATCCGGTGCGCCAGTTTGTCCAGAGCGGAAGAAAAAAATAACCATCCTCGCCTAGCGGTACGCCTCGCCGGTCCGCACGGCGCTGCCGCTCGCTTGGGGATGAGGCGTTCCACCTTATACTTTCACATGCGAAGACTGGGAATCTCGCGCTCCAGACAGAACGGCTGTTCTGTATGAGATAAGCGCGCAAACCGCAGAATGCGCCGAGAAAACGAAATAGGAGCACATTGCATGGGGACGCGGGATGCTGGATTGTGCGATATCGTCATCTTCGCTTCCATCAAGCACTCCGACCGCGCCGCAAAGAAATTGCCCCAGCGCGACCCTCACTGGTTTTATTCGCTCC
>Ga0302326_10031288_pt1 | contig 10628 bp, 6 predicted proteins | sample Palsa_T0_3_FD_202264 | JGI IMG/M metagenome (GOLD analysis project Ga0302326, IMG submission 202264) | Peat permafrost microbial communities from Stordalen Mire near Abisko, Sweden - Palsa_T0_3 | ecosystem: Environmental > Terrestrial > Soil > Palsa > Peat permafrost | place: Sweden: Abisko...
GAATACGCGCCTTTTACGCCATTGCGCGGCAACTAACGCATGAAAGCGATAGCAGCTGGCGCGCCACAGTTCGCCATCCTGCGGGGTGAGCCAGGGGGAAAGCAACCGCCAAACGTTGGCTTCGCTTTCCATCTCGAGGGGCTTCTCGTCGGGAAGCAGCATGATCTCCCACCGGCGATGATTGCCGGGCCCCACGATGAAGGTTGTGGGCCGTGCGGGATCACAGTATTGCGCGGCCGTCTTGGGCAGTTTCGACAGGCTGGCCTCATTCACCCGGACATCGACGACCATCCAGGGTTCGTCAAACCCTAGGTCATCCAGTTTCAGATTGAGGAGTTGGCGAATCGGGCTGGAAGCGCCGTCGCATGCGATCACATAAGAAGTAGTGACCGAGCGCACCTGGCCATTGCTGCTTCTGAGTTGCAAGGTGACTTGTTGCGCTGTTTGCGTAAGAGCAAAGGCTTCCAGTCCAAGCTCTACGGTTACGCTCGGATGCTCGGCCGCCCGCGCGCGCAGCACAGCTTCCACCGGGGGCTGGGTGAAGACCATCGTCGGAACGTAACCCAGTGGGTAGGGCGGCGGCACCGCATCGATGCGGCGGATGAGTTGGCCCTTTGCCCCGAAATGCTCTGAGGCGGGAAAAGGCGCCATGTAGGGCAAGATCTTCTCTACCGCACCGATGTTTTGGAAGACGCGCAGAATTTCGTGGTCGATCGCGATCGCACGAGGTATCTCCCAAATCGTCTGTCTCTTGTCGATCACCAGGGTGCGGATCCCGGCCTGGCCAAGCCAACAGGCGGCAACCGCTCCGGACGGTCCAAAGCCTACGATGACCACGTCATATTCCGGCGCTTGATTGCCTTCGCGCGCTCGAGTGGTGCGTTCCATGAAATGACCTTTGTGTTTTGCGGGCCAATCTTGTTGCCGCTGCTCGGCTGACTTCTTTAGACCGGGTTGGCTGCGAAAGCGGCGAAGCGAATGGCTAATTGAGCCTGCTTCACCCGGTCAGATTTAGGCGGGGCGATTCCCCACTGATCAGTCCTTCCCTCAGGCCAGATCCACTGATCTGGACCGCGCGGTACGTAACTGTCATCGACCTGAAGCACCTCAGCTGTGTGTTCGATCACGAAGCCGTCTGGATCGACGAAGTAGGCGAAGATGTTGTCTCCCGGGCCGTGCCGTCCGATGCCCCAGCCGATGGGGTAGCCATGATCGATCATCCGCCCCGCACCTCTCATAACCGAATCAAAGTCGGGCATCATGAATGCAACGTGGTTGAGGCCGTTAACCCCCGAATCCGCCAGCACGACAGCGTGATGATCGCTATTGCAGCGCAGGAAGGCCATCAATTTGGAACGATCGGTCAGGCAGAAGCCGAGCGCAGTTTCAAAGAAGGTCCGAGTTGCGTCCACATCGACGCAGTTCAAGTTGACGTGGGACAGACGGAGAGGGAAATCCTTGCGCGTGCCGGGCGAAGACTGCATTGTGTCGCCGCTGATAAAGCGAAACACGTAGCCTTCCGGAGTCCCCACCATCGCCGCCTGGCCACCGTCCGGGCCGTGATTCGGCGCCAGGGGGCACAGGACTTGACCCCCGGCAGCCTGGACGGACGACACCAAACATTCCAGATCTTCAGTGGAAGCGGCACGGAATGTTACTGAGAATATCTCCGCGCTGGGATGCGGATGCAACGCCAGCACATGGTGATCCCGGCCAGTGGCGCGCAGATATACCGAGGAGCCTTGACGTGCAGCCACTTCGAGCCCCCACGCTGTGGTGTAGAACTGCTCGGACTTGGCTATATCCGGAGTGCCGAGATCAACACTGCGAATATCGGCTACCGGAAAGTGGCTCATGATTCAGGACTCTTCTGCGATGCCGTTCCGCAGCGCGCCCAGGCCCTCGATCTCCACTTCCACGACATCGCCGGGTTTCATCCACAGAGGAGGCGTGCGCTTAGCACCGACACCTCCCGGAGTTCCTGTTGCGATGACGTCGCCACACTCCAAGCGCGTGAAGGAGGAACAGTATTCCAGGATCGTGGGTATGTCGAAGATCATTTCTCCCAACAACGCGTCCTGGACAACCTGGTCATTCAGGCGCGTGTGGATGCGGCGACCCTCCAGCGGACCGAGCTCATCCGGCGTCATCATCCAGGGTCCGAACGCGCCCGTCTCGGGAAAGTTCTTCCCCGGCGTGAACTGGTGAGTATGGTACTGCCAGTCGCGTATACTGCCGTCGTTGTAGCAGCCGTATCCAGCGACGTAATCCAGTGCATCGGCGCGCGGTATGTAGCGGCCGGCCTTCCCGATCACTACCGCCAATTCACCCTCGAAGTCCAGGTTACTGGAAACCTTGGGCCGGAGAATGTTTCTTAGATGCGCGGTTTGCGAGCTGGCAAATCGGGCGAATATGGTGGGGTGGGTGACTTCAGCACGGCCGGTTTCTTTACGATGCTTCTCGTAATTGAGGCCCACACACAGAATTTTGCCCGGATTCGGGATGACCGGCAGCCAGTGCAGCCCGGCTAAGGGCAATCGCGGAGCCGATCTCGTGGCTGCGACTGCGATCTCGTATGCCGTGGCCCGAATGAGGGATTTCAGGTCTGGGAAGCGGGCTCGAAGCACAGACCCGACGTCGAGGACCTCCTCGTCTTCAACGATTCCCCAAGTGTCTACACCAGCGTTCTGGAAACTGGCCAGTCTCATGTCTCCCCTTATTATCACCCGACTTGCGAGGTATATGGTACCTCGCGGTACCACCGCTTTGTCAACTGACGAACACACTCAAGCTCAACTGAATCCGTTGGCTCACATCTTTGCACGTGGCCGCGTTGCCGGTCGTACTGTCTTTCGTGTCTTGGAGGTCGCATAGATCATCAAGAAGACTCCCACGGAGTGCTGGACGTGATCGCGCTTGCGCGCGGCAGGGTCCGCCTGGCCCAGGATGACGGCAGTCATGAGCTGTGCCCCTACGACCAGGTCCAGGAAATCATCCGCCGCTTTGATGGGATCGGCCTTACGCAGCCTGCCTTGCTCCATCTGCGCTTTCAAGTATTTGGCGGTTGCCTTCCTGCCCGCCAGCGGCCCCAACTCGAAGAATTGCCTGGCCACCGCCGGATCGTGATACGACTCGGCGGCGACGATGCGCACCAGCTTGCCGAAGCGCTCAGACAGGATGAAGTCGTGAATCGCTGTTGCTGATTCGCATAGAACCTTCTCCATGTCTTCGTTCGACGACCAGCGGACGTCCATCCGGGACTGCATGGAATTCTGCAGTTCCGTGATAGCAGCAGCAAGAAGAGCGCGCTTGTCGGCGAAGTGGAAGTACAGCTCGCGTTTCGAAACCTTTGCTCGCCGGGCAATCTCCGCCGTGCTCGTCTGCTCGAATCCACACTCCAGAAATACGTCTGAAGCAGCATCGAGGATGCGCTGCCTATGGGGTTCCTGCTTGGCTGCCGCCTTCCGCACTTATTTCTCCACCCCGAATGACGATCTCGATTGAGGCCAATACTCATCATAGGTCACCGCCGGGGGCGGCAGTACGGGAAGGTGCGCACATCTCAAGCCGGCCAGAGTAGTAGCCAGCGCGGTTAGCCTCTGCCTTGCGGCGGCGGTGCGCCAGGCTTCCCCATCAGCTTCAGATCGAGTTCCCCAAGGTGCTGGAGAACCCGGCTGAAATCGAAGGGAGGCGGCACCGGAGGGTAAATATACCCCTCGTATGGCACCCCGAGGTAACGAAAGAATGAATCGAAGAACCCGGGGCTCAGATACCCGAGGAACCGTGTGTCATTTCTGACGATTTGATAGGAGTGCACTGCCTTGGGAGGTACGTGAAGATAGTCTCCGGGGTATAGGGTGACATATTCACCGTCAACGAACATCTTCAGAGCACCGGTGATGCAGAAGAACGTTTCCGTAACGTGCTCATGATAGTGCGGAGGAATCGCGTCCCCTGCGGCGCCCTCGTTCATGATGGTCATGAACACTCCGCCGGTATGCCGTTGGTCCCCTAGAAAGGTAAACAGTTGGTCGGCCGCGAGCAACCGTTCCCCTTCCCCGGCCGCCAGCACGTAAGGGACGTTGCCCGCGGGCAGGGTGTTGAGCTTCTCTGCGTACCCTGGCCTGGCACTGTGGCCGCGGACAAATTCCGTATCCACGGCTGCGTCCAGCTTGCCCCAATCAGGTTCTTCGCTCGATTCCCGATACACCTTAGCCGCGAATGGCTCGCCTATCCGCTCGTAGATTTGATTGGCGTTGCCGGCGAAGCTCCAACCATACAGCTTCCCGTGGTAGTCAAGATACGACCAGCCGTGAGGCGTACCGGGCGGAATGTTCACGTAATCGCCCGGAAAGAGCTGGAATGTCTGTTCACCCAGAATGAGCGATACCACCCCCTCTACCACGATGAACGCTTCATGCGTGCGGGCGTGCCGATGTACCGGAAAAGTGGCGCCCTTTGCGCCGGTGAGGATCGCTCCCGCCATCGCGATCCCGAGGTCTTCGTGACGAGCGATGACGGTGGCGAGGTGGCCTCCAAAGACGTAGCGCAGGCCCTCGCCCGCATCCAGTTTGTATGGCGCCTGATTTCCGGGCAGTTGATTATGGTTCATTGTCTACCTTCTGAATGCACGTCGGTGCGATTCTAATTCCCCTGTCGGCGGTTCTGGCGCCCGGCTCTTTTTTTAATCCCGGTTGCGAGCCTAGCGGCGACGGCACAAGTGAACCAGGGGGATCGGTACACTATGGGTACCGCCTGGTACCACAACGCAGACAATTGATAGCAGACATCAAAACCATTTGTAAAGCAGGTTGGTTTTTCGCGCCAGTCCAGGGTTGACTGCTTTACATCTGTGCTGCTGCTCTGATATCAATTGTTTTCCCTTGGTACCTTAGGGTACCCCCAGGCGAAGCATGACCTCCCGAAGCGAGCACGGCAGGTTGTCTTCAAGGGGAAAAAGCCATGTCACAGCCCTCAGTCACAACGACCCATGGCACGGTCATCGGGGTGCGTAATGGATCTACGGAGTGCTTTCTGGGCATTCCCTACGCCGCGGCTCCGATCGGGGAGCTGCGCTGGAAAGCGCCGCAACCAGCATTCGATTGGACCGGCGTTCGCCAGGCTACGCAGTTCGGGCCGGCGTGTCTGCAACTGCGGGCGCCCCGCGCGCCAGAGTCGTGCCTGGCCGACCGGCCTATGAGTGAGGATTGTCTGTCGCTCAATATTTGGCGGCCGACGCAGCGCGAAGATGGAGCCCTGCCCGTCATGGTTTGGTTTCACGGCGGCGCATTTCGGCTTGGCGGCACTTCGCTCGAGCAATATGACGGAAGCTCTCTCGGCAGCCACGGGGTCATCGTGGTCACCGTGAACTACCGCTTGGGCATCTTCGGGGTCTTCCCCCACCCGGCACTCAGGGAGCCATCTGCAAACTTCGGCTTGCTCGATCAAGTCGCGGCGCTCGGTTGGGTGCAGCGAAACATCGCCGCTTTTGGCGGCGATCCTGGTAACGTCACAGCCTTTGGTGAGTCGGCGGGCGGTGCTTCCGTTGCGTATCTGATGGCCGCTCCTGCCGCCCGGGGTCTTTTTGCGAAAGCCATCATCCAATCTGGCGCTCTGGATTTGCCCGAGGTCTCGCGCAACGCTGTCGCAGAGCAGATGGTAGCAGCGATGCAAGGGCTCTCGCTTCTTGACGCGACCGCAGAGGAGCTGCGGTCCGTGCCGGCCGCGATGCTGTTGCAGATTCCTCTCCCTCGCTCGGCGACGATGCCGTACATCGACGGAGTCGTCGTTCCCATGAAGATGACGGAGTCCTTCCGGCAAGGCGCCTTCGCAAGGGTGCCTATACTTATCGGGACCAACAGCTTCGAAGCAGGTTTCTTCGGACCGGCATGGTATGGGAGCGTACCGCAGAAAATGGGAGAGCTTTGGGAGCGGGCGCGCGCATTGACCGATGGTTATGGTTCGGGCAGCGACGAACTGCGGGCGGCGCAGATTGGTACCGACCGCTTTGCGACCATGAATACACGGATCATCGCAAGCGAGGCCGCGCGGCATCAGGTTCCGGTGTTTCGCTACTATTTCTGTTACGTCTCGGCTTTACAACGTGGCACCCTGCCCGGAGCCATTCACACCGCCGAGATCCCTTACGTCTTCGGAACTCTCTCTGGCGATACGAAAGATAATACGGAAGACTTGTCTGTCTCGCGCCAGATCCAGAATCGCTGGATCGCTTTCGCTCGCAATAGCTCTCCTTCTCCACCCGGCACTTTGACCTGGCCGCAATACTCGCCGGAAGGAGAGACCATCCTCTGCATCGGGGACTCGGGCGAGCAGTTGATCTCAGAGCCTCGTCCGGCACTCCTGGACCTACTCGAACAACACGGTTCGTTCCAGATGAACTGACCGAAAGGAGTCGAAATGCGGTTATTCTTCCGTGTAAGCTCGACGCTCTTGCTGGCCTGCGGAACTGTCTTCGTCGCGCTGTGTCAGTCTGCGACTTCCGCCACCAGCGGCATACCAAGCCTCGCTTCCTGTTCCGTTCCGGCAGGCAAGGAGCCGTGGCGTGACGCTCGTCAAACTCCTGCATGTCGCACGCTTGAAGTGATCCACAGCATGAGCCTTGCGGAGAAGTTGCAGAGGCTGGATAGTCCGCCCGGTGCGCAAACGGGAGCAGGTCACGACCTTCTCAAGATTCGAGCCGCCGATGGGCCAAATGGTATTGCGCGTGGTCCATTCCCCGGCCCTCCACCGCCATCGGCACTCGGCGTAACCGCCTTCCCAAACGAGATTGTTGTGGCCAGCACCTGGGACCGCGACATGGCGGCTCAGTTCGGGACGGCTTTGGCGGAAGAGTGGCGTGGCAAGGGTCTGTCCGAGATCATCGGACCAACGCTGAACATCATGCGCACCTGGCATTGGGGCCGATCCGCTGAGACGTACGGAGAAGACCCCTTCCTGACCGGTGAAATGGCGTCCGCGGAAGTTTCAGCGATCCAGTCTCAGCACGTGATTGCGATGGTGAAGCACTTCGTGGCCAACAATCAGGATTGGGATCGGGTCGGCCATTTTCCGGACTTTACTGGGATCAACGAGATCATCCCAGAACGAGCGCTGCATGAGATCTACTACCCAGGCTTCCGAGCGGCTGTTGAGAAGTCATCTGCCGGCGCAGCGATGTGCTCCTACAACCAGATCAATGGTGCGTTCGCCTGCAACAACAACGATGTTCTACCCGAGCTGCGATCCTGGGGCTTCATCGGCGATATCACTCCCGACGCCGTTTTCGCTTTACATGATCCGCTAAAGGCCGTAAATGCCGGGGTCGATCACCTGGGCTTTGGCGTCACCTTCAAATCCCTGTACGACAGAGGCCAAGTGAATGAACAAACGATCGACCGCGTCCTCTTCGATACCATCGTTCCGATCTTCAAGGTAGGTGTATTCGATCATCCTCCTACCGGCGCTCCGGCGGATAGAGTATCGACGCCGGAACATATCGGCCTGTCGGAGCGCTTAATCGAAGCGGGTTCTGTTCTTCTCAGAAACAAGGACCATCTGCTACCCATTACTCCGGACAAGGTAAAGACCATTGCTCTCATCGGTGTGGCTGCCGGTCCCGAGGCGATCACAGGCGAACAGGGCCCGATGGTCTATGTGGAGAAGCTAAGCGTACCTGCAGAGGCCATCATTCAGCGAGCGGGGCCATCCATGAAAGTAACGTACGTCAAGGCTGGAGCAGGTATTCGTCCCTTACCCATACTCAGAGGAGACGCTATCCACGCCTCCATGGGGAAGGCAGCCGGTTTTACGGCTTCTTACTTCCGCTCCGGTGACCTGAGTGGTGAGCCGGTCGCGACCCGAGTCGATCCTGCAGTGGATTTCGACCATCTCCCGGCACCCGAACTTGGTAAGGAAGTTATTTCCTTCGCTCCTCCCACACTTTCGTGGTCTGCTCGCTGGTCCGGGACACTCGATCCACCCTTGAGCGGGGAGTACGTCTTCTCCCTTGAAGGCGGGGGAAGCACCACGCTCGCGATCGACGGGAAACCGGTGGTGCAACAGCACAACATCAACTTTACGGCGACAGCGCTGGGAACCATTCATCTCGACGCCGGCAAGCCGGTCTCGTTGGTGGTGGAGCATTCCAATGACTACGCCTTACTCGGCAGCCAAGTGCACCTTGGCTGGTTTCCTCCGCACGCGCAGCAAATGGCAGACGCGCTGCAGGCAGCGCACTCCGCCGACGTGGCCGTAGTTTTCGCCGGTGAACAACTAGGCGAGGGAATGGATAAGCAAGCACTCAATCTTCCCGGCGATCAGGACGCATGGATCGCGGCCGTGGCGGCGCAAAACCCACATACAGTGGTTGTTCTCAATACCTCCACTCCGGTCGCGATGCCCTGGCTGGAAAAAGTTGGAGCCGTACTCGAGACCTGGTATCCAGGCCAGGAATCGGGGGCAGGCACTGCCTCTCTCCTCTTTGGTGATGCCGATCCGGGCGGACGTTTGCCAGTGACCTTCGCCGCCAGTCCCGACCAGGGACCTGCCACCCAAGCTGAGGAGTATCCAGGGGTGAATGGTGTTGCTCATTACAACGAAGGGATCTTCGTAGGGTATCGATGGTACGACGAGCACCACCAGGAGCCGCTGTTTCCGTTTGGGTTTGGGCTGTCGTACACCACTTTCCGATTCAGCGATCTGAGGCTGAGCCGTAATGGCGATATTGTGAAGATCGAGCTGACGGTCAAAAATGTGGGATCCCGGCCAGGCTCCGACGTGGTGCAGGTCTACTTGGGAGAGCCGGCCGCGGCGGAAGAGCCGCCCTCCCAATTGAAAGGCTTCGCCAAGGTCAGCTTGCAACCAGGTGAACAAAAGCACGTAACCATCGTGGTAGCTGTCAAGTCGCTTGCCTCGTGGAGTGAGCGGAACCACAAATGGGAGTTGTCCGCTGGAACTTACGAGATCAAGGTCGGTGAGTCCTCGCGAGAGTTTCGGCTACACGGCCACGTGTCATTGGAAGCAGCGTCGTTCTAACAGATATCAGCCCTCATTCACGTGAAGCATCCATGCAGCAATCGATCTTCGACAGTCAGGGGTTCGAGACAATCAGCGCGTCCAGGGCGACCGCGCCCATTCCTTCCGGATAGACTACGACAGGATTGATATCGATCTCTTGAATGGCGGGGTTAGCCCTGACCAGCGAGCCGAGCGCGTGTACAATTTCCGCCGCAGCCCGCACATCCAGTGCGGGGGAACCCCGGAAGCCGCGCAGCAGCACGCCGCTCTTCAGCGTGTGGAGTTCGCCGATGATTGCTTCCACTGAGAGTTCCGGCGGTAGGAGCTTCACGTCCTGCAGCGCCTCCGCTAGCACCCCGCCAAACCCCACCAGTAGCACAGGGCCCCAGTCCGGATCATTCTCTGCGCCAACAATGAGCTCAATGCCTGGACGCCCCATGCGCTCGACCAATACGCCATCGAGGACAAGTTCAGGCTTCGCAGCATGGACACTTTGCTCCAGGCGCAGCCATCCCGCAGCCAAGGCAGCCTCATCGCTCAAGCCCAACACTACGCCGCCCGCGTCGCTCTTATGCGGCAGATCGGCGGCCTGGGCTTTCAGGGCAATAGGAAATCCGATCTGTGCGGCGATGGCCTTGGCTTCCTCGAGAGTTCGCGCCAGAGCTCCCTTGGGGATCGGGATACCCAGCGCGGCGAGCACCAGCTTGCTTTGATACTCCGGCAATACGCCATTGCCTACGAGAACGCTGGGCTTTACCGCCGAGCTCTCAGGCTTACGGCGGCTTTCATGCGCAGCAAAATCAGTGAGGCGTGCGAGTGCTCGCAGGGCGCGCTCCGGGGAAGGAAAGAAGGGTACTCCCAGAATTCGCAATTGCTCCACGTATCCAGGCGGGACCCGAGCCCCTTCGTCGAGGCTGGCGAAGATGACAGGCTTGGTCGGCCGTAGAGTGCGCAGAGCGTCCAGGATCGGTGGAAACTTCAGGTTACTGGTGACTTCATCGGTAAGAATGATGGCCAGTACAAGGCTTCCGAACCGGTCTTCGTTGAGCAAGGCCGGAATCGTTCGCCGATAAAGATCAGAATCCACCAACGCCTGTGCTGTGATGTCCAGCGGGTTAGTCGCCGGGATGAAATCGGGCAGCACGCTTTGCAGGCTGGCAGCAGCCGTTCCGCTCAGTTCCGGCAGGTTGAGTCCGACCCGCTCGCATAAGTCGAGTGCCACTGCCTTGAACGCTCCGGATTCCGTCAGAATGGCTGCACCGCGGCGTGGCAGCGAGGGGCAGCGGACCAAGAGGTGGGTTACGTCCACCAGTTCTTCCAAGGTATCTACCAAAACCACTCCGGCGTGAAACACTTTGGTGCGCATCACCTGGTAGTTGGGCGCCATGGCTCCGGTATGCGTGGCCGCTGACGCACGGGCGGCGCTGCTGCTGCCTGGGTGGAGGAGAACGATGTATTTCCCCAACGTACGTGCGCGGGCCGCCAATTCCAGAAAGCGCCGCGGCTGGCGGAATTGTTCCACCACCATCGTGAGTATGCTGGTTCGCTCGTCCTCCAGCAGGTGCTCGACAAAATCCTCCACGCCGTTGGCTGCTTCGTTGCCGGTGGAAACG
>Ga0302326_10031289_pt1 | contig 10628 bp, 9 predicted proteins | sample Palsa_T0_3_FD_202264 | JGI IMG/M metagenome (GOLD analysis project Ga0302326, IMG submission 202264) | Peat permafrost microbial communities from Stordalen Mire near Abisko, Sweden - Palsa_T0_3 | ecosystem: Environmental > Terrestrial > Soil > Palsa > Peat permafrost | place: Sweden: Abisko...
AGCGGTAGGGCTGAAGAATGGGCTGGAAAACTCTCTCGGTAGCGTTTCTAGTGCCTACACTTCGAAACTCGATGGATGTGCAATGTGGACAGCATTTCGAGAACAGCCTGACGATTGTGTGTATCATAATCCCAACCTCAAAACACAGCAGGACGGCTCGCCTACCGAGCCGCCTGCAATTGTTCCGGTCTTCTGAGCGGATACGGTAACCTAAGCCGAATCCTCCACAACGTCACAGATCATGGCTTCCGTAGTAAGCATAAGGGAAGCTATGGAAGCCGCATTTTGGAGAGTGGTCCGAGTCACCTTGGTAGGATCGATTACTCCGGCCTTCACCAGATCTTCGTATTCTTCAGTAGAAGCATTGAAGCCGAAGTTGGGGTTCTTGTGGTTTCGGATCTTCTCGACCACAATGGCGCCCTCGGTTCCGCAATTCACTACGATCTGCCGTATAGGCTCTTCGCAGGCGTGGCGCACGATGTTGACGCCGAACTGCTCGTCGCCTTCGAGTTTCAGCTTCGTCAGCGTTTCCGCGGCTCGCAGCAGCGCGACGCCTCCGCCGGGCACGATGCCTTCCTCGACCGCCGCGCGCGTGGCATGCAGGGCATCCTCGACGCGGGCCTTTTTCTCTTTCATCTCAGTCTCGGTCGCGGCGCCGACTTTGACGATCGCCACGCCGCCGGCCAACTTGGCCAGACGCTCCTGCAGCTTCTCGCGATCGTAGTCCGAGGTAGTCTCCTCGATCTGGGCACGCAGTTGCTTGATGCGGCCCTCGATATTTTTCTGCGATCCGGCGCCGTCGATGATGGTGGTGATATCCTTATCCACCGTGACCCGCTTGGCGCGGCCCAGATCCTCCAGCTTGACACCTTCCAGCTTGATGCCGGTTTCTTCCATAATGGCCTTGCCGCCAGTCAGGATCGAAATGTCTTCCAGCATGGCCTTGCGGCGGTCGCCGAAACCGGGAGCTTTCACGGCGCAAGCGCTGAGCGTGCCGCGCAGCTTGTTGACCACCAGAGTGGCTAATGCTTCGCCTTCCACATCTTCGGCGATCACCATGAGCGGCTTGCCGGCGCGCACAACCTGCTCGAGGAGCGGCAAGAGATCCTTCATGTTACTGATCTTCTTGTCGTGAATGAGGATGTAGGGATCCTCGAAAACACATTCCATGCGGTCGGCGTCGGTTACGAAGTAGGGGGAGAGATAGCCGCGATCGAATTGCATCCCGTCCACTGTCTGCAACTCCGTGGTCATGGTCTTGGATTCCTCGACCGTGATGACTCCGTCCTTGCCCACTTTCTGCATGGCCTCGGCAATGATGTTGCCGATGGTGGAGTCGCTGTTGGCGGAGATGCCCCCAACCTGGGCGATCATATCGCCGGAGACTGGCTTGGAGAGTTTCTTAACTTCCTCGACAACTACTGCCACCGCCTTGTCGATGCCGCGTTTAACCGCCATCGGATTGGCGCCGGCGGTGATGGCTTTAATGCCCTCACGGTAAATTGCCTGCGCCAGAATGGTGGCTGTGGTGGTGCCGTCCCCGGCCACGTCGGAAGTCTTCGACGCCACCTCGCGCACCATACGGGCTCCCATGTTTTCGAGGGGATCCTGCAAGTCGATCTCCTTCGCCACCGTCACACCATCTTTGGTGATGGTAGGCCCGCCGAATTTCTTCTCGAGCACCACGTTGCGCCCCTTAGGGCCGAGAGTCACTTTTACGGCGTCGGCGAGCTGATTGACGCCTCTCATAATCGCCTGACGGGATTGGTCGCTATATACAATCTGTTTTGCCATGGTATGTTCCTTGTCTGATCGATTCGAATTAGCTGGCTTTGCGCAGCGCCTGAGGGGCCGCGTCCAGAACGCCGAGAACATCATCCTCACGCATGATGATGTACTCAGTGCCCTCCAGTTTGATTTCACTGCCGGAATATTTGCCGAACAGGATGCGGTCGCCGGCTTTCACGTCGAGTGCGACCACTTCGCCGCCTTCGAGCCGCTTGCCTTTTCCGGCGGCCATCACTTCACCTTCCTGCGGTTTCTCCTTAGCGGAATCCGGGATGATGATACCTCTGTGCGTGGTTTCCTGTTCCTCGATACGCTTTACCACGATGCGGTCGTATAGGGGTCGAATGTTCATGATGTTGTTACTCTCCATTTAGATTGAACTTTGTGAAAACCTGGCCGGAGAAGGTCGAGCCCTTCTGCAGATGCCGGACATGCGCGGAGACACTGATACAGGGCACCTTGAAAAACGACTTAGCAGTGACTTGTGAAATCTCGATACCGTTGCAGTTGTGAGATTTCACGTCGGTGAGGAGCCGCTCTACCGCTGCCCGAAGTGTCTTTTGCCTGTCAAAGCCGAAGACGGTGGCCTTGATCTCCCCGGCCATGAAGAAGAATGTCCACCCGGCGTCGTCAACCTCGTCTTCAAAGGCGGAGGGCGCGCCGTTGAGCGTTATCCATCCGCTCGAATCAGGCTTGTTTTGGAACCGCATGGATGGCGGCAGGGGGGCGCGCCCGTCAATCAAGATGCTGCCCGCTGTGATGGTGTCTGGCATAGTGTCCCTCCAGTGAGAGGCGTCAGTTCACCCGACCTGGAATGGCGCTTCCGGCATGGGCGAGCCAAGCCACCGGATGGCTGCGGATGCTGCCGTCGCTCTCGGTGACGTCCGCCCAGGCGGTGTCCGGTTTGAGGCGGAGAAAAGTACCCGGCGTGCCCTGGTATGTTCCAAGGGCCAGTTTGATTTCTTCGCCTTCACGGAATGGAGGTACAGCAGGTATGGTGTTCGTCATGTTCGCATTTCTCCTTCTCGAGACGCGCTTATCTGGGCGCGATCGGCGTGCCGATCTCCGTGCCGATTATTTCGCCGGAGATCACTAATTCCACACGCCGATTCTGCTGCCGGCCCTCCGCGGTGTCATTGGAAGCCACCGGCTGAGTTTTCCCGAAGCCCTTCGCCGTGACCGACCCTGCCGCCATTCCCTGCCCTGTCAGATAATCGCGCACTGCCCCGCCGCGTTGTTCAGAGAGTTGCTGATTATAGTCATCCCCACCAACACTGTCCGTGTAACCTTCTACATCCAGCCTCAGGCCGGGATGCCCCGAGACGATGCCGGCTACTTTGGCCAACTTCTCCCTGGCAAGAGGGCGCAGGGAATACTTGCCGGTGTCGAAAAGCACATCCGACATGTTGACAATCAAGCCACGCGCGGTATCGCGGGTTTGCAGAATGGCGTTGAACTGGCTCAGGAGCTCGGTTCGCAGTTCGGTTTTCTCCCGCTGCAACTGCGCGGCCTGCCGCGCGGCGCTATCGAGATCGGCCTGGCTGGCGGCAGCCTGCGCTTGATTCTCACGCTTCAAACGGTCTATTTCGGATGCCGCGAGTGCCGCGCTATCGAGATCGGCCTGGCCGGCCGCGGCCTGCGTTTGATTCTCGCGCTTCAAACGGTCTATCTCGGATGCTGCGGTAGCCGCGCTCGCCGTGTTCTCCAGCTTCACGCGATCCGCGTCGGCCGCGGCGGCTGCCAGGCGAGCGTCATTCTCGCCTTTCACGCGATTGGCTTCCGCCAGAGCGGAGGCCGCCTGTGCATCGTTTTCCCGCATCAATCGGCCGGACTCGGCCAGGGCGGCGACTCGCGCTGCCTCGGCTTCGCGGGTAACGCGCTCGGTCTCGGATTGCGCGACGCCGCGGGCGTTCTCCGCGCGCGCCTCGCGGTCCAGCGACTGCTGCCGCTCCGCCGCCAGGGCCTCTGCTTCCTGACGTTTGACCGCGATCGCCCGCGAGTCTTCCGCCGTCTGCACGGCTTCCCGGGCAGTCATGATTACCGGCTTCTTGCCTGCGTTGCGCGATTGTTCGGCTTCGGCCTGCGCCAGGCTCTGCTCCGCCTTCTGGAAAGTCTCGGCCGCGAAATGGTCCGCGCCCACGGCACGCGCAATTTGCACGGCGTTGCGCGCTTCATAGAGCTCCAGCGGCTGTTTGGGATCGAACTTCAATGCCAGGGGGTTCGAAAGGCGCTGATATTGGCCGCGCTGCAACAGCTCGTACTTGGCGTCGATCTCCTCGATCTTTCCCTTGGTATCCGGCCGCACCACGTTTTCCATCACAATCAAGTCGCTCGGCTGAGTGACCGCGTAGTAAGGTTCGGCGGTAACCACTAATCCGAACACCTGAAGCTCGGTAGTTACTTTTAACTTACTGGACGTTCCATTGAGCAGGATCTCACCCAGGTTGGCCGTGCGGCCTTCGGGCGTGACCGCCCACAATACATAGGTGAGGTATCCGGCTCCGTTGCTGGTGGCCGGCTGCAGATTTTCGAAATCTGCCTCGATCCTGATGTAACCCGGCTTGCCTCCAACCCTGGCTTCCCCGCGCGCATTAGGGAGAAGGTCGGTTCCCCGAAAATCGATCCGCGTGCCGCCGCCACGATGCTGGTAATTAATGGCCTTTACGGTCCGCGGGGTTACGGAAAGACGGAAGGCGGGCGTCTCTCCGGCTGACAATTGTGCCGCATTCACGTTCTGACCCGGCGGCTCCTGTGCGCAAAGTGGCGCACATAGCAGTCCGCAAGCCGTGACGGACACACCGATCAGTGTTATCTTGGTCATCTTATATTTTCTTTCTCGCCAGATTATTAGCTGGCGTCAGTTGAACTGCTGATGCGGGCGGTTACGGTGCAGTGGGCAACGACCGCTGAGCCCGCTCAGGCTTTAGGACAACTATCCTTGTGCATGACTCGCGCCAATCCTTCTTCTGCTGAACCAATACGGCCGGCATGGTTCGAGCGCCTTGCCGGGCTGCAATAAATTGTCCAGGGAATGACCGCCTACGGTCAATTGACGTGGCGCGGTCGCGAGGAGCACCGTTGAGTTATAGTCAGAGGTCCCTGCGAGAGATGCCTAGCTTGCGCATCATGGCGTTGAGCGTGCTGCGATGCAATCCGAGACGGGCGGCGGCCGTGGTGACCACTCCGTCGCTCTCGCGAAGAACCCGCATGATATGATCACGCTCCACTTGCTCGAGCGTGGTGCCGCTGGCGGCTTCTGGCGCATCGGCCACTATCTCAGACAAGGGAGCGCGCAGGCTGCTTCCGCTGGACAGGATGACGGACCTCTCAATGAAGTTCTCGAGCTCGCGCACGTTCCCCGGCCAATGCCAGCTTACCAGCGCGCGCATCGTCTCCGCCGGGATTTTGTCAATCGGTCTGCCCATCTTCTCGGCGTATTTTTTGGTGAAGTGCCGGACCAGGATAGGTATGTCCTCCGGGTGGTCGCGCAACGGAGGGGTGGTTATGGGGAAGACCTTGAGCCGGTAATAGAGATCGCTGCGAAACAGCTTGTCTCCCATCATCTGGGTGAGATTCCGATTGGTGGCTGCCACCAGCCGGACGTCGATGGGGATTGTTCTGGTACCGCCCAACCTCTCGAAAGCCTTCTCCTGCAGAGCGCGGAGTAACTTCGGCTGCAGATCCAGCGGGATATCGCCCACTTCATCCAGAAACAGCGTCCCACGGTGGGCCATCTCAAAACGGCCGATCTTTTGCGACAGGGCGCCGGTGAAGGCCCCCCTCTCGTACCCAAACAACTCGCTTTCGAGAAGCCCGGTGGGAATGGCGGCACAGTTCAAGGTGATGAAAGGCAGGGTCTTGCGAGGACTCATGCGGTGGATAGCGCGCGCCACCAACTCCTTGCCGGTGCCCGTTTCGCCGAGGATCAAGACGGTTGCATCCGTAGGAGCCACCAGCTCAACCTGCCGCTGAACGCGGCGCAGGGCCGCGCTGCTACCGACAATCTCCCCAAAGTCATCTTTGGGGTCAACCTCTTCCTCCTCGATACCCTCAACCCGATTACGTTCCCGGAGGTCCTGGATAAATGTGATCCATCGGAAAGGAGAGAGCTTCAACACTGCCGTGGCAACCAGGACCGGTACGCGGGTCCCATCCTTCCGGATCAGCTCCTTTTCAAATGGTGTGCAGGCGCCGAACCGCAGACCTTCCTCGTGCGCCAGCTCATCGAGCGGGACATATTCGGGGGGAGTGAGATCGGGCCAGTTTAGCCGCCCGGCCAGCAAGTCTGCGCGGTTATATCCGACCAGTTCGAGAAACGCATCATTCACTTCGGGAAGGCGGTCGAACTCGCCGGAAACAATGCCGGCGATGGTCGATTGCGATTGAATTGGCCGGATGTGGGCGCTACTGCGGCGCAACTTTTCGTCACGTTCGTGACGATCGCTAAAGTCGCGCACGACTCTCGCAAAACCCTGCAAGGTTCCCTTTTCATCCTTAAGCGCCATGGTTATGGTATTGGCCCAGAATCGCGATCCGTCCTTACGGGCCTGCCAGCCTTCAGTCCCCACATGGCCCTCGACCGCGGCGCGCTTGAGCTCCTCCCGCAGGCGGAACTGCAGAGTATCTTCGGCGGGATAGAGAAACGATAGAGGCTGACCGAGGGACTCACCGCGCTGGTAGCCGTAGATACGGTCTGCGCCTGCATACCAGGCGGCAATGAGGCCGTCAGTGTCCATTAAGTAGAGCGCGTAGTCTTGCACCCATGCCGGAATCCGGTCTTCGGAGGATGGCTGTGTGCTAAAAGGCACCGTTTTGCTACGAAGGGTAAGCACGTGGCGCACAGGCAATACGTTGCCTTTGCCCGTATATTCAATCTCCCGCGGGGGCGCATCCTGTCCCGCCCGCCGGAGCGGGCTTGGCTCCTGGCCCTGCTCCTCGAACGCTCTCCAAAGCTGCGAAACCTCGGGCTTGCCGGCGGACTGCGCGAAGTCGTGTACCGAGCGGCCGATTATTCTTTCCCGCGGCAGCCCTAAGAGCCTGCCTGCGCCGACGCTGGCTTCGCGGGCGTTGCCATGGTTGTCCGTGACCAGTATAGGCGAGGTGGGGTGATAGACAATTGCGCGGAAGAGGAGCTCAAGTTCTCTTGGCCCGTTCTCCGCCAGCCAGTTGCGCGCTGGTGGCTGTGAGCCAGCCGAGCACATCGCGTTTTAGCCTTCCCGCCGCCGATCCCGCGGTCCACCCCTGCCCGGAGACAAAATCGGTAAATTCCGATGGTATCCCGCAAACAGTCGGACGCCAGAAACAGCAGCCTTACACCATGCTAACACGCGCGTCGAGGAACCCCCGCGGCGGATGTTTAGCGGAGCGATAGCAGATCTCCGTCGAACTGGTACTTGGAAAACAGAATATCGAGTTCGGTCGCGCCAAGTAGCAGGCTCGAGGAGACCGACCGCACGTGTGCCGGCAACCAAAATCCGCGTATCTCAATGAACTCTTCGTTGATGTGGGGCGCTCCGACCAGTATCGACAGGCTGGCCGCGAACTGTCCTTCGACCCGGATCACGGCGTAACTGGCAGCATCCACCCACGCTCTCCCTATAATCAGGAACCGGTTCTTGATTTTGGGCACCAGATCCAGGACATAGCAGTTTTAGCCGGCTATAACTTCGGTTCCGAGAACGCGAATCCGATAGTTGGCGGAAGTAATCTCGTACCGGGCATTCTCCGGCGGTAGGCTTACGGTTGCCTCGGAGGCAATAACCCTATCGAGGATGGCATTGAGCTTCTCCGACCCGGATCGAGCTGATACGGTGTAGCGTTCGCCGTCAACCTCGCGGTAGTTCATGAGCACCGTTGCCGCCGCCTGTATACCAAATCGCGAGTTTTGCAAGGTGTATTCACGCGAACCGGAATACTGCTTCAGCAGGAGGTGACGCCGGTTGCTTTCACTTTGGATTCCAGAGAATATCTCGTCGTTGGACGGCGTGAGAGAGCCGCCCGCGAGTATTGGGATCATCCCGCCAATTACGATCGAATGCCCAAGCCAGCGGCGGATTTGCGGCGCGAGCCTGAATCTGTAGATCATTGGGCGATCATCGGGCAACGGATGCGGAGGGTCACTTTCTGCGCAGCACCCTTCTCCGGACATCCGGCCAGAACTCCGATCCCAGATTGGCGGCCAGACTGAACCCCAGTGTAAGGGAGCCATCGATTAATCCGTAGCGAGCGTTATCGACCCGGGCGGGATACCACAAGTTGGAAAGGAAAGCAGCGCCATACGCGCTGCCGATACGCCAGGTGGAGAAGGTTTCGCCGCCTGCATCGGTCCGGGTAAGGATCGTTCCGCGGAAGGCGTGCCCCGCCCGGCGCCAGAACCCAGTGCTGAGAGATCGATAGTAACGTGGGTCCTGGTGCAATGCGGAGTCAAGACCAAACGCGAGAGTGCTGTGAATCCCGGACCAGGCGACCGTGGAGCCGAAACGTTTGCCATAGGCAGCGGCGCCCTGTCCCCACTCTCTCGGAGAGTTAAACTCCTGGAGCAAGCCGGCGTATGCGGCGAAACCCAGGACATTCCACGGCTCGTAGGTACTCTGGGCGTGAAACTCCAGCTTGCCTTTCCAGTCGAGAGGTTCGGCCTGGGTTAGTGCTGTCTGGGCGGTCCCCGCAATGGGAATCAGAATAGAGAGCGCGAGTATTCGCATGACGCGACCTGATTCTTCTAGTTGTCCTTGCTTCATACAATTCCCCTTTGCCGCGCCTCAGGCGGCCAATCGGCTTTCGTCTGGGCTATGCAAGGCATTCAGGAGTCCAACCCACCGCTCTCCCCGCAAGCCACACGTGCAATGGGGGCCCCCCCGCGCAGAGCGCCAGTGGGTGTGGCGGGAAGCTGACCGTGCAGGGTCAGGTGACCGCCTGTGGTCAGTTCGCCTTCGATGGGATGGTCGCATAACGCATTCCCTGGGCAGCATTGACCACAATTCGGCGACAAAACCGCGAACCGGCAGACGGCCACCCAAATGCGTAAGAGAAGATCGCGCGGCTCGGCGCAACGCCAGCAGCAAGCGTTATCGATTCAATCGCGAGCAAGGCGCGGCAAGTGAGATAACATGATGCGACAAAGAGTCATCCCGCTACTCGCGCCGATGGCGAAACACCGCCAGGACGTGGACGGTTGTTACGAGACCAAGGCGCGGGGACTGGCCATTCTCAATTCGCCGGTGCTGAACAAAGGTACGGCCTTCAGCGCCGCAGAACGAAAATCGCTCGGTCTCACGGGCCTGCTTCCGCCAGACATCAGCACGCTCGCGGACCAGGTCAAGTGCGCCTATATACAGTACGAGAGGCTGCCGGACGCTCTGAGTAAGAACGTTTATCTCACTGCCCTGCATGACCGCAATGAGGTGCTGTTCTACCGTCTGTTCTCCGAGCACCTGCGCGAAATGATCCCCATCGTCAACGATCTGACTGTCGGCAAGGCCATGGAGCAGTATCACCATGAGTGCCGGCGGCCGCGGGGTGTGTATCTCTCGATCGACCACTCGGAAGGGATCGAGGAGGCGTTTGCCAATCTCGGCGCCGGGCCCGATGATGTCGATCTGATCCTGGCGACCGATGCCGAGCAGGTTCTCGGTATCGGCGATTGGGGGGTTGGCGGAATGGAGGTGTCCATCGGCAAGCTGGCGATCTACACGGCGGCGGGCGGCATCGACCCCACGCGCGCGATCCCGGTGATGCTGGATGTCGGCACCAACCGGGAGAGTCTGCTGAGTGATCCCATGTATATCGGGAACCGGCACCCGCGAATACGCGGAAAGCGCTACGACGCGTTCATCGACGCTTATGTCAAGACCGCGACCAAGCTGTTTCCTAATGCGCTGTTACAGTGGGAGGACTTTGCGCCGGGCAACGGCCGCCGCATCCTGGAGAAGTACCGCGACCGGATGTGCGTTTTCAACGACGATATGCAAGGCACCGGCGCGATCACGCTGGCGGCGGCAATCTCGGCCGTACGTGTCTGCGGGACACCGCTGCGCAATCAGCGCGTAATCATCTTCGGAGCCGGCACGGCAGGTATCGGAGTCGCCGACCAGATTCGCGACGCCATGGTGCGCGAGGGAGTTTCCAAGGAGGATGCAGCCAGGCGCTTCTGGTGCGTGGACCGCGAGGGATTGCTGACGGACGGCGTGGCCGGCCAACTGCGCGATTATCAGGCGGCCTACGCCCGCCCGGCTGCCGAGAGCAGCGGGTGGAAACACGATGCGAACGGAAACGCTGCCGGGCTGGCGGAGGTCGTGAGCCGCGTGAAACCAACCATGCTGATCGGCGCGTCCACAGCCGGGGGCAGTTTTACTGAATCTATCGTTCGGGAAATGGCTGTCCATACCGAGAGGCCGATCATATTCCCGCTCTCCCATCCGAAAGCGAGCTCCGAGGGGAACCCTGCCGATCTGCTGGCCTGGACCGAAGGGCGCGCGCTGATCGCCACCGGCGGCGCCTTCGCTCCAGTGACCTATAAGGGAGTGACGTATGTCATCGGCCAGGTGAATAACGCCATGCTGTACCCCGGACTGGCGCTCGGCGCTATTGTCGCGGGAGCCCGCAGGATCAGTGAGGGAATGTTTGCCGCCGCCGCAAGCGCCGTGTCGAGTCTGGTGACTGTACGCCAGCCCGGCGCGTCGCTGCTCCCGCATATCGACGACTTGCGCAGCGTCTCGGTGACCGTCGCGGTGGCTGTCGCGGAGACGGCCGATACCGAGGGACTGGCGCGAGTGCAGCTCGGCGATATCGTGCAACAGGTGCAGGATGCCATGTGGCAGCCGGAGTATCGCCGGATTCAGGCA
>Ga0302326_10031290_pt1 | contig 10628 bp, 4 predicted proteins | sample Palsa_T0_3_FD_202264 | JGI IMG/M metagenome (GOLD analysis project Ga0302326, IMG submission 202264) | Peat permafrost microbial communities from Stordalen Mire near Abisko, Sweden - Palsa_T0_3 | ecosystem: Environmental > Terrestrial > Soil > Palsa > Peat permafrost | place: Sweden: Abisko...
CGCATTGCGGCGGGTCGTCGAGCGCGCCGACGAGGTGGGCATCCGCCGCCTCACCCTCTACGCATTCAGCTCCGACAATTGGCGGAGGCCGGCGTCCGAGGTCGAGAGCATCTTCTGGCTGCTCCGCGCATTTCTGCGCCTTGAGACGGAAAAGCTCAGGCAGCGCGGCGCGCGTCTCCAGTTCATCGGTCGCCGTGATCGGTTGGAGAAGCGCGTCTTGCGCGAGATCGACAGGGCCGAATGGATAACCGCCGCCGGGCGCGGACTGCATCTCTGCGTGGCCATCGACTACTCGTCCCGCGATGCCATTACGCGCACCGCTGCTGATGCGGCTGCCGCTCTCTGCCACGGAGGGCCGCCTTCGCCCTGCCTTCTTGGCCCTATGCTGATGCAGGCTCTGACCGTGCAAAGCGCGGATGTGGATTTGCTGATCCGCACCGGAGGCGAAAAGCGGCTTTCGGATTTTCTCCTCTGGGAGTGCGCGTATGCCGAGCTCCTCTTCACCGACTGCATGTGGCCGGACTTTAATTCCGCCGCCCTGGATGCGGCGCTGGCGGAATTCAGTGGCAGAGACCGCAGATTCGGCGGTTTGCCCGCGGCCGCTCCGTCGTCGATGGGCGGTGCGCGATGATCGCTTCGCCCTCTCCCCATCGCTCGCGCCCAATCAAGGTCAAGTTCATTCTGCCCGCGCTGACTGAAGCCACCAGCCCCTATTGGCGCCCCATCAAGTATTCGTTGTTCCCGCCGCTGGGCCTGGCCACGCTTGCCGCCTATCTCTCTCCAGATGACCGCGCGGCCATTGTGGACGAGCATGTCGAGAGGCTCACCATCGACGACGATCCGGACTTGGTTGTGATCCAGGTTTACATCACCAACGCCTACCGCGCTTACAGGCTTGCGGACCATTACCGGAGCAAGGGGGCGTTCGTTTGTCTCGGCGGCCTGCATGTTACCTCGCTTCCCGATGAGGCGGACGCTCACGCCGACGCCATCTTTCTAGGGCCGGGCGAACAGACCTTCCCCGAATTCCTCAAAGACTTTCGCGCCGGAAAGCCGCGCCGCATTTACGCCTCCACGACAGGCCGCACATTGGAGCGCGTGCCGCCGGTGCGCCGAGACCTGATCCGGCGTAACTGCTATCTGGTGCCGAATTCCATCGTCGTCTCGCGCGGATGTCCGCAGCATTGCGACTTCTGTTACAAGGACGCATTCTTTCAAGCCGGCCGCGGATTCTATACGCAGCGGGTAGACGATGCGCTGGCCGAAATCGAGCGCCTGCCCGGCCGCCATCTCTATTTCCTCGACGACCACCTGCTCGGCGACCGGCGTTTTGCCGAATCGCTCTTCGAAGGAATGAAAGGCATGGGCCGGCTCTTTCAGGGCGCGGCCACGGTGGATTCCATTTTGCGCGGCGATCTGATCGAGCGCGCCGCCGAGGCCGGGCTGCGCAGCATCTTCGTTGGCTTTGAGACGCTTACGCCGCAGAACCTCATTCGAAGCAACAAACGCCAGAACCTGGGCCGCGACTACAAGGCCGTCGCCGATCGCCTGCATTCGCTGGGAATCATGATCAATGGCAGCTTTGTCTTCGGCATGGACGACGACGGCGAAGACGTCTTCCGCCGCACGGTGGACTGGGCTATCCAGCATGGCATCACCACCGCGACCTTCCATATTCAAACGCCGTATCCCGGAACCGGGCTGCACGCCCGCATGGTGCGCGAGGGACGCATGTTGACCCGCAACTGGGATCTCTACGACACCCGTCATGTTGTCTATCGCCCCGCGCGGCTCAAGCCCGAAGTCCTGAAGACGGGATACGACTGGGCCTATCGCGAGTTTTATCGCTGGGGATCAATCGCCCGAGCTTCGCTCTCGCACGGCACGCTCAAGCACCAGGCGAAACACCTTTTCTACGCTTCCGGCTGGAAGAAATTCGAGCCTGTCTGGGACCTGATGATCCGCGCCAGGCAGCTAGCCAGAGTTACACCGCTGCTGGAAGGCGTGCTCTCACGCGTAACTCACGGAAGCACAGGACCTGGCAAAGAATCCTCCGCGGAGAATTCATCCGCCGAGCTAACCCAGATCGCACTGTGAGAACCTCCGCGCGAGCACGTCGCAAGTTTCCGGGAAGTTGCCGCGACGTCACTTGTCCTCCCCGCCCGCGCCCATCGGCTCCAGCGAGCGCTGCGCAAAGGGCGAATAGACAAAAAGCGTTGTGCATGCCAGTTCCAGTCCGAAATTGATGGGATGCAGCAGCAGGAAGGCGCGAGCGACCATAGCTCATCGAAGGCCAGCAGAAACGGCCAGATCTTCATGAACAGCAATGGGAATCATTCGTCAACGGGGAAGCTCAATGCATTGCCTTTTGTGCCTGAAAAGAGCAATCTGTTGTTCATGACGCGACGTCACCTTTCGCATTCCTCTATTTTCTCCGTTCTCGCAAAGCTATCGGTCCTTCTCCCTCTGTTGACCTTTGTGACTGCTGCGGCTCCGATGGAAGCGCAACAGCCGGCGGCCGTTGCAGCATTCAACTCTTACATCGTCGCAGTTGAGTTACGTCTTGCCCGGCAGCACCTGTCGCAAAACGCCTTCCTCGCTCCCCCGGCTTCCAGTCAGCAAAGCGAAGCGCGACTGCGCCGTGGAGAGTTGATCGTCGAGCGGCTCACGCCATCCGCAGGAACAGATTTTCCCGGCGCCATGCTCCACCACTGGCGCGGAACAGCATTCGCTCCCGGGGCCAGGGCCGCCGATTTCGAGCGGCTCATGAAGGACTTCAACGCCTATCCGCAACGGTTTTCCCCGCAGGTAATGCAAGCCAAAGTCCTCGCGCAACAGGGCGACCACTTCCAGGCCGTCATGCGGGTACGCCAGCGCCACATCATCACCGTCGTAATGGATACGGCCTACGACATTGCTTTTTCGCGCCTTGACGCGCATCACGGCTCAAGCATCTCGCACAGCACCCGCATCACCGAGATCGATTCGCCCGGCGCCCCCACCGAGCGCGCCCTCGACTCCGCCCACGAGCACGGCTTCCTGTGGCGGCAGAACACCTATTGGAGCTACGAGGAGCGGGACGGCGGACTGTACATGCAGATCGAGTCTGTCTCGCTCACCCGTTCCATTCCCACTGGCCTCGCCTGGGTCGTCGGGCCCTTTGTGGAAAGCGTTCCACGCGAATCGCTCGAATTCACATTGCGCTCCACAATGAACGCGCTGCGCAGATAGTCCGATCCAGCCGCCGCTTGATCGGTGCAGGCTTGAGACTGCTTGGCGAAATAGGGGTTCACTCCACTCCCATGTCCCCCTGTTTCTCCCTGTTTCCCAGAGCAGCTTGTCAGAAATAGCAAATCGCGGCCGCGGACCTCTCTTGCTCAAAACCGCAAGCTGTTGCCGAAGCGCCAGGCTTTCCGAGAGTAGGTCGCGGCGAGAGCGAAGACATCGCGCAAAGAGAGCGACCAGGAGCCTCGGCAGCCGCCGCATGGGACCAGTCTTACACGGAAGCAGGCCAAATTGAGTATCCGGTTTATATACCTGATTTGACGGCGGATCGGTAATTTGGCGAGGCACGGCTGCCAAAACGATCGTCAAGGTCACAAATCCGGTCCTCATTGCACCCGGATGTAGTTGTTGCGAAATACAACATAACGTTTTCCCTCGGTCGAATGTAAATTCTACCGATGACCTATTCGGATCACAATGCCTCCACCGATGCGCAAGTTGTTCTGATGATCGTTCTGGCCGTTGCGAAAAAGCGTGGCCAGGTAATCTGCTTCGACCAGTCGCAGGGAGAAGCGGCTTTCCGGATGCAGAATCAGATCCAGTCCGCCGCCTGCGTTGGACGCAAAAACCACCGTGGAATTATTCGCCGGAGTGTTGCCGGAGACCAGCGATCCACTTGCATGCGCTCCGCCCGCAAGGATCTGGCCGTATGGGACCAACCGGCCCATTTTAAAGCCAGGCGTGAAGCGCAGGCCCGCGGTAAAGACCGTCAGCGTCAGGTCGTAGCTTCCAGTGGAGATGCCGCTGGCGTGGCCTGCGGTCAGGTCGCCTGCCAGCGCAAAGTGGCGGCCCGGCAGCGGTACGCCGATCGATGCGCCCCCGCCTTCCGGTGAAAAGCAGGTGCATTGCCCGACCGGCGCGTTGGACCGCAAATAGGTGTATTGCAGCGCCAAGTTCGGCGCAGACCCGGCGGCCTGTACCGCGCTGCTCTGAGCTTCCGTAGCCACAGAGACTGCGGCGATGGTCAATAGAAGTGCAATTCGAGGTCGCATGGCATTCTCCCTTAGTTCACCGTCAACTGGACGGTGGTGGTATGTACGTCGGAGCCATTGGCGGCAGTGATCGTAATGGTGGAATTCGTGGTCGGTTGCGGCAAGGCGAATCCGCCGCCGCAGCCAATCAACACCGCCGCCGCGCTTATTGAAGCCAGCATCAGCAGGGCAAGGATCACGCGACGGGACCACTGCTTGCGCAGTCTTCTGGGAATCGTAAAGAACAGCAGCGCCAGCGCTGACGAACCAAACGGCCAAAGCGGAGCGTTACGCGACTTTACAGCAATCAGGGGGGCTGCTTTGATGGTCAGTATCGAGCTGGCGGCGCCGTTGCCCGGGATGACCGATGTGGGTGAGTAGCTGGCCGTGGCGCCCGCCGGTAGTCCCGATGCGCTGAGACTCACTGAACTGCTGTAAGGTCCGCCAGTCGCCGTCACGTTGATTGTGAACTGCGCGGAGCTGCCGTAAGTTGTCATCGCTGACGACGGACTTGCTGTAACAGTAAAGTCCCCTTGCACGGGAGCCGTGCCAGTTCCGGAAAGAGGCACCGTCTGCGGCGAGCCGGAAGCATTATCGCTTATCTGCAACGTACCGGGAAACGACCCAGTCGTAGTTGGCGAGAATGTCACACTCACGGTGCAGCTGCCTCCGGCCGCCAGTGTGCTGCCGCAGGTGGTTGTCGCTGAGTAGTCTTGCGAAGAAATCCCGGTCTCGGCCGAGCTGATCTTTCGTACCGAGGATGAGGCGCTGGATTCCGAAAGCGTGATCGCGATACTGCTCAGCGATGCGTTCCCGCTGTTCTGAACGGTGACGGTTTGAGCGGGGCTGCTGGTACCCTCAGTCTGACTGCCGAAGCCGAGAGAGACAGGGGCCAGAGTTACCACGGGCTCCTGGATGGTGAAGGTCGCTGAGGCGACCGCGCTGGAAGCAAATCCAGGCGCCGTAGCGATCGCCTGAATGGTTTCGGTTGCCTCTACCGGGATCGGGCCGATGTACAGGGTAGAGTTTGTCGTCGGCGTTGCATTGTTAGTCGTGTAGTAGATCGCCGCACCCGCAGTCTGGTCGGAGATCTTCACACTTTGGGGTCCCGCGTAGGCGCCGCCTACCGGCGAAAACGTTGGCGTCGCGGCGGGAGCTGCTTGAATCGTTTCCGTCAGACTGTCGCTGCTTTGTTGGAAGCTGGAATCTCCCTCATAGGTCGCAAGAACCGTGTGCGAGCCCACCGCAAGAGACGATGTTGTGTAGGTCGCCGCGCCCGCATTCAGGGCCACGGTCCCTACGTCAGCGCCGTCGATAGTGAAAACCACGTTGCCGGCCGGTGTCGCGCTTCCCGAAGATGCGCCCACGGTGGCGCTGAAGGTTACCGACTGGCCGGCGATCTGCGGATTGGCGTTCGAGGCGAGCGTCGTAGTGGTTCCAATCAGAGTGGTGTTTGTATCTAACTCCGCCACAAATCCGGTATAGCTTCCGTCTGTGTTGTTAGCCGTTTGGAAAGCTCCAACGGTGGTTGGAAACTCACTTGAGTAAGTGTCGCCTGCAACATATGCATGCCCGGAACCATCAATCGCGAGCGCAAGCGCACTGGCGCCTTGCGTCCCGCCCACATAGGTCGAATAGACCAGCGCCGTTCCGGTCGGGTTCAATCGCGTCAAAAAGGCATTTGCCGAGGATCCGATGCTCTGGATCGCGCCCGGAGTCACTGGAAATCCGCCATTTGTAGTGCCGGTGATGTAGGCATTCTCTGCGCTGTCTACGGCGATCCCAAAGGCTCCCTCAACTCCCACGTCCCCGGGGCCTCCCAGATACGTGGAGTAGAGCAACGCTGTCCCGGTGGAATTTAATTGCGAAACGAATACTGCGCCCGGTGTGGTCTGAAACGCCCCTTCGGTCGTAGGGAAATCGGAAGACTCGGAAAAGCCGGCGACAAACGCGTTCCCTGAACCGTCAATCGCAATGGCATAGCCAATATCAAGCAGGCTGCCTCCAAGTTAGGTTGAGTAGATGAGCCCGGTTCCCGTCGGATTCATCTCGGCAACGTAAGCGTTCGACCCTTCACTGCTGTGCAGAGTAGTTTGATAGGCCCCGGAAGTTACCGGAAAATCGCTGGAATAGGTGACGCCGGTGACATAGCAGTCTCCTTTGGAGTCGATCGCCAATCCATTTCCGTTTTCCTGGCCCGTCCCTCCCAGGAGTGTCGCGAAGTCGAGAGCCGATCCGCTCGCATTCAGCTCGGCCAAAAAGACAGTGTGGCCATCATTGCTTGAAGTCTGGAAGGCTCCAAGCGTAACGGGAAAGTTGGAAGAGTAGGTTGTACCCGTGACGTAGGCGTTCCCCGTGCTATTGACCTGGATAGCGCTCACGGCCTCCGACGAACTCCCACCCAGAAAGGTGGAGTAGACCAGCGCAGTCCCGGTGGGATTCAGCTTGGCCACAAATGCCCGTTCCCCGACGTTTGTGGTCTGAAAGGCGCCCGGCGTTACCGGAAAATCCTCCGATTCGCTTTTTCCCCCGACGTAAGCGTTTCCGCCACTGTCGACCGCAATCGCGTAGCCAATGTCCTGCTGGTTGCCGCCCAAAAAGGTTGAGTACACCAGAGCCGTGCCGGTGGGGTTGAGTTTGCTCACAAAGACGGTGCCTCTGCCGTTGGTATTGTTTTCCAACTGGTAGGCTCCGGTCGTTACAGGAAAATCCGCGGAGTTCGTCTGCCCCGTCAGGTATGCATTGCCGTCGCTGTCTAATGCAATCCCGTTTACCTCGTCCGCAGAGCTGCCTCCCAGATAAGTGGAGTACACAAGCACGGGGTCGATCACCAGCGCCAGATCGTGGCGATGGTTCCCGACACGAAAGCCGACCGTGTTGTTTGCTAGCAATTCGAAGCGTCCCGGCACGGGTTCTCGCCGGCCATGGACGGTCTGGTAGACCAAGGGCGCATGGAAGCCGATACGGCCCCTCTTGCCTTGCACGATCAGGCCGCCTTCCGGCGAAGCCTCTACCTTGCCGGCTCCTGCGAAGTGCAGACGAATCGCTTCCGGACTCGCACCGGGCGCCACCACAAAGTCGTATTCGAGTTGCCGCCGATTGCCGTAATACACGAGGTCAATCCCCGGATACACGCCTTTGAACTGGGCCCTCGCATAGGTCGGAATACCCGAGCGCCAGCGAGCAGGATCGTTGCCTGTGAAGTAGTTCACCGTTCCGGGAAGTGGCTCGTCGCCCCATGCCTGGGGTGTGGGATTCGCGTTGAGAAGCTGCATCCGGAACAGGCCAGTCTCTGCCTCCTGTTTTTCTCCGCCGCTGCGCTGGCCGGTGAGCAGACTCGGTTTGGAAGGGTTCCCGGAGCGAAATGCCAGCACCGCCTCGCGTCCGGAAACAAAAATTCCATAGTCTCTGCCGCGTGCGACAAAACGAATTGCCGGATCGGCTTGCCCGAGATTCGGCTCAAAGCCGAGCGGCAGTTTACCGTAGCTCTCGGTAAGGCGCCGGCTCTGATCCGGAGAAATTGCTTGTGCAGCCACGGGCAAGGCGAGTGGGCAGAACTGGCTCGCGGCCAGCAATGCCCCCACTGTCCGGATGATCCATTCTCCTGGCCTGAGACCGAAGCGTTGGCTGGCGCGAGCCAGCATGCTCTGCGGAGAGGGAGCAGTGTGCTCTGCGGCTTGGGCAGGTCCGGAATCCGTTGGACCTGTCGCGCGATGCCCGCCGGCGTGGACTGGAAGAGAGCCGGGAGGCTGGAGGAGCGGGGCGCGGGTAGTGAGGTCGAAGTTCTGCATGGCTGATCACCATTTCGAATCGCTTCGCCGCCACCGTCAAGTTAATCGCGCATAAACCGGATGTTAACAGCTAAATTCAATAGTTTGTGCCATTTGCGTCGAGTTTTTCAGGGGCTTCCGGTCCGCTCTGTGCTATGCTTTCCGTGTCCGAACGCGCACAGCCGATTCCACGAGGGTACCCAGGAGACCGCGGCGATGCCTGCAACCTACGGATTCTCGAACTATGAAGTTGATTTGGACCAAGGCAGAATCACCCGCGGCGGATACGTCGTGCCCTTGCAGGACCAGCCCTTTCGACTTCTTGTCCTCCTGCTTGCGCATGCAGGTAAGGTCGTCACCAGGGAGGAAATTCAATCCCATCTCTGGCCCGAGAATACGTTCGTCGAGTTCGATAAGAGTCTGCGTGTTGCCGTAAGCAAGTTGCGCGAGGCCCTGCGTGATTCGGCAGCCGAACCGATTTACATTGAAACCCTTCCCCGCCGCGGCTATCGCTTTATCGCACCTGTTCGGAACTTTGCCCCCGCAAGCGATACACTCGCCGTCGCTATTTCGCCTTTGCGAGTGCCTGGGCCGCAGCCGGATTCCGAAGAAGTATCAGCGCCCCGGGAAGCCGGAACCGCCCGGCCAGGCTGGAAATCCCCAACTCTCCGATTGATCTTCGCTCTCGCCGCTCTCACGGTGCTGGCTGCTGTGCCGGTCTATCTGCTCCGAGCTCCCCTGAAAAAAATGATTGCTCCGGCAGTCATTGCCAAGCCAATAGCCCGCCCTTCGGTAGCTGTGATCGGGCTGCGCAATCTCAAGGGAACTTCGGAAGACAACTGGCTTTCGACCGCTCTGGCCGAGATGTTGTCCACCGAACTTTCCACCAACGACCGCCTTCGAGTTATCTCCGGAGAAGAAGTGGCGCGGGCTGGCCTGGCGGAATCGCCGTCCGCCGCGCCCTCGCGTGAGACCCTGGCCCGCTTCGCCAGCAAGCTTGGAGCCGACATGATTGTCTACGGGTCCTACACAGTCCTTCGGGAACCCGGCGCTCCCACGCCCCGCATCCGCCTGGACCTCCGGCTGGAGGACCTGACCTCGAATTCGCCACCCATTGCCCTCGTGGAATCCGGACCGACCACCGACCTTTTTGCCCTGGTTTCAACCAGTGGCGCCGAACTGCGGCGGCATTACGTCCTGGGAGATCTTTCGGCCAGCGCCAATGCGGCCGTTCGCAAGTCGATTCCGGAAAACCCGCTGGCTGCTCAGTACTATTCACAGGGGCTGGCCAGTCTGCGGGCTTTCGATCCCGTCGGCGCCCGCGATTTCCTGCAGAAAGCAGCCCGGCTCGAACCATCTCATCCCGGCACTCACCTGGCGCTCGCGGAAGCATGGCACGCCATGGGGTATGACAATGACGCAAAAAGCGAGGCGGCGCGGGCCGTTGAGCTGGGCGCCGGGCTTCCGCGGCAGGAGTTGCTGAATATGCAAGGGGAACTGGCGCTGTTTTCAGATGACTTGCCCCGCGCTGCCGAGATTTTCCGTTCCTTGCTCACTTTCTATCCCGATGATATCGATTACGGACTCCACCTTGAGCAGACTCAGTTCCTCGGCAGCCGCTTCGCTGACGCCATGGCCACCCTTGAGAACATGCGCCATCATGGCCTGTCTCGCGCAGACGAGGCTAGGGTAGACATCGCGGAAGCATCGGTTTATTCCCAGACCGGCGACTTTCGCGAATCTGTTGCCGCAGCCGGCCGAGCCATCCAGATCGGCACGGATTTGGACAGCAAGTGGGTTCGCGGCCAGGCGCTCTGGCTCAAGAGTTCAGGCCTCGAACGCCTCGGCGATGCGCAGGGATCACTGGCCGCCTCCGCCGAGTCTCAAAGCCTGTTCCGGTCAATTGGAGACAAGCGCGGCCTCGGCCTTGCCCTGCTCATGAGCGGAGACGTGCTCTATGACCAATCCCGTACCGCGGAGGCTCGCAAGAACTTTGTAGAAACACTCGAGATCTTTCGCGAGATCGGACATCGTCGCAACATGGCCACTGTCGAGGAACGCATCGGAAACACCTACCTCGACGAAGGTTCCCTGGCGGAAAGCCTCCAATACTACCAGCTTGCTCTCCATGACTATCGCCAATTGAACTGGGATATCGGGGTAGCAAGCGCTATCGGCAATATTGCAATTGTCCACGGCCTCGAAGGCGATCTGTCTGGATCGTTGCGGACCAACAGTCAGGGGCTGGCCATCTTTCGGAAAACCGGCGACAAACGCGGAATCGCCTCAACGCTAAACGACATGGGAACCATTGAACTGGAGCGAGGCTCTCTCAATCAGGCATCGGACGACTTCAATTCTGCCGAACAAATTAACCGCCAGATCAGCTACACACGCGGCCTCGCAGCCTCCCTGATCGGTCAGGGAGATTTGCAGACTGCGCGCAATGAACTGCAGAGCGCCATACGAGAGTACAACCTGGCCCTCAAGGCGATTGCCGGCATGGATGAGCCTGGCATAATCACGTCCGCAAAGATCTCGCTCGGCAGTGCAATCCTCCTGTCCGGAGATGCAAAAGGCGCGTCGGTCGAACTGCAGCAGG
>Ga0302326_10031293_pt1 | contig 10627 bp, 8 predicted proteins | sample Palsa_T0_3_FD_202264 | JGI IMG/M metagenome (GOLD analysis project Ga0302326, IMG submission 202264) | Peat permafrost microbial communities from Stordalen Mire near Abisko, Sweden - Palsa_T0_3 | ecosystem: Environmental > Terrestrial > Soil > Palsa > Peat permafrost | place: Sweden: Abisko...
GGTGAGATCGCTAACCTCAAGAAGGTTCACTTTCCGCCTCCGAATGCGATCGCAGGATCAACAAGCGCCGCTCGACGGGCGGGCAGGATGCTGGCGACGACCCCAACGATTATCGCGACGATCGGGACCGCGAGGTAATTCGATGGCGCGAGGCGGACAGCCATCTGGGAAGTGCCAGACATCGGGATCTCGACGAGGAATCCGACGATGGCCGCGCCGAGGGCTATGAGGACCGCTTCGATCACCAGACCGATGAACAGATGCGAGCTGGGCGTACCCACGGCCTTTAGTACGGCGAAGTCCAGACTGCGCTCGAGGGCCGACAAGTAGACGATCGCTCCTATGATCCCGGCAGCTACCAGCCATAAGAGATATTCAATGAGCCTGATCGTCTGGGCCGCTTGCACCGTCGGGCGACCGAGGTCAGTTCTGACCTGCGCGTCGGTGAGAGCGGTGAAGCCGATGGCGGCACGTGTGGGCGTGCCTTTGACGAGCACCGCTGTGGCCAATGGTTTACCGTCAGCTGTCAACCTGTCGGCTGCTCCCAGGGTGACGAACACGACAGGTTGCCCGGCGAAGTAGGTAACGCCGCTGACGAGACCTGCGACCTTGAATTTGACACCGTTGAGGGAGATCTCCTGTCCCACCTTGGCATGGAGGCTCTCATCTACGACGGCCGAGTCTTGTTGCCGGACTGGTCTGCCCTCGATGACCCGGGGGGACCCTACGCCTCCGGGTACGACGCCGATCAGGTTGACCGCCTGCTCGGAAGACACCGAGGCGCTCATGACATGGGACGACGTGATGGCTCCCCGAGTGAGTGCCCTACTGACGAGGATCGGATTCGCAGCCGTCACCCCGGGGACTTGCCTGATAGCGGCGACCTCGTGGGAGGGAAACGGCGCGGCGACAGAAAAGGGTCCAAGACTCCCTGTGGGTACGAACCACGATCGGGCACCGAGCGCACCGACCGTGTTTTGCACTTCGACACTGAAACTGTTGGCGACGCCGCTGATCATCAAGGCCAAGCCGAAAACCACACCGGTGGCAAGCACCGCCAAGAGAAAGCGGCGCGACCGCCATTGAAGATCTCGGATGCTCGCCAGCCAGATGGGCCCGATGAAGCCGGTCGGGGATTTTCGTTCCAACACCTCCGAACTATTCATAGGGCATCTTCAAGTTGGATCGTCCGCCGCCAGCGACGGATCGGATCTACAGACGACGCTGAACAGAACAGCGCGGCGGCCACGCAAGATCGCCATCGGCGGTGCAGTTCGGCTTGAAAATTCAACCCGATCGCTCCCAAGGAATCCTCCTACACGTCGACACGGTTGATTCAGTATCTGGTCGCGACTGTGGATATACAAGGTGGCCAGCCGTAAGGGGGCTGTCGTAGTAGCACCACCCGTGGTGTGGGCTGCAGACCGTCAAGTTGATCTCGCGTACGACTTATTCGGTCTGAATTCTCAACCGTTTAGCATTCCGAGGCCTCTGCTCCGCTCCCCACATCAACGGTTTACTGCGTCCGCAGGAGCCTTGCCGGCTTGGACCGCGTCGCCAGCAGCGCGGGACCTATCGCCAGCATGTTCGCCACGATAACGACTCCCGCCACCAGTGCTCCCGCGAGCCAGATCGGCACGATGGAGACCGGGACAACTCCGAGGTTGTTGGCGAATGCCCTCCATATCGTCCGACCGGCGACTATTCCCAGGGGGACGCCGATTACGATTCCAACGAGGGCTAACGTCGTGGATTGCCAGACCACAGCTGAGGCAACCTGGCGATTCACGAACCCCAGCACCTTTAGGAGCCCGATCTCTCGTCGGCGGCGCGACACGCTGACTACGAGTAGATGCGTGAGCGTCGCCGCACCGAACACGGCCAACATCGCGCCAAAGATGAGCGGGAAATTGACTGCCTCGCCGAAATTAATGAGAGATGTCGGAATGATGGCGGGTGTGGCGATTGACGAGTACGAGTCCAGATAGTGGTTGACAGCCGCCCGCCCCCGTGGGCCGGATACGACGCTGGCCAAAATCCCACTTCCCGTGCTCCGCTGCTGGCACGCGGCGCGCCCTGGACCCGGAGGGCACAACAGCGCGTCTTCAAAGCCAGTATTCGTGAACAGCGCGCCGGTACCCAGGCTGACGGTTCCTTCCAGTTCCGGGAAGGAAATCTGAGAGACCACCCGGAACGACGCGGTCCGAGTAGCACCCGACGGCCCCGTCAAAGTGACGTGGACGACGGATCCCAGATGGGCACCGGCTTGACGCATGGTCGTCGCGCCCAAGCCGATTTGGGCTCCGTCGCCGCGCGGAAGCTGCCCATCGACCGTCGAAAAGAGAAGTGGACCGCGGATGGCCGTTGCTGAGACGGCGCCAACTCGGACCCTTGGGTCTGGGTAACACGCCACTCGGGCCGGGGCTGTCTGCCGAGGCTTGCGACGTCGAGTAAAGCGGAACATGGATGACCGTCCCCAACTGCACCCCGTCGTCCTGTTGCAAGGTGAATGAGGCCAGCACCTGGTCGGGTGCCGATCGGTCGGGCATGTGTCCAGAGGCGAGTTTAAAAGGCGGTTCTCCCCGCGCCGGGACCGCTCCAACGTAGAGGTAGTTCCCGTTGATCGGATGGGTGCAGTGGCAGGTCGGTTGACCATTGACCGCGAAAACAAGCTCTGTGGCGGACGTGACTCCGGGGAGCTTGGCGATCTTGGGTTCGGGTTTACCGGCGTTAACAAGGACGTCGAAGCCATGGGCGGCAGCGAACCCTGGAAACGCGGATTCGGTACGACGACCCGCGGCTGCAGCAGCCAGCACGAATCCACCCGTGATGCTGATAAGGCTTGCAAGGATCAGCCATGATCGCCATCGGCGACGCAACTCGGTCCGAAAGACAAAACTGACTGCCCCCAATGCGCCCTCCTGTGGGTGCTTCCGCTTGAGTATCGCTTCGCGAGGGCGGGTAGCCAAGGTGGCTAACCCCAAAGCAACTATCGTGCTGCCACCACCTCGGGGGCGTCCTGCACCATTGAGTGCGGCTTCGAGCAAGGTGAGGCCCAAACATCGGTGACGGCGTCGTGGGCCTCGCCACCTTCGAGTCGGGCTGGAAGTGGTCCGACCATGTGAGGCCGATCGATGCGAGTTCGGACAGCTGCCAAGCGGCACACATCGGGTATGCTGTCGGGTCGCCAGATCATCCTCATGGATGACGGGACCCGCGGGGTCTCACGGGTCTCACGGGTCTCGCAGACCGCACTGCAAGTGCCGGTACATCGCACCCCGGCCAGAGGCCGACCGGAGCAGTATTCTCGAGCTAAAACGATTCTGCGCACCGGCTCGGTGACCCCCGTCAGACCCTCAGCGCAGGAGCCGGCAATACCGATCAGCCAAGCGACAAGAAACGTTGCCGTTGGTGGCGCTATTACCGAAGGGCCGTTGAGACGATGACCTGGCCGTCCATTGGGTCTTGCGAGACTCGATTCGCTAGTTTTGTGTCATGACGGGTTGCAGAGCCTGCGGGTCGGAGAACCCGAGCGACAAGCGCTTCTGCCGCGATTGTGGAGCGTCTTTGACTCTGACGTGCCCCTCCTGTCGTGCCGCCATCGAGCCGGGACACTCATTCTGCGGGGACTGCGGGGCCGCACTGGCCGCCGACGGCGGGTCGGGAGGGCATGGCGCTGTGGGTCAGGAGACACCGGGGAGCCTCGAGACCGTGACGGGGACCCAGGTGGCTGAGCGGCGGGTGTGCTCGGTGTTGTTTGTGGACCTGGTGAGCTTCACCCCGTTATCAGAAACGAGGGACCCCGAAGAGGTCCGCGAGCTGCTGTCGGCCTACTTCGACCGGGCCAGGACGGTAATCGGCCGCTATGGCGGCGTGATCGAGAAGTTCATCGGCGACGCGGTCATGGCCGTGTGGGGCACCCCGGTGGCAACCGAAGGTGACGCCGAGCGGGCCGTGCGGGCCGCCCTGGACGTGGTAGCGGCGGTGGCCGAGTTGGGTCAACAGGTCGGGGCCCCTGACCTGAGGGCCAGGGCCGGGGTGGTGACCGGTGAGGTAGCGGTCACGGTGGGTCTCGGCGGCGAAGGGGTTGCCGGCGATGCCGTCAATACCGCAGCCCGCGTGCAGTCAGCGGCCAACCCCGATGCTGTCTGGGTTGACGCCTCCACCTACCGCTTGGCCGGCGCGGCCATCGGGTTCGCCGACACCGGCGAACATGAGCTCAAGGGCAAGTCCGAACCGGTCCACCTGTGGGCGGCCACCCGGGTGCTCTCAGGGGTCGGCGGGTCCCAGCGCACCGACGGGCTCGAGGCGCCGATCTTGGGGCGAGACGCCGAGCTGCGAACGGTCAAGGAGCTGTTCCACGCCTGCGCAGAGCGCCGTGTTCCTCGGCTGGTGCTCGTGTCGGGGCCGGCCGGCGTGGGCAAGTCACGGTTGGGATGGGAGTTCGAGAAGTACGTCGACGGGCTGGCCAGCGGCATCTATTGGCACCGGGGCCGCTGCCTCTCCTACGGGGAGGGGGTTGTGTTCTGGGCGCTGACCGAGGTAGTCCGCCAACGCTTCGGGATCGCCGAGGAGGACCCCTCGGAGACGGCGGCCACCAAACTGGCCGAGGGTCTCGAGACCTTCGTGCCCGACACGGCGGAACGCGCCTATGTCGGTCCCTGCTTGGGACGGCTCCTCGGGGTGACGGTAGCCGGCGATAGCGGGGGCACCCTGGCGCGCGAGGAGCTCTTCGCGGGGTGGAGGGTCTTCTTCGAGCGCCTGGCCGAGAGCGATCCGGTCGTCCTGCTCATCGAGGACGCCCAGTACGCCGACGCCGGAGTGCTCGACTTCGTGGACCACCTGGTCGACTGGGCTCGGGACTCACCGATCTTCGTGCTGGTGTTCACCCGACCCGAGCTCGACTCTTCCCGGCCCGGGTTCGGGAGCGGCCGCAACCGCTCCACACTCACTCTCGACCCCCTCGACGACGCGTCGATGGACGGCTTGATCGACGCTCTGGTACCGGACATGCCCCAGACGGCACGCGCCGCCATCGCCGGCCAAGCGGAGGGCATCCCGTTGTTCGCCGTGGAGACGGTGCGCTCCTTGGTCGATCGTGACATCGTGGTGCCACGCGACGGCGTCTACCGCCTGGTCGGGGACCTGGGGGCCCTGTCGGTGCCCGACGGGCTGCGCGCCCTGTTGGCGGCGCGCCTGGATGCCCTGGACCCCGACCTGCGTTCACTGGTGGCCGAAGCGGCGGTGTTGGGCTCCACCTTCTCCGCCGACTCCCTCGTGGCCGTGTCCGCTCAGGACGAGGAGTCGGTGCGAAGTGGGTTGGCCGAGTTGCTGCGCCGTGAGGTGCTGTCGATCACCGCTGATCGACTCTCGCCCCAGCGCGGGGACTACCGTTTCGCCCAAGACCTGTTGCGGCAGGTGGCCTACGACACCATGTCGCGGCGCGACCGCAAGGCCAGACATCTCGTCGTGGCCACTCACCTGCGGGCTGTGTCTCGGGCCGACGGCGACGAGGTGGCCGAGGTGATCTCGCGCCACTATCTCGATGCGCTCGCGGCAGTGCCCGACGCCCCCGATGTACCCGACATTCGCGTCCACGCCATCGACATGCTGGTGCGGGCCGCCGAACGGTCCTTACGAGCGGGTGCCCCACGGGCTGCGGCTTCCAGCTACGTCAGTGCCGCCCAGCAAACCGAGCTCAGCCTGGGCGCAGTGGACGAGGACGCCGACCGGACGGCGGCCAGATTGTGGGAGCTGGCGGCCCGGGCCGCTGCGACCGCCTTCGACCTGGAAGGTTCACTCGCCTATGCCCATCACGCCAGTGAGCTCTACGCGGCACACGGGCAGCCCCGGGCCGCGGCGCGCGTCCAGGCTCTGGCTGGGGACACGCTGCGGCGATCGGGGCGCCACGGCGAAGCCCGCCAGCTCCTGCGTGCCGCCCTGGACGTGCTTCGCCCCGACCCCGACTACGACACCGTCACCGCTCTGCGCCTTCTCGTCGCCGAAGAAGTCTTCTCGGGGGGGCCGGACGCGGATGCGCTGTCGGCCGAAGCCCTTGGTCTGGGTCAGGCGCTCGAGGTCGACGCCGCCCAGCTCGCCCAGCTACTCATCGGCCGCGGCCTGGCCCTCAGCTTCGCCGATCGCGTGGTCGAGGCAGCCGCCCATCTCGACTATGCCGCCAAGCTCGCCGAGGGAGCCGGGGACAGGTCCGCGCAGGCCCGGGCCCTTCTCAACCTGGCCGACCTGCTGACGCGATCGGATCCGGTCGCCGCCGCCGGGGTCGCCCGGACCGCCGCCGATCTCGTTCGCAACAGCGGTGACGTCAATCGCTTCGACGTGGCGGTGAGCAACGAGGTAGAGGCCTTGCTCGTGACCGGGGAGTGGGACCGGGCCGACCAGGTCATCCACGACTCGATCGATATCGACAGGCTCGGGTATCTCGGTTACGTCGACGCGGATGCGTCGCTCCTGGCCGCCTTGCGCGGTGATCCGGAAGCGGCCGCCACCTACGCCGAGCTGCCCAGGTTGCGAGACAGCGAGGACCTACAGGACAGGGTGGCCGTTGCTCTCGCTGATGCCTTCGTCGCGGCGGCTCGGAAGGATCTTCCCGACACCCTGCGGCAGGTCCGGGCCGTCATGGCCGACGGCCCCGCGCTTGGCATCGGCACCTTCTCGCTCCAGTGGGGGTGGCCATTGGCCGCGCGCACTGCCTTCGACCTCGGCGACACCGACACCGTGATCGAGCTTTTCGCAGTCCTCGATGCCCATCCCGTCGGGCACATCCCCCCGCTCTTGCGCGCCGAACGCCTCCTCGCCCGCGCGCGCCTCGCCGTCCTCGACAACGACGACGAGGCCAGCGGCGCACTGGCCGCGGCGGTCGCGGCCCTGCGTCAAGCCCCGAGCCCCTACCACCTGGCTCAAGGGCTGCTCGACTACGCCGAGCATCTCAACAAGATGGACGACCACGCCGGCTCCCTGGCGCTGGTAGCCGAGGCCCGCACCCTCGCGGAACGGCTGCACGCCCCACCCCTTCTTGACCGGGCCGACCGGATCGTGGCAAGCACCGATAGGCCCGAGGAAGCTGCCCGACAATTCAGCGGCTGACGCCGGTATCCGGGGCGGCGATGATGAAGCTGCGATCTTCAGGATACGGAGGCCGACCGCGGTTCGAATGCGAGACTCGACGTTCAGGCATGCGCCCATTGATCACGCCTGACGCGCCCCGCTCCCTGCGTCTACGACCTGTCCGCCGAATTTGAAGAGAACATCACACGGACCTGGACAAGGCCAGACTTGGCTGCGTAGACCCAACGACGAGTCGACAGGTACGCATTGCCTCCTCCAAGGGTGAGGGATAGCCTGCGCCTCAGATGAATGACGCAGCCCGCTTCATCGACCCGGCCATTATCGGCGAGCTTCAACTTCTGTCTTTCAACTACGCCTCCGGCGTCGACCGCCGAGATTGCGACCAACTGCTCTCCTCGTTCCATCCCGACGCAACACTCACCGTCCCCAGGGCGACTGAGGTTGCCGGCAAGCCACCCGTCACCTTACGGGGTCACGTTGAGATCGGCCGTATCACCGAGCGAATCGCCATCTACGCGCAGACGTTCCACTTCATTGGTCAGAGCAGCTACGCACCCACGGACGTCGGCGCGTCCGGCGAGATCTACTGCATCGCACACCACCGATGGAGAGACAAGGTGGAGTTGGATCACGTGATGTACATCCGATACCACGACATGTACCGACTCGGTACCGATGATCATTGGCGGATCGCGACTCGGGCTCTCCAGGTTGACTGGACCGAGACCAAGGTTGTTGACGTACCCGGGAAGACGGCGCGATGAGTCCGGACCTGAGTGGCTCTCGGGCCAGCGCCCGTTCGTCGATTGCGCCCATATGATTCTTCTTCCTGCCATGACGGTTGCGATCCTTCAAACAAGCGACGCAGAGGGGAAGCCATGACCGATAACTCGCCTGAATCAGAGGATCCTCCAACTGTGCAGCTCTCAGCGGGGCTCCTCAACTTTTCGGCCACCGACCCCGGCGGCTGGAATGGCCTCTTCGAACGGGCCCGCCTGCTCGACGCGGCAGGTGTCGACCGACTTGTCGTTTCCGACCACGTCGTCTTCGGCGAGAACCTCGACGCCTATGGCAACCCCAAGACCGGTGGCGTGACGGGCGGCGTGCAACCAACAGGACCGGATGGACACTGGCTCGAACCAATGACGACCCTGTCTGTGCTGGCCGGAATGACGTCTCGAATCCGGCTTGGCACCGGCATCGTCATCGCCGCGCTCAGGCGGCCGGTCATTCTCGCCAAGAGTGCCGCAACCCTCGACGTACTCTCGGGCGGTCGGCTCGACCTCGGCGTCGGCGTGGGTTGGCAACGCGAAGAGTACGAAGCCGCAGGTGTCCCTTTCGAGGACCGGGGACGCGCGTTAGACCACACCCTCGAGGTGTGCCGCACCCTGTGGCGCGAACAGCGCGCCTCGCTCCAATCGCCAGAGCTTTCCTTCGACGCCATCCATATGATGCCCAAGCCATTTCGTCCCGATGGTGTCCCGATATGGGTAGCGGGCACTATCAATCCGCGAGTTGTGAGGCGCCTCGCCCGCTTCGGGACGGGTTGGATCCCCTGGGGTACCGATGCAGCCGACCCGGCCGTGAGTATCGAACGGATGCGTCAGGAACTGTCCGAGATTGGCCACGACCCGTCAGGCCTTCAAGTCGTAGGCCGACTGCCCATCCTGACCGACTCCGACAGAACGATCGACATCAAACGCACCATGGACTCCGTGCCCGGCTTGGCCGATGCCGGGGTCACCGATTTCCGCGCCAACTTCTCACTGCCAGATGACCAATCAGCAGCGGCCGAGATTCTGAGCGAGATTGTGGAGGCGTTCCGAGCCACAGTCAATCGACCGGCAGCCGGTTAATCCGGACGTTTCGGGCTGGCGACGTGTGAATGCGGCAGTGCGCGGCCACAGCTTACGACCACCGCGACCAACCGAGGAACTCGCGATCATCACTGCGCCAGCGGCGATCCGACGCGGTGAGCAGTTCCGTCCCGGTCGACGAAACCGAACTCCCGGAGCCCGTACGGCGTGTCGTGCGGGGGGATGAACCGGCCTTTCACGCCAGAGGATGACCACGAGGCATAGAGCGCGTCAGCGTCAGAAACGTACACGTAGATCTCGGCGCCGTCTCGCGTGCGATCGTGCTCGGGCGATTCGCTTAGGTGCAATTCGACGCCGCCGCGATCGACGAAGCCGTACCGGTCCGGCCCGTCGTACGCACGGACGGAGAAGCCAAGCATGCGGTACCGGCGGAGAGCGCGGCCAAGATCACGCACGGCGATCACCGGGGCGACATTCGAAAACGTGACTTCGTCCATCACGCCATTATCCCGCTGTCGGCGTGCCCGCCAGGGCGCGGACCGAGAGAGGCCACGGTCTGTGCCCCACGTTGACCAGGCGGGGCATGACCCGTTGTGGGACCGCTATGCGGCTGGAGCTGCGGCTGGAGCTGCGGCTGGAGCTGCGGCTGGATCTGCGGGCAGTCCGGGCAGCGGAATAATAGCTACGAGCAGCGCAAATAATGGAAGAGCAATGGCGGCGTACCACGAGTGGTACCACGTCGTTGTTTCGAACCATCCGCCCGTGGCAAATACGTAAACACCAAACCCGATAACGCTTATGAAGATCTGTGACACGCGCGCGATTTGGAGGACGCGCCAGTCGTAGACACCGGTAATCAACGCGAATCCTATGAGTGCATACCCCAACCAAGCTGCAAGGTCGTGACTCCCGACAACATTGCTATGGATAATGCCGGTAATGAAAAGGTAGGCCCCAAGGACTTCGAGTGGTACGTACTTCACTACTTTCGTCAGATAGTCATCCTCGCTCGGGATTGGTACGTTTCTCGTGTTGATTTCGGTCGCCTCTCCGGAGGTCCAATGCCACTTCGCAAATCGCCGAAACGCTCTATTTGTAGACTATTCCCATGCCGCCACCTGGCAAGACCCTTCGGTCGAAATGGAAGGGACATCGGTGCTCCACCCCAAGACGGCGGTATCCCGAACGACGCTGGAATCTGTGGCCAGGCTGATCCTCGAGCGGATGCGCCGTGGCCGTGCAGCAAGTAGGCAACACCCAACTGCAACACGGAGCGTTCCGACGGTTTCCGCGCTGCGGATCTCACTGCGGCGTCAGGGTACCGAGACCACCGTCGCCTCCATCGGATCGATGGCCTCGTAGGGTCGGCGCGAGAGATCGACCACCGCCTTAGCCACATCGAGGCGCTCCACCGTCTGTGGCTCGCGGCAATAGACGTACGCGGTGGCGCAGGCGTCGTCGACCCGCTCCACGATGCCGAAGATGAGTGTGCCATCGGCAATGCGTTGCCAACCATTGCCGGCGAGCCGGCCGCTTTCTTCGATCGCCGCCATGTCGGCCTCTTGGCTGGGGAGAAACACCACAGCCCCGATTTGCTGCACCGTCACCTTCAAGTCGGTCGCGTACATGATCGGATCGGGGACGTGCCATCGGTACATCCCGACGAAGTCAGGCTGTGTGTGGGAGCCAGTCGCTTCGGGGGCGCGGACATCGAGGGTGCATCC
>Ga0302326_10031296_pt1 | contig 10627 bp, 7 predicted proteins | sample Palsa_T0_3_FD_202264 | JGI IMG/M metagenome (GOLD analysis project Ga0302326, IMG submission 202264) | Peat permafrost microbial communities from Stordalen Mire near Abisko, Sweden - Palsa_T0_3 | ecosystem: Environmental > Terrestrial > Soil > Palsa > Peat permafrost | place: Sweden: Abisko...
GATTGATCTCGTTTACGCCGAAGCGCGCCTCATCGACGAGAAGCGCCTGGAGGAGTGGTACGAGCTCTACGCCGAGGACGGCCATTACTGGATGCCCCTGACACGCGGCCAGCAGAGTCCCGCCAGCGAGAATTCGCTGATGTACGAGGACAAGCTGCTCCTGCAGGTGAGAATCCGGCGCCTCGCGAGCGCGAATGCCCATTCGCAGGCGCAGCCCAGCTGGTGTCAGCATGTGCTGCAGGCCCCCTCCATCGAGGATCGAGGCTCGATCACCCGAGTCGCCGTACTGCGCACGGCGTTTCTGTATGTCGAGAGCCGGCGGGACGATCAGCAGGTGTATGCCGGGGTCGCGTGGCACCACTTGAAGCGCGCGGGCGAGCGTCTCGTCATCCTCCTGAAGAGGGTGGAGCTCGTGAATTGCGAGGCGGCGCTACCATCCCTGCAATTGTTCGTTTGAAGAATTTTTGGTGAACCTATGAAACGAGTGCTACTCACGGGCGCAAGCTCCGGCATCGGGCTGGCAGTCGCACAGGCTTTACTCGAGCGGGGCTATGAGGTCATCAGCCTGGCGAGGCGCCCATGCCCGCTGCGCGCGGCGGACCTTCGCTCGGTCCTGGTGGACTTGACGGATGCCGATGCGACCCGGGCGGCCGCTCTGGAAATCGCTGCCGAGACACCCGCGACTACCATCGTGCACTGCGCCGGAGCGATTCGCGAAAAGCCGCTCGAGGACGTCACGCCGACCGATCTGATGGCACTGTCCAATCTGCATATCGTCGCGGCGGTCGCTTTGGTACAGGCGAACCTGCCGGCGATGAAGGCGGCGCATTTCGGACGAATCATCCTGATCTCGACTCGTGCTGTGCTCGGCCTGGCAAAGCGGACTGCTTACGCGTCCACCAAGGCGGGGATGCTGGGGCTCGCGCGCACCTGGGCGCTCGAGCTCGCGCCCTACGGAGTCACCGCGAATGTGGTCGCTCCCGGCCCGATCGCGGACACTGAGATGTTCGAGGAGCTCATTCCCGTCGGTAGTCCCAAGGCCGTGGCGGCCGCCCGTCAGATACCGGTCGGCCGCTTCGGAACACCCGGCGACGTCGCTCGGGCCGTCATGTTCTTCGCCGACCCCGAGACCTCGTTCATCACCGGTCAAACCCTCTTCGTCTGCGGCGGGACCTCTGTCGGCAGCATCGTCTACTGAGGAACGCACTCGTCAGTACCGAAGCTCCTCGCGCACGGATTCCGCGCCGGCGTGAATGCCTGCCACGGCGATGGGCGTGATCAGTCTATTGCAGCCGTTCGTGCGCGATCGGCGCGTGCCGCTCGAGTGGTTGCTCCTCCTGGGCTGGACTGGGCTCGGATTGGCACTCTTGTTCATCGCCCGGCAGCGGCGTTAGGCCGGCACAACGCGAAGCGGCAACCGCTTCAGGCCGCGCAACGTGTTGTTGAAACGGCGTTCCGGCTCGCCGGTGAGCTCGATGTGCCTCACCTGCCTTGCCATCGCCTGTAGCACGACTTCACCCTCCAGTCGGGCCAACAGTTGTCCCACGCAGACATGAATGCCGGCACCGAAGCCGACATGCCCCAGGACCTTGCGTTCGATGTCGTATTCGTCGGGATCTTGCCACTGGCGAGGATCGCGATTGGCGGCACCGAGGAACAACAGTATTTTCCTCCCCGCCTCGAGTCGTACGCCGCCGAGCTCGGTGGCACAGGTCGTCGTGCGGAAAAAGGTCTGCACCGGGGATTCGAAGCGTACCGCCTCTTCGAAGGCCGCTTTGGCGAGCCGGGCAGGATTCGCGCGCATCTTTTCCCACTGCTCGGGATAACGTAGCAATGCGTACAGCGCGGCACCGATCCCATTCACGGTGGTATCCACGCCGGCGGTCAACATGCCACGCACCAGTTTATGGGCCTCGTCCTCGGTGATCTCCCCCGCGTCCGCGCATTGATAGAGAATCATGCCGAAGCCACCCGGCTTCAGATGCTGCCGCAAGGCCTCCGCTTCCACCCAAGGAAACACCTCCTGCGCACGCTTCGCCGCCGCTTGGAACAACTCGTTCGCCGGCCCGAAGGAATTGAAAACCATATCCCCGTAAGGCAGAAGGTAGTGTCGATTTTCGGGGCGCATGCCGATCGCGTCGGGAAAGACCTTCAAGGGGTAGGCTTCCGCCAACTCGGAACAGCCGTCGAATTCGCCTTTGGCAACCAGACCGGCGATCATCTCTTCGGCGGCCGCCGCAAAGCTTTCACGCAAAGAGCGCATGACGGCGGGCGATAGCGCCTTGACGAGAACTGCTCGCGAACGACCGTGGGTGGGTGGGTCGGTCTCCAGGGTCAAGCTCGGCAGTCGAAACCGCCCGTGCCGGCTGAGGTCGGCAAGACCGACGCCGCGGGCCGATGAGAAAGTCTTATAGTCTAGAAGTGCCTGCCGAACCTCTTCGTAACGCGCGGTCGCGGCGATGTTGTATCGAGACAGCCAGACGACTCGACCCGCATCTCGCAGAGCCACATGGCTCGGATAGGGGTCTGCAAAGAACTCCAGGCTGAAGGGATCGATATCGACTGCGGGCGCGCCCTGCGGGGCGGGATCACTGTACAGAGAATAGGGCGAGATCTGTGCGTCCACGCGGCGGTCCTCTCTTTAGGCAATTTCGGCCGGCAACGAAACGAAGCCACGGAAGCGTGCCCGCGCGCTACGCTGCGCGGTGCCGCGCAAGCGCAACCCAGGCAGCTTCTGCAGGGTTCGAAGCAGGGTGACTTGCGCCTCCAAGCGCGCCACTCCCATGCCGACGCACGCGTGCGCGCCGGCCGCAAACGCCAGGTGCCGGTTCGGCTTGCGGGTGATGTCGAAGAGATCCGGCTGCGCGAACTCCTCCGGATCCCGATTGGCGGCACCGATGCACAAAGTAAGATAGGTACCGGGCTCGAGCGCGACGCCACCGATGGTGACCCGTTCCCTCACCAGTCGATTGCCGAGTTGATTGGGGCTCTCCAGCCGCAAGCACTCCTCGATCGCAGAACCCGCGAGCAGGGGATCCTCGCGCAGCCGGTGCGCCGCAGCCGGTGTGCCCAGAAACAGGTGCAGGCCGTTGGCGATGATGTTGGTGGTCGTCTCGTGGCCGGCATTCAGCAGGAACACGCAGTTCTGCAGCAGCTCGTGCTCCGATAACTCCTTCTCCCGCATCAGGCGCGTGAGCAGGTCCGTGTCCGGCCCGGGGTGTCGGCGCCGCTCACCGATCAGTTCGCGCAGATACTGCGTGAACTCGCTGACCGCCGCGTTGCCATGCTGCCGTTGCGCCGCCGTGGTGGTGGCCTCGAGGGCGCCGAGAATGGACAGCGACCAGCCGCGCAGCGGGCCGCGGTCCTCACGCGGCACGCACAGGAGGTTGCCGATCACCTCTACCGGGACGTGCGCGGCAAAGTCCTCGATCAGGTCGAACTCGCGCAGATCCCGCAGGCGCTCGTGTAGCGAGTCGACGAGGCTGGTGATGCCGGCCTCGAGTCCACGGATCACCGTGGGACTGAGTGCCTCGACAATGGGCCGGCGCACGCGCGTGTGGTAGGGCGGGTCGTTGAATACCAGGCTCGTCGTGTGATGCGCGTAGAGCGGTGAAGTCTCGCCGAAAACGGGACCGAACACCGCGCGCTTGTCCGAGCTGAACCGCACCCGGTCGCGGTAGACTTGGTCCAGATCCGCGTAGCGCGTGAGGAAGTAACTGCCATCGCCGCAGCGGTGCACGGGGTCACACGCGCGCAGCGCCGCATAAGTTGCATACGGGCTCTCGTAGAAGTCGGCCGTCAAGCGCTGTGGGTCGAATGCGCAGGCGAGTGCGCGCGCCTCCTCGCAGTCCATCGGCGGGTCAGTCGGCAAGGTGTTCAAAGGTCGCGCCCCGCCGCGAGAACGGCATCCGCCACGGCTTTGCTGTCGCCCAGGAGGTTTGCCAACGCGAGGGAAAGCTTGGCGAGAAACAAGCCCGTTTTGTCGGGACCAGCCTTGTCGATGCCTTCGGCGATGAGATCGTAGAGCTGTTCGATCTCGATGGTGCTCATTTTCTTCTCGATCATGACAGACAGCCCCCCTCCGCAAACCCAGTGGCCCGGCGCAGTGCCTGCACGACCTCCCGGGGGTTGGCCCGATGCCACCGCGCGCACACGTGCAGATCGGGACGAATCAAGTAGACGGTGCCCGGCGACGCTGCGTACTTGGAATACGTCCGAGCCTGGTCTGGAGCGAGGAGCAGCCGGTGGATGGGATAGGCCAGATTTTCGGTGGCCGCCAGGATCTGCTGTAAATCCGGCGTGAGTCCCTCATCGCCCACGAACAACATGAGATGAAATCCCGCCTTGGAGCCGATAGTGTCGAACAAATGATCATGGGCGGCCAGCTTCACATTCCGCAAGGGCTGTCCGCATGCCACCCCGCCGTCGAACGCTCGGTCCGCCTCCGCGAATGCATTGAGCGCCGAGTCTCGATAGTCGTGCGGACGCGATGTACGCCAGTGCATCAGATCTTTCAAAAAGTCCTCGGACAAGGAGAACGACAGGACGGCGTCGCGGAGCAGGCGCGTTCCGGGTGACGGGGGTGTCATGAAGCGCGTGCGTTTGCCGCCTTCCGCGCAGATTTCGCGGGCGGCCTGCACGCGTTCCTGCGAATAGCTGTCGAGAAGCGAACGTTCAGCCCAGCCATTGACGACGAAGGCCAGTTTCCAGGCCAGATTGTTGCTGTCCTGAAGGCCGGTATTGATACCGCGGACTCCAAATATCGGCAGCAAGTGCGCCGCATCGCCCGTCAGGAGCACGCGGCCGTGCACGAATTCGCCGAGCGTCAGCGTATTCGCCGAGTACACGGTGGCCCAATCGAGCTGCCACTCGACTTCCTGCTCGATCATGCTCAACACGGCATTGATCCGTTGCCGAAGGAGCGCAGGCTCGAGTGCCTGCTGTTCGGTCTCGCCGTCCGGCAGGCGAAAATCGATGCGCCACATGTCGTCCGGCTGCCGGTGCACCAGGACATTGTTGCCTGGATTCCAGGCCGGATCGAAGAAACACAGCCGCTCCGTGGGCAGATCGATCTTGGCCTTGATGTCCGCGATGACGAAGCGCCCGGGATAGGAGCGGCCTTCCATGCGAAGCCGCAGCAACTTACGCACGGTCGAGCGCCCCCCATCGGCCGCGACGATCCAGTCGACGGTCAGCTCGTACTCTCCGTCCGGCGTGTCTACGCCGAGCGTGACGGCCGCATCGTCTTGATCGATGGCGATCACCCGCTGCCCCCAACGAATGTCGATGAGGGGGTGCCGTTCGCAATATCCGAGAAGATATTCCTCGATGTATTGCTGTTGAATGTTGAGACCGGGCAAGTACCTGTCGTCCGCATCGTAGGGCATCAACATCTTGTAGATTTCTTTGCCTTGATAGAACGAGCGGCCTTGCGACCAGGGAAGACCTTTCTCGATAAAGGGTTGGTCGACGCCGAGCTGCTGAAGGATTTCGAGAGAACGTCGTGTCAATACGATGGCGCGGCTTCCCTCCGAGACTTGCAGATCCTCTTCGAGCAACACGCAAGGGACGCCAAACCTCGCAAGATCCAGGGCCGTCGCCAACCCGATGGGCCCCGCACCGACGATCGCGACCGGTTTTGCGGGCCGCTCCCCGTCCATCTCCCCGGGACGACGATAACGATGGATCTTGTAATCGTAAAAAACCGACGCGCGAGGAGCTGACGAAGGGGTGTGCATGTCTCCGATGCGCGCCGAGCTGCTACCCCGGCAACGCGATATTGAGCACTTGGACGGTCGTGTATTCCTTGAGACCGTCGACGTTGAACTCGATCCCGATACCCGAGTTCTTCACACCGCCGAACGGCGCGAGAGGGTGCAGGGTCGAATGTTGGTTCACCCACGCCGTGCCGCATTCCAGGCGCGTCGCATAGCGCGCAGCCGTGGCGGGATCGTCGCCCCAGATCGAGCCGCCGAGTCCGACAGCCAAGGAGTTCGCCCGGCGGATCGCCTCATCGACGGTCGCATATTTCAGGATGGGAATCACGGGTCCGAATTGCTCTTCCTTGACCACGCGCATGTCATCGCTCGCGTCGGCGATCACCGTGAGCGGATAGAAGAATCCGCGTGCCTTGGGTTTGACTCCTCCCGTGACGATGCGGGCGCCCCGCCCGCGAGCCTCCTCCACCATGGACTCAACCTTGTCGCGTTGCGCCTCGTTCGACACAGGTCCGATCAAATTGGCGGCGTCAAGTCCGTTGCCCACCGGAATCTTCGACACGTACTCCGAGAATTCCCGTACCACGTCCTCGTATTGATCCTCGTGGACATACAGTCGTTTGAGCGCCGAGCAAGTCTGCCCGGCATTGAGAAAGCATCCCCAGAAGAGCTTCTCGAGATGCGGCTTGATGTTCGTGCCCGGCAGCACGATGCCCGCATCGTTGCCGCCCAATTCGAGGGTCACGCGCTTCAACGTTTCGGCCGACGCGCTCATGATCTTCCTGCCGGTGGCAATGGATCCGGTGAAGATCATCTTGTCGATGCCTGCGTGTTGGGACATGTAAGTGCCGATGTCGGCACCGCCCGTCACGACATTGACGACCCCGGCAGGCAGCACGTCATTCATCAGCGACACCAACCTCAAGGTCGACAAGGGCGTGAATGGAGAAGGCTTGACCACCACCGTGCACCCGACGCGAAGCGCCGGCATGATGTGCCACACGGCGATCAGCAGCGGCCAGTTCCAGGGAGTGATCGAACCGACGACCCCCAGCGGTTTGCGGTGCACGGTGATTTTGCCGGCCGCATTGTCCTGGATGGTCTCTTCGGGCAATGCGAGCCCGGCGGTCACGCGCGACCACGCCACGGCGCCGCCCAGCTCAAAATTCGCTCCGGGGCCGCTCTGCGTCTTTCCCTGTTCCCGGGTTACCAACTCTGAGAGCTCCGGGTGGTGCCTTTCGATCAAATCAGCGATGGCCGTGATTTTTGCAACGCGCTCGGCGTCCGCAAGCGCGGACCACGCGGGGAATGCGCTCCGCGCGGCTGCGACGGCTGCGTCGACATCGCTCAGGGTGGCTTCGGGGCAGGCCGCGACGACGGTGCCGTCTGCGGGATTCAAGACATCGAAGGTTTTTGCGGTCGACACCGAGCGTCCGCCAATCGTGAGGGTATAGCTAGCCATGTGGAGTCCCTTTAGAAACGATGCGGCACACCCCGCGTCCAGAGCGCCACCATAGTCAGGCGGATGCGGCGATGCGAGCCTTGTTGCGAAAGCGCAGTACGCGATCGGAAACGAAATTCCTGATCATTGGATCTTTTGCTTGAGCGTCGTCGAGGGCGAAACGCCCAGTTGTTCGCGATAATACTGCGCGTAGCGGCCGAAGTTAACGATGCCGACGCTCATCATGAGCGTGGTCACTCGCGCGGTCTCCTCCGCGGTGAGCAGCGCCTGGTGCAGTGCGTTCACGCGCGCCCGCCGGATATATTCCGCGGGCGTCAGGTTGAAGGCCTTGCGAAAGCCGCTTTGCAACGTCCGCGGTGTCACACCGACCTCGGATGCGATGTCGGTAACCGACATGTCCTCGGCCAGATGCTCGTGAATGTAATCGCGGGCGCGGCCGACGTGCCACGCGGCGATGCGATTTGCGCACTCGGTGAGTGACTCGGAGTGGTTGTGGGGGGCCGCACTCAACATGATTTCCATCAAGGTTCGTGAGTACTGCCTGCGGACATCTTCGCTCGCCATGGCTGCGGGTGCGGTGGTGGAGACATGGCAGATGTGAGCCACGAGCTCGCACCAGGCGCGCGCGAAATCGCTGTCCATGGATATTTCGAGATCGAACCGCAAGGCTTTCTGTGACGCGCGACCTAATTTGGCCGCCAGAGTCGCCAGCAGCGCGCGGCGCGAGACCCTCACCGTCAGGTGATGACATTGGGCCGTCATCCGAATCTGCGTGCGCTCGGTCGGCTCCGTGATGACGATTGACTGCGGGGAAGTGAGCGCCCTACGGCCGCCGCACTGCAGATGGCCTTGGCCGGCCAGCGTCCATTTGACCAGGTAAAAGTCCTCGATACAGCCCGCGTCGATATCGACATCGAACCCGTAGCGCAGGCTCGCCAGGCCGCACGCACCCAAATCCAGCGAAGAGAGGTACGCCAGACTCTTCTTCGGCGGCGTCAGGACGCTCAATCGATGCGGGCAAATCGCGGCTCGCACGAAGCCCGTGGCCTCGTCCAACGTGTCGGCGGTGACCACTCCCCGAGGATTCGGCACCGGGAAGCCGGTGGCCCCAGGACTGGTGGGTTCCAACATCACCTCTTTACTCCCGCGCAAGCTAGCTGCCGGTACCCACGCGCAAGGGACTTCGCGTTTCGGGTAGCTGTGTCGCTCCATCTTAGGCCAAACTTGAGTCAAACGCGCCGGGACGCGTATTCTTGCGTTGCAGCAATACTAGAAAGAGCTTGGGAGAAGGGTATGAAGGGTATGGGGATCAAGAAGTATCTGGTCTTGACGGGCATCGCGGCCTGCCTGGGTCCGTGGTGCGCGCTCGCGCTCGCCGACGCGGAGCCGGCGCCCGCCGCCGGACAGCTCGAAGAGATTACGGTGACCGCAACGAAACGCTCGGAAAGCCAGCAGAACGTGCCGATGTCGATCACCACCTTCGGCGCGGCGGCCTTGGAACAAAAGGACATCAATAGCTTCTTCGATTACGCCACGAAAGTGCCGAATTTGGCCTTCGCGCCGACCGGCGACGGCGTCGGCACGGCGCGGACCGTGTCGATCCGCGGCGTGTCCGGCAATAACGTCACGAGCTTCTATATCGATGACACGCCGTTGCCCGACTCGATTGATCCGCGGGTTCTGGATCTCGACCACATCGAAATATTGCGAGGCCCGCAGGGGACCCTGTATGGCGCCCGCTCGATGGGCGGTCTGGTGCGCACCGTGACGAGGGAGCCCGACCTCAACGACTTCAGCATGACCGTGCACGGCGGCACCTCCTATACCGACCGTACCGACACGCCCAATTATGTCGTCGACGCCGTTGCCAACATTCCCTTGATCCAAAATGTCGTGGCCTTGCGCATGAGTGCATTCGACGACTATGAGGCGGGATATTTCAAGCGCAGCTATTGCACGAACCCCGCGGCGGCCATGGCCCTCACCTGCACGCCGCTCGCCAGCACCGGGATCACCACGGTCGACAACGTCGGGGCGCTCGACACGTCCGGGTTCACCGCGGCCCTCACCATCAAGCCCACCGATTCCTTGACCATCACGCCCAAGATCATCCTGCAGAAGGAGGGCTACAACGGCTTTCCCATGGCGGACTACCCCACGGATACCGCCAACGGGATCGGCTATCCGGTTCCGACGCCGGCCGCCGGCGTGGTCACGCCGTCCCGGATGGTCCCGAGCAGCTTTACGCAGGCGCGCTGGTTCAATGTTCCGGAAGGCGGATGGGATGACTGGGGATTGTCCTCGCTCACCGTGCACTGGAAGACGGGCGTCGGCGAGCTGGTGTCCTCGACCTCGTATTTCTCGCGCAAAGTGGTCGAGACCGAGGACGAGACCGACTTCGTGTACGCCGCGATCACGGCGGGCGCCGGTGGCACACCGCAGCCCAGCGGAATAACCGAGGAAAAGGACTACCAGGAATTCGTACAGGAAGTGCGCTTCGTGTCCGCGCTGCAAGGACCCGTGCAATTCGTGGCCGGCGCCTTCTATTCGGACACGCATGGCCGTTTGCCGTTTGCCGCCTACTATCCGACGGCGACCGCGCCGGGGCTCGATCTGACGCTCACCGGAGTGCCGGGGGCCGAGATCACGCCGGGCTATCCGAACGCGGTCTTCGCGCAGGACTTTCACACCGACATCAAGGAGCCCGCCGTGTTCGGCGAGGTGTCGTATTCGCCGATCGAGCCGCTCAAGCTCACCGGCGGCCTGCGCTGGTACCAGGTGAAGAACTATTCGGAAGGCTATGAGCTGGGTCTCGCCACCGGTGGCGGACCGCCCGTCGTCAGTCCGCCCGCGACCACGACGGAAAGCGGCGTCAATCCCAAATTCGAGGCGGATTATCATCTGACCCAGGATCAGATGGTCTACGCCAACATCGCCAAGGGTTATCGCCCCGGCGGCATCGTGCCCATCGTGCCGAGCGGCGAGGCGGGCACGGCGACCGACTGCACCGCGGCGTTGAAGGCTGTCGACCCCAATATAAACATCTCGCAGACGCGCACCTATCAGTCCGACTCGCTGTGGAACTACGAGCTCGGCACCAAAACGGCGTGGCTCGATCGCCGGCTGACCGTCGACGCCGCCGGGTTCTACATCAAGTGGAAGAACATTCAGCAAGAGATCCTCCTGTCCTGCGGCTTTCAATACACCGCGAATGCCGGCGCCGCGGTGAGCAAGGGCGGCGAATTGGAGGTCCGCGCGAGGCCGTTGGACCCCCTCGAGCTGTCGCTCGGTTTGGGCTATCAGGACGCGAAAATCACTCAAGCCAGCCTCGAGTCTCCGCAGACGGTCGGCTCACCCATCTACCAGGTGCCCGATTGGACCGGCAACGGGTCGGCGCAGTACACGCTGCCGCTAAGCGCCGAGTGGCAGATGGTGAGCAACGCCGACT
>Ga0302326_10031298_pt1 | contig 10626 bp, 7 predicted proteins | sample Palsa_T0_3_FD_202264 | JGI IMG/M metagenome (GOLD analysis project Ga0302326, IMG submission 202264) | Peat permafrost microbial communities from Stordalen Mire near Abisko, Sweden - Palsa_T0_3 | ecosystem: Environmental > Terrestrial > Soil > Palsa > Peat permafrost | place: Sweden: Abisko...
TCGGCGAGCTCAAGGGCGGCGCCATGAAGCTGGGCCAGGCGCTGTCCATCTTCGAGGCGGCGCTGCCGCCCGAGCTGGCCGGGCCGTACCGGGCCACGCTGACCAAGCTGCAGGAATCCGCGCCGCCGCTGCCCGCCCGCAGCGTGCACCAGGTGCTGGCCGCCGACCTCGGCGAGGACTGGCGGGACAACTTCGCCGAGTTCAGCGACGTCCCGGCCGCCGCCGCGTCGATCGGCCAGGTGCACAAGGCGACCTGGCGCGACGGCCGGCAGGTCGCGGTGAAGATCCAGTACCCCGGCGCGGGCCGGGCGCTGATCGGGGACTTCAACCAGCTGAGCCGGGCCGGGCGGCTGTTCGGCCTGCTGATGCCGGGGCTGGAAGTCAAGCCGCTGCTCGACGAGCTGCGCGACCGGGTCACCGAAGAGCTCAACTACCATCTCGAGGCGGCCTCCCAGCAGGCGTTCGCCGACGCCTACGCGGGCGACCCCGACATCTCCGTGCCCGGCGTCATCATGGGCACGGACCACGTCCTGGTCACCGAGTGGATGGACGGCACGCCGCTGTCGAAGATCATCAGCGACGGCAGCAAGACCGAACGTGACCGGGCCGGCATCCTGCTGGTGCGGTTCCTGTTCTCCGGGCCCTCGCGGGCCGGCCTGCTGCACGCGGACCCGCACCCGGGTAACTTCCGGCTGCTGGACGACGGCCGGCTCGGCGTGCTCGACTTCGGCGCGGTCGACCGGCTGCCGGACGGGCTGCCGCCGTTCTTCGGCCGGCTGCTGCGGATCATGCACGACGACAACGCCGACGTCGAGGCGGTGGAAGCCGAGCTGCGCGCGCACGGGTTCCTCCGGCCAGGTATCGACGTGGACCTGGACGCGCTGCACGCCTTCCTGGCGCCGCTGGCCGAGCCGTCCAAGGTGGAGTGCTTCAAGTTCAACCGGGAATGGCTGCGCGAAGAGGCCGCCCGCGTCACCGACATGCGGGCGAGCAACATCACCCGCCGGTTCAACGTGCCGCCGTCGTACGTGCTGATTCACCGCGTCTCCACGGCGGGTATCGGGGTGCTTTGCCAGCTGGAATGCGAAGGCGAGTTTCGGGCCGAGGTGCTGAAGTGGATGCCGGGATACTTCGATCCCGCCATCAGCTGAGCTCGGGGTTAGCGGCCTTGGAAGGTGGCTTTCCCTGGGCCCTGGTCGAGCAGGGAGGTGATCCCGGCGGGCAGGTCGCGGGTGGCGAAGATGTGGCCGGTGTCGCGCGGGGTTATGGCGTCGGCGGCGGCCACGCCGTGGTCGCGGGCGGTCTGCAGCAGGCGCTTGCCGACGGCGGTGGCCACGGTCGGGCCCGCGGCGAGCCGGGCCGCGAACGAGCGGGCCTGCTCGAGCAGGTCGGCCGGGGGCAGGAGCCGGTTCACCACGCCCCACTGGTGCATCTCGGCGGCCGGGTAGATATCGCCGGTCATCACCAGCTCGGCGGCGCGGGCCACCCCGGCCCGGGCGACCAGCCGCTGCGTCCCGCCTCCGCCCGGGGTCAGGCCCACGGTCGCCTCGACCAGGCCGAACGATGCGCCCTCAGCGGCCCACATCAGGTCGCAGCCCAGGCTCAGCTCGAACCCGAAGGTGAGGTTCAGCGCGTGCACCACCGCGATCGTGGGCACCGGCAGCCGCTCCAGGGTCTGCACCAGGGCCAGGAATCGGGCCATCAGGACCGCGCCCTCGGCGGGGCCGAGGTCCTGGAACTCGTGCACGTCCACGCCGGCGCAGAACACCTTGCCCTCGGCGCGGAGCAGCACCGCGCGCGCCCAACGTGGGTCCGGGGGGATGGCTTCTCCCGGAAGCGGGGGGCTGCGGGGGGTCGTCCCGCCGGGCCAGCACTGCGCGATTATCTCGTCGAGGGCGTCTTCCAGATCGGTCGCAAGCTGGTCGTCGAACAGGTTGAGCGGGGGCGCCGAGATCACCAGCTCGGCTACGTCACCGATCCGACTCACGTACGCCTTGGGCATGGCGGGTCCTTTCCGGCCGCGCGCAGGTGAGCCAGGGGGGAAAGCACGGCCCGTTCGGATTAATGATCTCGCAGGCCGGTGACGTCGCGGGCGATGATGGGAGGAAACCCGCTGTTTTCGATGGGCCGCGGCATGAAGGCCCGCGGCAAGCTGGCGTTACGATCGGCTGGTGCTGCCGTTTTCGGCCCAGACCCGCACCGCAAACCTCGCCCGGATGGCCGAGGACCGGTTCGACGTGCTGGTGATCGGGGGCGGGATCACCGGCGTCGGCATCGCCCTGGACGCGGCGGCGCGCGGTTTCTCGACGGCCCTGGTGGAGCAGGACGACTTCGCCTCGGGAACCTCGGGCCGATCCTCCCGGCTGGTGCACGGCGGCCTGCGGTACCTGGAGCATCGTGAGTTCGGCCTGGTCGCCGAGTCGCTGCGGGAGCGGGGCATCTTGTTCCGGCTGGCGCCGCACCTGGTCCGGCCGGTCCCCATGTACATGCTGGCCGACGACCTGCGCGGCCGGGCCACCTACCGGGTCGGGCTGGCCGCCTACGAGCTGCTCGCGGCGGGCCGGAACATCGGCTACCACCGGTCGGTGACCGCGGAACAGGTCCGGGAGGCCATCCCGGGCCTGGGCGGGCGGTCGGGTGGCTTCCGGTACTTCGAATGCCAGGTGGACGACGCCCGGCTGACCATCGAGGTGGCCCGGGCCGCCCACGGCTTCGGCGCGGTGCTCGCTAACCATGCCCGGGTGGCGGACCTCCTCGGCGACGGCCGGGTGACGGGCGCGGTCGTGGCGGACGAGATGACCGGGCAGCGGTTCGAGGTCCGGGCCCGGACCGTGGTCAACGCGGCCGGGGTCTGGGCGGACCAGGTCACGCGGCTCGCCGGGTCCGGCGGGTCCGGCGGGACCGGCGGCGGGCGGCTGCGGCCGAGCAAGGGCGTCCACCTGGTGTTCGCCCCGGGTGCGGTCCGGACCACGGCGGCGCTGGTCACTGCGTCGGGGGCGGGCGACGGGCGGTTCGTCTTCATCATCCCGTGGGAGGACCGGGTCTACGCCGGGACGACCGACACTGCCTACCTGGGCGACCTGGACCATCCGGCGGTCGACGCCGTTGACCGTGACTACATCCTGGCGGCGGTGGCCCGCAGCTTCCCGGGCGTGACCGAACGCGACGTGGTGGCTTCCTGGGCGGGGCTGCGCCCGCTGCTGAGCCAGGACGAGGACCTGGGCGACGCCCGGACCAGCGACCTGTCCCGGAACCACGCGATCTTCACCGATCCGCCGGGCCTGTTCACCATCACCGGCGGGAAGCTGACCACGTACCGGGCCATGGCCGAGGACCTGGTGGACCGGGTCGCCGCCGCGCTCGGGGACGCGCGGCCCGGCCGGACCCGGCGCATCCCGCTCGGGTTGCACGGGTCGGCGGCGGCGGCGGTGCGGCTCGCCCGGGCCGAGGTGTCCCGCCTGGGCCTGCCGCCGCGAACCGCCGCCCGGCTGGTGCAGCGCTACGGCGACGACTGGGCGGAGGCGATCCGGCTGATCAGCGACGATCGGTCGCTCGGCGAGCCGGTGGTGGCCACCCTGCCGGTCCTGGGCGTGGAGGTGGCCCTGGCCCGGAGCCGCGAGATGGCCCTCACCGACGCCGACATCTACGTGCGCAGGACCCGGCTCACCACCCGCGACGCCAGGCTCATACCTTCAGCCGGATCACACCGGGAATGATGCCAAACGACACGGGCGTCGTGCCCAGCACCTCCCCGTCCGCCTCGACCGGGAAGGGCCGGTCCGCGTCCAGGCGGATCCGGCCGGCCCGCAGCTCGGCGATGTTGCGGTGCGGCAGATGGGTCCCCCGGTACACCTCCGGCAGGGTGCTGAACGCGTCGGATTTCGGCCCGGTCATGACGAGCACGTCGAGCAGCCCGTCGCCGGGGTCGGACTTCGGCGAGATCCGCATGCCGCCGCCGTAGAAGCTGCAGTTCGCGACGACCACGTTGAACGCCCGCCAGCCGAAGGCGTGGCCGTCGGCGTCGAGCCGGACCGCGGCCGGCCGGAAACCCGGCAGCGTCAGCCAGAAGCCGCTGGCGTAGCGGGCGGCGCCAAGGAACCGGCCGAGCCGCGCCGTCCGGGCCACCACCGCGCCGCCCAGGCCGGCCTCGGCGATGTTGACGAAGTACCTGGTCCCTTCGCCGTCGCCGTAGGTGCAGGTCACCGTGCCCACGTCGATGGCGCGGACGCGGCCGGACGCCAGCCGTCTGGCGGCTGGCCCGGCGTCGCCCGGCAGGCCGAACGTCCGGACGAAATCGCACCCGGAGCCGGCCGCCACCACGCCGAGCACGGCGTCGGGCGCGATCGCCCGGCCGTTTTGGATCATTCCGTTGACCACCTCGTGGACGGTTCCGTCGCCGCCGACCGCGACCAGGTAGCGCTCGCCGTTTCGCAGCGCGTGGCGCGCGGCCTCGGTGGCGTGACCCGGGTGGGTGGTCCGCACGATGCGGTAATCGAGCCCTTCGTCCCGCAGCACGCGCTCGACCTGCGGGAGCGCCGCGTTTACCTTCCCTCGCCCGGCCCGAGGGTTGGCGATCAGCACCAGCGGGCCGAAGGGGCTGGTCACGGCAGCAGGACCTGCGGATTCATGATCCCGGCCGGGTCGAGGGCGGTCTTGATCCGGCGCAGCACGTCCACGCCGGTCTCGCCGAGGTCGGCGGCCAGGTACCCGGCCTTCAGGCGGCCGACGCCGTGATGGTGGGTGATGGTTCCGCCCGCGGCGGCGCAGCTTCGCACCGCCTGATCCCAGGCCGCCAGGTACCGCTCCTCCGCCTCCCGGTCGTCGGTGCCGCTGACCAGGAAGGTGAAGTACAGCGACGAGCCGGACGAGTACAGGTGGGACAGGTGGCAACCCACGGCCTGGGCGTGGGCGGCCAGCGCCGCCCGGATGCCCGCGTAGAGCTCCGGCACCGTGGACCACAGCCCGGCGACCTCGAAGGTGTCCACGATCACCCCGGAGCCGAACGCGCGCTCGGGCCCCATGATCTGCGTGTAGGTGTCGACCGTGTCGTTGCGGTGCTGCCACCAGTGCTCCCCGTACCGGGGGCCGAGCTCAGCCGACGCCCCGGCGTGGGCGAGCGTCTCGACGGCCGCCTGCTTCCTGGCGTCCAGGCCCGGGCGGCCGGCCGGGAAGCCGAGCACTCCCACGCACCCGCCGGGATGGCCGATCGCCCCGAAGCTCAGCTGGGCGTCGGTCTCGTCGTAGCCGCGGATCACGGCGGCCCCGGTTTCCGCGCGCACAACCTGGGAGAGTCCGTCGGCCATCGCGGCGAATCCTCCGAAGGAGAAGGCCTGCCAGTGCCAGCCCGCGGGCCGGGCCCGGCAGGCCAGCGTCGCCTCGGTGACCACCGCGAGCGTCCCCTCGGTCCCGACTAGGAGCCGGCGCAGGTCCGGTCCGGCGGCCGAGCGCGGCACCGGCCGGCTGCGCAAGATCTCGCCCTGCGGGAGGACCGCGGTCAGCCCGAGCAGCACATCCTCGATGGCCCCGAAGCCGGTGGAGGCCTGCCCGGCCGACGACGCGGCGATCCAGCCGCCCACCGTGGAAATGGCGATCGACTGCGGGTAGAGGCCGGTCGTCAGCCCGTGCTGCGCCAGGGCCTGCTCGAGCTGGTCGCCGCGCACGCCTGCCTCGACGTGGACGACCTGCGACACCAGGTCGACCGCGATCACCTGGTCCATCCTGGACAGGTCCAGGACGACCGACCCCGCCTGGGCCTGCGCTCCGCCGCAGACGCCCGAGCCGCCCCCGCGGGGGATCACCGCCGTGGAGGTCTGCGACGCCCAGGCCAGCACCGTGGCCACCTCCTGCGTGCTGGCCGGGAAGATCACCGCGGCGGGGAGGGCAAGCTCATCGCCCCGGACGCGCCGCAGCAGCGACAGCGCCCAGAAGTCGATGGCGTGCTCGCGCAGTGTCTCCGCGTCGGTCCGCACGGTGCCGCCGGGCAGGCGGCTCACCAGAGATTCCAGTGGACTCACGACGCGGATCGTAGCCCACAGGTCAGACCAGGGCGTAATGACCGCTGCCACCAGGCGGTCTTGCGGCTCCGGGAGGGCGGCGGTGTGAGCTCATCCTCCTCTAGGAGCCACATCGTCCACCCCTGCTCGGACAGCGCCGACCATAGCCGGTAGGCGCAGTGCCGGCATAGGTAGAGCTCACCGATCCGGCGGGCGCGGTACACCGCGCGGACCGCGGGCCCGCATCGGTCACATGTATGGCTCGCGTCAGGCCACTGTGTCATGGCGGGCATCTCACACCATCCGTTTCGTTCGCCAGGCCCGGCCAGGCTGGCCTACCTCCACGGTCGCGCCGCGGGCGGCCAGGTCGCGCCAGGGAATGACCCTGGCGGGTGCCTAGTCCTGCGCCCTGGCCAGGCCCGGGGACCGATCACGCGCCGCCGATCGCGCCACGACCAGGGCATCGGCCAGGGCACCTGACGGGTGTGCCCAGATGGCTGAGGGCGCGAGGGTCGTCTTCCGCCGTGGACGTCCGCGACGAGGCCGGGGCGCGGCTAGGGGGTCTCGGGTTGTCCCTGGGAGGCTCCCCAGGTGTCCGGGACGGTGCTGTAGCCGCCGCCGCTGTAGATGGAGAACGCCTGGCCCAGCGAGGAGGACGACAGGCCGCTGCCGGCCCTGAGGGCGGCCACGATGCCGCTGTAGGTAGGGCTGGGGACCAGGTAGGCGAGGATGGCGTCGATGCCGTCCGTGGGGTTCGGGTAGGAGTACAGGTAGTAGCCGCCGCCCTCGCTCTTGATCGGGGTGCCGCCGTAGCCGGGCTGGCTGACGTTGATGGGGTTGTTGGCGCCGACGATGCCGCTGGGCGGGGAGCCGGCTTCGTTCTGCATCCAGTAGCCCATCGATTCGATGTTCGCGTCGGTCAGCGGGGCGCCGAGCTTGGTGAGGATCGCTTCGGACCAGGCCAGCTCGTTCGCTCCCCTGGGCGTCTGGTACTCCGCGGTGGGAGCAGGCGCGGAGATTGGGTTACTAGCTGTAGGTGGCGGGGCCGGCGCAGGCGCAGCGGTCTGCGGGGACGATGGCGGCGGGGACGAGAGCTGAGGGGTCGAGGGCGGTGCGGTCGACGGGTGACGGGGTGACGGCGGCCTGGCCTGGGATCCGGTGGCTGACGGCGCGGGTGCTGGAGCGAGGCCGGTTGCGGTCATAACGGGATGGCGGAACGTATATTGCGCCGCCTGGGCCACATCGGGGGCGGCGGAGCCGGCCCGGGGCGTGTCGGCGGTTTTCCCGGCGGGACGGGCGGCGGGCTTGAGGCCAAGCCCGAGAGCGAGGCTCGCTGCCGCCACGGCGAAGACGACCGCGGCGACGGTCATGAACTTGAATCGCGGAGCTTTCCGATTCCTCCGCGACCCCGCCTCGGGGGGTGCAGGCTTGCGGATGGCAGCGTGTCGGCCACCGGGCATTCGCTGCATGGTGACTAATTGAAGCAGCGGTTGATGCTGGAGGGGGGGCAAAAGTGTTATTAGATCCTTACGGGACGGCCAGGCGAGGGAAGGCGTCAGCAGCGCCCTAGGTAGACGCCGCTGGTGAAGGTGGTCCAGGGGGTCCAGTTGGTGCCGTCGTCGGAGATGATCACGGCGGCCTTGGCGTTGCCCAGCGGGTCGTAGGTGGACAGCGAACCGTGGTCCGGGTTGATCTGCCAGTAGCCGCGCTCGCCGGCCGCGCCGGTGGCGAACTGCTGGCCGCTGGATTCGGCCATGGCGATCGAGGCGGCCGTGACGGCCTGGGCGGCCGAGCCGCCTCCCTGTTCCCAGAGCTCCTCCAGGTCGGAGCAGCCCAGCGTCCCGCTGAAATGCGAGGACGCGGCCAGCACGGTAGACGCGGCGTGCCGGGGAGTGTAGGTCGCGGTGCTGGCGGTCAGGTGAGAGGGGACGTCGAGCACCTCGCCCTGGTAGATGAGGTTCGGGTTCTTCACCACGGACCCGTTGAGCTGGTAAAGCCGTTGCCAGTCCGCTGGATTACCGTAAAACCGCAGTGCGATCGAGGACAGGGTGTCTCCCGCCTGCACGGTGTAGTGCCCGCTGGCTGGCTGATCGCGGGAGATGACGGCGTCGGTATGTACCTGCTCGACGACCATGGCGGCCCTGGTGGGGAGCCCGGCGGCGGCGTGTGCCTGCGGGGCGGCGGCGAGCACGCCCACGATCGCCAGGGCCGGGGCGGCCTTGCCTGCCGTCTCCGTTACCTTCTGCACCTGCGACGGCGTCGTGTGCCTGCCCGTCCGCCTGATTTTCCGCGGACGGCGGTGCATGTGCGCTGAATTCACGGCACTCCCTTAGTGGTTCCGCACCCGGTGCGTAATGTGCGCAACGGGGCAGCGCCGCAGCCGCCATTATTAACGTGGCGGTGGTCATCAAACCCGTGATTGTTAGCACTGGAGACCGACAGGGTTCGTGGTTTATAAAGGACACTGCGGCACTAGTTACTCACTTAGGGTACGAGTCGCCTTATCGGGACGTTCAGTCGCGAAGCTCCGCGTAATAAATTGGCAATATCTGCCGACCCTGACGGCGGGATCCCGAAGCCGGACGGCCCCCCGGCGGCCGGAGACCGGCGAGCTGCAACTGCGCTCAGTTAGCACCGGCGGCCTGTTCGCCAGCCGGCGAATGGGATGCTTATCCTGGGCTGGGCCGCCGCAGGTTTTTCCGGGAGACGCGATGATCATCGACTGCCACGGTCACTACACCACCGCGCCGCAGTCTCATACTGGGTGGCGGACGGCGCAGAAGGCCGCGTTCACGGCCGGCGTGATGCCGCCGCCCTACCCGGACATCTCCGACGACGACATCCGCGCGTCTATCGAGGGCAGCCAGCTCAAGCTCATGACCGAGCGAGGCATCGACCTGACGATCTTCTCACCGCGCGCGTCAGCGATGGAGCATCACTTCGGCGACGAGACGGTCGGCGCCCGGTGGGCGCAGGTCAGCAACGACCTGATCGCTCGCGTGGTCCAGCTGTACCCGGGCCGCTTCGCGGGGGTCTGCCAGCTGCCGCAGTCCCCAGACGTCCCGATCACGCGGTCTGTCGCGGAGCTGCGCCGGTGCGTTCTGGAGCTCGGTTTCGTGGGCTGCAACCTCAATCCTGATCCGAGTGGGGGCCACTGGACGTCCCCGCCGCTGACGGACCGTTCCTGGTACCCGTTCTACGAGGCGATGGCCGAACTCGACGTGCCGGCCATGGTGCACGTGTCCGCCGTGACGAACCCCGCGTTCCACGCCACCGGCTCGCACTACCTCAACGCCGACACCACCGCGTTCATGCAGCTCATGCAGGCGGACCTGTTCAAGGACTTCCCGGACCTGCGATTGATCATCCCGCACGGCGGCGGAGCGGTGCCCTATCACTGGGGACGCTTCCGCGGGCTGGCCGACATGCTGGGCCGACCCCCGCTGGAGGAGTCGGTGATGGGCAACGTCTTCTTCGACACCTGCGTGTACCACCAGCCCGGCATCGACCTGCTGTTCAAGGTCATCGAGGTCGGCAACATCGTGTTCGGGTCAGAGATGATCGGGGCGGTCCGCGGCATTGACCCGCAGACGGGGCATTATTTCGATGACACCCGGCGTTACGTCGACGCGCTCGACCTGCCGCCCGGCGACCGGGACAGGGTCTACGAGCTCAACGCCCGCCGGATATACCCGCGCCTCGCACGCGATCGGTTACGTGATCTGCGGTATCGCCGGCGTGGTCGCGGCGCTGCTCGTCCTGCTCGGACCGGGCAGCGGCGGCGCCCACGACGCCATGATCAGCGAGCAGTCGCTGGCCGACGAGTGACGCTCGCTTGGGGGATGCTGTACCTGTACGTCAGGTTGACCTGCACCTGACGAGCCGCTAAAAATGCTGGCCGTGTGGTCGGGCCAGCGCGGCGCTGGGGATCCTCCGGTCAACCACGTCGCTCGCGACTTCGGAGAGCCTGCGGTTGTGGTAGTGCGCGTAGTTCCGCAGCAGCATGAATGCGTCATCCACGGTCATGGTGAGGTACTCGGAGATCATCCCCTTGGCCTGCTCGATGATCACCCGGCTGTTCAGTGCCGCCTGCAGTTGCGAGGCCAGCAGGTTGCGTTCCCGGGCCGCTCGTTCCTGGATCAGCCCGATCGCCGCCATCTCCGCCATGGCTTGCGCTATCGCCAACTCGGTGCCGGTGAACGGCTCGTCGCTGCCGCGGAACAGGTTCAGGGCGCCGATCACGTCGGTGCGTACTCGCAGCGGGACCGCGCACATGAGCTGGAAGCCCGCATCGCAGGCTTGCGGGGCGAAGACCGGCCAGCGGGCGCGGCTGTCGGCCGCGTTGGCCTGGACGGTCCGGCCCGAGGAGTACGCATCCAGGCACGGTCCCTGCGCGCCCTGCAGCTCGAAGAGCTCAAGCAGCCGCATCCGCTCGTCGGAGGAGGCGATCAGCCGTAGCCCGCCGCGCCCGTCGGCCAGCATCACCCCGGCCGCTGCGGCCCGGAGAATCTCCACCGAGTCGGCGGACAGGCCATGCAGGAAATCAACGACGTCAAAGTCGCTGGCCAGCGTGTCCGCCAAGCGGACGAAGGCCCGGGCCAGCACGGCCTCGCGGGCAACGTCATCCCCCCGG
>Ga0302326_10031299_pt1 | contig 10626 bp, 6 predicted proteins | sample Palsa_T0_3_FD_202264 | JGI IMG/M metagenome (GOLD analysis project Ga0302326, IMG submission 202264) | Peat permafrost microbial communities from Stordalen Mire near Abisko, Sweden - Palsa_T0_3 | ecosystem: Environmental > Terrestrial > Soil > Palsa > Peat permafrost | place: Sweden: Abisko...
CACTCTCAATGTAGGCGATATGGACTTTGTCCTTGGGCCGTCCGACACTTCTTTTGCTTCGCTGTATTTGTTCCAAGGATAAGACTGCAGCAGTATTTCCCATCCAACGCAGTTCTCGCGCTCGTCTCTTTTCCACCGCAAACGATTTCAGTCCATCCATTCAGTAGGCGAAGTTTAATTGAGCTCCATCAGGGAGTTCGACGATATGGTCCGTGAACATTGTAGCGCCAAGGCGGTGACATAAAATGAGCACCCTGTCATGCTCGTTTTGCGGCGTGCCAATCCAGAAATCAACGTCCGTTGTGACTACTGGAACTCCTTGCAAGACCGCCGCCGTCATCCCCGCAATCAAGAAGGGAATTTTTTCTTGGCGGAGCGCATGAAGGAACCGACCGAGTGGAGAGCTGCCTGGTGCAGACGCCACCGTTCGTCCGGCGTGGCCGCCAGAAACCGCGCCCACAACACCCTTTCGTCTCCGTCCACGCCCTTGACGTGAGGCAGCCTTCGCAGAACGTTGGCCATTTTTTTTTGCACAAAGCCAAGTTAATCCGCTGCCATCCGCCTGTCGAGTGTGATCCCAGCGCGTCATTTCCCCGCGTGGCGGCGAGTTAGGCCAATTCTAGGGTGAGCCGATCACTTGAGGGAAACGCCCCATGGCCACGAATCAGCTCCTGGACTAATTTGGCTTGTCTGTAAATAGAAAGCAGAAGGCAATAGCGCGACATACTTGTTGGCGCGTCGGCAAAAAAACAGACGTGAAAGGTAAAAATATGCTAGGCACTATTGTTCTGGTGTTGCTCATTCTGATGCTGCTCGGCGCGCTGCCAACCTGGCCGCATAGTCGTAATTGGGGCTATTACCCGAGCGGAGGATTGGGCGCGCTCCTAATGATTGTCATAATCCTGCTTCTCCTGGGTTATATTTGAACGGGTTTTTGTGAGCAAGATGAGGTTGTTCAAATGCAAACAGCCGCCAGAAAAATCCGACGGCTGTTCGCTGATAAACTTTAACAAGCTGTTAGGCCAGCATGGGCGGCTCCAGTGCGGGTTCCAAGGCGGGCTCCTCCAGAGGAATTGGTTCCACCATCGGCTTCAGTTCGACGCGTCGGTGGGTGGTGTAACCAGTCCCGGCGGGAATGATATGACCCATGATGACGTTCTCTTTGAAGCCGCGCAGATAATCTACTTTGCCCATGGTCGCAGCTTCGGTCAGGACGCGGGTGGTGTCCTGGAATGAGGCCGCGCTCAGGAAACTCTCCGTCTCCAGCGAGGCTTTGGTGATGCCCAACAGCACCGGTTGCGCCTCGGCCGGCTTGCCACCCATTTTCTCCACGCGCGCATTTTCCTTCTCGAATTCGATCTTGTCGATTTGTTCGCCCCACAGGAACTGCGTGTCGCCCGGCTCGTTGACGCGGACCTTGCGCAACATCTGGCGGACGATAATCTCGATGTGCTTGTCGTTAATGGTAACGCCCTGGAGGCGATAAACCTCCTGCACTTCATTAACGAGGTGCTCCTGCAATTCCTGCGGCCCGCAAACATCCAGAATTTCGTGCGGATCAACAGGGCCTTCGGTCAGTTGTTGCCCCTTCTTGACAAAGTCGCCCTTGAACACGATGACGTGTTTGCCAATGGGGATGAGGTGTTCCTCTTCCACGCTGGTCTGCTGATCCTTGATGAGGATCGTGCGCTTGCCGCGGACGCTGGGCCCAAAATCCACAATACCGTCGATCTTGGAAATTTCGGAAGCGTCTTTGGGACGGCGCGCCTCAAACAATTCCGCCACCCGCGGCAAACCGCCTGTAATGTCCTTGGTCTTGGAAGATTTGCGCGGCGTCTTGGCCATAAGCGTGCCAGCCACGATCTTTTCCCCTTCGTTGACCACGATGTGCGCGCCCGAAGGGATGGGATAATTTGCCGCCGGTTCGCCCTTATCGTTCAAAATAACGATCTGAGGATGGAGGTCTTCCTTGTGCTCAATAATGACCATGGCTTCCTGAGCTGTGGCCTGATCGAGCTCCTGTTTCATGGTGACGCCTTCGATGATATCGACAAACTTCACCTTACCGCCCTTCTCGGAAAGAATGGGCACGTTATAAGGATCCCATTGCACGAAGGGATCGCCCTTCTTCACCTTGCCATTATTCTTGACGGAGATGACCGAGCCAATAACCAGATTGTGCGTTTCCAATTCGCGCCCACTGTCCTCAGCCATGATCGAAATGGAGCCGTTCTTGTTCAGGACGATATGGTTGCCGTCCTCCAGTTCGACCAGGCGAAGCTCGTTGTAACGAACAATTCCGTCGAACTTGGCCTTGATATGCGGTTGCTTGAAAACCTGCGAAGCCGTTCCGCCGATGTGGAACGTACGCATCGTCAATTGCGTGCCAGGTTCGCCGATGGATTGAGCCGCGATAATGCCGACCGCCTCGCCGCGCTTGATCATGCCGCCCGTGGCCAAATTACGACCATAGCAGCAGCCGCAAATGCCCATCTTGCTTTCGCAAGTGAGCACGGAACGGATGCGAACTTTCTCGACGCCGGCGCTTTCGACCTGCTTGGCCTTGATCTCGTCGATCAATTCGTTGGCGTGAACCAAAACCTTCTTGATTTCGCCCGGATGGGCAATGTCATCGCAGGAAAGCCGTCCAATAATGCGTTCGCTCAGTTTGACGACCTCGTCCTCGCCCTCGTAAATGGCCTGCACCACGATGCCGTTGCTGGTGCCGCAATCCTCCATGCGGATAATAACGTCCTGGGCCACGTCCACGAGCTTGCGGGTCATGTAGCCCGAATCGGCCGTCTTGAGTGCGGTGTCGGCCAATCCTTTGCGGGCGCCGTGCGTCGAAATGAAGTATTCCAACACGGTCAGTCCCTCGCGGAAATTGGACAGAATGGGTTTCTCGATGATGTCGCCACTAGGCTTGGCCATCAATCCGCGGACGCCCGCCAATTGACGCACCTGTTGGCGATTACCACGCGCGCCCGAGTCCACCATCAAGGAGACAGGATTGTATTCCAGCTTGCCTTGGTTGGTTTCGAGCGTGCGCAACATGACGTTGGCGATCTGGTCGGTGCAATGGGTCCAGATGTCGATGACTTTGTTGTAGCGCTCGCCCGGAGTAATGACACCCTTGCGATATTGTTTTTCCACTTCGCCGATTTGTTTTTGGGCGTTGTGAATTTCCTGATCCTTCTCCTTGGGAATGATCATGTCGTCAATGCCGATGGAACAGCCCGAACGCGTGGCGGAACGGAAGCCAAGCTCCTTGAGCCGATCGAGCATGATAACGGTCTTCTCGTGCCCGCATTGCTTGTAACAAGTCCAGATGAGGTCCCCCAATTGCGACTTGCCCACGACCTTGTTAAGGAATCCCATTTCCTCCGGCCAAATCTCGCTGAAAACAACGCGTCCCACGGTAGTTTCGATGGCGGAATGCTCTATGTCGCCGTAAAGGGTTTTGACGCCTTTGTCTGGATTGGCCAGGCGAATGCGAGTGTGCAAGGTCACCGCGGCGTCGCTGTAGGCAAAGACCACCTCGGACTTGTTGCCGAAGAGCATCAGCGGTTTTCCATCCCGCTTCTGCCGCGGTTCGGCTGTCAAGTAATAGCATCCCAGTGTGATGTCCTGCGTCGGCGTCATGATCGGCCGCCCGCTGGACGGGCTGAAAATGTTGTTGGGCGCCATCATCAGCAGGCGCGCCTCCATTTGGGCCTCGACGGAGAGCGGCACGTGAACCGCCATTTGATCACCGTCGAAGTCCGCGTTGTAGGCGGTGCAAACGAGCGGATGAATACGAATGGCTTCGCCTTCAATGAGAATCGGCTCGAAAGCCTGAATGGAGAGACGGTGCAGCGTCGGCGCGCGGTTCAGGAGTACGGGATGCCCCTTGGTCACCGCTTCCAGGATATCCCAGACTTCGGGCGACTGGCGTTCGATCATTTTCTTAGCCGAGCGGACGGTATGGACGTAGCCCAATTCTTTCAAACGGCGGATAATGAACGGCTCAAAGAGCACCAAAGCCATCTTCTTGGGCAAACCGCATTGATGCAGCTTCAATTCGGGGCCGATGACGATCACGGAGCGGCCGGAATAATCGACGCGCTTGCCGAGCAGGTTTTGGCGGAAACGACCGCTCTTGCCCTTGAGCATGTCGCTCAAAGATTTCAGGGCGCGATTGCCCGCGCCGGTCACCGCGCGGCCATGACGGCCATTGTCAAAGAGCGCATCCACCGCTTCCTGCAACATGCGCTTTTCATTGCGGATGATGACCTCCGGCGTCTTAAGCTGAAGCAGGTTCTTGAGGCGGTTGTTACGGTTGATGACGCGGCGATAAAGATCGTTGAGATCCGAAGTCGCAAAACGGCCGCCTTCCAAAGGCACCAAGGGCCGAAGGTCCGGCGGAATGACCGGCAAAACAGTCAGAATCATCCATTCTGGACGAGCCTTGGAAGAGTGGAATGCTGAAAGAAGCTTGATGCGCTTGGCGATTTTCTTGCGAATCTGTTTGCTCTTGGTTTCGCCCATGGCCACGCCCAGGTTGTCCACTTGCTTTAGGAGATCGACGTTGGCCAGGCCCTCGCGCACGGCTTCCGCGCCCATTTTGGCGATGAACGCTTCCGCTCCATAGGTCTCCCGGGCTTCGCGATATTCATTCTCGCTCAGCAATTGATGCAGCTTAAGAGGAGTCGATCCGGGATCGATCACCATGTAATCCTCGTAATAAATAACCCGTTCAAGGTTGCGCGCAGTCATGTCCAGCACCAAACCCAGCCGGGAAGGCATGCACTTGAAAAACCAAATATGCGAAACCGGCACCGCCAGTTCGATGTGCCCCATGCGTTCGCGGCGCACCCGCGCCAAGGTGACCTCGACGCCGCAACGGTCGCACACGACGCCGCGATGTTTGATGCGTTTATACTTTCCGCAGGAACATTCCCAATCCTTCACCGGACCGAAGATACGTTCGCAAAACAACCCACCCTTTTCCGGCTTGAAGGTGCGGTAGTTGATCGTTTCAGGGTTCTTGACTTCGCCTTTGGACCAGGCCCGGATAGCCTCGGGTGAGGCGACGGAAATGGCCACGTATTCGACTTGGTTGACTTTATCCAAGCCGAGCAACTCGCGGGCGGTTTCTTTAGTATTCATTATGATAGGGCCGTTCGAGAACGGAAATATTTTCTGGCTGTTATTTAAGAGCGCTCAAAGCTGTGGCCTGCACAGCGGCGGCTTGTTCCACAGGATTCGAGTAACCGACTTTGACATCCATCCCCAAGGACTGCATTTCCTTGACCAGGACGTTGAAGGATTCGGGGACGCCGGCTTCCAGGCAATTGTCGCCTTTGACAATGCTCTCATAGATGCGGGTGCGACCCTGCACGTCGTCCGACTTGACCGTCAGTAATTCCTGCAAACTATAGGCGGCGCCATAGGCCTCCATGGCCCAGACTTCCATTTCGCCGAAACGCTGGCCGCCGTATTGGGCTTTTCCGCCTAACGGTTGCTGCGTGACCAAGGAGTAAGGACCGACTGCGCGGGCATGAATTTTGTCCGCCACCAAGTGGCCCAATTTCATCATGTAGATGAAGCCGACGACAATTTCCTGGTCGAACGACTCGCCGGTGCGACCGTCATAGAGCAGAGTCTTGCCGTGTTCGGGCAATTTCGCTTCCTTGAGGTAACTCCGGATGTTCTTTTCCTTAATGCCATCAAAAACCGGCGTGGCAAATCTCAATCCCAACAATCGGGCCGCCCAACCCAAGTGCGTTTCCAGCACTTGTCCGACGTTCATGCGCGAAGGCACGCCCAGCGGGTTAAGCACAATGTCAACCGGCGTGCCGTCGGCCAGATAGGGCATGTCTTCCTCGGGGACGATTTTGGCCACGACACCTTTATTGCCGTGACGTCCAGCCATTTTGTCGCCGACGGAAAGCTTGCGCTTGGAGGCGATGTAAACTTTGACGGATTTGATGACGCCGCTATCGACTTCCTCGCCGGCTTCGGCGCGTTCGATCTCCTCGTCATGCTGCATTTGCAAATCGTCAAACTTCTTTTTGAAGGTGCCGATGATCTCGTTGATCTTGTTGCGGATAGGCGACGGATCAATCTCGATGCGATCGTACACTTGCGCCAGTTTGCGCAGGAGAGTCTTGGTGATCTTGCGATTGGCCGGGATGATGATTTCGCCGGTTTCGGAATTGACCACGTCAAGAGGAATTTTTTCCCCGAGCAGAATGTTGCTCAAGGCTTCGGTCAATTGCTCGCGCAATTCATCCGATTTGGCCTTGTGCTCATCCTGGACTTCCTTGGCGTGACGCCGCGTCTCAGGGACCACGGCCTTGGCTTCGATTTCCCGTTCCTTCTTGGAGGAAACCTTGACGTCCATGACAATCCCGTAAGTGCCAGAGGGCACTTTGAGGGAAGTGTCTTTGACGTCCGCCGCCTTTTCGCCGAAGATGGCGCGCAAGAGGCGCTCTTCTGGAGCCAGCTCCGTCTCGCTCTTGGGCGTGATCTTGCCGACCAAAATATCACCTGGCTTGACTTCAGCGCCAATGCGAATAACGCCGTCGGGCCCAAGGTTCTTGAGCGCTTCATCGCCCAGGTTGGGAATGTCGCGCGTGATTTCCTCGGGACCAAGTTTGGTATCGCGGGCGCCGACCTCAAATTCGTCAATGTGAATCGAGGTGAACACGTCGTCTTTGACGATGCGTTCGCTGATGAGAATGGCGTCTTCGAAGTTATAACCGTTCCACGGCATGAAAGCGCAAAGCACGTTGCGCCCCAACGCGAGTTCACCGCCCTGAGTGCAGGGGCCGTCCGCAATGACTTGACCCTTCTTGATGACGTCGCCCTTGGCCACGACAATCTTTTGATTGATGCAAGTGGCGGCGTTGGAACGCATGAATTTTCGTATTGGATAAACCCACACCCCGGCTCCGGGATCCGTTTTGAGCTTCTTCTTGGTATCAGGGATTTTGCCGTCGGACGTCACTAGAACCATGTTCCCGTTGACCGAGGCGACCTTGCCGGCTTCCTCGGAGACGAGCACCGCGCGGGAATCGCGCGCCACGCGTTCTTCCAAACCAGTGGCGACCAAAGGAGCTTCCGTGACCAAAAGGGGCACGGCTTGGCGTTGCATGTTGGAACCCATCAAGGCGCGATTGGCATCGTCATGCTCCAGGAATGGAATCAAGCTCGCAGCCACCGAAACCAATTGCTTGGGCGAAACGTCCATGTAATCCACGCTAGCCGGTTCGACGTCGATGAATTCACCTTTGCAACGGCAAGGGATATGATCGACAAGAAAATTACCTTTGTCGTCAATGGGCGTATTGGCCTGGGCGATGGTGAAGGCTTCCTCACGATCCGCAGTCAAATACTCCAAATGGGTGGTCACGCGGCCCTTCTCCACTTTGCGGTAGGGCGTTTCCAGGAAACCAAAATCGTTGACCTGGGCAAAGGTGGCCAAGGAGGCGATCAAACCGATGTTCGGCCCTTCCGGTGTTTCCACGGGGCAGATACGGCCATAGTGCGAAGGGTGAACGTCGCGCACTTCGAACCCGGCGCGATCTCGCGAGAGACCTCCAGGCCCAAGGGCGGAAAGACGGCGTTTATGAGTCAATTCGGCCAGCGGATTGATTTGATCCATGAACTGCGAAAGCTGGCTGCGTCCGAAGAAATCCCGGATTACAGCCGAAAGCGCCTTGGGATTGATCAATTTCTGCGGTGACATGCTTTCCAGGCTTTGATCGAAAAGCGTCATGCGCTCCTTGACCAAACGCTCGGTGCGCGCCAGACCAACGCGGCATTGGTTGGCCAGCAATTCGCCCACGGTGCGAATGCGGCGGCTGCCCAAGTGATCGATGTCGTCCAAGCTGCCTTCGCCCTTTTTGAGGCGCAGGAGATACTTGGTCGCGGCCACCAAATCTTCCTTGGTCAAAATGCGCGAATCGCCGCCTTTGATGCCCAGCTTTTGGTTGATCTTGTAACGGCCGACGCGGCCCAAGTCATAACGCTTGGCGTCGAAAAACAACCGCTTGATGAGCGCGCGGGCGTTGGCGGCCGTCGGCGGATCGCCAGGGCGTAAACGGCGGTAAATATCCTTGAGCGCCTCTTCCTCGTTCTTGGTCGGGTCTTTCTTGAGGCACTTGATGACGATGCCGTCGTCCACGGCGGTATCGACGACACGGATTTTGTTCGTGCCCAAATCGGCAATCTGTTTGACCACCGCCTTGGAAAGCGGCTCGAAAGCGCGGGCCACCACAATGCCTTTGTCGGCATCCGTCGCGTCCTCGATCAGCACCTTGTTTTGGATGTCTTCGAGCTTCTCCGCGTCCTTCACGCTTAATTCTTCAATATCGTAGAAGAGCTTGAGAATATCGGCATCGCTGCCATAACCCAAGGCGCGGAAAAAGGTGGTGGTCAAAAATTTGCGGCGGCGCTTTTTGCGGTCCAGATAGACGTAGAGCAAATCGCTGGTGTCGAACTGCGCCTCATACCAGGAGCCGCGATCCGGGATGATGCGGAAGGAAAACAATTCCTTGCCGTTGGGGTGGATGCTTTTCTCAAAAGCCAGACCGGGCGAACGATGCAGTTGACTGACAATGACACGCTCGGCGCCGTTGATGACAAAAGTGCCCTGGGGCGTCATCAAAGGCAATTCGCCCATGAACACTTTTTCTTCCTTGCCCGCCTTCTCTTCCTTAAGCAGAAACGTCACGTGCAGTGGCGCGCCAAAAGTGATGCCTTCACGCAGACATTCCAGCCAGTCGTGCTTGGGTTCGCCAATGTCGTAGCTCGAGTAATCGAGCTTGCATTTGCCATCGTAACTATCAATGGGAAACACTTCGGTGAACACGGCTTGCAGACCCGTATTCTTGCGCTTGGACGGCGGCGTGTCGATTTGCAGGAATTCCCGGTAGGAATTGGTCTGCAATTCGATCAAATTAGGCGGAGCAATGACTTCCTTGATCTTACCGAAGTATACGCGGTCAGTTGTTCTCGATGGCATTTTAACCTTTGGTCAATGTCTGGCGCGAGCCAGGTTCTTGTTTTACAGAAATGACGACAGGCCCGTTCTCTGGCAATCGAAAACGTGCCTGTTCAAAAATCCTTGTTTTGAAACGATGATTCTCGTTTTAGAAATCGCTCTTTAACGGTTTAAATAGAGCGGCGGAAGATTCCGCCGCTCACATTTTACACCATTGTTACTTAATTTCAACCTTGGCCCCGGCCTCTTCCAATTTTTTCTTGGCGGCATCGGAATCGGCCTTGTTGGCCCCTTCCAATACAGGCTTCGGCGCGCCTTCCACGAGGGCTTTGGCGTCGGCCAATCCCAAGCCGGCTTTGACTTCGCGCACGGCCTTAATGGCGGCGATCTTCTTGTCCGCCGGGACGGAAACCAAGATAACGTCGAAGGCAGTCTTCGCTTCGGCGGCGGGAGCGGCGGCAGCTCCTCCGGCTCCGGCGGGAGCGGCGGCAGCGGCGGGCGCGGCAGCGGTAACGCCCCAGGTGGTTTCAAGTTGTTTGACCAAGTCGGCAGCTTCAATCACCGTCAACTTGCCCAATTGTTCTACTAATGATGCTAGGTCAGCCATGTTTCCTTTCAGTCTCGTTGCCATCCGCGGCCGCGGACGGTTTGTGCTCGCAAGCCTGCAAGCCGACGATTTACTTTGTTAATGTTGTCTGCTTCATCTCCGCGAACGGAAATGAAATTGTTTATTCTCCTTTTTCCACGCGCGCTTTGATGACGCGCACCAATTGCGTGGCCGGCGTGTTGATAATCGCGGCCACCTTGGTGGCCGGGGCCATGATGACGCCGAGCAATTTGCTCCGCAACACCTCGATGGACGGCAAATCGGCCAGGGCCAAAATGTCCGCGCTCTCCAGGCGTTGGTTCTTTAAATAACCAAACCGCACCTTCGGTTTGTCGAACTCCGCGCTAAAAGTTTTAACGACCTTGGCCGCGGCGGAAACGTCGCGCTGCCCCGTAACCACAGCCAATTGGCCGGCCAGGGAAGTACCCAAGTCCGCCAATCCAGCTTCTTTCACGGCAATGCGAAAGAGCGAGTTTTTAACGACATGCATTTCCGCGCCCGCCTTGCTCAGGCGTTTGCGCAGCTCCGTAATCGGACCCACTTTCAACCCGCGATAATCTACGACAATAAAGAAAGGCGAAGTGTTCAGCCGGGCCACGTATTCGTTGCTGATGTATGTTTTTTCTGTGCGCATAATCGGTTTCTTTCAGGGTTAGGCGGCGTCCAGGAATTGCCGCACATCCACGCGCACCGGCGGGCTCATCGTGGCGGAAATCGTGCAACTGGTAATGAAAACTCCCTTGGAGCTGCTGGGCCTGGCTTTGGCCACGGCTTCGATCACGGCCCGGGCATTCTCCTCAAGTTGATTGGCAGGAAACGAGGCTTTGCCAATGGGCACATGCACATTGCCACCCTTATCGACTTTGAACTCGACGCGACCCGCTTTGACTTCCTTCACTGCTTTGGCAGTATCTTCCGTCACGGTGCCGGTTTTGGGATTGGGCATGAGTCCGCGGGGCCCGAGTGCTTTACCTAGCTTTCGCACTTCGGACATGGCTTCCGGCGTGGCGCTGGCGACATCGAAATCGGT
>Ga0302326_10031300_pt1 | contig 10626 bp, 9 predicted proteins | sample Palsa_T0_3_FD_202264 | JGI IMG/M metagenome (GOLD analysis project Ga0302326, IMG submission 202264) | Peat permafrost microbial communities from Stordalen Mire near Abisko, Sweden - Palsa_T0_3 | ecosystem: Environmental > Terrestrial > Soil > Palsa > Peat permafrost | place: Sweden: Abisko...
TCAGATCGAGCGCAAGTTGGTAGGGCATGAAGTCGAAGTCCCAAAGCTCCTGAGACTTCCCCCAACAGTAGGTCGCTCCAATCTTGATGGGAAAGTTGGCCGCCTCGACCTTGTCCCAACAGCCCATCTCATAGAGAATCTGGGAGACCGCCGGAAGCTGGCTCTCTCCCACATGCTCGCGAGGAAACCGTTCCCGCTCAAAAATCGCCACCGAGATCTGCGGGTCGTACTTCTTGAGAAGCGCTCCCAGCGTGCTCCCGGCGGGACCGCCGCCAACTACCGCAACGTCAACTTCCATCCCGATCCACCTAGTCCTTTAACCCGCTGGTGGCCATGCTCGCCACGATCTGCTTCTGAAGGATGATGAAAACAACGATTAGCGGCGCCGTCCCCAGAGCACTTGCGGCCAGCGTGAGGGAGTACTCCGACACGTATGAGGATTGATAAAGCGCAATGCCGACCGGCAGGGTGTAGCTGCGAACTGAGTCCATGTACACGAGCGGCCCAAGGAAGTCATTCCATGACCCGATGAACGTGAAGATCCCAAGGGTCGCCATCGCCGGGGCGACGAGGGGGAGGCAGATCTCCCAGTAAATGCGCCAAAGCCCACACCCATCGATGACCGCCGCTTCCTCCAGCGAGGGCGGGATCGACTTCATGAACTGGGTGAGCATGAACACCCCGAACCCTCCGGCCGTGGCGGGCACGATCAGCGCAAGAGGGGTATCCAGCCAACGCAGCCAGTTGAGGATCAAATAAACGGGGATCAGAAAGAGTTGCCCTGGGATCATCATGGAAACCACGATCAGAGTAATGATCTTTCCTGCCCCCTTCACCCTGAGACGGGCGATGGCGAACGCCGACATGGAGGAGAAAAGCAGGACCAGGAAGGTGACGGAGGTCGAAACGAGGAGGCTGTTCAGCAGCCACAGACCCATCGGCGACTCCTCTGAATATTTGAGGACCTTGGCGTAGCCGGCAAGGCTCCACGGGTGCGGGATGATCGTGCTCGGGTTGAGCACCTCGCCGGAGGTCTTGAACGAGGTCAGCAGCATCAAGATTACCGGCGCAAGAAACACCAGCGCCACTAACGCCATGAGAACTCCCGCGATTCGGTTCCTCGCTTTCAATCCACCGATCTCCTCAGTCCGAAGAACTGAAGCAGGACAAACGCGGCGATCATCGCAAACAGCAGCCAACTAATCGCCGACGCGTAGCCGAGCCTGTATTTATGGAAGGCGGTGTCGTAAATCAGCATCACCAGACCGGTCGTGGAGCGCTCCGGACCGCCGCTGGTGAGGATAAAGCTTTGGCCGAAAAGCTGAAACCCGCCGATGGTGCTGGTGACCACGACGAAAAGTAGGACCGGCCTCACCTGAGGAAGGGTGATGTTGGCGAAGAGACCGCGCGAGGTCGCCCCATCCAGCATCGCAGCCTCATACAGGTGGGTTGGTACCTGCTGGAGTGCAGCGAAAAGGATGATGGTCGCACCCCCAAGCCCCCACCAAAGGCTCATCGCGACAATGCTCGGCATTGCCCATGACTTGTCGGAAAGCCACGGGGCGTGTGGCAGGCCAACTTTCTTGAGCAGGAAATTGAACAGCCCGAATTCGCCGTCGTAAAACCAACGCCAGATAAGGGAGGCGACAACCACGTTGAACATCCCCGGTAAAAAGATCAATCCGCGCACCGCATTCCGGCCGAACGACATTGCTTGCAGTCCAATCGCGAGGCCGAACGCCAGCACGATCAGAGACGGAACAATCAGAATCGTGAATCGTAGAGTGGCCACCGCCGCTTGCCCGAAGTAGGGATCGTGGAGCGCCTCAGAGAAATTGTCCAGGCCAACCAGGTGGGACGGGACCCGGGATGTCAAATCCAACTGGGTGAAGGCGAGGCTGAGCGCCACCAAGATCGGCGCCACGATAAAAACGAGAAACGATAGACCGTAAGGCGCGAGGAAGAGATAGGAGGTGAACCGCTGCGAGCCGAACGATCTCATCGGGCGTTTTCCTGCCGGTCTCGCAACACCACCTGCGTAAAGTTCTGATTAGCGACGTCGAGCGCTTCCTTGGCAGTCGCGCGGCCCCTCAGCACCTTCTCGACGGCAAGATCGATCTCCTGGGTCATCTCAAAGAGAAGCGGCGTCTTCGGAGGGAAGCTCACGAAGGGCACCTCTTTCGAGAAAGCGTATTGGATCGGAAGTGCCTCAAACTCGGGCGAGCTACGGATGCTGATTCTGGCCGGGACCTGGCCAGCCTTGGCCCACGCGATACTGTGTTGGGAAAGAAACGCCACGAACCGCTCGGCCGCTTCCCGCTCCTTCCCAGTCAGATCCGCGCGAAGGCAGAGGCAATGGGAGTCGGCCAAAGTTCCTGGGTTCGGGCCAATTTGCGGGACAGAAGCGGCGGCCGGATGGAAGTCGTCCAGGGTCTTGAGGTCACCGACCATGTACACCCCTTCAAGCACCATCGCGACCTTTTTCTGCCGGAAGCCGGTCCAACCGGTGCTGCTTTCCGGGGTCGGGATGAGTTTCTGCCGGTTCATCAGGTCGCCCATGAACGAGAGTGCGGCTACATTGCCAGGATTGGCGAGGTCGGGATTGCCGTTCTGGTCGAAGTAGCGTCCGTTGAACTGCGGCGCCAGCGACATGAAGTTAAACCGCCACATGGTCCAGCAGAAGCCCCACACGTCGTGGTCGCCGTTGGCAGCAATCTCTTGCGTAGCTTTTATGTCGCGAATGAACTCTTCTCCGGTGCGGGGCGGGCGAATCGTGCCATCGGGATTCGTGAGCCCCGCCTTCTTGAACAGGTCGACGTCGCAGTAGAGGCCCTGCGGGTGCACGTCCAGCGGAAGGCCGACCGTTTTGGAACCGTACTGAACCGGGGCCAACACCTTAGGCTCAAAATCCGACTTGTTAATCCCAAACTTTGACCCGTACAAATCGGAGACATCGGCCACAAAGCCCGCCCGCACCATCCGGGGCAGGGAGCTGGCATGGATCACGAACACTTCCGGCCCCCGGTGGCTCATGGCGGAGACCATCAGTTTGTTGTAGTAAGTGTCCCAGTCCATTCGCTGCATGGAAACCTCGATGTCCGGGTTTTCCCGATTGAACTCGCGGATGACGTCCAGCATCGCGACGCCATCCGGTCCCGTCCAACCGTTCCAGAAGTTGAGATGCAGCTTGGCGCTCGATGCGGCCCCGTTGCTAATCGCCTTTAGCCCCGCCAGCACGAGACAGGCGCAAAAAAGAAACGTCAGATAGTGTCGCTGGATGGTGCCGCCTCTGCTCTTAGATTCAATCTAACGTGCATCCTCGCTGGAAAGCACCAGGTCCCGCACATCGTCATGTTCGTAGTTGACGCACGGACTTCCGTCGGACAGATGCACCGGCTTGATCCAACCGTCGCGGGCCATCGCCTCAAGCGTGCTCAGTACCCCGCTGTACAACTCCGGGGTGTAACTTCCCCCGTTCTCGGTGACCGTTTTCTTAATGTAGGCCAAAATGTCCACAAACCTGGCGGAGCTCTTGAGAGCCTTCACAAGGAGACCGTAAAGCCCCGAGAGAGGCAGGACCTTTCCATCCAGCCGCACCGCGTCAAGTAGGATCACTTCGCCCTTGTCGTAGTACGGCGTATTGAAAAGCTCGACGCCGCGGAGCTTGAGTAAGAAGCCGTTGTAACCGTTGATCGAAAACGCTACGCGGCCGTGAGAGAGCTTTCCCGCAACACGTTTGACCGTGCCGAGGCTGAAGAACGCAAAACCGGGTCGGCCCGTATCGTCCTCCAAGAACCCACCCGTGCCCAGCCACTGAAACGCCTCCTCTGCCGTGAGATCCAGCCCTGCCTCGTTGGCAATGACCCGCGTGAAATCTTTCAACTCCGTGAAATGGGCGTTCGCGGTGTACCAGTAATCAGCGAACTTGATATTGCGTGCGATCTTCCGCTGGTTCACCATTTCGTACATATCCTTGAGCTGCTGCGGCTGGTAGCGTCCACGGTCCAGCTCAAGGATCGTGTAAGCCGCCTCTCGTGCAGACGCATGGGTGAGCGACATCCCGGCAGACAGGATCGGGTCGGCAAAACCGGCCGCCTCCCCAATCAAAAACCAGTTCGGTCCAGTGAGCTTCTTCGCGATAAATGACCAATCCTTCGTGGCGGCAAATCGGTTCTCGCACGTTGCGTTTGCGAGTAGGCGCTTGACCCTTGGTTCGTCGGAGATCGCTTGGCGATACAGCTCCTCAGGCTTGAGACCCGACTGCTTTAAGTAGCCCGCCGGACACACCAACCCGCAGGACGTCCTGGTCTCTGTAATCGGAATAAACCAAAGCCAGCCGTAGCCGATGGACATGACCTGAACCCGCGTCCCGGTGCCTACACTCACCGCCCATTCGGCATTTTGCCAGTAATCCCAGAACGCAACGTTCTTAAGGTTGCTCGGATATTCGACCTCTACGCCGAGGGCTCGCCGTAGGATGCCCGGATGCCCGGAGGCATCAACGTAATAACGTGCGCGCACGTCCTGTCCGCCGCTGAGAACGAGCTGATCAACGATCCCATCCGAACTTGGAATCGACTCAACGGCGGTCTGCTCAAATACTTCGCAGCCGAGCTCACGGGCATGGTCGAGGAGGATCTTGTCATAAATGGAACGGTCAACTTGCCAGGCGGTGCGTTCTCGCTGACCCTGAAAATGTCCTGGGCGCAAGGTCTCCGTGAACTTCCCTTCCGGCACAAAGTGGAAGTCCCAAAGGTCGTCCGAGATCCCCCAACGGTAGGTCGCGCCGATCTTGATCGGAAAGTTGGCCGCCTCAACTTTGTCCCAAGCCCCGATCTCGCGAAGGATGGCGCCAATCCCCGGAAGCTGGCTCTCTCCGACGTGGTCGCGGGGAAACTTTTCTCGCTCAAAGATCGCGACCTTCAGATCCGGGGCGTAGGTCTTGAGGACGCAGGCGCAGGTGGACCCACCCGGTCCGCCGCCGACGATCGCCACGTCGTACTCAGGAAGCAACGGACGCCTCCTCCCGGTGCCAATGGACCATTTCGTTCACCTGATACGGCTTCATGAGGGGCTCACATGGATCGCAGCTCGCATTAACCCAACCGTCACGAACGAGCGTCTCCAGCGACAGCATAATCCGAAACCCTTCCAACCCTCTTTGTTCGGCGGGGAACCGGCAAACCGTGTCGCGAAAGGCCGCAAGGATATCGGACAACCGAGGCGAGGCGGACAATGCCATATAGATCACGTCGAACGGGTACCGCATCGGCCACTTCTTCCCCGCCTTCTCCAGCGTCTTGAGTGGATGAACCCTTCCCGACGCGTAGGTGGGGACAAGCCGTATCGTGGCTCCTTCCGTGTCAAGAACAAACCGGTTGGAACGCTCGATGATCCGATCAGCCGGCAAGTCGGTCAGCTTCTGTCCGACCGCGATCATCGCCTCCGGACTGAAAGTTGCCAGGGAGGCGCCGTCCTCTGTATCTATGAAGCCACCCTGGGCCAGCCAAGCCCAGGCCTTCTCGGGACTGAGGTCCAAGCCGCTCTCGGCCGCAAGGGCGGCGACGTGCGCTTGGAGGTCCGAGAATTGAGCGTTCGCGGAGTACCAGTAGTCGGCAAACCGGATGTGGGTCCTAAGCACGCTTGCCTGGCGCTCCCCATAGAGCCGTTTGAGCAGTTCCGAGTCCGCCCCTCGTTCGATCTCCAGGATCGTGAACGCGGCTTCCCTCGCGCCCGCCTGCGTAATCGTGAGCCCGGCCGCAAGGATAGGATCCGCGAATCCCGCGCTTTCACCGACAAGCATCCAGTTGGGTCCATGCATTCGTCCCGCGACGAAGGACCAATCCTTCGTGGTCTGCACCGGACCTTCCGCGGAGGCAGCCCGCAGGAATTGGGAGATTCTCGGTGACGCGGCCAAGGCCTCCTCATATAATTGGGAGACCGCCTTGCCGCTGGCTTTGAAATGTTCTTTGGGAGTCACAAAGCCGACGCTGGTGCGATCCGGTCCGACCGGGATGAACCAAATCCACCCGTTGCTCACGCTGATTACTTGGACTCGAGTTCCTTCGCCCCCTATCTTCTCTGCCCAATCGGCGCCTCCCCAGTAGTTCCAGATCGCGACGTTTTGGAGACCGGTCGGGTACTCAACCGGAACGCCCAAGGCGCGTCGCAAGATTCCGGAATGGCCCGAGCAATCCAGATAGTGCCGCCCAGCTACAACCGAGCCGTCAGAAAGTTCGAGGCGCGAGACCCGGTCGCCGTCCGTCACAACGCGCCGCACCGCGGTTTCTTCCCGAACTCGGCAACCCAAATCCTGGGCGTGCCGAAGCAGAATTTCGTCGTAGACAGCGCGGTCTACTTGGAACGCCATTCGAGAACGATTGCTCTGGAAGCTTCCCGGGCGGTGTAGCTCGCCGATCTCAGCGACTGGCACGAAATCGAAATCCCAAAGCTCTGGACTCTTGCCCCACAGGTAGGTCGCGCCGACCTTGATCGGGAAGTTGGCCGCCTCAACCTGGTCCCAACAGCCCATTTCCTGCAGCACTTTCGAGACGCCGGGCAACTGGCTCTCTCCTACGTGATCGCGGGGGAATTTCTCGCGCTCCAAGATCAGCACCTCCAGCGAGGGGCTGTATTTCTTGAGGAGACACCCGGCCGTGCTGCCGGCCGGGCCGCCGCCGACAATGACCACGTCGGGCCGGTCTGACACATCATGGTCCACGGGCTCTTAGTTGGGAGCCTGCGGATTGCTCTTGGGGGCCGTCATCATACCGTTGTGCTTTTGTGCATCCATCGCCTTCTGCATCTTATCGGCCCGAGCCTGAGCATTGGTGGGGTCCATGACAGAGGCGCAGCCCGGTGAGCCCAGAACCACCGCCGCAGAAGCGATTAGCCAGACCATCTTCTTCGATTGCTTTATGTTCATATTCTTCAGCCTTGAATGGGCCGCCCCATCTGTGAAAAGCGGCCCATCAATGTCTTACATCTGCGAGAGGTCGCAGTTGCCCCAAGTGCCCCAATAGTCGGGGTCGGTGGGGTGGGCCGTGTAGTCGTGCATGTGAGCCTGGGTCGCAAGCACCTCGTTCGTTCCGTTGCCGACATTGGTTTCGGTCGGGTCGGTCGGGAACACCGACTGCCAGCCGAACATCTCGAACGAGACGGCCGAGCGCTTGAAGTACTTGGCGTGTCCATCGGAGAACCCGTAAACGTCGCCGCCGTTAAAGGAGTCGCCGAGCTCGCTTACGTCCACGTCATGACAGAGCGAGATGCCGCCGCCGTAGGGAAGCGGGGTGTTCCACTCGTCGAGTTCTGGGCCCGTATTCTGGAACAGCCCCTGAGCGTTGTCACTACCCGAAGTGTAGCCATAGACATCGGGGTAAGAATCTGCCTCCTTATAGTTGGCGTCCTCGCCCTGGAACATGATGAGGTCGGCCGGCTTGGAGCTAACCGTGGAGGACTGGAAGGCGAGCGCATCGTTGAACGAATAACCGGATCCTTCGGTACCTGGTTGTCCGGCGCCGTCCAGGTTGATGTCGGCCGGGTTCATGTAAAGGCCGTAGCTCTTCACATACGGGTAGATCTCGCTGGCCCAGTTGTGGCGCAGACGCGGATCGTTCCAGCCCTGAGACGTGGTCCCGTTGTCCGAGTAGCGATCCAGCCAGCCAACTCCGTTTCCGCAGCCGCCGCCAACCACGCCGGATTCTGCCTCATCGGCTGCGGTGCAGACCTCAGTCACCATGAAGAGGTCGTCGTAGTCGGACGTGTACATGATGCCACCTAGGGCAAGCTGCTTGATGTTGCTGAGCGAGTTGGTCTTCTTCGCGGCGAGCTTGGCCTGGGCGAAGACCGGGAAGAGGATAGCCGCGAGAATCGCAATGATCGCGATAACGACCAGAAGTTCGATCAGAGTAAAGGCTCTTTTCTTTTTTTTCATAGGTTCTCTGCTGTGAGAAGGGGGGGCAAACTGCTTTGCCCCGTCGGTGCGAGGGACCGGGTCAAGGGCGTCGAATGCCCCGCCGTCCGTGCCAATGAATGCCAAATGATGGGCGCGAGGAACAGGGTTCAAACTTACAGCTCTGGCCCCAGAACTCCTCGCGTTCATGAAGGTGATTATAAATACCGTTTTATGAAATTAGAATCAGGAATTGGAAGAAAACCCGAAATATGTCCGCTCCAGGAACGCAAAAGGGCGGTTTCTGACGGTTTTATTTCTCGGATTCGCGAAATGATTCCTATGAATGAAAAGTATTCGTTAGATATGATTCAAATGTTAGGCTCTGCGACTATCGCGGTTGATACAGAATCGCCGGGCTAAACAGCGATCCGAGATCAAAATCGAGCCAGGACAGTAGGAAGCGCCCGGGACCGAGGACCGCCCCGCTCGGCAGATAGTTGTGGTGTGTTCCGGCATACACCAGAAACGGTTTGCTCCACGTGCTGCCGCCATCCTCGCTGCGAACCGCCTTGATATCCAACTTCAGCCGGTTGGCCGGGGTCCCCGCGCGGTGTGGGTCCTGGTTGTCCTCATCGGTTGCGAATAGACAGAAGATCTGGCGCTTGGGTCCTGGCAGCAGCCAAGGACAGAACGAGTGATACGGTCCCAACGCCTGATAAACGACCGGCCGGCTCCCGTGCTGCCAACTCCAGGTTTTGCCGTCGTCGTCCGAAGTCACACTTCGTAGGTCGCCGACGGTCGGAGGCGATGTGCTGACGCTCTCCAGCACGCACAAGAGTTTGCCCGGACTAGTCTCGACGACGGTCGCCATCCCGTCACGGGAAAGATCGGTCGGCAACGGCGCTCGAGAAACCGTCGTCTCCTTCTCCCATTCCCCCGATTTCGGGTCGAGCGTCTTCATCTCAACCCACTGATGGCCATGAAAGCCGTTGCGGTACGGAGTGTCCTCGTCGTCGTAATAGCACTGAACGCGGCCGCTCCGGGGTCGGAAAAGGAACGGGGCCCAGTATCCCCGACTGATCTCTGCGCGATCGTCTTGGTGACGCGCCACCGTCGAATGCACCTTCCAAGTGCGCCCGCCATCCGAGCTGACAGAAACCCGGATTCCGTATTCTGGGCGGGTCTGAAACTCGCCCGAAGTATGGTTTTGCCGGTACACAACCATGAGGTCTCCGTCGGGGAGCCGGAGGAGGTTGCCGTCGCCGACGTCTGCCCTCGGAACAGGGTCGCTCAAGACCAAGCCGAGCTTCTGCCACGTCATACCCACGTCGTCAGATCGGAAGCAAGTTAGGTTTGACTGTGGCAAGGACCGGTCGCCGGCGACCAGAAAGACCGACTTTCCTACAACCAGCTCACCCTTGCATCCAGGCGCCGAACTCAGTCCGCCAAGCGAAAGAGGACTCTGGGCCCCGATGATCATGGCAGCCGCGAGGCTTAGCACTAGCGCTGCCTTTGACTGGGCATCACTGCCGGGGTCTGTCGCTCCGACTTTCGGTCTTCCTCTTTGGGAATGTAGTGGAGCCTCAGGAGCAGGTCTTGCTGATAGTTGCCGAACGACTTTCCGAACAGATTGAACCCGCCCGGATGAGCAGCGTCCGGCTTGATACCGATCCTCACCGTTATTGGATGGTTCGGCACAATCATCGCGTCCTTGACCGTGACCACGGATGCCATCACTCCGTCGACGAACGAACCCTCGGCGGAAACCGAGAAGTTCTTGAGCGAGCCGAACTGGGTTCCGTGATCGTTCCACCAGGATGGATTGAGTCGGCCGCGCCGCCCCCCAAAATCGCCGGGCGAGGTCCACGTGCCGATTTCGACTCCGTTCATCCAAACCGTGATGTCGGACGGATAATCGTTGTTGAAGTCCGGACACTCCGAGCAGATCTCCATCTGAAGCTCGGCCCTCCAGATGTTCACGCTGGTCGGTAGCTTGTTCGGGAACACGTACTCCACAAAGCCCTCCGACATCCAAAGAATCTGGGCGGCAAAACGCTCCGGGAAAAGGAAGGACTGCGGTTCGTCAGCCAGGTTGATCAGCCCGGCAGCGCTCGCCAGCCCGCAAGTAGGGCCGCTCGGATTGACCAGACTGTAGAGCCCGACCGGCATGGCGATCTCTTCGCACTGGTTGATCGGTACCGGAGCCTCGTCGAACAGAACGACGAGACGCCGATGGTTCAGCCGGCAGCGCTTCTGCGTCCCTTGGGTCCCGGCCATGTACTCGCTGGCAACAAGACCGACCTGCTCCAGAGCCTGAACGTGCTTTGAAATCGTGGGAAGGTTCACGTCCAGGTGCCGCCCCAACTCGTTGATGTTTAGATCTCGCTCACTCAAGAGCTTGAGAATCTTGAGGCGAGTTTGGGAAGAGAGCGCTTTGAATATCTCTTCAGAAGCGAAGCCGTCAATCTCGGTGGTGGTGGCGCTCATTCAGTTGGCATTTTAGCGCAGCCAGGGCAATAACGTTCACAAAATTGAAGTGTTTCGCCCGTATGGACCTCCGAATGCCCGAAATCAACCGTTGGACGGCGTTCCATGGCGAACTTTGGGGTAGTGATTTCCACTTAGTGAAATATAATATGCGGGATGCAAATCGACCCTGCGGTCCCGGCCCATTTTTCCGTTCTGCGCGCCGAATATCCCCGACCTAGCCTGGTTCGAGACGAGTGGAAATG
>Ga0302326_10031303_pt1 | contig 10626 bp, 7 predicted proteins | sample Palsa_T0_3_FD_202264 | JGI IMG/M metagenome (GOLD analysis project Ga0302326, IMG submission 202264) | Peat permafrost microbial communities from Stordalen Mire near Abisko, Sweden - Palsa_T0_3 | ecosystem: Environmental > Terrestrial > Soil > Palsa > Peat permafrost | place: Sweden: Abisko...
GGCGGTAAGTTCCGCTCGGTCTGTCCACCCGGAACCCAAAATGCCGGCCCCCTGCGTCAGTGTTGTTATGCTGACTTACAACCGCCCACAGTTCATCGGTCGCGCGATCGAAAGCGTCGTGGCACAGCAATTTACTGACTGGGAACTCCTCATCGTCCAGGACGGCAACCAGGATATGACCGGAAAGATCGTCGAAGAATGGAAGGCACGGGACGACCGGCTGCGCTACTTTCATCGCGACCAACCGGGAAACGTCGCTTCGGCGCTGAATTTTGGCGTGCGGCAGGCACGAGGCGAATTCATCGCTGTGCTTGACGATGATGACTACTGGATTTCTCCGGAGAAGCTCGCAAAGCAGGTGGCTTTTCTGCGAGAACACCCGGAGTACACGGCCTGCGGAGGCGGGGCAATCGTGATCGACGAAAGAGGCAACGAACGGCTTCGCTACTTGAAGCCGCAGGATGACGCGCAAATCCGCTCCAAGATCTTGCACGCGAACCCGATGGCACATTCGACGACGCTCTATCGCAAGTCCGTGGCGGAAAAGATTGGTCTTTATGATGAAGGCCTCGCGGGCTATCAAGATTGGGATTTTTTCCTGAAAATGGCGGGCCGCGGGAAGCTGCAGAACTTTCCCGAGCCTATGATGTACTACACGCTGTGGCAAGGTGGAACAACCTATAGCCGACTTCGCCTGAATGCGAAATCGGCGGTGCTCATCGTCGCGCGGCACGACAAGGAATTCAAAGGCGGCGGAACGGCAAAATTGCTTGCCTACACATACTTGGCCTACACGTACCTGCCCGCGCCGCTCCGATCTGCAACGTATTCCTTGCTCTCGCGGCTCAAGAAGCAGCTATTTTCCTGGTCGGGAACGGCGAAGGACTAGGCGTAATCGCTGTGTGAGTCCGCTCGCGTGAGATTCTAAGCGCGCCCTTCGAGCAACCAGTGGTTCTGCCGAAGGTACTCTACGGTCCTGACGATTCCTTCCCGAATCGTCAATCTCGGCCTCCAGCCTAGGCTACGAATCTTCGAGCAATCAAGGAAAATGAAGGGGCTATCGCCCGTCCAGCCACGCTTCCCGCCAGAATACTCGAGCCTGGGTTCCAAACCGAGAGCTTCGCAAATCCAGGCAATGGAATCGGTCACTTCGCAATATTCGTCAGTTCCCAGATTGAAAACATTCAATTTGTCTTCCGCGCGTTCGATCGCCGTGAGCACCGCGTCCACACAGTCCTGAACGTACAAGTAGGACTTCTTCTGGTGGCCGTCGCCAAGAATGGCGAGGTGGTTGGGATGCTCCAAAAGCTGCTTGTAGAAGTCGAATACGTGTCCGTGCGAGTAGCGTTCGCCAAGGATCGAAACAAATCGAAAGAGATACCCTTGCATGCCATACCCTTCGCAATAGGCTTGGATCATTCCTTCGGCACCCAGTTTCGACGCGCCATAAAGTGATGTCTGAACCGGAAACGGAGAGGTCTCTGGCGTGGGAAACACATCTGGTTCACCGTAAATCGACCCCGTCGAAGAAAAGACAATGCGCTTCACGCTGTGTTTCCGCATCGCTTCCAGCACGTTCCAAGTGGCGATCACGTTTTGCTCCAGATCGCGCCGCGGATGTTGCAATCCAAAACGCACGTCCGCATTCGCCGCAAAATGAACCACCAAGTCTACCCCCTCGAATGCGGCGTCGAGGCGCTCGTGGTCTAGCAGATCGATCCGGCGCATATCAAACCTTGCGTTCGGCATGGCCTCACGAAGAAAGCGTTCCTGGCCCGTCGAGAAATTGTCGATGCCGACGACCGTGTGGTTGAGCGAGAGAAGGCGGTCTGTAAGCGTGCTTCCGATAAAGCCCGCCACCCCTGTGACAAGAACGCGCAAGTCAGTCCTTCCTCGCATGGATTCTGAGCATCTGAAACGACGTTAGCATCGCGCCTGGGTGTCCTATAATAGGCACGAATAGTTGCCACGTCCAGCTGAGCGTTTCACAGTTGAGGACGTTAGCTCCGTTTTCCGTGTGACGAAACTACAGGGCTTAGCTTTTTACGCTAAACTTATACACTAGAGGGTTCGAGCCGAACGGGGTTTCGCGAAGCCAATCCAGTGCCAATGCCTCCATCTTTTCCTCGACACATCTCGGCCGAACGTCCTTGGCACTACTTCTGGTGGCATTCGTTCCTGGTGCCGAGTTTGACGAGATGAAACTCGCCATCGTCACCTCGTACTTTCCGTTGCGCGAACAGCCCTATCGCGGCAGGACAGCTTACAAGGTAGGCCTTGAACTCCGCCAATGGATGGACGTGGAGGCTATTTGCCCATTCACGCGTTACCCCAAGTGGCTACAGCCCAGGAATTTCCCTCACTGGCGCATTGACCGGAGTTTTACGCCTTACGGCATCCAAACTACCTATCTGGAATACCCAGCCGTCCCTGGGCTCACGCGCCTTACGAACGGCGTCATCTGCGCGCGTTCGATCGAACCGTTTGTGCGGCGCGCGAAGCCGGACGTTTTGCAGAGTTACTGGATCTATCCGGATGGTTACGCTGCTGTTCGCATCGGCCGCAAACTTGGCATTCCCGTTGTCCTCGTGGCGATTGGCTCGGATTTAAATCGAATCCCCGACAAGATTACTGAGCGATTCACTCACCGGGCGCTCGCCGATGCTTCTCACGTTATGACGATGGGAGGCCACCTACAGCGACAGGCCGTTCGTTTGGGTGCGAACCCGGACAGGATGAGCTCCTACAGGAACGGATGCGATACCGAAATCTTTCACTTGCGAGACCGTCGCTTGTGCCGCTCACAGCTAAACGTCGACCCGGCCGCTCCGCTGGTTGTTTACGTCGGCAGGCTCGACATGTTCAAGGGTCTCGGCGAGTTGCTCGAAGCCGCCGCAAGCCTGGTTCCACAATACCCATCGTTGCGAGTTGCCTATCTGGGAGACGGCCCCGCTCTCTCCATTCTCGAAGAGCGGACGCGCCAGTTGGGGATCGGCCCGAATGTGATTTTTGCCGGGGCCTGCGATTCGGAGGCCGTGGCGCGTTGGCTCGGCGCTTGTAACGTGTTTGCGCTACCAAGTTACATGGAGGGCTCACCCAACGTGATCATCGAAGCCTTGAATTGCGGGCGGCCTGTTGTGGCCTCACGCGTGGGAGGCATCCCCGAATTGTTCGACGCGGAAGCTGGAATTCTCGTTCCCGCGCGGGATGCTGTGGCGTTGGCGAAAGCCATCGACGAAGCTTTGAAGAAGCCCTGGGATGAAGCTTCCATTGCACGACGCTACCGCCGGCCGTGGATGGATTTAGCGAAAGAAATGGGTAGCGTCTTGGAGTCCGTTGCGGCGAGCGCCTCCTCGCAGCGTCTGTAAACACGCGCCGGCGTCGAGTAATCCTCACTGTAAAATCTCGAACTATGTCTGACGGCAGTACTCTCCGATCAGTTTTTCATAAGCGCGGGTCATCTGCTTGATCTCAAAATGCTCCACTACTCGCTGTCTGCCGTTTCGTCCCATCTGCCGCGCTGTATCCGGATGATCGATCAAGTCGAGGATGGCTTCCGCAAGTCCGTCAATATCCCCCGGCTCCACGATGTGGCCGGTCACTCCATCCAGCACCGCATCAGGCAGACCGCCGTTCCGAGAGACGACCGTCGGGATTCCGCACGCCATCGCCTCCAAATTGGCCATACACATCCCTTCAATAAACGTCGTGGGGCAATGGACAAAAATGTCTGTGGCCGAGAGCACGTTTTCGATATCGTCTCTCCAACCGGGGAAAATTACGCGGTCGGAGATACCATGTTCTCTGGCTAGACCCTTCAGTTTCCCGAGCATGTTCTGTTGTGCGTCGGAAGGATCTTCGCCCCCGGCAATGTAGAAGAGCACATCCGCGCGTTTTGCCAGCACCTTGGCAGCTGCCAGAACGAGCTCCTTTTGCCCCTTCCCTTCAGTGAAGCGTGCAGCCGAGCCGACAATGACTTGGTCCGCGGGCAAACCGAGTGCCCTTCGCGCTTCAGAGCGACACGTGGTGACCCGAAACCGCGCCGGATCTACGGCCTCTGCTATTAAGACCATTCGCTTCGTCTTGGGATTTTGCAACTGGTCGTTTTGCGTCGCGTCAGACACCGCGATGAAAAGATCAACCCACCCGGTAAGGAGTTTCTTCAGCCGGCGACCTTCTCCGATTCCGCCGGCCTTGCGCACGATCATTGGCTTCCCCATAATTTTCGCCGCGACGATGCCCGCCGGATGCATGTGTAGGTCGCTGTTGAACACGACGACCGAAATGCGCTCTCTCCTTAGCAAACTCATGAACTGTACAGCGACCCATCCGTGCACTCTGACCCAGTAATATGTCCAGGAGACCAGCAGAGCAGCGTTTCGTAACCATCGGTTCCGGCTGCGCGTGACGATCGGGGTAGCCCATGGTTCAGAAGGATGTTCCTGGGAGAGGCTAAAGTAGGGGATGCCAAGCGATCGAATCGAATGAATGTGTGCGCTGTTCGCTGGGAAATATGTGCAAACATAAGGGGAGAAAAGATTCCTATCAAATTGCTGGAGGAAATAATCTAAGACGCTTCCGGAGCCTCCAAAGCCAGTGCTCCCCTCCACGAACAAAATCCGAGGCCGCGTATTCTCGGGCGCTACTGGCAGGCTCAATTCGCTCATGACAGTCCAAGATCGCTTGCAAAATCCCGCTAACTTATTGCCCTGTTGGGCACCAAACGCGGCGTGCAATAGCCTCTTAGCTAGACCAACGGGCTGGGAATTCGCTTCGAAGTTCGAGCATGTACGGCGGCAGTACTTGCAGCACATACAAAAGCCTGATCAACCTTCGTGCTCATCGCGGCTTCGTCCACGGTCCTAAGCTGCCCAAGCCTTGAAAAATATTCCGAAGCATTTATCACGTTGGCCTGAATCACTTCATTGGCTTGAAACCGGTCCGGAATGCTCGCCTCCTTCGCCGTCTTGCTAAGCCATGCGAGCACCACGAGTACAGGAAGCATAATGTCATTCATACCAATCGCCCAACAGTAGTGCGAAAGCAGCATTCTCTGTGGACTGTTCGTGCGGAGCTTTTCGAAGAGCTGGACATATTCGTTTTGGCCCGCCTGGCGGTTCGTCATTCGGATTTGCGATGCCAAAAAATCGACCCAATCGATCCCGGGCACGCAATAAGATTGGAAATGGTCCCAGTCAAATACTCCGCTTACGTGCCCAGAGTGAACCAGAACATTTCCGACCCAGAAATCTCCGTGCACGGCGCAGGCGAAACCGGGCGTATCAGGCGTTGCCTCAATCAGAGTCTCTACGATCGCATCCAGCCTATCCGAAAGCTCCTGGAGTCCCCTAACTTTTTCTCTGCACGCCGCCAGCAATTCCACCTTAGCGGATGTAGCAACGTGTCGGATCAAGTCTCTCCGTGAAGCACTGGGCTGACGCGTTTTCAGAGCAAAATGCACGACAAAGTCGCAGAATGCCGGAAGCACGGCAGTAATCAAGTCTGTGCGGTCCCCCAAATTCACGCCCGGGAGGAAGGAAATGATGCTGTAGAACTGTCCATTGAGAATCCCTGCGTGGATTGGGTCGGGAATCATACACCGGAAGCTATCGTCAATTGCCTGATGAACCTTGGGCAGTACCTCGTGTTCCCGCTGCAGACACCTCTCCACGTGCGGCGTTAGCGACAAACGAACCATTAGACGTTCAGTTGCGCCTCGGATTTGCAGTTGCACCGTCGGCGTGTGAGCCGAAGCGGAAACCCGCTCCACCACGAACGGGCCGCCTCGCAGCTCCTCACCCACATATGCGGCAAGTTCATCGATGAACGATGGATTGGAAACCGGGCCGCGGTTCGCGGTGATGCCGTAGGAATGGATGATCGAGGGCAGCATGCGCCGAAGAGCTACATTTCGAATCTGTTTTGCAAGACTCGTGTTCTCAAGAGAGGCTGCCCGCATCTCAGGTTTCGAAAAATCCACGATCCGCCGAATTTCGCGGTAAGTCGGGAGCATCCCATAAAACTTCGGCCGTCCAAAAGCAGCCTTGTGCAGGAGAGAAGCATATCCCCACCGCGTATAGGTGTAGTTACGGAAAGGCTTCTTGCGAACGATATTCGAATAAGCATTTGCCATGCGGCGCGGCAACAAGGAAGCGAACGGCAGTCTCGTATGATCTTCCGGATGCCCTATAAAATACCGGTAGGCCGTGCGGTTTTCAATGCCGATGAAAATCTGTCCGCCCGGACGCAGGACACGCCAGAACTCTTTTAGGAATCGTATCTGCTGCTCGCGGGGGTCTCCATTCCGCAACTCCGGAATCCATTCCAGTACTCCATTGAGCACAACGATATCGACGCTGCCGTCTTTCAAAGGAATACGGTCGGTATCTCCTGCACAAAGAACGGAAACGTTAGAAAGACCATCCTGCTGTGCGCGCAGACCGGTGAATGCCGCGCGCTCGTAGACCATGTCAACACCGATGACCGAACGGAAACTTCTGGCAAGACTGCATGCCAGGTTTCCCAGACCGCAGCCGTAATCTAGCACGTCAGCTTGCCCAAACTTATTCAAGATGAACTTAAACGCAGCCCGCAAATCTGAACTCACGTAGTTGATGAAGTATTCGGAATCCTTGTGGTACCAATACCTCCAGAGCGCTGCTTGCCATCCTCGTTCCCTTGTATCCTCTAGGATCGAAGTCATTTCCGCACGCGGAACTTCTCCATAATAAAAGCCCGTGTTAACACAAAGCATAGGTATTCCCGCGCGCACTTCATAGTGAGAAGTGCATTTTTGACAGATTACCTCTCCGTCGGTGAAATGCAGAGCCCCCAGACAACGAGGACATGCAAGGTTTTTTGTCCTCTGGAGATCCATGTTCTTATAACACCCGCGTTCAGAAGCACTATTACCCATGGCTAGGCTCAAGTCGCGCTCCGCTCTGGTGTGGGCCGGTCGACCCGATGCCAGGTCGAGTACCAGCAAAAAATCAAGCTGTTTCTTCTCTTCCAGCTTGAATGCTCTCAATGGGATCGACTTCGCCCCGCAAAGCATCCACTGCGAGAAACATCTCCCACGCGCTAACGTAGTGTAATTCGCAGCCCCTCTGCTGAGCTTCGTCCGCGAAATCCGCAAACATTTGCTCGAGACCAGTTCCGAGCAGCATCTCGGAATGTCTCTCCTGTGCACCGTGAGTGAACAATTTCACGAAAACGTCCGGGCCGAACTGAGGCGCCAGATCCAACCAGCGCTTCACACGGTAGGCATTCGGAGGATCGTAGGACGCCAATTCCCCGTGTTCCAGTCGAGGAAACCAGCGACCGCGCCAACGCACCCCCAAAGGCCCGGGGATCATCAGCAGGTCGCCGTCTCGTCCCCCGCCACACTTGATTTCCACTCCCAGGTCGTAGGACTTCGGGCTGTTTGGATCGTCTTTGCACCAGTAGATCGTATTGACAATGCGTGCCTGCGAAGGAGAATCCCCCGAAGGCATCGTGAAATCCGCGTAGCAGCCCAGATCTCGCAAGAGTGTAATTTCGTCGTTGAGGCCGCAGCGGCGCCCCCCAGGCAGCGAGTTATCCAGCGCCCAGTTCCCATGAATGAACCCAAAAGTAATGCTTCCGTTACGCTTGCGCAGGAGTCCATGCCGCTGATACAGCAGATCGCGAAACAAAGACATACGGTCAACAAAGTTCTGCCGGCCCTCACCATCATGATGAATATGAATTTCGACGTCGGCGATGCCTTCATGCGTCATCTCGGCGAGTTGGTCGAGAAGATCGGCTCGATATTCTTCCTGTGGGTAGAAAAAAGTGTATTTCGGGGAACGTCCTGTGGAATCCTTCGCGGCACGAGCCGCAATTTCAGGCCATGCCCTTCGCCAATGCGCGACTCTCTCTGTCGCCGTTGTGTCGTCCGCTGCTAACCAGTAGGGCTCATAGTGATCTGCGATTGCAAGCCAGACGCGGCGGGGTTTTGGGTGCCCTCGGCGCAGTATCCGGTCCCATATGTAACCGGGCAGCCAAATCTCGGAGTGTCGAAGTAAGCTCATGGTCGCTGGGGATTCCCTATCTCATCAAGCGGGCGCTGAATTACAGAGAAACGCATAATATAGCTAACACCCGAAACCCTCCACGCCCCCTTTTTAAGGGCCATTGGGCCAGGTAGGGCCAGGTGAGTATAGCGAGCCTCAGTAGAAGAGCTCAGCTCAATCTTTACTCCCAGGAATCTGCTGCCACACTTTTCCTCGAAATAAAGCCCGCTGTCATCAATACATCCCTGCCGCATGATGTTTTTCTAGACCGCAAGCCTGATTAAGTTCCTCGTAGTGAGCCTGGTAATCGCGGGCCATTCTCTCGGAAGAATACCTGGCGAGCATGTGTTCGCGCCCCGACTGCGCGATCTGTTCCCGGAACTCAACTTCGAATGCAAGCCTACGCAACCCGACGAGCAGGGCATCCATATCGTTGTAGTCATAGAGGTAAACGCTCCGCCCGTTGTTGCTCACCTCTCCCACACCACCCACCTTCGAGGCAATCACCGGCGTCCCCGAGGCCGCGGCCTCGAGAATCGCCAAGGGCATGCCTTCCATACGGCTCGTCATGACGAACACGTCGAGCAAACCCAAATAGAGTTCTGGGTCCGGTTGAAATCCTGCGAAATGAATCCGGTCCGCAGCCTTCGACGCAGCCGCTTGCTTGCGCAGGTCAGGCATCATTGGACCGTCGCCCACAATCAGCAGATGGCTCGTAGGAAGCTCCAGACTCAATTTGTCAAAGGCACTGACCAAGATGTCCGGACGCTTCATTTCCGTGAGCCGACCGATGCTTCCAAAGACGAAGCTATCCAGCGGAATCCCCAGACTCTGTCGGAGGCCCGGATTGCGGTGGCGCTTCTGAAAACGTGCAAAGTTAATCCCGTTTGGTACGGTGAAGAGCTTCTGTGGCTGGATAGCATGCGTGTGCATGATGGACTGCGTGGCATCTTCCGAAACGCCGAAAATCCTATCCGCTCGGGAACCCGCAGCCAACAGCATGGAAAAATATGTCAGCTTTTCGCGAATCGTGCGGTATCGGCGAAATTGATTGTTGTGTTCCGTATGAACCAAGATGGGCATCCAGCGGCGGCTGATCGGCAGAAGATAAAAAAGTGCCTGAATTTGATGCGTATGCACGACGTCCGGCCGGATTTCGCGGAAAATCGAACGAACGCTATCGACCGCTTCCCAGCGCAAGCCCGGTCCCTTCTTCGCACAATGCAGTGATGCTCCTGCGGCCTCCGCCTGAGTGGCGAGAATTCCGGGCTTCTCGATGCAAAGGACCGAAGCTTTTTGGCCGATGCCGGATGCTTCACGGACCAGGTCGATGACGACACGCTCCAGTCCCCCTCCATCCAATGTCAGAACGACGTGAACTACAGAGAGTTGTAAGTTGCTCATCGCTGCGCGGGCCTCTACAGATATCTCCGAATTCCGGCCTCGCCGAACGTGGTCACGCTTGGCGTACCAGGATTCACCGCGCTTGCTCGTTGTTCTTCGGCCGGAAATTCGGTACCCGTGACTGCAAGGACTCATCTTCGGTGAACGGACTCTAATGGCTAATTTATGAGCATTTTCCACCAGCAAAAGCGGCGACAGAACGCGGCATCTCTTCGCATCAGAATAGCGAGTCGGTGATTTACTGAACGAGTTCCTCGCCCCACAACGGGTGCCGGCCTTTTTTGTTCATATACCATCTGTAAATGCCCTTGGCGACTTTGTTACCAGAACGATGTTGCCCTTCAGAAGGGATCCGGAAGGGAATTTCTGCGCAGATCAAGAGAATCTCTCCGAAGTGGCATGCGCCCGGCAAAACGCTGGCGGAATATAGGATAACGTAAGCTAACTTCCGCGGCAGTTTGTGAATAAAAGGTAACCTTGGTCGAATCGGGTACATGCGCACCTTCAAGAAAAAGGGCGCTATCTCTCGGCGCATAGTCTGCTTGGTCAAATGCTCGACGAGGATGCCTTCTCTCGAATATCGTCTGATCAACGGCAGACCAAAACATCGTCTATGTAGGTCATCGTATTCCACACCACCAACAAACCGGCCGTTGTCCGTCAGGGCATTTGCGATTGTTCGATACATGACCATCCTCTCATCTCGAGAATGTAGAGGGGTGGCTGATAGGACCCGATCAAAACTGTGGCTGGCCACGTGGAAGTGATTTATATCCGCGTGCACGCGGCCCACACGACTGCCCGGTGGAAGCCGATGCGCTTGCAAACGGAGTGCGTTAATTGAGAAATCGACCGCCAATACAAGGGATCCTGTTCTCGCGATCAAACTGGTGAATCGACCGTCACCGCACGCTAGTTCCAGTACTGTGCTGCTCTGGGTTGGTCGCAATTCCTCCATGTGCTGCGGGATTTCTAACATGTCACTTAGAACGGACCGCCAAGCTCCATCAGGTGGTGGAATAAAACGGCTGGGATTCTCGCATTCGTAGTCCACGGTGTCCCGGATGGTTATCTCGTGCTCGCCCTCTCTCGTAGGGGGGACTGCCAACATACGCGCGATTCCGTCTTCGATGCGGTATTCGATGCCACACACAGTGCAACGGAGTATTCCGTCGAGAATCCCCTCCGG
>Ga0302326_10031304_pt1 | contig 10626 bp, 11 predicted proteins | sample Palsa_T0_3_FD_202264 | JGI IMG/M metagenome (GOLD analysis project Ga0302326, IMG submission 202264) | Peat permafrost microbial communities from Stordalen Mire near Abisko, Sweden - Palsa_T0_3 | ecosystem: Environmental > Terrestrial > Soil > Palsa > Peat permafrost | place: Sweden: Abisko...
ACCGAGGGATGACATGACGTCCGACGAAATACTCACCCATGCCCTGGAGTTCGTGACCCTCCGCCGTGGCCTCGATGACGGGAGCCCACAGGGACATGAGGACGGAGGGATTGCCACTTGCCGCCAGGTACAAAAAGCGGCGGAGCGGGTGCAAGGTGCGGTCGATGTCGCCTGGACCCGATCTCACGCCTTCGGGCTGGCTGCGCTGCATGATTGTGGCCGGCCCACCTGGCGCCAATCCCAAGACCTCCTCGGCGCTCTCAACGACGACGGCGGTCAGGTCGAGATCCTCACCACCAGGGAGTCCTGTGCCATGGGCCGTCGAGCCGACTTCGACGAGCAGGATCGTTGAATCGGGTAGCGGCGGGATCTCCATGCCCTATCTTGACCTCAGCGCCAGAGCTGGCCGAGCAGGCGTGCGACGATTACGCCGACGGTTCGGTCTCGGCTGGTTCGCTCATCCAGGCCGAGAACACGGGCAGCCCGTGCCAGGGGCTCGACACACGGTCGCGCGGCGGGACTCCGAGGTCGTCGCTGGCCACGGCGACCACGGCGAAGGGGTGCCCGAAGCGCAACGTGGCCTCCCGCCGGTAGCCCGGACGGAGCTGGGGTGCCGACGACATGAGTGCGAGCGCGCTGACCGCCGCCGCCTCGAATCCGACGGCGGTGTAGCGGGCGACGGCGGTCTGTCTGGCCTCATAGGTGAGGTTGGTCAACCCGAGCGCCTGCTTGATGAGCCTGGCCGCGGCGGGGAGGCCCAAGTCCTCGCGGTCGAGGTCCACCGTGCTCTCGGCCGACCAGGCGGGCAGGACCGCAGTGACCACCTCCTCTCGGCCGTCAGGGGCTTTAGTCTCGACCTCTTCCTCGGTGATCGTCCAGATGGCACCCTCGCCGAGTGGGAGGTCGAAGAGGGAGCGGTGGGCCACGCTGTGGGGGGTCGTGGCTTCGGCGGTGACGATGGAGTGGGCGACGGCCAGCACGTCGGCGGGGGCAACCTCGGGGTCGGCGGCGATGACCGAGCCCACCAGGAGGCCACCCCGGGCACCGGCGAGGTGGACGCCGACGGTGCCCGCCCGGTCCGTCTCGGCGACGTACTGACGGTGCCGCGGATCCTGGCGTGGCGACCGGAGGACTCGGCCGAGACTGGCGGCCCAGGGGCTCGGCGCCAGGGCTGCGGCGTCGACCAGCTCGAAGGGGACGTCCCAGGAGACCTTCGTGGCTAGAGCCGTGGCCAACAGACAGATGAGGTCGGGGTCGATCTGAATGGGGAAGCGTTCGATGAGCCCCAGGGTGCGCTCGTTGGCCCAGGCATCGATGGCCTCCTGGGTGGGGATGTCGCCGGTGGTCACCCCGGGCGGCAGCCCAGCGCACCACCGCTCCATCGCCGGCGCGGTGACCGCAGGCGCCACCCACAACCCCGCCCCAGCCGCCACCAAGGGGTGGGGTTGGCTCAGCAGCTCCGCCGCGAACTGCGCGGCCGCCATGGGGTCGGCGCCCAGCACGTCCGCGAGCTCGGCTCGGGCGCCGGCCTCAGCCAATGGGGCGCACAGGGCCACCAGCAGCCACGCCCCCAGCTCGGAGACGACATGATGGTCCGGGCCGGCGGCGGCGTGAAGCCGCTCGGCGTAGGCGGCGAGGGCATCGGTCCAGTCTTCGTCGCTCATGGGATCAGTCTTGCCCCTCGCTACCGCCGTCTGTGAGGGTAAGCCGCTCCACAGCCTCAATGCCGCGAGGACTCGCCCAACGAGGGTTGAATTGGGAGGATGCGGGTTTAGTGCTAAAAATGATCATGCCCAGTCCGGTGGAAGGCTGTGCGGGTCAAGACGCCGAGCGCCACAACTGTTTCCGGAGGAAGTGCCATCCGTTCTGCCTGTCACGCACGGGGGCTGGGAGCCGAAATTTGGGCGGACCGGACGGGTCGACCGCGGTCGATGCCGTCGAGATATGTACGAAACCGGGACAGGTCAGTGCGGTCGTGCGCCGAGGTCTCGCTCGAACCGGAGCAGATCGAAGAACACACGAGACGGGCCGTGAACGCGACAGGAGGCCACTGTGAGTAGGGACGACGTCGACCAAGGTGCGAAGCACATCGATGAGGTCAGAAAGCGCTACCAGCAGGAAAGGGACAGGCGCCTCCGCCCCGATGGGAATGACCAATATGTTGAGATAGGGGCTTTGAAGGATTTCGATACAGATCCTTACATGCATGTGGTGCAACGGGCACCCCTGAAGGTCAGCACGGATGTGGTCATAATGGGGGCGGGGGGGGGTGGGATGACAACGGCAGCCTTTCTACGGAAGAAGGGCGTGGACGATTTTCGTATCATCGACAAAGCTGGCGATTTCGGAGGCACGTGGTACTGGAACCGGTACCCCGGATGCATGTGCGATGTCGAGTCCTACATCTACCTCCCGCTGCTCGAGGACACGGGCTACATGCCGACGAAGAAGTACGCACATGCGTCAGAGGTGTTCGCCTATGCGCAAATTCTGGCGAGAAAGTTCGACCTTTACGAAAATGCCATCTTCCAGACCACTGTCGAGTCGGCGGTTTGGGACGAGCGGCTTCGGAAGTGGGTTCTCGAGACCAATCGAGGCGACCGGCTCGAGTGTCGTTTCTTCGTCATTTGCGGTGGCGTGCTTCACAAGGCAAAGCTTCCCAACATCCCCGGCCTCGAATCATTCGAGGGTGATGCCTTTCACACCAGTCGCTGGGACTACTCCGTCACCGGAGGCGGGCCCGAGGAGGCTATGGACCGGCTCTCCGACAAGGTGGTGGGGATCGTCGGCACCGGAGCAACGTCTATTCAGGCCGTGCCGAAGCTCGCAGAAGCTTCGAAGCACCTGTACGTCTTTCAACGTACGCCCTCGACAGTCAGTCCTCGAAACCAGCGGGACACAGATCCGGCTTGGTTCGCCGAGATGTCCAGCGTGCCCGGTTGGCAGCAGCGACGGATCGAGAATTTCTGCGAGACCGTGAATGGTCACCAACCGAGCGAGGACATGGTGGGCGACGGATGGACCGACCTGTTCCGCGAGGACCTCCGCCGCGTACCTGTCGATGAAGAGGACGCCCACCATCTGGAATTGCTCAATCTGAAAAAGATGGAGGAGGTCCGTGACCGCATCTCGAGCATCGTGCGCGATCCCGAGACGGCCGAGAGACTAAAGCCATGGTACAAAGTCGGCTGTAAGCGCCCCTGTTTCCATGATGAGTACCTGCCGACGTTCAACAGGGAAAACGTAACACTGGTGGACACGAACGGCCGAGGAGTCGAGAGCGTCTCCGCAGGGGCCGTCGTCGCCAATGGTCGGGAGTACCCGGTTGATGTGCTCGTGTTCGCATCCGGGTTCGAGCTCCTCACCTTCTACACGCATCGCCTGGGGTTCGACCCCAAAGGCTCCGACGGTGTCTCATTGAGCGACGCGTGGGCCAAGGGCCCGTCAACCCTCTTTGGGATCATCAGTCGCGGGTTTCCCAACATGTTCATGAACAGTCCAATTCAGGGTGGACAGGACACGAATTTTGCGTTCACACTCACTCAGACAGGCAAACAGATCGCCTACGTGATCAGCGAGTCGCTCGAACGGGGGGCTCAACAGGTCGAGCCGTCCGACCAGGCCGAGCAGGACTGGTTCCATGTCATCGGTGGAACGCTTCTCTACTACGGACTGTACCTGGCAGATTGCACGCCTGGCTACTACACCAACGAGGGTGCCCCTCCTGGCGACTACGAAATGCGGATCGGCGCCTATATGGGCAGCGCGTGCGATTGGGTTCGCATCCTGGAGGGGTGGCGTGACACTGGCGAACTCGAAGGCTTGGAACTACGAGCCTGATTGCAAGCGTACGGGTCGAGACCGCGTCACCTGAATCGAGAGCCGCGACTTCCCGAGCCTCGTCTTCTGCCATGTACGCGCCCATTTGAGCGAGGCACCGGCCAGGAGCACCGACAGGCAGATGCTTTTCACCGTCATGCCTTGTGCGAGAGCGCCGGCGCGCCGAGTGCGTCGGCGAGGGCACCGATGTCGGATGCGGACACGTCGAACCTGCCTCCGTCCGGTTCGGGTGCCGGCGCGTCCGGTCCCCACTCGAGAGGCCTGGGGATGTACGCGGTACGCAGCCCACAGGCCGCCGCTGCCGTTAGGTCCGATGGGTGGGCTGCTACCAGCATGACGCGGTCAGGCGGAAGTCCCAGCAATCGGCAGCCGCCGAGGTAAGCCTCTGGGTCGGGCTTGTACGTATGAAACAACTCTGTGGAAATGATGCAGTCCCAACAGAGCCGGCCGGCCCGTGCCATCTTGGTAAGAGATGCGAACGACCCATTGGAGAGGGTGGAGATGACGCCGACTTCGCGGAGGCGAATAAGGCCGGCGCTGGCGTCGGGCCACGGTTGCAGCCTGTCCCAAGTCTCGAGCAGGCGGTCAAGGCCTTCAGGCCCGAGGGCGCCCAGTCCGAATTCGATCGAAAGCTGCTCCAAGCAATCTTCGAGCATGGCGGCGACTGGCCGCCATGGTTCCTTGTTGACGACGATCCCGCCGATCGGCTTTATGTAGCCATCTCGCCGCCATCGGTCGGCGAACGCAGGCCAGTCCACGGTGAGGCCATGTGCTTCGCCGAGCTCCGTGCCAGCGGCCACGATTGTGCCCCGCCAATCAACGACGGTGCCGTACACGTCGAAGAGGAACGCTTCAACGCCTGCGAGGACCGGGTCCGGCTTGGGAAACATTAGGCAGCGCCGGCCAGTACCGTAGCCGTTTGGCTAACGACGTAGACGAGCCTGCCCGGGTCACAGGGGGGGCCAGCAGCGGCGTCGACCACTCTGACCAATGGCAGGTCCTCCGAGCTCGCAGACCTCCGCCACGATGAGGCGCTGTGCAAAGAGCTTGAAGACGCCCCACGGGTGCCGCGCTGAAGCGAACACGCCGGACGGGCCGGGCAAGGGTATGGGCTCGATGCATGAGCCTCGTGGGTCGTGGCGATTGATGCCATCATGGTTTAATAGGGAACTTATTGACTTCATGATGGGCCCGCAACCCGTCAGCCAACGGCGTAGTCCAGAACGAGCGATCAGTGAAGCTGAAGCCGCCGGATTGGTCGTCGACGATCTGCGCCAGGAGGCACTGCCCGTCACGTTCAACGACGTCGCTGCGGTCGTCTACTTCTTGCGCAAGGTCATCTGGGCGGTACCCGGCTTCACTGTTGAGGGCTACCGGCGCCAGCTGGTGCACCTTCACAATCGGATCAAGAGGGAAGGTCCCTTCGTTACGTACGCTGAGCGACTCTTGGTCAAGGCGCGCAAGCGCGCATGACGATGTTTGGCCGGGATCGAAACGGGCGACTGAGTCCCGGATGCCGATCGGTCGGCGAAACGGCCCACAAGGTGAGGCCCTTCGAAACGCCGGAGCGTATTCACAACCGATGGGGTTCCCACAATACTGTCGTTTGTGGGATCGATCATCTGGGGGTCGGACGGGCGCGCTGGGACCGCCAACCGTTCACGTCGGACAGCGTCAGCCAGACAGTGTTCGAGTAGGTGCCAAAGCACGATTGTCCTGCGAGACTCCCGGACATGGACTTGACCGACTACATCTCTGCACTTCGAGGTGAGGTTGTGAGGCTCACTCGGGTTACACGCCTCGCCGACCTGGCCAAATCGTTGGCAACCAACGATCAATTCAGTGGCGGCAGATTTCTTCTCGGCACCGCGGCGGGGCATCTTTCGACCTTTTTGCGTCATGAGGGAACTCGGACGTGAGTTGGGCGAAGACGTGAACGTGAACACCACCCGCATCGAGGGCCCACCGACACCTGACGCAGTCCGGGAGGCGGTACGGACCTGGGTTCGGGCCAACTGGGACCCGGAGCGGTCACTCGTCGAATGGCGCCAGAAGTTGGCTTTGGCCGGATGGGCCGCCCCGTCTTGGCCCCGTCGTTGGTTCGGTCAAGATCTCCCGACATGGTCCGACGATGTCGTGCGACACGAATTGCTGGCCTCCGGCGCTGTCGGGATCCCCATCGGCAGTGCGGTCACGCTGGCGGCGCCAACCATCCTTGCCCACGGCCCCGATTCGCTGCGCCAACGGTTCCTCTTGCCCATCCTCACCGGCGAAGAGACGTGGTGCCAGCTCTTCAGCGAACCGGCGGCCGGCTCGGATCTGGCCGGGCTCATCACCCGGGCCGAACTCGACGGAGAGGAATGGACGATCAATGGGCAGAAGGTGTGGAACACCAGCGCGCATCATGCGGACTTCGGCATGTTGATGGCGCGGACCAACTGGGATGTTCCCAAACACCAGGGGTTGACCTTCTTCATCCTGCCAATGCACCAGCCCGGTGTCGAGGTGCGTCCCCTTCGACAGATGAACAACCATTCTTCATTCAACGAGGTCTTCTTGAGTGGTGCGCGCATTCCTCGCTCATTCGTCGTGGGTGCGGTCGGTGATGGATGGCGAGATGCTCTCACCACCTTGGCCTTCGAGCGTCGCTTCGGCGCCATACCTCCACCGCGGTACACGAGCAGCCATGTACGAACTGTGAACGAGGCGCTCGAAGAGTCTGAGGAACACTTCAAGACCTACAAGTGGTATCCCCAGCGTGCTGGCAGAGTTGACCTGGTCATTGATCGGGCACGCGCTACTGGTGCGAGCACGAACCCAATCGTTCGTCAGGAGATCGCGCGGCTCTTCTGTCTGCACCGGGCCAGCGGATGGACGGCTCAGCGCGCCCAAGCGGCTCGGGCCCTAGGACGCACCCCCGGTCCGGAGGGCTCGATCGGAAAGCTCGCCACCAGTCTGATGGCTCGTCAGGCAGCCAAGGTGCATTCAATGATCTCTGGCGCCCAAGCCCTCTTGAGCGGGCCGGACAGCGCGATGGACGGCGTTATTGCTGAGATCTTGATCTCGGTTCCAGCGCAATCGATCGCTGGAGGTACCGACGAAATACAACGCAACATTATTGGAGAGAAAGCTCTCGGCCTACCACGCGAACCGCGCGTCGACCAGGATCGTCCGTTTCGCGACATCCCCCGCAATGGTTGAGTCGGCACCCTTCGTTTCGGATTGCGATGCGGATCAGTCCATGTCAAACGGTTCGGTCAAGGATCCGGTTTGATGTGAAGCCTCGAAGGGGGAGTTGACGTTCTCATAGCCGGCGAAGCCAATGTTGCCATCGTCATGCGCTGTTCCGAGGGAACTGTCGTGGCGATGAAACCACTCAGATTCTGGAGAGGGAGGGCCATCTCGGCCTTTCGGTGCGACTACTTCAGCGCGCTGTTAGGCTTGGACTTAACGACAAACGGGGGGTCCGACATGTCCGAGTTCGACACCGTAATCCGAGGTGGGATGGTCATCGACGGCACGGGCGTGCAGCGCTACCGGGCCGACGTCGCCATCCGTGGGGGACGCATCGCCCGCATCGGCCGCATCCGGGCCGGCGATGCGGCCCAGGAACTCGACGCCTCCGGCATGGTCGTCGCTCCTGGCTTCATCGACCTCCACACCCATTACGACGCCCAGCTGTTCTGGGACCCGTATCTCACCCTGTCGGGGTGGCACGGGGTCACCTCGGTGGTGATCGGCAACTGCGGGTTCGGCTTCGCCCCCGTCCGGCCCGACGAGCGGGAGCGGGCCATGCTGACGATGACCCGCGTCGAGGCGATCCCGTACGGGTCCATGGCGGCTGGGCTCCCGTGGGACTGGACCACCTATCCCGAGTTCCTCGACAGCGTCGACCGGGCGGCGAAGTCCGTCAACGTGCGGCCGTTCTTCCCGATCGCCCCCATGCTCGTGTGGGTCATGGGCCTCGAGCGGGCCAAGGCGGGCGAGTTACCCACCGATGCTGAGCACGCCGAGATGCGCCGGTTGCTCCACGAGGCGATGGATGCCGGTGCGGGCGGGTGGTCGGCGCAACGGCTCCACCCGGCCAGCGGCGCCAGCGTGCAGCGTGACTATGACGGCACCCCGATGACGACCGATGTGATGCACGACGAGACATGCGTGGAGCTGGCCGAGGTGCTGGCGGAGCGCAACGACGGCTTCGTCCAGCTGACGATGGCAGCCGGCTCGCCCGGCATTTCCCGCGCGTTCTTCGAGCGTCTGGCCGAGGTCAGCGGACGGCCCGTCCTCTACAACGTGGTCCAAGCGTTCGACAACGATCCGAGCCTTCATCGGGGCCAACTCGAGTGGCTGGCCTCGTGCCGCGACCGGGGGCTGCGCGTGTACGGTCAGGCGGTCACCACCGACGCCGGCTTCACGTTTACGTTCGAGGACTGGAACCTCTTCGACGAGGCCGACGCCTGGGCCGAGGCTACTACCGGCACGATCGAGGAGCGGCTCCTGAAGCTCTCCGACCCCACCCGGCGCCAGGCTCTCCGCGAAGCCAGGGTGTTCGTAACCACCTCGGCGATCAGCGACATCGTCGTGCTGGGGCCGCGTACCGAGGCGACCCGGAAGTACGCCAACATGACGGTCGGCGACGTCGCCGACCTGACTGGCGCCCATCCCGTCGACGCCATGCTGGATATCGCCGTCGCCGATGGGCTCGCCACGCTGTTTTACACCAACCCGCCCAACGCCTCCCTCGAGCACCTCCGCGAGATAATGGCCTACCCGTTCACGATCCCGGGCGTCTCCGACGGCGGTGCCCACACCCGCTTCCTGACGGCCGGGCGCTTCCCGACCGAGCTCCTGATCAAGGCCCGCGATGTCGACCTGCTCTCCCTGGAGCAGGCGCACTGGCGGCTGTCGGCGCTGCCGGCCCACTGCGCCGGGTTCACCGGCCGAGGGACGCTGGTCGAAGGAGCGGCCGCGGACATCGTCGTCTACGACCTCGACCGCCTCGCCATCGGACCGGTGGAGGTCGTCTTCGACCTGCCGGGGGACGAATGGCGCCGCGTCCAGCGGGCCACCGGGTACCGCTGGGTGCTCGTCAACGGCGAAGTGACCATCGACGACGACAAGGAGACTGGGGCGGCGTCGGGCCGCTTGCTCCGCAATTCCCGCGCCTGAGTACCCCCCGCTCGGAAGGTTTGACACCTCGGCCCTCCCGCATGGAGGCCAAGAACCGCACGCCGGCAGCTGATTCGGATCGTAAATGCATCGTCGAGACACCCTCCAAGAAGTCGTTGCGTCGACCAGTAGAACTCGGGTGCGTCGTGCGGGTCAGATACTGAGACGCCCACCGCACGCGAAACGTCCTCACACGCCGACCGGGAACCTCTTCTAGCGTTCGTTCAGGGCCGCCTGATCCCGATCTTGCGTCGGCATGCTCATCGCAGGTCCAGACCCTCACCCACACCCCGCTTCGCCACTGATGTCCGTTCCGGCGAGCTGGCGAGGCTACTCAGAAATGAGACCTGACCAGCCAAAACAGTAAGTAAGCGCCCCGGCAGGACTCGAACCTGCGCCACCGGCTCCGGAGGCCGGCTGGTTCGTCCAGGCTGTCTTGCTCGTCCGCCCCAGTGTTCCTGAGCTGGCATCCGAGTCCACCCCCGTCAAGGGCTGTCCGTCCCGGTAGTGCTCATTTGATTGCCAAAACTGATTGCCAAGAAGGCCACCGGCCCCGGTGGCCGGTGTCGCAGCCCAGTTGATCCCGCAAGCCGATCGACAAACGGCATGCTGAGAAGGGCGGACACGCGAAAGCGGATCGCATTCGCCATGATCCTCTCGCCTCCGATTTCCAGCAGCCTGCTGTGGCTGGAGTGCAAGACTGAGCCAGTGACGACACCGCCCGTTGTTGAACTGATTCGCTCCCCCGCCCTTACCGACCGTGCGTCCTACGCTTACGCCGCGGCGGTTTGCGACGCCTCGCGACTCATTTTCACCGCGGGTGCCTGCCCACTTGACGGAGGAGGCGCCATCGTGGCCGTCGGCGATGTCACCCGGCAGACCGAACAGGTCATGGCCAACCTGGAAACGGCCCTCAACGCTGCTGGCGCCGGTATTACTGACGTGGTTAAGACGACCATCTACGTCGCCAATGACCAGCGCGAGGACCTCCTCGCCGCATGGAACGTTATCAGCGCTGCGTTCGGCGACCACGACGTCCCCAGCACGCTGGTTGGAGTCGCCGTCTTGGGTTACCCCGACCAGCTCGTCGAAGTCGAGGCGGTAGCAGCTGTCCGCTGACGGATCCCCTTACGGCGATAAGCAAACGCTGTTGCAACCGCTGAATATCTTGTAGCCCTGGGAGTCGGCGTCGTCTGGCCCTGGGTAAGCGGTGATAGTGGAAATGTCGTCGCGAGCGTACGAGGTTGGGTAACCATCGATCGGGTCGTCGTAGAGAACGCACAGTATTTTTTCCATTTCGGATGCCTCCGCTGGTTAGGCCGTCGGAATACGAGTCAACTGATGGCACTCGTCAGGCGGCAGCCTTCTGAGCCGTATTGTCCTTGACGAATCGGGCGGCCCGATTGAGGGCGGCGTCGCCTTCTTCGAGGAGGGCGGCGAATGCCTGGAAGACGTGGGGGACGCCCGGGGTGATATCCAAGATGACGGCCACGTCGTCGGCGGCGGCCTTCACCGCGAGGCGGGTGGCGTCGTCGAGGAGCACCTCGTGTGATCCGACCTGGATCAACAGCGGTGGCAACCCGGAGAGGTCGGCGAAGATGGGGCTGACTAGGGGGT
>Ga0302326_10031305_pt1 | contig 10626 bp, 6 predicted proteins | sample Palsa_T0_3_FD_202264 | JGI IMG/M metagenome (GOLD analysis project Ga0302326, IMG submission 202264) | Peat permafrost microbial communities from Stordalen Mire near Abisko, Sweden - Palsa_T0_3 | ecosystem: Environmental > Terrestrial > Soil > Palsa > Peat permafrost | place: Sweden: Abisko...
GGCCCTGACCACGCTGGACAGCGGCACCATGTTGTAGGGGCTGATCGAGGTATTGCTGACGTTGGGATTGACGGGGGTCACGTACCCACTGGTGTTGGAGACTTGGGCGGCGGAGCCGGCCGCGCCGGTCGCGGCACTGCTGATTCCGCTCGGGGTGTACATGTGCTGGAATGCGTCGGTGCCTCGCCGAAACGGCGCATCAGCCTGGACGTAGACACGCTTGACCCGTCCTCCATACTTAAACTGATCGATGTAATTGGGGGCGAGCTGCAATTGAATGGCCTGGTAGACGTCGCTAAGCGATAACCCCATGGTTTGCGCCTGCACTCGATCCACCGCTATCTCTAGCTCCGGCGCTTCAGGCAGGGAGTTGGGGCGCGTGCCGGTGAGCAAGGGACTCTTGCCGGCCTCATCGAGCAGAGTCTTTTGCGCGGCGGTCAGTTGCGCCCGCGATTGGCCGGCACGGGCCTGTAGATACATGTCGACGCCGCCGAACTGGCTCAAGCCGCGAATAGTGGGCAGATTCACCACGAAGATCTGAGCATCAGTGACGCCGTGCAGAATCTTGTTTGCCTGCGGAATAAGCTGCATGGCCGTCCGGGAACGCTTGCTCCAATCTGTCAGCTTGATGAAGGCCATGCCCACGTTTTCACTCTGCCCTACGAAGCTGAAGCCCTCGGGGCAGAATATGCCACTGATGTCTTTGCCGATGGCGCTGTGCTGCAGAGTGTCGCGCACTTCATCCATGACCTGCGCGGTGCGCTGCAGGGTTGCGCCCGATGGCAGGTTGACTATCGCGATCATGAAGCCTTGATCCTCATCGGGGATGAAGCTCGTTGGCAGGTGCGTGTAGAGGAATCCTGCGACTACCGTGATTATTGCGAAGACCACCATCCAGCTCGGCGCACGACGTACGGCGGCACCGATATGGCCGATGTAGGTTGTGCCGACCCAGTTGAATCCCTTGTCGAACCAGCGGAACGCCACGTTCTTTTTCTGCTCGCCTTCGTGGCGTGGCCGCAGGATCGTGGCGCAAAGAGAGGGAGTGAATGACAGCGCCAGAAATGCTGAGAAGCCCATGGACAACGCGATGGTCAGCGCAAATTGCGAATAGATGATGCCGGTTGCGCCGGGCTGAAGGGCCGAGGGCACGAACACCGCGGCCAGCACCACCGTGATTGCGATGATTGCGCCGGTGATCTGGCCCATGGCCTTGCGTGTGGCCGCCCTGGGATCAAGGCGCTCCCCATCCATGATGCGTTCGACGTTTTCGATCACCACGATGGCGTCATCCACGACGATGCCTATCGCCAGAACCATGCCGAACAGCGTCAATTGATTGATCGAGAAGTGCAGTGCGGACAGCCCTATGAAGGTCCCGAGGAGGGCGACGGGAATCACCAGTGTCGGAATGATGGTGGCTCGTATGTTCTGCAGGAACATCAGCATGACCAGGAACACGAGAGCGATCGCCTCGACCAGCGTCTTCGCCACGTCGGTCATGGAGGCGGTGATGAAAGGTGTCGTGTCATAGGGAACGTCCCAGGTCACCCCTTGCGGCAAATCCTTGACCAGGAGAGCCATTTGCGCTTTAACGGCCTTCGCGATCGCCAGGGCGTTGGCGCCGGGCAGCAGAAAGAGCCCCAGACCGCCCGCCTGCTTGCCATTCCAGACCGCGGAATTCCCGTAGCTCTGGCCTCCAAAGGTAACGCGGGCGACATCGCTCAGGCGAACCGTAGTGCCGTCGCTGTTGGTCAGAAGGATGATGTCGTTGAACTGCTGCGGCGAGTATCGCCGGATACGGTGGCCGTGAAGGTCTGACCTTTGACGGCGGGATCCGCGCCGAGAGAGCCGGTGGCGAACTGCGCGTTTTGCGCGTTGATGGCATTCAGAACCTGGCTGGAAGAGAGCCCGTAACCCTGCAGCTTGTCGGTATCCAGCCAGATGCGTATCGCGTATTCAGAGCCGAGCAAGAAAGTGTTGCCGATGCCGCTGATTCGCGCCAGCACCGGTTGGATCTGCGAGGCGAGGATATCGCTGAGGCGGCCCGCATTGACTGAAGGGTTGTTGGACGACAGGGCCACGAACAACAGGATGTCGGGGCTGGCCTTCGCGACGATGACGCCCTGCTGGGTCACCTCGGTGGGCAGCAGGGGCTGCGCCAGGGCGACCTTGTTCTGCACCTGCACCTCGGCGATGTCCTGGTTGGTGCCGGTTGCAAAGCTTAGAGTGATGGTTGCGGTGCCGTTACTGTTGGATGTCGAGGTGAAATACAAAAGCTTATCGATCCCGGTGAGCTGCTGTTCGATGACCTGCGTGACCGTCGATTCCATGGTGGCGGCACCGGCGCCGGGGTAGGTTGCCGTGACCGTCACTTGGGGTGGCGCGATGTCGGGATACGCCGCGATCCCCATGCTGGTCATCGCGATGACGCCGCCGAAGCAGATCAGTATTGAGATGACCCATGCAAATACCGGGCGATCGATGAAGAAATTGGGCATGACGCGGATTTCCTAGTCAATAAAAAAGCAGCCTGCGGCCGGTCGCAACGCCCTACAGGCTCTTACGGGTTGCGGGTGGCGACTGCCAGGGAACCGCTTTGGCCTGGCCGCCCTCGCGCGCACCCTGCAGGCCCGCGACGATCACCCGGTCGCCGCTCTCGAGTCCGCCGGTGACAATCCAGTCGTTGCCGTAGCTCTCGCTGGTGGTCACATTCTTGCGTAGAACCTTGTCGTCTGGCCCGACCACCAACGCATACGCGCCGACGGTGTCGCGTTGCACCGCCTGCTGTGGGATCAGGTACACGTGGCTCTGCTGGCCGAGAGTGATACTCAGCGTCACATACATGCCCGGTAGCAGTTCGTGCCTCGGATTGGGTACCAGCGCGCGCAGATTCACCGCACCGGTGGTCGGGTTCGCGGCAACATCGGAGAAATCCAACGCACCGGACTGTTCATAACGGCTGCCGTTCGGGAGGGTGATCTGTACTTTGGTGTCGTCCTGGTGCGCAAGCGCGACGTTCTGTGCCTGGCGCAGAGTCAGCAGGTCGGCAGCGCTGATGGTGAAATTCACATAGAGGGGGTCAATTCGCTGGACCGTCGTCAGCAGTGTGCCGCCTGAGCCGGTGTCACTGGTGGCGCTACCCACTAAAGCGCCTTGCGTGACCTGCTGCTGGCTCGCGGTGCCGCTGATCGGCGAGGTGACTCGGGTGTAACCCAGATTGATGCGAGCGGTCTCGACGGCCGCCTGATCGGCTTGGACTTTCGCGGCGGCGCTACGCTCCGCCGCATCGGCATCGTCCACGGTCTGCTGCGATACCGACCCGACGGGTAGCAACTTGTGATCGCGCTCGGCGGTCACGCGGTCGTTGATGTACGTGGCCTGATCTTCGGCCAGGACAGCCAGGCTGTTGTTGAGGGCGGCCGTGTAATAGCTCGGGTCGATCTCGAACAGGAGCTGCCCCTTCCTGACCCCATCACCTTCTCTGTAGTTACGCTTAACCAGCACACCCGAAACGCGAGCGACGACGTTGGCGCTAAAATACGCCGACAGGCGGCCGACCAAGTCCCTGGTGAGTGGAACCGTTTGCTGCTCGGCCGTCACCGTGCCGACCTTTGCAGGTGCCGGCGCAGATGGCGCTTTGCCCGAATTGCATCCCACTACGGCAATCATGACAAGACACGGGAACAACGCCTGCGGTGCCGGCTTCATAGAGTAAGCTCCAATACTGTTTGATCGGGGTTGAGCACCATCGCTGCGCAAGCTGCGGTACTCACTGCGCTGCGAGACTCCCTTTGGGGTCTGCGCTTGTGCCAGCGTGTTGATCCGTCGAGGTGGAAGCGGCGGCGGCCCCGCGTGACGCATCCCACTGCCAGCCTCCACCCAAGTTTTTGATCAAGGTAACGCTGCTCTGAGTAAGCGCGGCTTGGCTGTCCTGCAGATTCTGTTTCGCCGACAGCAGCGTGAGCTGTTCGTTCAGCAGACTTTGCTGACTCGCCGTGCCCACATCCCGTTGCGTGCGGGTGCTGTCGAACAGCTTCTGGGTGCGCTGATAGATGTTGGTGTAGGCTTGAGTCTGCTGCTGCAGATGATTCCACGAAGAAACGCTATCTTCGACGCTCTGAAACGCCGTCAACACGGTCTGCCGGTAATTGGCGACGTTTTCGTCGTAGGTCGCGCGAGCCTCGCCCACCGCGGCTCTCCGCGCCCCGCCGTCGAAGATTGTCTCAGCCAGAGTGGGGCCCAGGGTCCAAAAGCGGTTAGGCAGCGAGACGAGATGAGCGAATTGGTTGTGCACGTAGCCACCTTGCGCCGCAAGATCGAGAGTAGGGTAGAAAGCCGCTTCCGCTACGCCGATATTCGCGTTCGCAGAAGCAACCTGACGTTCGGCGGTAACCACATCGTACCGGCGCTCCAGCAGTCGAGAGGGTAGGGAGAGCGGTACGGTCGGCGTCACGAATACATAGTCCTTGCGCGGCTCAATGGAGAAACCGCCGGGGGGAACGCCCACCAGCACGGCGACGGCGTGCTCGTACTGCTCGCGCTGGGTCTGTGTCGTCTGTAAGGCAGCGATCACCGCTTCCAGCGTGTCCTGCGCAATGAGCACCTCATCGCCCGATGCCCCGCCTTGGGCGTAACCGGCCTGCGTCATCGCCAGTATGTCGCCGTAGACCCGCTGCTGCTGCTGAAGAAAATCGATATCGATATCAGCTTGGCGCAATGCAAAATAATAGCTTGCAACACTGGCTGCGATCGACAAGCGCTGACCCGCGCGCTGGGCGTCGCTGGCTTGCGCGTTGGCCTTGCTCGATTCGATCTGGCGACGGGTCTTCCCCCATAGATCGAGCTCCCAGTTCGCAGCAACGCTGGCCGTCACATAGTGATACACACCCGGTGGAGCGTCGGATGCCGCCGCCGCAGCGGAGCCGTACTCGGCGCGCGTGCCGGACGCGTTCGCACTCACCGTGGGATAAAGAGCTGCAACGCTCGCGGAGACCGTCGCTTGTGCCAGCCTGTACGCGGCTTCCGCCGCGATGATGGACTGATTCGCTTGCAAGGCTTCATCGATTAGCTTCGATAGCTGCTCGTCGCGATAGTCGAGCCACCAGGTGCTGGACAGCGATCCTTGCGGGTTCGCCTGCGCCCGCTGCCAATCGACGCCTTCCTTGAAACTCTCGGGAATTTGCACCGCGGGCTTGTGATAGTCCGGACCGACCGCACAGCCCATGAGGCACAGTGTCGCCGCTGCCACGGAGCCGTGTGGCCATGATATGCGGATGTACCCCATCTGATTACCTCTCGCCGACACGATCACCGACTTACATCGCCCCAGGCTTCAATAATGCCGTAATTCATGGATTTTCCGCATGACGATTAATTGCCCCCCTAAAAATCCCCAAATTGGGCAGTAAGATACCCAATTTGGGTGTTAAGAAGCGGAAACCCAGGAGTCACGCAGCGGTAAGCTCCGGCGTCGCCGACGCACTGTTTACGAAAGTACAGTAGCGGGTCTTAGCTGTGTTGTTTCGAAATGATGCACGTAGTTTCTATGCTAATGAACTGATCGCTTTGGCATGCTCCGGGTCCGGTGCAGTTCAGCGTGAACTCGCCCAGCTAGAGGCCGCTGAGCTAGTGACAGTCAGGCGCGTGGGCAATCAGAAACACTATCAAGCCAATGCATCGGCGCCCATATTCGAGGAACTGCGTGGTTTGGTATTGAAGACATCGGGCCTGGTGGATGATTTGCGAGCAGCTCTCGCGATCAGCTGCTCGAGCGAATGGTCGATCTGTCGCTGTACGCGGAAGAGAAGCTCAGATCGGGGTAGGCGCACAGTCTAAGCAAGGGGCCGATTGGGTATCCTAGGACGTCCAGCAACAGCCGCACCTTTTACGGGTGAAATTGAGGGTAACTTTATCCGGGTTCTCGATAATTCTTTAGATTCAGCGAGCTAAGGACGGTCTTCAATTCCTCCCTGGCCAACAAAAAACCCCTTATTTTTCTTATACTTGTGCGCCGGGAGACGAACGAGTGGCACCTGATCACGGCGCGACCGTGAGCCGCGAGAAATTGCCCGCCCCGCCGATGAGGATTTGCAGTGTTTCGCTGGTGTGATTAAAGAGCCGGTGGGCCGTTCCTGTCGGAACGAATGCGACATCGGTTTGGCGAATCGCAAAGTAGGTTCCGTGCTTTGACACATGGAGCGTGACCTCGCCGCTGTCGCCGTGATAGCAGACATCAAATGGGAACGTCAGCTCGTCGCTTCGACTACGAGGGGAAATAGTGGTCATACCCAAGAATATCTTGTCCGTACTGGCAAACACGCGACAGAGCACTGGGTTGGCGTCACCGATAACCGTGTCTACTGTGTCGGTGAGGCGGCAAACGCGTAGATTATCGGCGCCCCGTTGCCTTTCCCGGGGCCAGTTCTTCAAAGCCTTTGCGTCCCAGCCCACTAGGTTGCGGGGGCGTGCCACGTGGGCGAGAGAGTCTTGAGCGGCCGGGGGCGCGATAAACTCCAGCATATGCAGATTCTCGTTGCCGAAGTTGTAGCCAAAGTGCCAGCGTTTCTCGCCCATGGAGAGCATTTCGCCTGCTCTCACGGTGCGAACCTCTCCGGTTTCGGGGTCCTGGCACGTGAACTGGCCGCTGATGACGTAGACGCATTCGTGCGTGTCGTAGAACGCGCGACACTGATCGGATGACCTCCATCGTCCTCCCGGCGGGAGCGTCACGGCAAGAAGCATCATCTGCGCGCTCATGACGTAGAATAGGTCGTTGACGTAGCCTGCCTCGTCATCGCCCCACAATGTATACGGAACATCCGCTCGCCGAACGATTGTCGTATCGGTCAAGACCTTCAGTTCAGCTCGCTTTGCCATAAGTCTCCAATATTGGCTATCGTGTTTTCAAAATTTGTAACTAAATCGCACGCCCGCGGTACGCGGCCGATTGACGGTAATGGCGTTGATAGCCTGGCTGTTGTTTTCGTATAGATTCGCCCGCGTATCGGTGAGATTTTGTCCGTAGAGTCCTACCTGCCAGGCGTCCCTGCCGACACCCAGCGACGCGTCGTAGGTCGAGAACCCGGGCTGATCGAAGGTGGTGGCGTTGCCGGTGGCGGAGTAAGAGTGTGCTTGATGAGTACCGCCGACTTGTGTAAACGCCTTGTAGTTGCCGACGATGAATTCGTATCGGATTCGCAGATTGCCAGAAAACGGCGGCGACTGGGAAGGCGGGCTGCCGGGAGTGCCAAAGGGATTCGGAATCGACGTGATCGGCCGTCCGGCAGTGTCGTACAAAAGTGGTGAGCTTATCAGGCTGCCGCTGTTCCATGCGGCCGAGCCGGTGATGCTCAGGCCGTGCAGGGGCCGAGCGATCGCTTCCGTTTCCACGCCTCGGACGCGATAGGTCGGGCCGTTCACGATAAAGCTCACATTGCCGAAACAGCAAGGCTCGAACAATTCTACTTGAGCGTTCTTCCAATTCTCCTGATAGATGGAGCCGTTGAACTCGAACCGATGATCCATCCATTGTGTCTTCCATCCCACCTCGTTGTTGACCAGGGTATCCGGCCCATACTGTGCAGGCGACTGGTATGTGTAGTCCTGACCGGGCGGGCTCCGTAGTAACGAGCCGCGATTGAACCCACCGGGACGAAAGCCTTGGGACCAGGTGTAGTAGAGCAGGGCGTCGTCTGTGACCTTCCAGCTCAAATTGGCGCGACTGCGAAAGCCCGAGACGGTGGTGTGGAGACCTTCAGTAGTCTCGTTGTTGGAAACAACGCCATTCGGCAGGCTTGGGGGCTGATTGGCCGTGCAAGGAGGTGGGCCGGCCTCGTAGCAGTAGAAGCTCTCGGCCGAAAAGCCGGTCTCTGTAGTGTTGATGCGGTAATAGCGGGTACCCAATGTCAGTGTCAACCTCTTCGGAACGATGTCGAAGTCGCCCGATGCGTACAGTGCCTGCTGCCGATAGCCGCGGGTGATGTCGTCAAAGGCGGATACGTTATCTCCGCGTATGCTGGGGTTGTTGACCTGTGCGCCGGGCGGCGGTCCGATGTTCGTGATGCACTCGGTCGAAACGGTCGTAGTGCAGGGCGGAATCGATTTGTATTCCCACTCGGTCGTCGAGTTGATGACGTATTCCTCCCAGAAGGCCCCGAAGACGCCGCGCAGCCGCCGATCATCTGGTGTGCTCAACCGCAGCTCCTGGCTGTCGTGAGTATTCCTCGCTTCGTCATGCCAAGGGGCGACCGGTGAATAGCACTTGCCCACCGTGGCGGCGGTTCCCGCAATACATTGATAATAATCCGCGTAAATGCCGCGAGAATAATTCGTGTAGTCGCCTTGCTGCTCGATGTGGCGGTCCAGATAGCCACCGGTGTAGACCACTTTCAAATCGCCGATGCGGCCATTGATGGTGAGAGCGGTATTCTCGAACCTATCTTTGTCGTAGGTCGGAACGTAGAGTTGCACAGACAGGTCCGGCAGGGATTGCGGCGAGGAGCCTGAACTCTGGGGTGTCTCGTAGAATACACCTTGGGCATCCATCTGCTGGTAAGACTGGGTGATCAGTGCGTTCCAGTCCGCGTTGATCTTCAAAAGCGCGGAGAGTCGAAACCCTTGATAGGTGACCGGGTTGATGGCATTGCCGACCAGCGCGCTGTTATTTGCCACCGGGCTGTTCGGAGGCACCTGGCATGTTCCGGTCGCGCCGCAGCCGTAAGGATAGTTCGCATAGTGGATACCGAGGTCACTGTTCTCCCGCGCAAAGGTACCCGGTACGTTGTTGATGTAACCACCGCGTGCATCGTCATAGATGACACCGCGAACTGCCAGGGTATCGGGAATGATGGGGAGATTAATCATCGCATCGACGTTGGTGCTCGGATCCCCGTGACTCGTGTAGTCATATCCGGCGTTGACACTGCCCTCCGTCGTATCCAACTTCGGTTTGTTCGTGATGTAGCGAATGACCCCGGATTCGGCGCCGGCGCCGAACAGGGTGCCTTGGGGACCTTCGAGAACTTCGATGCGCTCCAGGTCTGCCGCGTACACGTCAAGGTTCCGGCCAGGCAAGGCGACCGATTGATCGTCGAGGTAAGTCGAAACTCCTGGGAAGCTGCCGATGCCGCCCGATCCTTGGGTGCCGGGCAGCGTGGTCGAGAGACCGCGCATAAAGATCACTCCCTGGCCCGGCCCACTGCTGGCCGACGTGACGTTCGGCAGATATTTCACGAAATCGTCGAACGTGGCGACGTTCAACTGTTGGATGGTCTCCGAGGTCAGCGCCTGGATCGTGATTGGCACGTCCTGCATGTTTTCGGTGCGCCGCTGCGCGGTCACAGTGATCTCTTGAATGCTATCGGAACTGGAATCCGGCTCAGCGCCGAAGACAACTTGGGTCGCAAAGGGGACGTTACCGCCCAGGATCGCGGCGATCGCGACGTACAGTGTGCGATTAGAGTTCATGATTTCATCCCCGGCTATTTTGGTGTTGACAGAACGGCTAATAGTTCATATCGGGCATCGACGCCTTGCGATCGGCGATGTACGCAAGCAGCGAATCGGACCTGGCAGCATCGATATCCGGTGGTTGGTAGGCCTCCAGCATGGCCTTCCACTTTTGATTTGCGCGCCACATGATGTCGTGCGAGCCCTCCTGCGACCATTGTTCAAATGAGTTGTTGTCAGAAAGCTCGAAGTCGAAAAACGCGGTTTCGTAGTTGCGCAGCGTGTGGGCCGAGCCGAGGAAATGACTGCCGGGCCCTACTTCCTGGAAGGCATCCATGGCAAATCCGTTGTCGTCGAGCGTGAGGCCGCGGCCGACCACGTGAAAGGCACCGCATTGCTCGGCGTCCATGACGAATTTTTCGTATGACATGACCAGGCCCGCCTCGAGCCATCCGGCCGAATGCAACACAAAATTGGCTCCGGCCATGAACGCCGGCCATAGTGAGCTGGCGCTCTCGTAGGCGGCCTGCGCATCCGGGACTTTGGAGGCACACAGGTTGCCGCCGCAGCGCAAGGGAACGCCCAAACGGCGCGCAAGTTGGCCGATCGCGAAATAGGCCAGCGGAGGTTCCGGAGTGCCGAAGGTGGGTGCCCCGCTCTTCAGCGACATGGATGACAGAAAATTGCCCAAGATCACCGGAGACCCGGCCCGTTCGAGTTGGCCGAGCGCCACGCAGAAGATGGCTTCCGCAAAGCACTGAGCCAACGCTCCCGCGGTACTGACGGGGCCCATTGCGCCGCCCAAGATAAAGGGGACGCAGACCGGAGCCTGATTGGCGGCCGCATAGGTTCGAATGACGCGGCTCGCCTCGCCGTCGAGCACTAGCGGCGAGTTGACGTTGACGTTGCCGAGGATGACGCAATGGGTCTCGAGATACTCCGCGCCAAATAGAATTCGGCACATCTCGATCGAGTCAGCCGCACGTGATGCGGTCGTGACCGATCCCATGAACGGTTTATCCGACAGGGTCATGTGTGCGTAGAGCATGTCGAAGTGACGCTTATTGACGGGAAGATCGGTTGGTTCGCATACCGTGCCGCCCGAGTGATGGAGCCAGGGGCTCATGTAGGTCAGCTTGACGAAATTGTGGAAGTCCTGAAGCGTGCCGTAGCGGC
>Ga0302326_10031306_pt1 | contig 10626 bp, 8 predicted proteins | sample Palsa_T0_3_FD_202264 | JGI IMG/M metagenome (GOLD analysis project Ga0302326, IMG submission 202264) | Peat permafrost microbial communities from Stordalen Mire near Abisko, Sweden - Palsa_T0_3 | ecosystem: Environmental > Terrestrial > Soil > Palsa > Peat permafrost | place: Sweden: Abisko...
GTCTTCATGCTGACCGATTTTGCCGAGGTGACACTTGTCGCCGTGCTCATCACGACGCTGTTCTTCGGCGGATGGCAGGTGCCGTGGCTCTACCCGGACGGCTTCCATCTGCCGGGCGGAGCGCACCTCGAGATGGCCCGCTGGCTCGTCGTGATCATCGGCGTCGTGGCGTTCATGATCAAAGCGGTCATTTTCTGCTGCTTCCAAATCCTGATTCGATGGACGCTGCCGCGCTTCCGCTACGATCAGTTGATGCGCCTCGGGTGGAAAGTGCTGGTGCCGGCTGGACTCGCGAACCTGGTCGTCACCGCGGTAGTCATCGTGGTGGGGGGCCATTAGGATGCCGCTGTGGCTGTTCATTTTCCTGGGTGCGCTGGCCGTGATTTCGGCGCTCGGGGTGATTTTGCAGCGCAACCCGGTGCATTGCCTGATGGCGCTCGTGATGGTCCTGCTCGATATTGCGCTGCTCTATATCGCATTGGGCGCGGTGACGGTCGGCTTTCTGCAGGCGATCGTTTACGTTGGCGCGATCATGATTCTGTTCCTGTTCGTCATATGGCTGCTCAACCTGCGGGCCGAGGTGCGCAGCGAGGGTCATCTGGCGCTCAAATTCTTCGGCGCGCTCGGCGCTTCCGCGTTGACCGCCGAGTTGTGGGTGTTCGTCTCGGAGTCGCGGCGCACCGGCGGATTGACCGAGCGCAGCCCGCAATTCGGATCGATCGCGAGCCTCGCCGCATCCATTTTTTCGCAGTACCTGGTCGCCTTTGAAGTCACCTCGATCCTGCTGCTGGTGGCGGTGGTTGGCGCTATCGCGCTGGCCCGCCGTCCGGGACCTGTGACTGCTGGCCGCTCTGAGAGTCTTCCGGCAGACGCCGCGACCCGGCAAGCCGGAGGCGTTCGCCAAGCCGGAGGCGTTCGCCAAGCCGGAGGCGTTCGCCAAGCCGGAGGCGTTCGATGAAGATCGGAGGCGTTCGATGAAGATCGGAGGCGTCCGATGACCGCGCCGATTAGCTACGTGCTGATCCTGGCGGCCGCCATCTTCGCGATTGGCGTCGCCGGCGTCCTGATGCGCCGCAACGCGATCGTGATGCTCATGTCGATCGAGCTCATGCTCAACGCGGTCAATCTGACCTTCGTCGGGCTCAGCCGGCGGCTCGGTTCCGTCGACGGGCAGGTAATCGTCTTCTTCGTCATGACGGTGGCGGCGGCCGAGGCCGCTGTTGGCCTCGCAATAATCATCTCAGCCTTCCGCAACCGCGAATCCGTCAACGTCGACGAGTTCAACCTGATGCGTTGGTAGGGGCGAGATGACGACAGAATTTCCAGCCCTGAGCCTCATTCTGATCCTCCCGCTGCTGGGCGTGCTGTTCAACCTGTTCGCGGGGGCGCGGCTGGGCCGGACGGCGGTGAATATCGTCGGTCCGGGCGTGATCTTTGCTGCCTTCGCCGTCGCAATCTGGACGATGTTGCAGTTGTGCTCCATGCCCCCCGGCAGCGCGCTGGTTTTCACGTTTTGGCAGTGGATTACGGCGGGCGCCTTTCACGTCGACCTGGCGGTGCGAATCGATGCGCTGTCGGCGGTGATGCTCCTGATCGTGACCGGCGTCGGCTCGTTTATTCATCTCTATTCCGTCGGCTACATGGCTCACGACGAAGATTTCGCCCGCTATTTCGCCTACATGAACCTGTTCATGCTCTCGATGCTCGTCCTGGTGCTGGCAGACAATCTGCTGATGATGTTCGTCGGATGGGAGGGCGTCGGGTTGTGCTCGTACCTGCTGATTGCCTTCTGGTACACCAACCCCGAATTCGCCTACAACGGCCGCAAGGCGTTTATCGCCAACCGGGTCGGCGACGCCGGCTTTGTCCTGGGAATCCTGACGCTTGTATGGACCTTCAGCACGCATGGCGTATGGACGCTGACATTCGCGGGTATGCAGGCGCATGCGGGGCTGCTTGGCGTCAGTGCGACGATCGCCGGACTGCTTCTGTTTCTCGGCGCGACGGGAAAATCTGCGCAGATTCCGCTGTACGTATGGCTGCCGGATGCGATGGTCGGTCCGACGCCCGTCAGCGCCCTGATCCACGCGGCCACGATGGTCACGGCGGGCGTCTACATGGTTGTGCGGCTCAACTTTCTGTACTCGCTGAGCCCGCCGGCGATGGAAGTGATCGCGGTTATCGCGGCGGTGACGTCGTTCTTTGCGGCGACGGTCGCGATCGTGCAGCCGGATATCAAGCGCGTGCTCGCCTACTCGACGATCAGCCAGATCGGCTACATGTTCCTGGGCGCCGGCGTCGGCGCGTTCGCCTCGGGCATCTTCCACGTCATGACGCATGCCTTCTTCAAGGGGCTGTTATTCCTGTGCTCGGGATCGGTCATCCATGCGCTCCACGGCGAGCAGGACATGAACCGGATGGGCGGGCTTTGGCGCAAGCTGCCGATAACCTACGGAACCATGTTGATCGCGACCCTCGCGATCAGCGCATTTCCAGGCTTCTCGGGTTATTTCTCGAAGGACCTGATTCTGGAGTCAGCCTACACGTCGGGCCATTTCTGGCTGTGGCTGCTCGGCGTAATCACGGCGGGGCTGACCAGCCTCTACATGTTCCGGCTGATTTTCATGACGTTCCACGGGCCGTCGCGGGTCGATCCTGAAAAGGCGCCGCATATCCATGAATCGCCGCTCGTGATGACGATCCCGCTGATGGTGCTGGCGGTGTTTGCGCTCGGTGGTGGATGGATCGGGCTGCCCGACGGCTTTCTGTGGGGCAATATCTTCGTGCGTTTCCTGCAACCGATCACAGGAGTCTTCCATCCGACGATCGAGGCGAGCGCGATAACGCTATCGATCATCGCGAGCACTGCTGGAATCGCCGGTATCGTAATAGCGTGGGTGCTCTACATCGCCGTTCCCGGGTTGCCCGGAGCGATCCAGACGGGCGCCGGCAAATTCTACCGCGTCTTGCTGGGGAAATATTACATCGACGAATTCTACGACCGCTTCATCACGCGGCCGCTGTTCTGGATATCCGGCACTGCACTCAACAAAGGCGTCGATCAGAATGGAATCGACGGCGCCGTCAACGGCACTGCGATCGAGGTCGAGTCGCTCAGCCAGGCTGTCCGCAAGCTCGAAAGCGGCAACGTCCAGCATTACGTCTTCGCGTACCTGATCGGCGCGCTCGCCGTCGCCGCCTACTACATCTATCTGGTGGCCCGCTGATGGAGAATTACTGGCTCACGGGGCTGGTCTTTCTGCCTCTGCTCGGCGCCATTCTGGTGCTGCTGCAGAGCGATGAACGTGGCGTATGGCGCGCGGCGGCGGTCTTCTCACTGGTGCCACTCGCGCTGAGCATCTACCTGCTGATCATTTTCGATCCCCATCGCGCCGACTACCAGTTCGTCGAGCAATACAAATGGATTCCGACGTTCGGCATCTCGTACCACCTCGGCATGGACGGTATCAGCCTGTTCCTGGTCCTTCTCACAACAATTCTGATCTCGGTGTCGCTGTTTTACTCGGGCGGCGGCGATATCGAGTTCCGCGCGCGCGAATTCTGCTTCTTCATGCTGGTGCTGGAGACCGGGCTGCTCGGGGCGCTGCTGGCGGTAGATCTTTTCCTCTTTTACGTGTTCTGGGAAATCATGCTCATCCCGATGTATTTCCTGATCGGGATATGGGGCCACGGCCCGCGGATATACGCCGCCTTCAAGTTCATCCTGTTCACGATGCTCGGATCGATCCTGATGCTGGTCGCGATCCTTTACCTGGCGTATCTCGGCCGTGAACACCTGGGCCATCTGACCTTCGATCTACCAGACCTTTACGACATTCCGATGAGCACGGCGCAGGCGCGCTGGCTGTTTGCGGCTTTCGCGCTGGGCTTCGCGGTGAAAGTGCCGATGTGGCCGTTGCATACGTGGCTGCCCGACGCGCATAGCAACGCGCCGACGGCGGGCTCGGTCATCCTGGCCGGCGTGATGCTCAAGATGGGTACCTACGGGTTCCTGCGCTTTGCGATTCCGCTGTTTCCGGCGGTCGCCATTGAGGCCACGCCGATATTCTTCGCGCTGGCGATTATCGGAATTATCTACGGCGCGCTGGTTGCGATGATGCAGGCGGACCTCAAACGGCTGGTCGCATACTCGTCGGTGAGCCATCTGGGCTTCGTGATGCTCGGCATCTTCGCGCTCAATCCGCAGGGCGTCGACGGCGCCATCTATCAGATGCTCAATCACGGCGTCTCGACCGGCGCGCTGTTCCTGCTGGTCGGCATGATTTATATGCGGCGGCATACGCGCGAGATCAGCGAGTTCGGCGGACTGTGGCATCGCGTGCCGATCTACGCGGGGATCTTCATGTTCGTGATGCTGTCGTCGATCGGCCTGCCCGGCCTCAACGGGTTCGTCGGCGAGTTCCTGATTCTCCTGGGGACCTTCCTGAAAGTCCGCTTGGCGGCCGTGTTTGCGGTGAGCGGACTCATTCTTGGCGCGCTTTACATGCTGTGGACCTACGAGCGCGTCATGTGGGGTCCGATTACCAAGGCGGTCAACTCGACGATCGAGGATTTGAAGCCGAGAGAGATTGCCGTGATGGTGCCGCTGATCGCGCTGATCCTTTTCATGGGGCTCTTTCCGAAGCTGTTTACGGATCGGATGGAGCCGTCGGTCGGCGCACTGCTGACACGGATCAATATGGCCGAGGCGCGGATTCATCAGGCGTCGCCGGACCGGCTTGCCGCACTTACTATCGCGGAGCCGCACGTTAACAAATGACGCCGTTTATCCTTCCCGCAATCGATTTCGCATGGCTGCCGATAATGCCGCTTATTATCGTGGCGATCGGCGGCATCGTGGTCCTGCTGGCCGGCGTCCGTATCCGCGACGATGAAAGTGAAGCGCTCGGCTGGATGTCGCTGGCATTTACCACGATCGCCTTCGCGATCGCGGCGGCACAGCTCGGCAAGAACGGCATCGGGTTTGCCGGCGCCATCGCGATCGACGACTACGCGGTCTATTTCGAGCTGGTAATCCTGATCGCGGTCGCGCTGACGATCCTCATGTCGCTTGAGTACGCCGCCGATTCCGGCTTCTCCGGTGCCGAATACTATTCGCTACTGCTCTTCTCGACGGTCGGTATGATGCTGATGGCGGCGGCCGACGATCTCATCGTTATCTTCATCGGTCTCGAACTTATGTCGATCGCGGTCTATGTGCTGGCCGGAATCGCTCGCAACAGCGCGCGGTCGACCGAAGCGTCGATGAAATATTTCATCCTGGGCGCCTTCTCGACCGGCTTTCTGCTTTACGGAATCGCGCTGATTTATGGCGCGACCGGAACGATCAAGCTCGGGCCGATTCGGGAGGCATTGTCAGTCGCGATGCTCTCGAATCCGCTGCTGCTGTCGGGCGCCGGGCTGATGATCGTCGGTTTCGGTTTCAAGGTGGCCGCGGTGCCATTCCATATGTGGACGCCCGACGTTTATGAAGGCGCGCCGACTCCGATTACGGCTTTCATGGCCGTGGGCGTCAAGCTCGCCGCGTTCGCCGCCTTTCTCAGGATCTTCATGGTTCACCTGGCGCCGGCCGGAGCGGAATGGAGTTGGGTGCTGTGGGTCGTCGCGGCAATGACGATGTTCGTCGGCAACCTGCTGGCGCTCGTGCAGAGCAACATCAAGCGGATGCTGGCCTACTCGGCGATCGCGCACGCCGGCTACATCCTGGTGGGCATGACGGCGGGTGGATCGGCGGCCGGCGCGGCCATTCTGTACTACCTCCTCGGCTACGCGTTCACGAATCTCGGCGCCTTCGCGGTCGTCATCGCGATCGAGCGGCGGGCTGGAATCGGCGACTCGGTTATCGACTTTCGCGGGCTCGCCAAACGTCATCCGGGGCTCGCAGCGGCGATGGCCGTCTTTCTGTTGTCGCTCGCCGGAGTGCCACCGCTGGCCGGCTTCGTCGGTAAGTTCTATCTGCTGTCGGCGGCGCTCAACGCCGGGCTGGTCTGGCTGGTAATTATCCTGGCTATCACCAGTGTGATGTCGGCGTATTACTACATCTCCGTGATCGTCGCGATGTATATGACCGAGGGCACTCCTGAAGTTGTCCGACCCGGAGGCCACCCCGCGTTGATCGCCGTGATTGCAATTGCCGTGATAGCGACCGTTCTGATCGGCCTCTTCCCGGCGCCCTATTTCGCCGCCGCCAATACCGCGTTCAATTCCGCCATGACATCGAGCGTTATCCGCCTCGCGACGCTGCATTAGCAGTCGCTTGCGAGACGGATCTATCGCCGCTTTTTGGCTTTGCCGGCGCTCGCCCGTACCGGTGATTTTGATTTTGTCGCTGCAATCTTGGCCGTAACGCTTTTGCGCGCGACGGTCTTAGCCGCTGCCTTTACCGGAGCCGGCTTCATGGCGCTGATCTTTTTCGGCGCAGCCTTTGAAGACGCCGTAGCCTTCACGGGAACGGCAACATTCTTGGAGGGCGCCAGCATCGGCGATGCGCTCGGAGTTCCGCTAACCGCGGATGCGATCGGCGTTTGTAGCCATCGATCAGCCGCCTTCACCGAGGACCGCCCGCATCGGAATTTCCAATCGCCAGCGGCGCGTTCAGGTAGCTTAAGTATAAGACTGGGAGAAAATTGTTGGAAGCCTGCCTAATAGATGCCTCAACTTGGCCAATCCTCCGGCTTGAAGATGGTATCGAGTCTAACGTAGCCTATAGGACGCTCAGGATTTAGGCGCGCCAACCTGGTATGCGGAGGAGCTACATGCGTAAACTTATGTTACTTGGAATGGTAGTGGCGGCACTTGGCTTGACCGCCTGTCAGAAAACCGAAGAGACTCCGGCGCCGCCCGCCGCGGCCACTCCGACTGACACCACAACACCCACCGCAACGGCGACGACGACCGACACCGCGACGGCAACCCCGGCTGCAAGCCCCGCGGCACCCTGATTCGGGCGCGCCGCCCGAGTAATCGCTTTATCAATAGCGTAGCCCGGTCGCGCAATCGCTTCTGTAATTGCGCGGTATATGGGCGAGGTTCATCGTCGCGTATATCGAACGCGTGCGGGGAGTCTTGCCCTTTTTCATCCGATGGCATACTTATCGCGGCCGACGAATCTGACCCATCGCGTGATTCGCGATTGATTCAATAAACTTGCAGCTCAAACGCGATCTGGCAGCCAATCGCCTCGGCTGACGCTCAATGACTGAAGAATCCGGCCTCAAGCGCGGCCTGTCGTTCTACGACGCAGCGGCGATCGTCGCCGGCGACATGATCGGCTCGGGGATTTTTATCGTCTCGGCAGATATCGCCCGGCACGTCGGCACGCCAGCAGGTCTGCTCGCGGTGTGGGTCGTCAGCGGCCTGATGACGATCGCGGGTGCGATGGCATACGGCGAGCTCGCCGCGATGATGCCGCACGCGGGCGGGCAGTACGTCTTCATGCGCGAGGCGTACGGCGGTTTGTGGGCATTTCTGTTCGGCTGGACGCTCCTGCTGGTGATTCAGACCGGCACGATCGCGGCGGTGGCGGTTGCCTTCGCGCGCTTCGGCGGCGTGCTGTGGCCGGCGCTTAGCGCGAACCTGTGGTTCGGCATCCGCGGTGTCGGGCTATCGGGCGAGCGGCTCGGTGCGATAATCGTAATCGCGCTGCTGACATGGGCCAATCTGCGCGGGCTGAATCTCGGCAGGATGGTGCAGAACCTCTTCACCAGCGCGAAGTTATTGTCGCTCGCGCTAATCGTTTTCCTGGGATTGATCCTCGCGCCAAAATCGGCGGCGATCAGCGCCAACTTCGGTTCGATGAAGTCCTTCCTCGGCACCGGAGGATTATCGATAGGAGCGCTGGCCGCGTTCGGAGCCGCGATGGTCGGCGGATTGTTTTCGGCCGACGCCTGGGCAACCGTGACGTTCACCGCGGCCGAAGTTCGCAATCCGGGGCGCGACCTGCCGCGTGCGCTGGCGCTCGGAACGGGCGTGGTTATCGCGCTCTACGTCCTGACTAACTTCGCCTATATGTTCCAACTGCCGGTCACGCCGTCGCCGGCCGCCGGTCTGACGATGGGCCCGGTTTTCGCCGCCGGAATCGCGCATGCGCAGGGCGATCGCGTCGCCGCGGGCGCGATGAGGATGATTTGGGGCAACGCCGGCGCGACGCTCACCGCGATCCTTGTGATGGTTTCGACGTTCGGATGCGCCAACGGCCTTATCATGACGGGTGCGCGCGTCGTGTACGCGATGGCGATCGATGGCGTCTTCATCGCGCCCGCCGGGCGGCTCAATCGCGCGCAAGTGCCAGGAGTTGCGCTGATAATCCAGGGAGTATGGGCGTCGATACTGACCCTGTCGGGAACCTATTCGGAACTGCTCGATTACGTAATCTTCGCCCAGCTTCTGTTCTACGTGCTGACGGTCGGTGCCGTCTTCGTCCTGCGCCGGCGGCTCCCCGATGCGCCACGGCCGTACCGCGCGTGGGGTTATCCTGCCGTGCCGGCGCTCTATATCGTCGCGGCGGCGCTTCTGATGATCGACCTGCTGATCGTCAAACCCGGCTACACGTGGCCCGGACTGCTGATCGTCGTTACTGGCGTGCCGGTCTACCGGCTCGTGATGAACCGGCGGCCGGCGACGGGAACGCCCGCCGATTCCTGACCGCGATCCATTTCCTGCGGGAGATGCCCACCGCAGGCATCCGATTTTCATGCCGTGGCTTAGGAGGCCATCCGCAGCACCGGCTTGATCGTCACGCCGCTCTCCGAATCGCTCACGCCTTTATTGATATCTTCGAGGCTGTAGAACTTGATCAGCTTGTCGAACGGGAAATGGCCGTGCCGATAAAGCTCTATCAGCCGCGGAATAAAAACCTTGGGAACGCTCATCCCTTCGATAAAGCCGCGCACCGTACGATTGAGCAGGATGTGATTGACGTCGATAGTAACTTCGGTACCGAGCGGCGGTGCGCCGACGATTCCGAGCGTGCCGCCGACATGGAGCGCATTGATGCCGTTTTTCAGCGACACCGGGTTTCCGCTGGTCTCCAAGATGTAGCGTGCGCCGCCGCCACGGGTAAGCCGCATGATCTCGTCGACGACATTGGCCGACGACGCATCGATCACGTCAGTCGCGCCAAGTTCCTTCGCGAGTTCGAGCCGGTTCTTCTTCAGGTCCACCGAGATAATCCGGCCCGCGCCGACGATTACCGAGCCCATCACGGCGCTCAGACCCACTGCTCCGGCGCCCAGAATTACTATCGTCTCACCCGCCGGGAGCTTGATCCCGTTGATCGCCGATCCGGCTCCGGTCTGAATACCGCATCCGAGCGGCCCTAGGATTTCGAGCGGTATATCCTTGGGAACCTTCACGACGCTACGCTCGTTCGCTAGCGCCCAAGTGGCGAACGACGACTGGCCAAAGAACGACGACGCGATCGCCACTTCGCCGTCATGGATCGTTGCACGTCCGTCGATCGCGCGCCCGCCGAAATTGAAATCCATCATGTGGTCGCAAGAGGTCGGCTCGGCGATCAGGCAGGACTGGCAGCGCCCACAGCTCATGAACGTCAGCACGACGTGATCGCCCGGCGCGAACTCGACCACACCGGCGCCGACCTTTTCAACCACGCCCGATCCTTCGTGTCCCAGCACGACGGGAAGCTTGGGTGGATAGTGCTGATCGCGGACGATCAAATCCGTATGGCAAATTCCGGCGCCGACGATCCTGACCAGCACTTCATCGTCGCGCGGATCATCGAGCGTCAATTCCTCTATTTCAAACGGACCACCGACCTGGCGGACCACTGCTGCTTGGATTTCCATCGTATCTCCTGTCCCCTGGCCTCGAGTTTTCCCAGTCGATTCGCCGCCTATAGCACCTTTTTAATCTGAGCGTCAGCGTTCACATCACTGGACGCAACGGACAATAGGCCTGGCCAAGGGCGGCATGACGAGCCACGGCGTCGCGCATCACGCGGATAATCGGCGACAGCATCCGCATCACGGCCGGCTGTTGCGTCGCGCGGCCCATCAGCCCTCCGCTAAGGATTTGCTGGATCAGTCCGGGCTGCTCCGGCAGCTCAACCAGCTGGACCTGTTCGTCAGGGCTGATCTTGGCGAGTTGCTTCGCTTCCGCGATTGCCTCGTCCAACCCACCGAGCTGGTCAATCAGCTTAATTTTGACGGCCTCGGCGCCGGTCCATACGCGACCCTGCGCAACGCTGTCGACCTGGGCAACCGTCAGATGGCGCGACTGAGCGACTATTTTCAGGAAGTACTGATAGGTCTGGCCGAGAATCTGATCGTTAAAGATTTTCTGCTGTGCGGGGGTGAAGTCGGTGAAAGCGTCGAACATCTCCACGTTGGCGCCGCGCGAAACCACTCCGGTGTTGACGCCGATCTTTTGCGTCAGCCCGGTGACGTTGAACTTGCCGCCGAGCACGCCGATCGATCCGGTAATCGTACCCGGCTCGGCGAAAATCTTGTCCGCTGGCATCGCCACCCAATAGCCGCCTGACGCCGCGTAGCCCGACATGCTGACGACGACCGGCTTTTCGTCGGCGGTCAGTTCGACCTGTCGCCGGATAAGCTCGGACGCGATCACATCGCCGCCGGGCGAGTT
>Ga0302326_10031311_pt1 | contig 10625 bp, 5 predicted proteins | sample Palsa_T0_3_FD_202264 | JGI IMG/M metagenome (GOLD analysis project Ga0302326, IMG submission 202264) | Peat permafrost microbial communities from Stordalen Mire near Abisko, Sweden - Palsa_T0_3 | ecosystem: Environmental > Terrestrial > Soil > Palsa > Peat permafrost | place: Sweden: Abisko...
TAATCCCTATGTATTTGTCAATAACGGCGCCTGCGGGAATAGCATCGCACCCAATGGCACGACACAGTTATCAGATACAGATATCTACTCCAATAACCTCGATAACACCCCGGCTCTGCAGCAAGGCTGGGTGCAGCATATCGTAAATACATTTGGTGCGGCCAGCACTGGAGGCGTGCAGTTCTATCAATTGGACAATGAGCCTTTTGGTTGGGGGAACACGCATCGCGATGTGGAGCCGAATGGAACTACTTATCCCACGATTGCCTCGCTGGGCCAGCAATATGCTGCCGTCGTCAAGGCGGTTGACCCGTCTGCGAATGTGCTTGGTCCCTCCGACTTCACACTCGGTGGTTGGATCGGTGATATGTCGCAACAGAATAATGAATTCGCCGGTGTCTATTACTTGCAACAAATGGCTGCTTACCAACAGCAAAACAACACCCGCATCCTGGATTACTTCGATGAGCATTATTATTTTCAATTCAGTGACGCGGCCTCGCAGTTAGCTTCCACGCGCACACTTTGGGATCCAACTTATAACGGTGGCACTTGGGTCGAGCAATGGTATTTCGACGGGCCAATGCAGCTGATTCCGCGCTTTCAAAGCTGGATCACGCAGTATTATCCGGGAACCAAGGTCTCTCTGTCTGAATATTCAATCGACAGTGGCTCCAAATCCATCGTCGACGCCATCGCCGAGATGGACGTGCTCGGCATCTTCGGACGCCAGCAGCTCGATCTGGCCTGCATGTGGTCGCCTCCGGCGCCGACCGATCCAATCGCATATTCCTTCCGGATGTTCCGCAACTATGACGGCAACGGGAGTCAATACGGCGATATCTGGATCAACGCCGCCAGCACGGACCAGACGCAACTATCGGTTTATGCTGCGCAAAGGACAAGTGACAGCATGGTCACGATACTCGTGATCAACAAGACGACCGCTGCCGTCAATACAACCCTGGCCCTATCCGGCGCTAATCTCCCAACCACAGCAGCTATCTATAGTTATACCGGGACAAACCTGACGCAAATTGTAAGTGGGCAGAATGCGCCAATCACGAATGGGGCGATCACTTATAATTTCCCTTCTTACTCGGCAACCTTGTTCACCTTTCTTCCGATCGCAGCGCCGGCGGCCACGACAACCACGTTGACAGCTTCACCGCAGGGCGCGACTGTTGGGCAACCGGTTACGCTGACTGCGACCATCAACAAAACTTCGGGCATGGCCAGTCCCGGTGGCTCGGTTATTTTCTACTACGGCTCTATGGCCCTCCGTAACGCGCCAGTCAACTCCGGCGTCGCAACTTATACGGCTTCCACGAACGGACTACCGGTCAATAACTATGGTATTTCCGCGAAATACTCCGGCGATTCTAACTATCTGGCGTCGACCTCTTCGACGACAACGGTTGCCCTCGGCGCGGCTCCTACGGCCACTGCGCTTGCTTTATCTTCTAATTCGGTGACCCCGCCGGCTTCTGTCACGCTTACTGCGACCGTCACGCGGACCGCGGCAGGAGTGGTTGGCACTCCCGCTAAGACCGTGACGTTCTTTTACGAGAACTTCGCGCTGGGCAGCGCCACACTGAATAACGGAGTAGCCACGTTTGCCGCAAGTTCTGCGGGCATTCCAGGCGGCAACTATGCCATCACCGCGAGATACAACGGCGACAGCGACGACGAGCAATCCACTTCGACCCCGGTCGTCGTGACGGTGCAATAGAAATTAGAAGTGAGTGGTCAGCCTGATACCAAAACTGCGTGCCGGTCCGATGGCGTTGCCAGAAAACAGGCCGCCGAAATCAATTACGTTTAGACGGTTATTCAAGTTTGTGCCGTCGGCCTGGATGTGAATATTGAAACGCTCGCCCTGGTAAAGCCTCACATTGAGCGCCGCGTCGGTAGAGAGCGTGGGGAGGATGCGGCCACGCGCGAAATTGAGCCGGTCAATAACTGCTTGCCCGTAGTCTTCTACCAGGCCTGGGTCGGTCGCCTGGCAGCCGCAGTCAAACGGCAACCCGGAGCCGTACTCGGCGCCGGCAGCAATCCACATGCGGCGGAATGCCTGATATTGAAGGCGCAGCCGTGCGGTATTGCGCTGGTCCTGCGAATCCGGAAAATGTCCACTTAGCTGGCCGGCGGCGGCAGCAGCATCGTCGCCAAAAAACAGCCCTCCGACAACAGGAAACCAGGCGTTGCCGACAATATACGAGTAACTAAAGAATCCGGATATCTTGTGCCAGTCGGGTATCTCTATCTTTCCTTCCGCGCCATAAAGTATTGCCTTGTCAAAGGCAATGGGAAAACTTACCCCGGTGTTGAGTAACTGATCATCGTCAGCATAATCGCGGACGAAGCGGCGGAAGACATTGACGTCCAGACGTAAGTGCCGGGCAAAGCCCTTGGTCAGCCCGGCTTCGTAGTAATCGCCGCGCGAAGGCGACACGGGCAGCCTTAAGAACTGCCTGTCCAATGCGGCAATCTTGGCCGAACTCGACAGCAGAATATTTTCAAAGGATGGCGTCTGGAAGATGCGATCGTAAGACGCATGAACCGTCATCCCCGTGCTGGGGAAATATCTTGCGACCGAAAGGCGTGGACTGAATGCGTTCTGATTCAGCAGCAACTGGTAGTGATCCCAGCGAACGCCGGCGCTGAGCGTCCATTTGCCGAGCCGGACAAGATCCTGCGCGAAAGCCGATTGCTCCAGGTCCGGACGGCTGTCGGTGAAGGCGAAAGTCGGCGGCGTTGAAGGATCGAATTGCGACGGATCGGTGATGACGTCACTGAAATTCTCATGCACGATGGCCGCATCGGATTCGATGCCGAATTTCCAATCCTGCCTGCCATGATGCCAGGACACCGAATCTTTCACGTAGGTATCGCTAAGATTGTTATGCAGAAACGCGATGATCGGGGTCGAGTTCGCATTGGAGTAAAGGTCCTCAGGGACCTCGCGTGACATGACCTGGGCGAGATTGAGCAGGTCCGGCGAAAATATGTGGGTGTAAGACAGAATGCCGATGGTTTCGAAGTTATCGCCGGTCTGTAGTTGGCCGGCCGCTTGTTGCGGCAACTCATTCGGTATCTCGTAACGAGATAACTCATGCCGGACGCTGGCAGTGAGGCGGTCACTCGGTGTCAGGTCGTGCTCGTAGTTCAGAGAAAAATCGGCGATAGTTCCGGCGTTCGAGTAATTTTCCTCGACGACCGGATTGAGATAGTGACTGGTGCGCGCTCCACTCGCGCTGCCCCCGAAGGTATTGTTGCCGAGACGAGTCTGGACATCGGCGAACCCCGCGGCGCTCTGATAACTTCCGCCGGCGAGAACGAATTGGCCGTGGGTGCCGTCCTGGGTCGCGACCTTCGTGTTGACCGCGACGACACCGCCCATCTTTCTACCGAACTCGGCAGGAATGCCGGCGGTATAGATAGTCACCGAGTCGACATCGTCGACGTCGAGCTCCGGACCAAAGCTGGGTGAGCGGTTGTCGGTGAGCGGGACGCCATCGATGACGAACTGCGTCTGGTACTCGGAGCCGCGCGGATGGAGAACGGCGTTGCCTTCATAGAGCCAGCCGGGCTGCGAGTTCACAAGGTCCTGGATGGAGCGGCCGGGCAGCGAGGTGAAGCGATCGGCGATCATCTGCGAGCCGATCTCATTGCTGGAGCCCGGGCGATAAGGATCAATGAGAGTATCGGAGGCCGCCACAGTGACGGTGGTCTGAACAGGCTGCAGTTGAAGCGCGATGACAACGTCCACTGGAATCGCGCTGTGGGTCTCGACGATTTTCGAAGAGGGCGCGAAGCCCGCATGCTGGACGCTGATTTCGTAGACGCCATATTGGAGACGCCCGACCGTCAGGATGCCGGCATCGTCGGTGAAAAGATTGGTGCTGAATTGGTTGACCTCGCTGACGAGGTAGACGTCGCATTTGAGCGCGCCGCCTGCAGGGTCCGTAGTCTTGATGCGCAGAACTGCTTCGTTGCTTTGGCCGTGAGCCGCAACCGCATAAAGCAACAGCGCGAGGGATGCGAGTTCCTTCGGTGATCTGAGTCGCCCAACCAATCGAACTCCGTGACCTCGTTTGTTGAACCGGCGTCGTACTTCCTGCGGAATGGAAGAAATTGACGTTATGCCACACTAAGAGTTCTTGGATTTTACTACCGTGATCCGGGAACGTCGCGAAGGACGAGTTGCATTTGTTTACGAAACAGGAGCTGCTGGATGCGCCGCATGATTGGCCCGATTTTCAGCCTGTTGAGTCTTGCCAATCTCTCGGGGCAGACGGGAAAAACCGTCTGCGTGCAGGACGCGGCCGGGCACCCGATCGCAGGCGCGACCATCGCGGCTGGAGAAAAACCGCTGGGCGTCACGGCAGAGAATGGTTGCGCGCAAATCAATCTCGGAGTAACACCGGCATCGGTGGTGATCAGCGCGCCCGGCTTCGCAACTCTGACAATTCCGCTGGGTGACGGGCGAACTGCCGTTGTGCTGAAAATTGCAGAGGGCCGCCAGAAGGTGGAGGTCGCGGCGACACGAACTCCTCTCGCGCTGGATGCGAGTGCCAGCGACGTCGCTATCGTTTCCGCCAGTGAGCTGAGTGAGACTCCTGGCTTTGCCCTGGATGACGCTCTGCGCCAGGTTGCCGGGTTTCAACTGTATCGGCGCAGCAGTTCGTGGGCCGCCAATCCCACGTCACAGGGCATTTCTTTACGAGGACTCGGCTCGACCTCGCCGAGCCGGACGCTGGTTCTGAGCGATGAAGTTCCCTTCAACGATCCGATCGGTGGATGGGTGCGGTGGAACGAAATTCCAGAGCCCGCGATTTCCGAGGTCGAAGTGCTGCGCGGCGGGGCGTCGGATCTTTACGGCTCGAGCGCGATTGGCGGCGTCATCCAGATTGTTCCGGTCGAACCTTCTGAGCCCGGCTATGCGATTGACACTTACGGCGGGGGCCTAGGAACTTATTCGGCGAATGCGCTGGGCATGACGGTGCACGGGCCGTGGCAGTTGCTGGGAGCCGGATCGGATTTTCACACCGACGGTTACATTCCGGTGCCGGAGGCATATCGGGGCTCGGTGGATGCCGACTCGAATGATCATGCGCAGAGCGGGCGGGCCGAGGTGCGCTATGCGGGCAGTGAGCGCGAAAATCTTTTCGCGCGCATGAATCTGCTGAACGATACGCGCCAGAACGGGACCATCCTGCAAAATAACGCCGCGCGCAATTGGCGATATGCGACCGGCGGGGATTGGGATCCGCTCGGAGTGGGGCATGTGCGAGTGCGCGCCTATGGCTCGGACAGCGATTATCGCCAGAGTTTTTCCGCCGTCTCCAGCGATCGGGATTCGGAATTTCTGACCCGGCTGCAGCGTGTGCCTTCGCAGGAACTCGGCGGCGCGACTCAGTGGGCGCGCTCGTATCAACACGCGCTTACGCTGGTCGCGGGCGCAGATGTTCGCGATGTTCGTGGGAATGATGAAGAAACGCCGGTCAGCAAAGGCGTCCTGCAACCGCTGACCTCGACCACGGCACGTCAGCGGGCGACCGGAGTTTACGGTGAAGTTCTTTACGCACCGCACGGATGGTCGATGGCGCTGTCCTCGCGCCTGGACCGCTTCTCCACTTTCGACGCGCACAGCACCGTGGCGGGGACACCCGGGGACACCGTGCTGCCATCTATCGGCGAGACAGTTTTCGATCCGCGGCTGGGAGTTGTTCGTGAGGTCGGCAAATATTTATCGCTGACCGGCTCAGTGTTTCGCGCCTTCCGTGGGCCGACATTTGATGAGCTGTATCGCACCGGGCAGGTTGGACAGACGACGACGCTGGCCAATCCCGATCTGTTGTCAGAGCGCGCGACCGGCTTTGAACTGGGAACGCTGTTGACGGCGGGCCGCAGGGGCTCGCTGCGAAGCAGCTATTTCTGGACCGAGGTCAACCGGCCAATCACAGCGCTGACCATTGCGCAGACTTCTTCGAGCATCACGCAGATGCGCGAAAATCTCGGCCAGCTGCGGAGCCGCGGCGTATCGCTGGAGTATTCGGGGACGCCATCGCGTTGGCTCGAGCTGCGGGCCGGCTATCAATATGCGAAGGCGACGGTGACGAAGTTTGCACCGCAGCCGGCGCTGGTCGGACTGTGGATTCCGGAGGTGCCACGAAATGTTTTCACCGGTACTGTGCGCGTGTCGCCGCCGCACTGGGGAGCGCTGGATGTCATCGGTTATACCAGTGGCCACCAGTTCGATGATTCGATGAACGATTTTCTTCTGCACGGATACGCCCGCTTCGACGTGGAGTATTCACGCGCTTTAACGCATCACTGGACTGGCTATGTCTCGGTGCAGAACTTGCTGGACCGCTCGATCGAGGTGGCGCGGACGCCCGTCCTATCGCTGGGCACGCCGCGGCTGCTGATCGTCGGGGTCAGGAAAACGCTGCGCCAGTAAGAACGCAGATTCCTGTCGAGCAAAATTCGCGGACACGGTTGCGATTTTGCGCGCCACTTAACGTGCGGATTTGAGACTATAGCCCGGAGACCGCGACAAGCGTGAGCAATAAAAAAACTCCGGCGATCATATTGCGTGAATTTGCCGCCAAGCTGGGTCCGGGCTTAGTGACGGGCGCGGCGGATGACGATCCGTCGGGAATATTTACTTACAGCCAGTCGGGCGCGCAGTTCGGATTGGGCCAGCTGTGGACCGTGCTCTTCATGCTGCCGATGCTGATTGCCGTGCAGGAAATGTGCACGCGAATTTCGATCGTCACGGATAAAGGACTGGCTACGGTCATCCGCGAGAATTATTCGCGGGTTTGGCTCTTCGGGATCGTCGGACTGCTCGTGTTGACTAACACCATCAACCTGGGCGCGGATCTGGGCGCGATGGCCGAGTCGTCGCGGCTCATCATCAAGCTTTCCTTCGTGCCCTTCGTGCTGATTTTCGGACTTGTCGGCCTGGCTCTTGAGATCCTGGTTCCCTACCGGCGATACGCGCCATACCTGAAAATCCTGACTGTATCGCTGTTTTCTTATTTCCTGACCGGTTGCATTGCGACGCGCGGCTGGGCGGCGGTGCTGAAGGCGACGTTCCTGCCCGAGCTCCATTTCAACTTCCAGTTCCTGATGATTCTCGTCGGCGTTCTGGGGACAACGATTTCTCCGTACATGTTTTTCTGGCAGGCAGCGCAGCAGCGAGAAGAAATGGCGGAGTGCGGCACCCGCGGAAAAAGTTTTGCCAAGGCCGTGATTCGCGACATGCGGATCGACACCGTCGTCGGCATGCTGTTCTCGGAAATTGCGACGTGGTTCATCATCCTGACCACGGCGGAGGTTCTCTATCCGCACGGCATTCGCGACATCCATAGTGCGGCGCAAGCGGCGGCTGCACTGCAGCCCTTCGTGCAGCGCTTCCCGCACTCGGGAGTCGTCGCCGAGGTACTGTTTTGCCTCGGCATCGTCGGGACCGGCTTGCTGGCGGTGCCGATCTTTGCCGCGTCGTCGGCCTACGCCTTCTGCGACAGCTTCGGCAGGAAGGACAGCCTGGCGCTGCGATTCAGCCAGGCGCGCGCGTTCTACGGTGTGATTGCGGCTGGCACGATTGCCGGTGTTCTGCTGAACTACATCGGCATCGATCCGATCAAGGCGCTGATTTATGCCGCGGTGCTGAACGGCTTTGTCGCGCTGCCGATGATTTTCCTGCTGATCCGCATCTCGTCGCGCAAAGACATCATGGGTGAATATGTCAGCGGTCCGGCGAGCAAGATCTTTACGTGGATTACGCTGATCTGCATGACGATGGCCGTGGTGCTGGCCATCTACGCGTTCCTGACGCAGCCGAAATAAACGCCGCTATCGAACCAGATGAAAAGTAAGCGCGGCCAGGCCGTACGCCAGCGTGTTCATGTACGCGAACTGCAGGATGGGCCACTTCCACGTGCCGGTTTCTCGCCGGACCGTCGCCAGCGTCGAGGTGCATTGCATTGCGACGGCGAAGAAAACCAGCAGCGCCATGGCGCCGGCAAAGCCAATGTCCAGACGCAGCGCGTGGCCGACAGCCTCGGTGCCATACAGCGTGCCCAGCGTGCTGACGATGGATTCGCGTGCAACAAACGCGGTGAGCAACGCGATGCCGACTTTCGGATTGAGGCCGAGCGGGCGCAGAAGCGGCTCGATGGCGCGGCCAATCCACGCGAGATAACTGTGGCCGATGTCAGCCGCCTGGCCATGATGGATCGGCAGGTTCGCCAGCAGCCAGACAATCATGCTGAGGACGACGATGATAGTGCCGACCTGGACGACGAAAATCTTGCCGCGATTGAAAAGGTAGGTGAGGACGGATTTCGGCGAGGGCCAGCGATACTCCGGCAGCTCGATAACGAAGGGGAGCTTGCCACCCGCGTCGAGAATTGAAGAACGCAGCAGCTTCGCGGTGATGAGCGCGACGATGAGCCCGATGACGTAGAGACCGATCATGATGGTGGCGCGCAGGCCCAGCAGGTCGCCGACGATGTGACGATCGGGCACGAATGAGGTGATCACCATCGTGTAGAGCGGCAGGCGGGCGGCGCACGTCATGAAGGGTGCGATCAGAATTGTTGCGAGGCGGTCGCGGCGGTTCGGAATAACGCGCGTCGCCATGATGGCGGGCACAGCGCAGGCGTAGGCGGAGAGCAGCGGCAGAAATGAGCGGCCATCGAGGCCAGCGCGGCGCATGGTGCGATCGGAGATGACGGCGGCGCGCGCCATGTAGCCGGAGTCTTCGAGGATGGCGATGACGAGGAACAGGCAGAGAATCTGCGGCAGGAACGCGAGCACGGAGCCGACGCCGGCCCAGACGCCATCCACCATGAGCGAGCGAAGAAAGCCGGCGGGAATGACCGAATGCAAATAGGTGCCGACCCATTCGAAGGCGCGAGTCGTGGCGTCACTCAACGGCGCGCCAACGCGAAAAATAAACTGGAAGACCAGCATGACGACAATCAGGAACGCCAGCGGCCCGAAGACCGGATGCAGCGCGATGCTGTCGATGCGCCTCGACCAGTGCGCGGGCAGCGGGCGGCGATAGACGCCTTCGGTGGTGAGGCGGCCGCGGTCGCTCCATCCCGTAATTTCTTTGCTGGAGCTGGTGGGACGCAGGACGGGCAGCAAATTTGCCTGCGTCGACTTGCGATCGACGAAGCGATAGACGGCTTCGAGACTGCGGCCGTTGTTGGCGCTGACCAGCGCGACCGGCGCGTGCAGCCGTTCGGCCAACGCCAGTGGGTCGAGGTGGCCCTGGCGGCGGTCGAGCAGGTCCGCCATGTTGATGACGATCAGGGTCGGCAGCTTCAGCGCGACAATTTGCTGCGCGAAGGGCAGCTGGCGCAGCAGCTGCGTCGCGTCGAGGACGACGATGACTGCGTCCGGTTTGCGCAGCCCGGCGATGTCTCCGGTCAAAACGCTGACCGCGATGCGCTCATCTTCCGACGCGGGCGAAAGGTCCCAGATGCCAGGCAGGTCGATGATCTCGACTTCAGTTTTGCGCAGCTTGCCGCGGCGATACTCCACGGTGACGCCCGGATAGTTCGCCGTCTTCTGCCGCAGCCCGGTGAGGTGATTGAAGAGCGTTGACTTGCCAACGTTCGGAGGGCCCACCAGTGCGACGGTGCGCGGAGAATTCACTGCCGCGGCTCCAGTCGAACGGTAATGCCCCGGGCAGATTCACTGCGCAGTGCGAGCTCGCCGCTGTCTACACGCAAGATGCGCATGGTGCCGCGCGACACGATGCGGACCAACTCCACCTCCGCGCCGGGGACGAGGCCGAGCCGCAACAAGTAGAGGTACGCGAACTCGTCCTTCAGCGAGACGATAACGCCGCGGCGGCCGACGGGCAGGTCCTCCAGGGAGACGAGGTTTTCCTGCGGGCCCGGGTTCGTGTTCGACGAATCCGGCTTCGACGCGATGGCGGGATGTGTGGTCGCGGCACTCATACGGTGGACTCGCGCTCCCGGTCATCTCCAGTGTGCGAACAGACCTGGAAAGAATCAGGAGCAATTTAGTCCTATATCCGATTTTCTCTCATAAGTGCCCTGTTTGGCGAATCTCACCCCACTCAATTGCTGCATGACGCAGCGAATCCAGCGAAAGCGAAGTTGGAATGACACGGGCGCCATTGGGGCGGCCGACGCTATTTGAGCGTCACATAGACGACTGCGGATGTCGACCCGGCGGTGCCTGGGGAGCCGCTGTAGACCGCGTGAATCCCATAGCTGCCACCCGGGAGACCGCCGGTCGACTCGGTTACAGAAGCTTTGCCGCGGGACAAGTTTGCACTGCCCAACGCCAGGGTCTGGTAATAAAACTCGACCGATCCAGTTGGATTTCCTCCGCCGCCTGTGACCGTGGCCGAGAGTGTGACACTGGCGGGCGGGGTTACGGTCGATGGCGTCGCGCTGAGCACGGTGATGGATGTCGCATTTGTAAGCGTTACAGTTACATTTGCAGAAGTGGATGGCGAGTCCACGACGGAGCCGCTGTATTGTGCGATGACGGGGTACTTGCCGAGCGGCAGTCCCGTGGTGCCAGCGCTGAGGCTGGCCTTGCCGGCATTCAAATTGACTGTGCCGATC
>Ga0302326_10031312_pt1 | contig 10625 bp, 6 predicted proteins | sample Palsa_T0_3_FD_202264 | JGI IMG/M metagenome (GOLD analysis project Ga0302326, IMG submission 202264) | Peat permafrost microbial communities from Stordalen Mire near Abisko, Sweden - Palsa_T0_3 | ecosystem: Environmental > Terrestrial > Soil > Palsa > Peat permafrost | place: Sweden: Abisko...
CGGGCCAGGTCGCCTTCGGAGGGTGCGGTGGGCGCGGGATGGTCGAACGCGGCGGCCAGTGCGGCGCGGACGTCCGGCGTGGGGGCAATGTCGGGCGCGGCGGGGCGCAGGCGGGCTTGCGCGATGGTGGTCAGGATTTGGATGGCGGTGGCGTCGTCAAGTGCGGTCATTGGGTGGGCTCCGTGGGGAAGGGTGGCAGTCCGGCTTCGCGCCAGATGGCTTCGAGCTTCTGTTTGTCGGCGGGGGAGGCGCGGCCGTGGGACGTGAGGAAGTTACGGACTTGGAGGGCCGCTTGGTGTTGGTCGTCCGTTTTGAGAAATGCGGTAATCGCCCGCACCAGCCACTTGCCGCTTTCCTCGAACCCGCCTTGCATCCCTGCAATGATGCCCATCTGGCCGTAGGTGCCGGCGGCGCCGTGCGGGTTGCGCTGCTTTTCTTCGATCGCGAGGGACCTGAGGTACCACTCCCGCGCCGACGTGAGGTCTTGCTGCTTCTGGGCGACGATGCCCAGCTGGTGGTAGGTGGTTGCGGCGCGGTGCAGGTCGCCCTGCTTCTCCGTAATGTCGAGAGACTTGAGGTACCACTCCTGCGCCGTCGCAAAGTCCTGTAACTCCGCGCTGACTATTCCGAGTTGGTGATACGCTGCTGCGGCGTTGTGGGGTTCGCGCCGATTCTCCCAAATGGCGAGTGATTTGAGGTACCACGCCCGCGCTGCCGCAAAGTCCCGCTGGTCCTTAGAGATCGAGCCCATTTGGAGATAAGTGATGGCGCCGCCAAACAAGTCGTCCCGTTTCTCACAGATGGCCAGGGACTTGAGGTACCACTCCCGCGCCGCCGAAATGTCCCGCTGCTCCTGGGCGATCACGCCCAGCTGGTGATAGGTCCTTGCGGCGCCGTGTTCGATGCCCAGCCTCTCCGAGATTGCGAGCGATTTGTAGTACCATTCCCGCGCCGCCGCGAAGTCGCGCTGCTCCAGGGTGACCATTCCCAGTTGGTGATACGCCCGCGCCTCTCCCTCCGAATCGCCTCGCGCTGCATGGTGCAAAACCATCCGAGCGTACAAGCCCGAGGACTCCTCGAGGTTCCTGGAATTCAGCGCATACGCGGCTAGGCATTGGGTGAGCGCGACGGTGGGCGCATCCATCGAGAGCGGTTCGGCGAGCGCCAAGGCGAAATGGAAGTTGGCACCGTGCAGTAGGAATGGATCCAGCTGCTCGTGCAACTCCCGCGCTTCGAGGGCATCGGCAAGTCGCGCCATCACGTCCACGAATGCTCGCTGGCATGGCTCTGTGGCCTCGCTTCGGGATCGCAAGTAGCTGGTCAATAACGGGTGAATCTCGTAGGTGGCTTGGCCGACATCCCGGAGAAGCCCGGCAACCCCAAGCGCCTCCATGAGCCGGTCAATCTGTTGCCGTGTCCAGCCGGTATCAACTTGCTTGGCCATGGCTTCCAGACAGCCCGCATCCACGTAGCCCTCATGCAGCCCGACCAAGGCCAACATGGGCTGTAGGTCTGCGGCCAATCCCTGTTCGACAAACCGCAGCGTTGCGAACAGCCGCCCCTGATCTTCCTGCTCGTTCAACCCCAATTCCGCGAGGTTGGTCCGCAGCGCCTCCGCGATCTTCGTGGCGGTCATCTGTTCAAGCTTCGGAAGCACCACGCGCATCGCCAGGGAGTGCCCCGCAAGCTGGTCCATCAGCTTGATCAGCTCCGGGTCGTCCCGATTCACTTTCAATCCGAGTTCGCGCAGGATCGTCTCGCAATACTCCCAGCGCTCCTCCCCATCCAAGCCGGGCAGCGAAAGCTCGAAGCGCCACTCCGGCTTGAGCCACTCCTCTCGCGACCGGCTGGTGACGATGACCTTTCCTCGACAGCCACGAATGGCATCCAGAAACCGGCCCAACTCGGCGCGGTCCTCGGTCGTCAGGTTCGCCGCGGCGGACTCGAAGTTGTCCCACACCATCAGAACCCGCCGCTCGCTCAGCGCCTTTGACAACAGTTCCAGCTTGTTGGGTGCGAGCCGGAAGTTCTCTCCGTAGAATTCCTCGCCCGTCCGGTTGATCACATATCCGGCGGTGCGGATATCGCGGAAATCGAACCAGAGCGCGCCGTCGAGGCCGCCGGTGTCGTCCAGCCAGCGCAGGAAGCCGCGCGCCAGGGTGGTTTTGCCGACTCCGCCCAAGCCTTGCACCAGAATCGCCGGGGCTTTGCGGTGCAGCGCGCGCTCCATTTCGAGAATGGGACCGTCGCGGCCGATAAAGCCGTAGGGGTCGCGATGGGAGAGGACATCGGCGGGGAGGTGAGAGGGGCGAGCTTCGCTCGCGTTGGCAGGCGAAACCGCCTGCCCCACCAAGAGGGCTGCCTGGGCAGCAGTGGCGAAGGTGAAGTCGAGCGGGTCCTGCTGGTAGAGCACCGGCAGCAGCCAGTCTTCGAGCGGATACCGGCCGCGGGCGCAGACGCGATCCTTGTGGGCCAGCATTTCCTGCCGGCCGGCGCGCACGGCTTCCGCCACGCTGCCGGCTTCAAACAGCCGCCGGTAGAACGCGGGCAGGAACACCTGCGCGCCGCTGACGTAGAGCGAATAGGCCATGGCCACCACGCTACGCATGCCGCTCTGCAGCAGGGCCGTGGCCACCGAAGCGAAGGCGTCGCCGGCCTTGCTGTCCAGCATCGCGGACTGGCAGGCGTTCAGCACCACGGCGGGGACGGCGTATTCGTGCAGGAGGGCGCTCAGGTCGCGGGCGGATTTCGGATCGGGTTCGCCGTTCGCGTCTTCGAAGATAAGGCTGCCTTGCGGGCCTTGCAGCTTGTGACGCGAGTATTCGCCCGCGCCGTCGCCATATGCGCCGTGACCGTCGAAGTGGAGCGCGTGGTAGTAGCCGGGATGAGCGCGGAGGTGCTCGCGAAGCTGGTCGAAGGTCGGCGGGCGGAGGACGTCCACGTGCGCGGGCAGGTTGCGGGTCCGGATGAGTTCTACAAGAGGCCGGGCGATGGAGCGGTAGCGCACGTCGCGTGCAAAAGGCCGCGCGACCACGAGCAGGATGTTGACGCGGTCGTTGGGGAGATCGCGGCGCGGCGGCGGATCGGGAAGACGGTTGAGGCGGCGTTCGATTTGGCGCTCATGGGCGAGGTAGCTGCGTTGCGGGTCGAAGAGGGCTTCCCAGGGCCAGGAGAGCATGTGCGGGTCGTCGCTGCGGATTTGCAGGATTTCCGAGTCCGCCAGCCACTTGTCCGCGTCGCGGCGGTCGAAGAGGGCGTTGAAGGCTTGCGTGCCCCAGGCTTGGAGGGCGTCCAGGACGTGGTTGGCGTGGCCGATTTCGGGGTCGAAGGGGTAATCGAGAAAGTGTTCCAGATACCAGCGTAGTTGCTCCATCAGGTTGGAGTTGGGCTGGGATTCTAGGCCGAAGGTGTAAGGCGAAAATATTGTGACCGGCGCAGCTAACTTACCTTCCGGCAGGCGAGTTAGTGTGAAGGCCGGCGGCGACGATCCTTCGACGTGCGCGATTGCCAACGTCACGGGGCTGGGCATCGTTAATTATTGTAGCGAGTTCCCGGGTAAGACTCATGTGCGTAAAGGCGGACTGTCAATGCATTACGACATACTTTAAGAATTTGTAGAGCTCAATTGCTACCAAAGTGGTCAAGCCTGCCCTTAAAAGTAGGAGTTCTGGGTTCTTGATCAGCTTTCGCATTACGTCGCCCCTAAAAACAGTAGACTACAATAATGTTTAGCCCGTCAAATGGAAATTTATGCTTCAGCCTTGTATTCCTCAAGATTGTCGCGTATTGTTTTGTTAGATTTACTGTTAATATCCTGTGGATCATCTGTGTATAAAACATGACAGGCCGAAATTGTCTTGAGGGCGGCGCAACTTTGATGCCGTCAGGTTGATCAAAAGGGGAAGCATCGACGACCGCGATCCGCAGAGATTTATTCCTTGCTCAGCGAGAAGAGCACGAGGAGGCCGAGGCCGAGTGCGGTCAGGGCACCGATAGTCTGTTGTTTGTCTTTGGTCAGCTTTTGCTCTTTGAGGAATTCCACGATCTGGGATTCGACCGGGCCGGGATTGTCCCACGGCGAGAACGTGAAGACCCTCGGGAATCCGGCCAGGAGCGGGTGACCGGCGAGGTCGGCGCGCACAATCGGAATTACGAGCTTTTGGCGTTCCAGCGCGTAACGCAATTCATGCTGGACCATTCGACTTGCGGCAGCCGTTATGATCGCCAGCACGCAGTCGGCCCGATCAATCGCCTGCTGCACTGGCACGGCGTCCGTTGCAGCGGCGCCGTTTCCGTGCTGGGGCACATACATCTCGATCCCGTGCGCGGCCGCGAGAGTCTGCAACCGCCACGCCAACGCCATCTCGGCAGGGTCGAGACTATAACTGGAGGAATACGCGAAACGGCATCGCGTCTACAATTCTAACGAATAACGCTGCGCCAGGTGTCGGCATGAGTGCCGGGCCCAGAGGGCGCCCCGGCACGCCGAAGGCGTGCGCCACGTTACTCCTGCAATTGGTCGAAGCGTTGTTTCAGGAATGCCAGGATTTCGCCCGGGGCCGTGGCGCCATCGAGTGGCAACATCAGTACCCCTGCCGGCGAGAATTGCGCGCCGCGGCTTTGATTGACCAGATTCATCAGGCGCGCCGGATCGATATGGGTCTCCGGGTGGAACTTCACGTTGAGCATCGTATGCCGGCGGTCGATCGCTTCGATCCCCAACTTCTCGGCGGTGGTCTTCAGACCGGAATATTCCAACAGGTTGCGCACCGCATCGGGCACCGGGCCGTAGCGGTCTTCCAGTTCCTTCTCCACGCGCTCGCGGTCGGCGGGCGTGCCGGCGTTGGCGATCTGGCGATAGGCGCGCAGGCGCTGGTTTTCATCGGCAATGTAGTCGGCCGGAATGCGCATGTCGAGGCCCAGATTCAAGCTGGAATGAATCTCCGCCGGCACCTCTTCGCCCTTCAACTCGCGGACGGTTTCCTCCAGCAGGCGCACGTACATATCGAAGCCCACGGCGTTGATATGGCCGTGCTGCTCGCCGCCCAGCAGGTTGCCCGCCCCGCGCAGTTCCAGATCGAGCGCGGCAATCTTGAAACCTGCGCCCAGGTCGCTAAACTCCTTCAGCGCCGCCAGCCGCTTGCGCGCCACCTCGCTCAATTCGGTGTCCGGGGGCACCAGCAAATAGGCGTAGGCACGCCGGTTCGAACGGCCCACACGTCCACGAAGCTGGTAAAGCTCGGCGAGACCGTAGCGTTCCGCATTTTCGATGATGATGGTGTTGGCAAGCGGAATGTCCAGACCATTTTCTACAATTGTCGTGCAAACGAAAATGTCGTATTCGTGTTGCATAAACTTGAGCATGGTCTTCTCCAGTTCAGCCTCGCCGATCTGGCCATGTCCCACGCCGATCCGTGCCGTGGGAATGAGCTCCTGCAGGAAGGCGGCACGCGCCCAAATTGAATCCACCCGGTTATGCAGGAAATAGACTTGGCCGCCCCTGCCTATTTCGAGTTCCAGCGCCGACTTGATCAAATCGGGCTGGAAGTGCGCCACCACGGTCTGGATGGAAAGCCTGTCCTTGGGCGGGGTCTCGATCACCGACATGTCGCGCAGACCTAGCAACGACATGTGTAGTGTTCGTGGAATCGGCGTAGCGCTCATGCTGATCACATCCACGCTCTGCTTCAGGTGCTTCAGGCGTTCCTTGTGCTTTACGCCGAAGCGTTGCTCCTCATCCACCAGGACTAGGCCAAGGTCTTTGAAGACCACATCGGCCGAGAGTAGCCGGTGGGTCCCCACCACCAAGTCCACCTTGCCCTCCGCCAGATCCGCCAGCGTTGCCTTCATCTCCTTGGCCGTGCGGAAACGGCTTAGCATTTCAACGCGTATGGGAAAAGGTTGAAAGCGTCGCTTGAAGGTTTCGTAGTGCTGAAAAGTCAGGACGGTGGTGGGCGCCAGCACGGCCACCTGCTTGCCGTCGCCCATGGCTTTGAAGGCGGCACGCATGACCACTTCCGTCTTGCCGTAGCCCACATCGCCGCACAGCAGGCGGTCCATGGGCTGCAGGCTTTCCATATCGCGCTTGATGTCCTTGATGGCGGTGAGTTGATCGCGCGTTTCGGTGAATTCGAAGGCGTCCTCGAACTCGCGCTGCCAGTTGCTGTCGTGCGAGAAGGCGAAACCCTCAGCCATCTTACGACCGGCATAGAGCTTGAGCAGCTCATCGGCCATGTCGCGCATTTTGGCCTTGACGCGGCTCTTGGTGCGGTCCCAGGTAGCGCCGCCCATGCGGTCCAGCGCGGGGGCCGATTCGCCCGCGCCGCGGAAGCGCTGCACCAGATCCATGCGGGTAAGCGGCACGTAGAGCTTGGAGCCGCCTGCATATTCCAGCAGCATATAGTCGCCCTGCGCCTCGCCGCGATCGATCTCGCGCAGACCCAGGAAGCGGGCCACGCCATGCTCGGCATGCACCACGTAGTCGCCGGGCTTCAGATCGATCAGGTCCGCGGAAAATGTTGCCCGTGCGGATTTCCCGGACGGCGCGCGCGCCACCAATTCGGAAGTGTCGAACAGGTCTTCGCTGCCGAAAATGGCGAGGCCGGCATCGCGGAACACGACCCCGCGCCGAACAGCGCCCCGAATCAGGTAGATGGACGCCACCGATCCGGCCATGTAGGCGCGCCCTGCCAGGTATTCGGGCGTGGACTCGGATTGGTCCAGCCCAAGCTGGTAGGGGACGCCGTACTCGTTGAAGATATCGGCGATGCGCTCGAGCGCGCCTGCGGATTCGGCGAAAAATGCCACCCGTGAGCCGGCTTCGGCCAGGTTGCGCGCCTCCGCGATAGCTACCGGCATGTTGCCGTGAAAGGTCAGCGCCGGGCGCGTGGGAATGTAGAAGCTGACTGTGTCCTGGCCCGCGATTACTTCCAGTTCTTCCAGCGCAATGTGCGGGAGGCCGGCGGCTTGGCCTTCCAAATCCTCGCCGCGGAAAAAGACGCTGGCGGGATCGTACGCGGCCGAGGCTGGGGTTTGATCCAGCCGCTTCCACAAACGCTCGGCGGCGCCCACGACCTGCGCAGGTTCATCCCACAGAATCAGGGGCCGGTCCAGCAAGGAGAAGACGGAGTGGCGGCGCGGGCGGACCAGGGGGACCAATAGCTCCCAGCCTGGGAAAGGATCGCCGGGCGGCGGCAAATCGCGGGTGGGAACACCGGATTCTTGGAGGCGATCCCCGAGTTCCACCAGCAGAGCACGGGATTTCTGATATTCCGTCAATGGTAGTAGCAGCGCGTCTTGAGCCTTGGTGACCGACCGCTGCGATTCCACGTCGAAGCGGCGAACGGACTCAATGAGGTCGCCAAAGAGATCAATGCGCACCGGTTTGGCGGATTCCGGCGAGAACACGTCCAAAATGCCGCCCCGCACGGAGTATTCGCCGACCATTTCCACCGGCTCGCGGCGCTCATATCCGACGCTTTCCAGGTGTGCTACTACATCTTGCAAAGGAACCTCGTCTCCCACGCGCACGTTGAGAGCGAGCTGCCGGTAGAAATCGCCGGCCTCGATGCGCAGCAGCGCCGACGCTACGGGCATGATGGTGATGGGCACGCGGCGGGTGGCCAGGCGCCACAGGCCGATAGCCCGCTGCTCACAGATCTCGGCGTGGGGCGACATGCCCTGCATCGGCAGAACATCCAGTGCGGGAAGGAGTTGCGGGCCCATGGCCTCGCCGCTTGCGACCAACAGGTCGTAGAATGTTTCGACTGCCTCGAACAGCTCCTCAGCCCGCTTATTGCCATCTACTACAATTGCCAGAGGACGCTCGGTCATCTGCCACAGCAAAACGGAGTAGATGGCTTTGGCAGTGGTGGTCAGGCCGGATAGGGACAGGTTTCCGCCGGACGGCAAGCGCCTAAGCAGTTCCTGAAAAGCCGGGTGGCGGCTCAGGCTGAGGAACAGGTCACGTATGGCAGGTTGGATCAATCGGCCCTAGTCTTACCAAACCGTCTGTAGATCGGCGCCACGGATGCGCCTATCCCTAGTGATTACAGGCACCCCAAGATAAATCGCCTTCGCCGCCACTATGCGATCCGGCATGTCGGGCACGGCATTCCGAGGCACACGGTGCATGGCCTCCACGATCTCCATCGTGAATGGGGCTTCTTCCAGAACGTGGTTTGGATCCCTGAGAGCCTTTCGCAGATCTGCGTATGCAGCCATCGGCAGACGCTTCTTTTCGATGAGGTAAAGAACTTCGGCCAGACTGATCGGCGAAAGAGCGATATTCTGCCGCGCTGTCGCGGCGTCATCGATGAATTTTCTCGCGGAAGGCGACAGCATGGGATCGTCGAACAGGCGCCATATGGCTGCGTGGGTATCGGCGACTCCGGCGATCATTAGAAGTCTTCTGCGAAGCCGCGGAACATATCGGCCCGGTTGGCGTCGATTTCATCCGCCGAAGGCGCCGGGCCATATTTGGCCAACATCCCCCGCCCTGTCTCAAAGGGCCGGCCTGGGTGTGCCACTTGCGCGTTGAGAACCTGTTCCAACACGCGGCGTGCAAAGCGATCTGCCGAGACGCCCTGAGCTTGGGCCTCGGCCAGCAAGGCTGCTTCCAGCTCGTCCGGAAGATCGACGATTAGGGTCATTGGCAACTCCTTCTACTTCCAGGATACGGTAAATGAGTGTAGCTGTCACGCTGCCAGACGGCGGCAGTTCGCTATTTGTGCGTGCCCCATCTTGCATCGGGTTGAAAGGCGCCCGCCTCTAGCCGAGGACCTTCCCTGCCTTTCCCCGCGTGGATTACGATGGCGTGCATGACAAGAACTCTGGAAGGGAAGCCGAGCCGCGGCCCCAAACCAGTACCGCCCACCCCCAGTCAATTGCAGCGTGGTTTCCAGCGCGTTCACGCTTTCGCCTTCATGGAGCGCCCGATCTCGCGCTTTAGGATGCCCGGCCAATCCTTTAGGCGCTCTAGGCCGATCTGAAAGTTGCCGCGCTGGGCCGAGTCCGCTACGGGTAGCCCACAGTATGAGGACAAATACGAGAATCTATTTTCCGCCAAACCAGAGGATCTGCGCGATCCGCGGAATTCCGATCCAACGCTGCTACGGATTGAGGATGCGTCCGATTGCGACGGCGCGATCTGTGGAACAGCCATCACTGATTCAGAAACCGGGGAAACCGTTTCGCGGCGAGGGCGCACAGCCATTTGGTCGCACCCGGCTACAACCCGCTCGCATCACCGCTCTACACCCCGATTTTGAAGTAGCCCACGCGTTTCCAAGTCGGGCACACATACATGGCGCATTAACGGCGGCAGCAGGTTCGGCGTCACATTGCATGGACCGCGCTTGACCCAGCCACTCCCGCCGATTACACTCGGGCTTACCCTATGATCGCAAACCCCATGCTGGGCGTCTTCCTCCACTGGCTCGGAGGTCTATCCTCCGCCAGCTTCTACCTGGGCTATCGGGGCGTCAAACAGTGGGCCTGGGAGACCTACTGGCTGGCCGGCGGCGTATTCAGTTGGATCATTATGCCGTGGCTGCTGGCCCTCACCATGACGCGCGACCTGTTCGCCGTTCTGCGCGAGACTCCCGGAAGCACGCTCTTCTGGGCCTACGCATTTGGCGTGCTGTGGGGGACGGGCGGTCTCACCTTCGGCCTGACCATGCGATACCTGGGCCTGTCGCTCGGCATGGCCGTGGCGCTCGGGTATACGGCCGCCTTCGGGACCCTGTTGCCGCCGATCTTCCGGGGCGAGTTCGCGAAACAAGTGCTGGGCACCCACTCCGGTCTGGTGATCCTGTGCGGTGTGGGATGCTGCCTGGCCGGTATTGGGTTCGCCGGTGCCGCGGGAATCTCCAAGGAGCGCGAGTTGTCGGAAGAGCAGAAGCGCGCCACCATCCGCGAGTTCAGCCTGAAGCGCGGTCTGCTGGTGGCCACCTTCTGCGGGATCATGAGCGCCTGCTTCGCATACGGGCTGGCGGCCGGCGATCCCATCAAGCAAATCACGCTGCGCCACGGGACGCCGGTCTTGTGGCAAGGCCTTCCCGTGCTGGTGGTGGTTCTGGTGGGAGGCTTCACCACCAATTTCATCTGGTGCATGATCCTGAACATCCGCAACCGGACCGGCTATCAGTACTTCAGATCGAAGCTGCGCGGCGAGATCCCCGCGCGCGGAGCGGAACCTAGCTTGGAGGCCGTCATCGACGCGCCGGGCGAGGAGATGGCGGTAGCGTTGGCCGCGCCCCATCCGCAGGCTGTGCAACCCGCAAGAGCGCCCATGCTGGCCAATTACTTTTTCTGCGCCATCGCCGGCACCACCTGGTACATGCAGTTCTTCTTCTACAGCATGGGCGAAACGCAGATGGGCACCTTCAAGTTCTCGAGTTGGACGCTCCACATGGCCAGCATCATCATCTTCAGTACGCTGTGGGGAATCGCGCTGAAGGAGTGGAAGGGCGTCGGGACGCGCACTAAGTGGCTGGTCGCGCTAAGCCTCTTTGTGCTGGTGGTATCCACCGTGATCGTCGGATACGGAAACTATCTGGGGCGCGTCGGGGGGCCGTGAAAGAACTCAAAGCCACCGATGCGTGAACATGAACCAGATCACCAGC
>Ga0302326_10031316_pt1 | contig 10624 bp, 4 predicted proteins | sample Palsa_T0_3_FD_202264 | JGI IMG/M metagenome (GOLD analysis project Ga0302326, IMG submission 202264) | Peat permafrost microbial communities from Stordalen Mire near Abisko, Sweden - Palsa_T0_3 | ecosystem: Environmental > Terrestrial > Soil > Palsa > Peat permafrost | place: Sweden: Abisko...
CGCGCGGCTTGGTGCAAGCCTGCAATCGGCACGAACGCGCGCCGGCAGCGTCCATCGATGATCGCCTCCATCGCGTTCAGCGTTGCACCAACAACGTACGCCGCCGCCTCATAAACGCCGCGAAATGCCGGGGTGTCGCCCGCATCCAGAAAACCCTGCCCCGTTGCGGAGCGTTCGCGCACAAAATCGACGTACGCAGGCGTATGGAAGCTTAGGAGCTCCTCGTAGGAAGCCGTGCGCGGCTCGAGTACCTGCACGCGTTCGGCAAGACCACGCGCTTCGAACTCGCGCAGAAACGCCGCATACCGGTCCGGCCCGAAAGGATGGCCGTCGCCAAAGCTGTAGCGCGCAAGGCGCTCCGCCAACACGACTGCCACCGTTGCGCCCATAATTCGCCGCATCCCCCTCACGAATCCGCTGAAAGCGTAGCACACGGCGCCTGCGCGGCCATCGCCAAGGCGGCGCGAACCAACGATAATGTAAAGATCCTCGTCACTTCCGCATGTGAGCTTTTACTTGGCCCAATACATATTCACGATGAATCGGGTATCGAAGGTGGTACCCCCCAAGCGCGTAATACTGCGCGACATCAGCCTGTCGTTCTTTCCAGGCGCAAAGATAGGCGTCTTGGGCCTCAATGGGTCCGGCAAATCCACCTTGCTGCGCATCATGGGCGGCCTCGATACGAGCTTCGATGGGGAAGCGCGGCCGCAGAGCGGCATTCGCGTTGGCTTCCTGCCGCAGGAGCCGGAGCTCGACGACTCGAAGGATGTGCGCGCGACGGTCATGGAGGGCGTCGCCGATGTATTTCAGCTCGTGCAGCGCTTCAATGCGGTGAGCGATCGTTTTGCCGAGCCCATGTCGGATGACGAGATGACGGCCTTGCTCGAGGAACAGGCGAAGCTTCAGGACGCCATCGACGCCGCGGGCGGCTGGGAGTTGGAGCGCAAGCTCGAGATCGCGGCGGATGCCCTGCGGCTGCCGCCGTGGGATGCAAAGATCAGCACGCTCTCGGGAGGCGAGAAGCGCCGCGTCGCACTGTGCCGTTTACTCCTCTCGGCGCCCGACATGCTGCTGCTCGATGAGCCGACCAATCACCTCGACGCAGAATCGATCAGCTGGCTCGAACGTTATCTCGAGGAATACCCGAGCACGGTCATTGCGGTAACGCATGATCGCTATTTCCTCGACAACGTCGCCGAATGGATCCTCGAACTCGACCGCGGTCACGGCATTCCCTGGCAGGGCAATTATTCCTCATGGCTTGAACAGAAGGAGCGGCGTCTCGCACTCGAAGAGCGCGAAAACGAGACCTTGAGAAAAACGCTCGCGCGCGAGCTCGAGTGGGTACGGCAAAATCCAAAAGCGCGGCGCGCGAAAAGTAAGGCGCGCCTGCAGCGCTACGACGAGCTTGCATCCAAAGAGTTCCAGCAGCGCAACGAAACCAACGAGATCTATATCCCACCGGGCGAGCGGCTCGGCGACCTGGTGATCGAAGTGAAGAATTTGCGCAAGGGATATGGAGATCGGCTCCTCATCGATGCAGCATCCTTCAGTCTGCCGCGCGGCGGCATCGTCGGAATCATAGGCCCGAACGGCGCCGGCAAGACGACCCTCTTTCGCATGCTGACAGGTGTTGAAGCCCCGGACTCCGGTGAAATCCGCATCGGACCCACGGTGAAGCTTGCTTATGTAGACCAATCCCGGCAGACCCTCGATGCAAAGAAGACCGTGTGGGAAGAGATCTCCGGCGGACTCGACATGGTGAAGGTCGGAAACTACGAGACGCCCTCGCGCGGCTATGTGGGACGCTTCAATTTCAAGGGTGCGCAGCAACAGCAGCATATCGGTGAACTCTCCGGCGGCGAACGCAACCGCGTGCACCTGGCGAAGGTTGTCAAATCCGGCGGCAATGTCCTGCTCCTCGATGAGCCGACCAACGACCTCGATATCGAAACCCTGCGCGCGCTCGAAGAGGCGCTTCTGAGTTTTCCCGGCTGCGCCGTGGTGATCTCCCACGATCGGTGGTTCCTCGACCGCATCGCGACGCACATTCTAGCGTTCGAAAGCAATTCGGAAGTTGTCTGGTTCGAAGGCAATTATCAGGAATACATCGAGGACTTCAAACGCAGGAAGGGTGAGGAAGCGTTGCAGCCGCATCGCATCAGGTACCGCCCCCTCGAGCGGCAATAGTCGCCAATGAGTGCCACGGAACCCAACGGCACGCGCCTGCGCTGGATCGGGCCGCTCGCCTCGCTTTTGGTCTTCGGCATCGTGGCGTTGGTCCTGCGTCGTGAGCTTGCGCACCTGCACACGCGTGAGATTCTGGAGGAGCTGCGGCAGACTCCGCGCACGCACGTGCTGATCGCCCTCGGCTTTACGACGCTTAGTTATTGGCTCCTGGGGTTCTACGATGTGCTCGCCTTGCGTTACCTCGGCAAGCCCGTGGTCTATTCGCGCACGCTGTTGACGTCGTTCATCGCCAACGCCTTTGGCCACAACCTGGGTCTCGCAGCGTTCACGGGCGCGGCCGTGCGCTTTCGGCTATATGCGTCTGCGGGTTTGACGGCGATCGATGTCGCAACCGTGCAGGGATTCTGCAGTCTGACGATCGGCCTTGCGCTCGCGACGCTCGGCGGCTTGTCGCTCACACTCGAGCCAACCCACACGGCGGCGGTATTGCACCTGCATCCTCGCTGGGCGATGTTCGCTGGAATCATGATGCTCGCGAGCGTCGGCGCTTACGCGACCTGGTGCATCCTCGGCCGCACACCGGTTGAGATTCGCGGCTGGGCGCTGCACGCTCCGCGCGCCCGGATCGGATTTGCGCAGATCACGCTCGGCGTCGCGGACCTGAGCTGTTCGACCGCCGTACTGTGGTGGCTCTTGCCGCCGCAATCTGACATGGGATACCTCACCTTCGTTGGAGCTTACGCCGCTGCGGTCACGGCCGGCATCATCAGCCACGTTCCCGGCGGCCTGGGTGTTTTCGAGACTGTGATCGTGTTCGCTTTGCCGGATGTGCCGGCAAGTTCCCTCTTGGGATCGCTGCTCGTGTATCGCGCGGTGTATTACCTCGCGCCGCTCATGGTCGCAACGCTGCTATTTGGCGCGAAGGAGCTTGCAGCCCGCCGCGGCCCGCTCGTGCGAGCACACGCGCTCGCGTCCTTGTTCATCGCACCGATCGTGCCACAGGTTGCCGGTAGCCTCACCTTCCTCGGTGGTTTTATCCTGCTCGTTTCGGGCGCAACCCCCAGTATCGACGCCCGACTCACCGTGCTGCGGCAGTTTCTGCCGCTCGCAATTCTCGAGCTTTCGCATCTCGCCGGCAGCGTCATTGGCCTCGGTCTCATCATCCTCTCGCGCGGACTGTTCCGGCGCGTGCAGGCGGCCTATCACATCTCATTCTGGCTGCTCGCAGGCGGCATCGCCGCCTCCTTGCTGAAGGGACTTGATTTTGAGGAAGCAACGATACTTGCAATCGTGCTCGCCGTGCTGGTGCTGGGGCGCCGCGCGTTCTACCGACCAACGTCGATTCTCGACGATCAGTTCAGCCCCATTTGGGCAGTCAGTATCGCCGGGGTCATTGCAACTGCGATCTGGGTCTCCTTCCTCGCCTTCCGTCACATCGAACTGTCGAACGATCTGTGGTGGACATTTGCGATGGATGCCAATGCGCCACGAACGCTACGCGCGACATTTCTCGTCGTGGTGCTCGCGAGCGCCTTCTTGCTCTTGAATCTCTTGCAACCGGCCCACCCGGAACCCGGAGTTGCAAATGACGAGGATCTCGAGGAAGCACGCCGCATCATCGCAAACTCCGATCTGACCATGGCGAATGCCGCGCTCACGGGCGACAAGCGCCTGCTTTTCAGCGAGGGCGAGGACGCCTTCGTGATGTACCAGGTGGCCGGGCGCAGCTGGATCGCGCTCGGCGATCCGATCGGCGCGCGGGAGCGCGCCGAGGAGCTGGTATGGCGCTTCCGCGAATTGTCGGACCACCACGGCGGCCGCACCGTCTTCTATCAGGCAAGCGCTGACTGCCTGGCTTTGTACGTCGACCTCGGACTTGCCGCCCTCAAGATCGGCGAGGAGGCCCGCGTACCACTCACGGATTTTTCGCTCGAGGGCGCGGCGCGCGCCGACTTGCGCCAAGCGTGGCGTAGGGCCGAGCGTGACGGGGCGACCTTCGAAGTGGTTCCGCGCGAACGCATCGCCGAAGTGCTGCCACAGCTGCGGCAGATTTCAGATGCCTGGCTCGCCGGAAAATCGGTCGCCGAAAAGCGCTTCTCGGTGGGTGCTTTTTCGGAGGACTACATTCGTAACTTCTCCACGGTGCTGGTGCGCTCCGAAGGAAAAATTTCGGCATTCGCGAACCTGTGGCTGACGAATTCGAAAGAAGAGCTTTCGATCGATCTTATGCGCTTTGGCCCCGATGCGCCCCGCGGCGCCATGGATTACATGTTTATCGAACTCATGCTGTGGGGGCGGTCGCAAGGCTACCGCTGGTTCAATCTCGGCATGGCGCCGCTTGCGGGCCTCGAGCGCCATCCGCTTGCGCCGGCGTGGCACCGCGTCGGCAACTTCGTATTTCGCCACGGTGAGCATTTCTACAATTTCGACGGACTGCGGCGCTATAAGACAAAATTTGACCCGACCTGGGAGCCGAAATACCTGGTTGCCCCGGGTGGCATCGCGCTGCCGCGAATCCTGATTGACGTATCGGTGCTGATCTCAGGCGGCATGATGGAGCTGTTCGCGCGATGAGCCGTGCGCGCTTGGCGGCCGCCGTCTTGCTGTTCTTGGGTGCACTGCCGCAAACGCGCGCGCTGCTCGCTCAAGACCCGCAGCCGGTGAAAATCCACACCGCGACCTTCGGCACAGTAACGGTTTACAAACCCGCGCAACCCGAACCGGTCAGCGTCGCGCTATTCGTGTCCGGCGATGGCGGCTGGAACTTGGGCGTCGTCAACATGGCCCGCTCACTTGCCGACAGCGGCGCTCTAGTCGTCGGCATCGACGTGCGCAGCTTGCTTACTTCAATAGCGCGCTCCAGGGCATCCTGCCAGCCGCTCGCAATCGACTTTGAGCTTCTGAGCCATCAAATTCAAAAGCAAATCGCCTTGAAGGACTACCATGTACCGGTTCTGATCGGCTATACCTCAGGCGCGACGATTGTCTATGCCACCCTCGCGCAGGCGCCAATTGGCACATTTGCCGGAGCGATCAGCATGGGCTTCTGCCCGGTTCAGGACTTTGGCGGCGCCGCCATCTGCCCCGCACCCCAATTGCGTTTCACCCACGGGAAAAAGGGTGCGTTGGTATTCGAACCGGCGCCACATCTGGAGCATCCCTGGATTGCGCTGCAGGGAGAACAGGACACCGTCTGCCCCGCGCCTGCCGTGGCGCAATTTGTCGCGCAGACCGGCGGCGCTGCGCTTGTGCGGCTGCCGCGAGTCGGACACGAATTCTCGGTCGAACTCAATTGGCTACCACAGCTATTGGCTGCCTATAAGAGCATTGCTGCGCAACCGGAACCCACGGCGGCGCAGGCGCCTGAGATTCAGGAGCTACCGGTGACAACAGTACGCGCCGCGCACGAGTCGGACACGCTTGCGATCCTGCTCACCGGCGATGGCGGTTGGGCCGGACTTGACCGGGAACTCGCAACCGAACTTGCCGCCCGCGGCGTGTCGACGGTCGGATTCAACTCGCTGCGCTATTTCTGGAGTATGCGCACACCGGACGAGGCCGCCCGCGACGTCACTCGCGTGCTGCAGCATTTTCTCACCGACTGGAACAAGACGCGCTTCGTTCTCATCGGCTACTCCTTCGGAGCCGACGTCGCACCGTTTGTTGTCAACCGCCTGCCCGCCGAGATGCGTAAGCGGCTCGTGAGCGTAAGTCTGCTTGGCATCGAGGCCAATGCGGATTTTGAAGTCCGGGTGGTCGACTGGATTCCAGGCTCCGATCCGCCGGGACTTGCGGTTCGGCCCGAGCTTGCCGCGATCTCTGTACCCGTGCTGTGCATTTACGGCGCGGGAGAAGCCACCACGATATGCCCGGCTTCCAAAAGCGGCCTCGTCAGCGGCGAACGTATCGGCAGCGGACATCACTTTGGAGGCGACTACGCATTGCTTGCTGACCGGATCGTGGCTTTCGCCGGGATTATGTCGCACCATGATTGATGTCCCGTCGCAGATGGCCCGATGCGCTAGAATCGTCGCTGCGGCGCATACATCAATAACGACAGGCGCCGCAAAACGACCATGTCGGTACACATAGATTCAGCGAGCCGAATTGTGCACGACCAGGAACAGAACCTGGCCATGGTGTGCCCGCATTGCCTGGTCACGGCGCACATCACTGCAACCGCGGTGCCGAGGTTTGAGGATCTGCAAGCCTATAAACCCAAGCAAGTCGGGCTCGTGTACCGCTGTGATGCCTGCCTTGCCCCGATTTTCCTGCGCATGGCAGTGCGTATGTACACCGCCAATCGTATCGAGCTCGCCCCGCAATTTATCGAGGTGGAACGCCCGCGCGAAATCTTTGCATTTACGCACTTGCCTGAGGACGTCGAGCAGCTCTTCAAAGAAGCCCTCATCTGCTATTCGAGCGGTGCGTTCAATGCCTTCGCTTCAATGTGCCGCCGCGCCGCGCAGGCGGTGTTCGCCGACCTGGGCGAGGCCGGCAAACTGCGCCTGTTTGACGATCTCAATGATGTGCGCATGATGGCTGAACTGGATGCGGAGAGCTTTGCGCGGGTGAAGAGTATTATCTTCGGCAGCGACTCCGACCCACGCCCGAATCCACCGCTGCTCGAGAGTTACTCAGCCGGTGTGCTCGTGGAGGTCATGAAGGATCTTCTCTACGAGGCATACGTTCGCAAGGGCAAGTTGCAGCAAGCGATGATGGTGCGGCGCTTCTTCGTCGACGAGAAGGCCAATAACGTCACGCAGCTCGCCCCGGCGGTCGGCGCGAGCGGCGCCAACTAACACCCGCCGAGCCGCCGCTTCCGACAGCCCATCTAGTTCACGCAACGAACCGTCGCGCATTGCGAAACATCCGCATCCAGCCGCTGTATTCGCCGGCATCCCGAGGGCGCCACGAGTTCTGCACGTAGCGAAACACGCGCTCCGGGTGCGGCATCGTAATCGTAACGCGACCGTCCGCATTGCAGAGCGCCGCAATGCCGTAGGGTGAGCCGCTCGGATTGAACGGATAAGTCGTGGCGACGCTGCGGTCGTGGTTCACATAACGCCAGGCCACGCGATCGCTCTTGGCGCAAGCTTCGGCCGCCGCCGCCGAGGCGAATTCTGCGTGACCTTCACCGTGCGCGACGGCGATCGGCAGAAAGGATCCTGCCATGCCATCAAACAATACCGACGGCGAGCGCAGGATCTCCACCAATACGAGCCGCGCCTCGTACTGCTCACTCACATTTCGAACGAACCGCGGCCAGTCGGCAGTGCCGGGAATGAGGCTTTGCAACGCCGCGAACATCTGGCAACCGTTGCAGATGCCGAGCGCAAAGCTGTCGGAGCGTGCGAAGAATTGCGAGAATTCCTCACGCACCGCGCCGTGGAACAAAATCGACTTGGCCCAGCCCTCGCCCGCTCCGAGCACATCTCCGTAGGAGAAGCCACCGCATGCGACAAGACCTTTAAATTCGGCGAGCGAGCGCCGCCCGGCCAGGAGGTCCGTCATGTGCACGTCATGGGCTTCAAAGCCTGCGCGTTCAAATACCGCGGCCGTCTCAACCTGGCCGTTAACGCCCTCCTCGCGCAGGATGGCAACGGCCGGCCGTACCGCACGCAAGATGTAGGGCGCGGCGATATCCTCCTGCGGATCGAATGTGAGCACGGCACTCAGGCCCGGGTCGCCCACCGCGGTGCTGGCCGCGAACTCCGCATCCGCGCAGCCGGGATCATCGCGCAAGCGGCGCATCTGCCAGGACGTTTCCGACCAGGCGCGGCGCAGATCGACCCAGGACTCATCGAAGCTGAACGCGCCGACCGTGATTCGCAGCCGCAGGTCGCGCGCTTCGCCATCTGTGCGCGCAGGCGCGCCGATGCAGAAGGCATGCGCATCGAAGCCGTAGCGCGCCAGTATCGCCGCCACACGCGCCTGCGCATCCGCGCGCACCTGGATGACCGCCCCCAATTCTTCGGCAAACAGCTGCGCGAGCGGCGGGCCGCGCTCGGCAGGGAGGGTAATGTCGAGGCCGCAGTGACCGGCGAACGCCATCTCCGCAAGAGTTGCCAAGAGTCCGCCGTCTGAGCGGTCGTGATAGGCGAGCACCAGGCCTTCCGCCTTGAGTTCGATCAGCGCGGCGGCAAAGCGCACGAGCTCCTGCGCGTCGTCCAGATCGGCAGGCTCGGCGCCGAGTTCGCCGTAAACCTGCGCCAGCGCCGAGCCGCCGAGGCGATCACGTCCGCGGCCGACATCAATAAGCCACAACGCGGTTGCACCGCTATCGCAGCGAAGCGCCGGCGTCAGCGTGCGCCGCACGTCACCGACCGGGGCAAAGGCCGAAACGATGAGCGAAACCGGTGCAATGACACTCTTGCTCGCCGCGCCGTCGCGCCAAGTCGTTCTCATCGAGAGCGAGTCTTTGCCGACTGGAATGGCGATCCCCAGATCCGGACAGAGCTCCTCGCCAACGGCGCGCACCGTCGCATACAGCGCGGCATCCTCGCCCGGCTCGCCGCAAGCGGCCATCCAGTTCGCCGACAGGCGGATCTTCGCGAGTGATTCGATGTCGGCGGCGAGGATGTTCGTTACGGCCTCAGCCACCGCAAGCCGCCCGGAGGCGGGGGCGTTCAGCACCGCGACGGGCGAGCGTTCGCCCATTGCCATCGCCTCGCCCGCATGCCCGACGTAATCGCTGAGCGTAACGGCCACATCGCTCACGGGCACCTGCCACGGCCCCACCATCTGGTCCCGACTGATGAGACCGCCGACAGTGCGGTCACCGATAGTGATGAGAAACGTCTTGTCCGCCACCGCCGGCAAGCGCAGTACCCGATAGGCCGCGGTTCGCACATCAATGCCAGCGCCATCAAATGGGCGTCCCACCGGAGTGATGCTCGTGACGTCGCGCCGCATTCGTGGCGTGCCGCCGAGTAGCATCTGCAGAGGCATATCGACCGGCTCGTTGCGAAACAGCGGATCCTCAACAACCAGCTGCCCACTTGCATCAATATCGCCGATGACGCCAAACGGGCAGCGCTCGCGCTCCGCCAGCATCCTGAACGCCTCAAGGCCGTCCGCTGCGATCGCAAGCACGTAGCGCTCCTGCGCCTCGTTGCACCAGATTTCCATCGGCGACATTCCCGGCTCCGCGCTCGGAATGCCGCGCAAGTTGACGCGGGCGCCGCGCGCACTGTGCGCGACAACCTCGGGGATGGCGTTTGAAAGGCCGCCCGCACCGACGTCGTGAATCAGCAGGATCGGATTGGCAGCGCCGAGCGCCGTGCAGCGGTCAATAACCTCCTGCGCGCGCCGTTGCATTTCGGCGTTGCCGCGCTGCACGGAGGCGTAGTCCAGAGCCGCGCTGGAGGCGCCACTGCCCATCGAAGAAGACGCACCGCCGCCCAGACCGATCAGCATTCCCGGGCCGCCGAGCACGACGAGCTTTGTTCCAGGCGGCACTTCGCCCTTTTCAACATTCGCCCGCCGTACATTGCCAAGGCCGCCGGCGATCATGATCGGCTTGTGGTAGCCGCGAATGCGATCCGGACCGTCGCTCGCGCCGCGCTGCTCGAAGGTGCGGAAATAGCCGCAGATTGCGGGTCGCCCGAACTCGTTGTTGAACGAGGCCGCCCCAATCGGTCCGTCAATCATGATCTCAAGCGCCGAAGCAATGCGCTCCGGTCGACCAAACTCGCGCTCCCAGGGCCGCTCGAACCCCGGGATCCGCAGATTCGAGACGGAAAAGCCGGTAAGTCCCGCCTTGGGCTTCGCGCCGAGGCCGGTCGCCCCCTCATCACGGATCTCGCCGCCCGAACCGGTTGCGGCTCCGGGAAACGGCGAGATGGCGGTCGGATGATTGTGAGTCTCGACTTTGAGCAGGATGTCGATCTCTTCTCTTACCGCGCGATAGACGCCGCTCTGTGGGTCGGGGAAATAATGCTCACCCATGCTGCCTTCAATGACGGCCGCGTTGTCGCGGTATGCGGAGAGCACACCACGCGGGCTGCGCGTGGTCGTATTACGGATCATCGCGAACAGTGATCTGTTCTGCGCCCGATCATCGATGGTCCAGCTGGCGTTGAATATCTTGTGCCGGCAGTGCTCGGAATTCGCCTGCGCGAACATCATGAGCTCTACATCGCTCGGATCACGCTGCAGCTGCGTAAATATTGCCAGCAGATAGTCAATCTCATCCTGGGATAGCGCCATCCCCAGCTCCGCATTCGCCTGCTCGAGCGCGCCGCGCCCCGCGCCGAGCGAAATCCGCGCAAACGGCCGCGGCGCCGCCTGACCGAAGAGCCGAACGGCGTCATTGGCATCAAAGAACACCGTCTCCGTCATGCGATCAAACAGCACGGGCGCCAGCGCTGCCAGGCGCTCTCGATTGAGAATCTGCGAGGCGAGCAGGCGATACGCGACACCGCGCTCA
>Ga0302326_10031317_pt1 | contig 10624 bp, 6 predicted proteins | sample Palsa_T0_3_FD_202264 | JGI IMG/M metagenome (GOLD analysis project Ga0302326, IMG submission 202264) | Peat permafrost microbial communities from Stordalen Mire near Abisko, Sweden - Palsa_T0_3 | ecosystem: Environmental > Terrestrial > Soil > Palsa > Peat permafrost | place: Sweden: Abisko...
CGATCGCCCCGGGCTTTCGCGACACCGGCCGGCGCGGCTGGCGGAGGAGAATCTTCCATGCACACGCGTATTCGTTCCATTCTGCAGATAGCTTTTTTCCTGGCTCTCGTTCTGACCCGCGCTGTGGCGCAGGCGCCGGCTAGCACGGTCTACCTGGATTCTTCCCAGCCCATCAGTGTGCGCGTGGATGATCTGATCAAGCAGATGACGCTCGAGGAAAAAGCTCAACAACTGGTGAACCAGGCGAGAGCGATCCCCAGACTTCAAGTGCCCGCCTACGACTGGTGGAGTGAGGCGCTGCATGGGGTGGCCAACGCCGGCACGGCGACGGTTTTCCCTGAGCCGATTGGACTCGCCGCTACGTTTGACGACTCTTTGATCCACGAGATGGCGATCGTCATCGGCACGGAAGCGCGCGCCAAACATAATCAGGCGGTGCGCGCGGGACACAGCAACGTCATGGAGGGCCTGGACTTCTGGTCGCCGAACATCAATATTTTTCGCGACCCACGCTGGGGGCGCGGGCAGGAGACCTATGGAGAGGATCCGTTTCTCACGGGGCGCATGGGCGTGGCGTTCGTTACGGGGCTGCAGGGGGATGATCCTAAATATTTTCGCGTGATCTCGACCCCGAAACATTTTGCGGTGCACAGCGGGCCGGAACCGTCGCGGCACAGCATTGACGTGCAGGTGTCGAAGCACGACATGGAAGACACGTACTTGCCGGCGTTCCGCGCGGCGGTGACGGAAGGCAAAGCCGAATCCGTGATGTGCGCCTATAACCGCGTGAACGGCCAGCCCGCATGCGCGAATACATTTTTGTTGCAGGACGAGTTGCGTGGCGCGTGGAAGTTCAACGGATATGTGGTCTCGGACTGCGACGCGATCGTTGACGTTTATCAAGGACATAAGTTCGTGAAGAGCCAAGCGGAAGCCGCGGCTGCCGCGATCAAGACGGGCATGGACAACGAGTGCGCGGACTTTTTCACCATCACAAAAGACGACCACGACTACAAGCCATTTGTGGATGCGGTGAAGCAGGGGCGGCTCACCGAAGCCGACCTTGATATTTCTTTGAGGCGACTGTTTACGGCGCGGATGCGACTGGGAATGTTCGATCCCGACGATAAGGTTCCGTACGCCCGGACGCCGGATTCCGAGATTGACAGCGCGGCACACCGCGAACTGGCGCTGAAGATAGCGCGTGAATCGATGGTACTGCTGAAGAATGACGGCGTGCTTCCTTTTGCGCCGAGCGTGAAGAAGATTCTGGTGGTGGGTCCGCTGGCGGATCAAACGGGCGTGCTGCACGGCAACTATAGTGGCACGGCTTCGCATGCGGTCACGGCGCTGGAGGGCATTCGCAAGCAGTTTCCTGCCGCGCAGGTGACGTATGTGGATGGAACCAATTTCCTGCGTCAGGACATCGTGGTTCCGACTGCGATGCTCTCCACCGAGGATGGAAAGCCTGGACTGAAGGGCGAATACTTCGCGGGCGGCGACTTCACCGTGACGCCGCAGGTGGTTCGTACCGATGCGGTGGTTGATCTCGAACTGTTTCATCCGAGTCCGAATGCGATTACCGCCCCCGCCGGCATGAAGGATTTTTCCGCACGCTGGACGGGCTTTCTGACTCCAGCCGAATCGGGCACGTACCAGGTTGGAATGCTTGGATCGATGAACCGCATGTGGCTGGATGGCAAGTTAGTCGTTGACGACGCGATCCTGCACGACCCCAACTCGCAGAGCGTCACGATCGCTCTGACCAAGGGACAACGCTACGCGGTGAGGATCGAGTACTTGCGCGGCGGATTTGGCACGAAGCTGGTGTGGCTGCCGCTGATCGCCGATCCTAGCTTCGAAGCTGCTTCCGCGGCGCGGCAAGCCGATGTGGTGGTGGCAGTGGTCGGCATCACGTCGAAGCTTGAGGGCGAGGAGATGAAGGTTGACGTGCCCGGATTCAAGGGTGGCGATCGCACCAGCCTGAACCTGCCGGAAGAAGAGGAAGCGCTGCTGGAGGCCTTGAAGGGCGCGGGCAAGCCGCTGGTGGTCGTGTTGATGAACGGCAGCGCGCTGGCGGTGAATTGGGCCAACGACCACGCGAACGCAATCCTGGAAGCGTGGTACTCCGGCGAAGAAGGCGGGACGGCAATCGCGCAGACTCTGGCGGGAGTGAACAATCCTGGTGGCCGGTTGCCTTTGACTTTCTATAAGGGCGTGGAACAGTTGCCGCCGTTTGAAGACTACGCGATGAGTAACCGCACTTATCGCTACTTCACTGGAGAGTCGCTGTATTCGTTTGGCTACGGGCTGACTTACTCGAAGTTTGAGTACAGCAATATGAAGCTGTCGAGCGCCGAACTTCCAGCCGGCGATCCGGTAACCGTCGAAGTGGATGTGAAGAACGTGAGTTCACGCGCGGGCATGGAAGTCGTGGAATTGTATGTGAATTTTCCCAAGCTGGCCGGTGCGCCGCGCCTGGCGTTAAGGGGATTCACTCGCATTTACCTGGACGCGGGCGACCAGCGCCATGTGAAACTCGCGCTGCAGCCTCGGGACCTGAGCTACGTCAACGAAGCGGGCGATCGCATGGTCTCGGCGGGCGATTATGTGATCAGTGCTGGCGGCGGACAGCCGGGCACGGCGGCGGCGCAGGCGGATGCTCGGGTCACCATCCGCGGCGAACAGAAATTGCCGGAGTAAGATGAAGGGCAGGCACAAGCGTGCCGCTCCAGACATGAAGAGTAGCAAGCTTCCCTGGTCGTTTGCGGCATGGTCGCTGGCGGTGTGCTCATGGTTCGCGCTGATAGCGGCGCCGGCTGCGGCGTGTGCCCAGGCATCACCATCGCAGGCTCCGACAAAACCCCCTGTAGCCGCCAGCACGGCCCCTAGCGGCTCCCCGATCCAATTCACGTTCCAGCCTATTGACTTCATGCTGGACAGCAGCGAAACGCCCGAGCGCCATGCTCCGGAGACGATGGCCGGCGGCGTGGCCGTCTTCGACTACAACAACGACGGCAAGCTCGACATCTTCTTCACCAACGGGGCGGACATTAAGACGCTTCAGAAGAGTTCCCCGAAATACTCCAACAAACTGTTCGAGAACGACGGCCACGGGCACTTCACCGACGTGACCGAAAAAGCTGGGCTGGCGGGAACCGGCTATGACATTGGCGTCGCGGTGGGCGACTATGATAACGACGGCTACGAAGATATTTTTGTCGCAGGCGTGTATCGCAACACGCTCTATCACAACAACGGCAACGGAACTTTTTCGGACGTGACCGCCAAAGCGGGCCTGAATAAGCCTGATGCCGAATACGGGCCGCTCTGGTCTGTCGCCGCGGCCTGGGTGGATGTGAACAACGATGGCCTGCTCGATCTGGTGGTCATCAACTACATGAAGTGGGACTTCGATCATGAGCCGGTGTGCGAAGCCTACGGGCATCGCGAGTACTGCCATCCCAAGATGTACAAGCCGACTCCCAACCAGCTCTTCATCAACAACGGGGATGGAACTTTTCGTGATGCTTCGGTGGAAGCGGGATTCCGCGCCCATCCCGGCAAGGGTATGGGAGTGGCGGCGGCGGACTTCGATCTCTCGGGCAAGATGGATCTCATGGTTCCGAACGACAAGCTGATGAACTGGTTTTTTCGCAATCAGGGCGCCGGGAAGTTCGAGGAGGTTGGCTTCGACGTGAACGTCGCGTTGCGCGAAGACGGCACGTTTATTTCCGGCATGGGCGTGGATTTTCGCGACCTGGATAATGACGGCTATCCCGACATCATTCTGGTTGCGCTCGACCAGGAAACGTTCCCGCTCTACCGGAACACCGGCAAGGGAAGCTTCGTGGAAGTGACGCGAGAGAGCAACATGACGAAGCTGACCCTGCCCATGGCCGGCTATTCTCCGACGATTGCGGATTTTGATAACGATGGCTGGAAAGATATTTTCGTTTCACGCGGGCACGTGCAATCTTTGCTGGCGCAACCGAATCTGGTGGTCGCACAGCCGAACACTGTGTTCCGCAATCTCGGCGGCATGAAGTTTGCAGCGTTGACGGCCGAGGCTGGACTTGAGTCGCAACCGCCGGCGCGGCACCGGGGCTCGGCCATTGGAGATTTGAATGGCGATGGCCGGCTGGATGTGGTGGTGACCGCGATCAATGCGCCGGCCGAGATTTGGATCAACCAGAGTCCGAACCAGAATCATTGGGTGGAATTCAAGCTGCAGGGGACCAAGAGCAACCGCGACGGCATTGGTGCGCGGATCAAGGTCGTCACAAAGTCTGGCGCGCAGTACAACCACATGACGACCAGCGCGGGGTATGCATCGTCGAGCGCGGGGCCGGTACATTTTGGGCTGGGGAGTAATGCGGCGGCGGAGTTGGTCGAGATTCGGTGGCCGTCCGGCATCGTGCAGACGATGCGGGACGTGGCTGGGGACCGAGTCGTAGCGGTGAAGGAGCCGGCGCGGTAGGAGTGCAGTTTGTGGGGAAAAACAGGTCCCTCCACTCCGCCTGCCCTTCCCTTCGGGAAGTGCGAGCTCCGGTCGGGATGACAGTTTTGTTTTAGGTGATGAGCCTTTCGACACTAGCCGAATACTTGATGCAGCGCTGGATAGATCTTGCGGTATGTGCGGTAGCCTTGCTGCATCGTGTTCGAATTCTTTTCGTCCCGTGCGATGCGCGACGCGACGCGGACCAGGCGGTCGCAGGCTTCATCGACGGAACCCCACGCGCCAACTCCGGTGCCGGCCAGAATTGCTGCGCCGTAGGCTGCGCCTTCTTCGGCGGCGACGATTTCAACTTCGTGGGCGTAGACGTCGGCTTGAATCTGACGCCACAGCGGGGATCGCGCGCCTCCGCCGCCGAGGCGGATCGAGGTGACGGGAATCTGCATTTCTTCGAAGATGGTGAATGTGTCTTTCAGGCTGTAGGCGACGCCTTCCATGACGGCGCGAATGATGTGACCGCGGGAGTGCGAAGCGGTGAGTCCGAGCAGAGCGGCGCGGGCGTTGGGATCGAGATGAGGGGTGCGCTCGCCCATGAGATAAGGAGCCCAGAACGCGCCTTCGGAGCCGGCGGGCGCGGTGGCGGCCTCTTCGGCAAGAATGTTGTAGGGATCTTTATTCTGTAAACTCGCAACCGGTAAACTCGGATTCTGTAAACTCGCATTCTGTAAACCCGTTTTCGCATCAGCGACGACACCTAAGCGATCGCGGAACCAGCGCAGAGATAAGCCGGCGGCCTGCGTCACTCCCATGACGTGCCAGCGGCCGGGGATGGCGTGGCAGAAGGTGTGCAATCGTCCCTGAGGATCGAGGGCGGGACGGTCGGTTGCGGCGAACACCACGCCGGAGGTTCCAATGGTGGCGCTGACCGCACCGGCACGCGCGATGCCCATGCCGACGGCTCCGGCGGCCTGGTCCCCCGCTCCGGCAACTACGGGAGTTCCGATGCGGAGTCCGGTCGCTTCCGCACCCGCAGCGGAGATTTTTCCGCAAACCTGCGGAGACTCGTGCAAGGCCGGAAGCAGGCCAGCATCAATGCCGGTTTTACTCAGCACTTCTTTCGACCAGCGCCGGTGGGCAACGTCCAGCAGAAGAGTTCCCGACGCATCCGCCATATCAATGGCTCGTTCCCCGGTCAGGCGGAAGCGCACGTAATCTTTGGGCAACATTACGTGCGCGACCCGGGCCCAGTTCGCGGGCTCGGTTTCACGCACCCAGAGCAGTTTGGTGAGAGTGAAATTGGTGAGCGGAGGATTACAGGTGAGCTGGATCAGGGCATCGCGGCCGAACAACTTCTCCAACTCGTTGCTCTGGGCCTCGCTGCGCTGGTCGCACCAGATGATGGCGGGGCGCACTACTCCATCGGCGGAGTCGAGCAGGACCGCGCCGTGCATCTGGCCGGAGAATCCGACGCACGCAATCTCACCGGCGCGCAGATTCGAGGAATGCAGCGCCTTGCGGACGGCCGCGCCGCAGGCGCGCCACCAGTCGCGCGGGTCCTGCTCGGCCCAGCCGGGGTGAGGGCTGCGAAAAGGCTCGTGCTCGTCCGATCCGGAAGCAATGACCTTCCCGGTCTCGTCCATGACGAGCGCCCGCGTGCCGCCTGTGCCTACATCAATGCCGAGATAAGCGATGTTCCCTCCTCAACGCACTCTGTTGACGCTCCACTCGCGCCGCGATTTTGCTCTAGGCGAAATCCTCCGCCGGTTCGCGAGTTGCTTCCTGGGACTGGTCTTCTTTCTCGTTTACCGATTCCTGAGCCTGTCTCTGCAGAAAGAAATCCAGATTGCCACGCATCAACAAATGGGGCGCAAGGGAAACCTGATGCGAACGGCTGGCGCCCTCGACTAGAAATTCGTGCAACATGCGGAACGCAATCTGGCCCTGCGCTCGGGGCCGCTGGTAGATGGTCGCAGCCACCGCGCCGGATCGAATATGGGGAACGAGATCGGGAAACAAATCCGTCGTGATGATGGTCAGGCGCTCCAGTTGGTGGGTGTCACGCGCCGCTTGCAATACGGGGATGGAGGCCTCCGTCGTGACATAGACTCCGGCCACGTCCGGACACTTCTCAAACACCTCAAGGCATTTGCTGTACGCTTCCGCCTCCACATCGTGATCTTCTATTGGTTTAAGCAGGCGGAGGTTGGGATAGAAGGTTCGCAAGGTTTTTTCAAAGGCGGCGTACTTTTCCGCATGCTCGGTAATCGCCATGTCAAAAACGGTGACCGCGATGGACGCATCGCGCGGGCCCATAAATCTTCCCATGAGATCGGCAGCGATGGAACCGCTGGCAAACGTGTCGATCGCCACCATGCCCAACCGGCCGCTGTTGGGGGCATCGGTGGCCACGCACACCACGGGAATGCCGGCTTTGCAGGCGCGGCGTACCCAGGGCCGCACGACCTCCGGTCGGCTGAGGAAGGTGATGATGCCGTCCATTTTTTCGTTGATGGCCGCTTCCAACGCTTCCGCTTCGCCTTCTCCGAGAGCGGGATAGGTTCGGAACTCAATCTCGACAGTTTCGAGCTGGATCGAGCTGGCTGCTTCGCGAATGCCCGTGCGCACTTCATCCCAAAATGAGGTCGTGCCCTGCAGAGTGTTTACCGAGATGCGCAGAGTCTTTCGGGAGGACAAATAGCGAGCTGCAAGATTGGGGCGGTAGTCCAGGGTTCTCGCCATCTGCAAAACCCGGTCTTTCGTGAGTGGACTTACGCCCGGGTTGTCGTGCAGCGCTCGGTGGACGGAGCCAATCGAGGTGCCCAGCGCCTTCGCAATGTCACGGAGCGTAGTGGGAGGCTTGCCCATTTTTCTTGGATGGCTCTTCTGCCAGCGGCCCGCGACGAACTCCAATCAGCCCTTGGGGGAGGCCATTCCGGCACCGGACGTAAACGTTAACGGAACTGTTGCAAATCCGCAAGAGCCGCGAAGCTCAGGTAGTGGGGCACCCACTGCCGAAACTCAGGCAGCGGTGCAGTCTGGTCCAGACGCGAGTCTCGATGAGCAGGAGATCCCTCGCTTCGCCTGAAGAACGGCTCCGCTCGGGATGACGGCAATGCTTTTTTGATCATAAAAATTCAAGCTGCTCCACTCCCGAATCGCGCCAGCGACCACTGGATCGCGGCGTAAGAGCGTGCGGGCATTTCCAGGATGCTGCGCGATCCCTTGAGGGAAGGCACGGTGAAAGGTTGCGGCGCCACGCGCTGCGGAGCCGCAAAGCTGTTCGACGCTTTCAGATCGTCGCCCGTGATGATCCACGACGTAACCACCTTCGACGGAGCGTGGTCCTGCCATTGCAACTCCGCTGTTCGGGACTTTGACAGGTCGCGGTTCAGAATGAAGAGGGTTACGGTTCCCGCACTTTCATCCAGGGTTCCGGCCACATCCAGGTAAGGGACGTTGTCGAAGCCGGGAACCGTGTAGCCCGAGGACTCGACCACAAGATTCAATACCGAGCCGCGGGCATACTGCAGCGCCCAGCTGTAGGGGTAGAAAATCGTCTGCCGGAACAGACCGTCCGGATTGGTCATGATGGGAGCGATTACGTTCACCAACTGCGCCAGGCACGCGATCTTGACCCGATCGGCATTGCGCACCAGAGAATTGATCAGACCGCCGACCAGCAAGGCGTCTTCCAGGTTGTAGATTTCTTCGAGCAGCGGGGGCGCTTCTTTGCGATGGCCGTCAACGGCATCGCCGCTGTTGGCGCGGTACCAAACGTTCCACTCATCGAACGAAAGCCACAGTTTCTTGGGCGAGCGCTTGTGCCCGCGCACCATGTCGCAGACCGCAAGGGTCTCGGCGATCTGGCGCTCCATGCTCAAGTTCATGGCCAGGAATTTCGCCGAGTCGCCGCCGGTGTCGTTCTGGTTGTTGCCAAAGTAGCGATGCAGGGAGAGCCCATCGACATATTGGTAACACTGCTCCAGCACCTCGCGATCCCATTCCAGGTAGGTCGGCATGCCGGGGCCGCTCGACCCGCAAGCGACCAGTTTTAGCGAGGAATCCACGTTGCGCATCTGGCGGGCGGCATCGGCGGCCTTGATGCCATATTCGGTGGCCGACATGTGCCCGATCTGCCAGGGTCCGTCCATTTCGTTTCCCAGACACCAGTGCTGCGCGCTATAGGGTTCGGCAAATCCGTGCTGACGCCGCAGATCACTCCATTTGGTCCCCTTCTCTACATTGCAGTACTCAACCAGCGCAGCTGCTTCTTCGGGAGTTCCAGTGCCGAGGTTCAGACCCATCAGAGGCAGAGTTCCGGCAGCCTTGCACCAGCTCATGAATTCATTGGTTCCGAACTGATTCGATTCGATGGAGTTCCAGGCTTTGTCGAGGACGCGCGGCCGGTTCTGCCGAGGGCCGACGCCGTCAAGCCAGTTGTATCCGGAGACGAAATTGCCGCCCGGATAGCGGACGATAGGAACACCGAGTTGGCGGACTTCATTGAGCACATCTTTGCGCAGGCCGTTGGCGTCCGATAATTTCGAGCCGGGATCGTAAATGCCCCCATAAATGGCGCGGCCGAGATGTTCGAGAAAAGAGCCGAAGAGGTTGCGATCCAGCGGCGCAACGGTGCGTCTGCTGTCGATGAACACCCGCGCGGGGGCGGAAGACTCCGCTGCCGATTTGGTTTGCGCCAGTGCAGCCAGCGGCCGCGTTCCCATCACGATGCCCGCGGAACCGGCGATGGCGGCGCTGGAGACATGCTTTAGAAAAGACCGTCTGGAAGGGGAAAAACGCTTCATGTGCGAGCTCCAATCGGAGTCCAATCTACCGCATATCGAGCGGTTTGCAAAACGCGGCCTCGCCGGCGAACGGGTCAGCGTTGGGACGGAGCGCCAACGCGGCCCTTTTCATCCGGAATGCCCGAGAGGTGGAAAATCCAGTTGCAGATGGCGTCGCGCCACACCGCGGCTTCTTCGGCCTGGTACTCGAGCCGCGGCAGGATGTCGCTGTAACGTTCTTCGTCGATGTGGCCCTCGATCGTCTTCCATTGCGAAATGAAATCGCGGGCCCGGTCTGCGCCGTCGTAGTGCGAATCGTAGACGTGCTGGATGACCGTCTTGCCCGAATGGAGAACGTAGGTGTAGGGCACATGGTGGAAAAATAAAAGCAGCTCGTCCGGGCAGTCGGCCAGCGATTCGTACAGTTTCTGAACCCCGGGCGGATATTGGGCGATATATCCCGTGCCCGTCGCAATCGTGCGATTCATGCCGATACCGGTGTGATCGGCACGATGCCATTGTCCCCAGCCATTTTCCTCGGAAGACTCGGGGCCGGGATCGTAGTGATTGCCGGTAATGGTGGTGAGCGTTCCTGCGCCCAGCGGTCCGGTGTAGCTTTCGTATACGTGCCACGAACTGAGCTGCATCGCGACAATCGTCTTGACCACGAGCGGGTCATCGCCGAAGGTCAGGCGCGTCCATTCATCGACAATTTTCCCGGCGCTGAGGCCGGGATCCCACGCCAGGCGCCCGAAACCGTAAAGATTGGCCATGGCGAGCGGGCTACCCAGCCAGTTTGCATCCATGCCAACGTTGGCAACGCCCACGAAACCGCCAGTCGGGCGATGGAAAACCCGGCCGGCGACAAGATCTTTCACTGGCGTCGCATTTTCTGTCCCGCCGTCATCGATGCGCATATCGAAGTCCAACACAGCCTTCCACATCGGAACCAGGAAGCAGAGCTGGCGTTGCTGCCCCGTGTATTCCTGGGTGATTTGCAGTTCGACGGCTTCATTGGTGCTGCGCAAGCCGGCGAAGAGCGGAGAAACCGGTTCGCGCACCTGAAAATCAATCGGACCATTCTTGATCTGAACAATGACGTTGTCGTCGAACGCGCCGTCGAGCGGATGAAAATTGTCGTAGGCGGCTTTCGCGCGATCATTTTTCAGATCGTGCCAGTCGAGATGATGGTTGTAGACGAAAGCACGATAGAGCACCACTCCGCCATGCGGCTTAAGCGCGCGCGCAATCACATTGGCAGCGTCAGCGGGAGTTCGGCCATAAGTGGAGGGCCCGAGCCGTCCTTCGGAGTCGGCTTTGACGACGAAGCCGCCAAAATCCGGGATGCGGCGGTAAATCTCATCGACCTTCTTGCGCCACCACT
>Ga0302326_10031318_pt1 | contig 10624 bp, 12 predicted proteins | sample Palsa_T0_3_FD_202264 | JGI IMG/M metagenome (GOLD analysis project Ga0302326, IMG submission 202264) | Peat permafrost microbial communities from Stordalen Mire near Abisko, Sweden - Palsa_T0_3 | ecosystem: Environmental > Terrestrial > Soil > Palsa > Peat permafrost | place: Sweden: Abisko...
TCCGCGCCAGCGGCTGCGCCTAATTTGGTTGATCGGCAGAATGCCCGGCGGGAGTGTATAAAACCGGGTGTCGGACCGGGCCTGCTGCGAAGGCCGCCGTCGAGACGACGCCTGCCGCGAGGATGAAGCCCGCGAGCCGAAGACTCCGGGCATGAGTCACTTTCATGAACCACCTCCTTGACGAGTTGTTACAACGATCCGAAATCTGACCCGACGTGCTGGCAAAGCTTTCGCAGGCGGCGAAATCTCGCTTTGGTAAGTATTGCCGCGCAGGAACGGCACGACTGGAACGGCGTCAAGCGACATCGTCCACCGTTGACCTACGCTTGTCACGGAAGCTCTTGCTTGTTCGGCGTATTGGCGCTGAAACTCGAATGTCTGGGGTTGTGAATGGCCGGGCTGCGCTGTTTCCGAGAAAGGGGCAGAGTCGGAGCGCTTGCTCCCCAATGCTACGTAGCGAATTCGGTGGTGTCAATCTAGCCGACCAAGCTTTGCGCTTGGGGATACGGACTACGGGCGCGGTCGCGACAACGTCTCTACCGCGTTCGGGTCGCCGGAGCCGCCGGGTGCTGGGCCATGCAGTATACATCGACATCCGGCCAATTGGCTAATTGGCGGGAAGCGATCGCTGCCAGCGTCGGCGATCCCCGTTTCGACTACAAGTGATGCTGGGCCAGCGCGTCTTCGGTGGCTGGGATGACCTAAACCCACCGAACGCTTTGTCGAAGAAGAAGCAGCCTGTTCTGCCGGGAATGGGACAACATGACGGACTATCCGCGTTCGCTAACCGAAATCAATTATGTCGCGCCCGCGCCCCGACGCGTTCGCGGAATCGTGGGTGGCGACGTCGTTTTTGATACGATGCGGGCGCTCTACGTCTGGGAGCGGCCGCAATACCCACAGTATTATGTGCCCTTTGCCGATGTGCAAAGCGGCGCGTTGACGCCGGACGGCCAGTCGGCCTCAACGCCGCAGGGTGACGCGCAAAGCTATCGGCTCCACGTTGGAGCCATCGAACGTTCGGCGGCGGCGCGGCTGATCGTCGCTTCACCGCTTGCAGGCTTGCGCGGCACCGTACGCTTCGAGTGGTCCGCGCTCGACCAATGGTTTGAGGAAGACGAAGAGATTTTCGTCCATCCACGCAGCCCTTATACGCGCGTTGATGCGCTGCGTTCGACACGCAACGTCCGTATCGAACGCGACGGTATCGTCCTTGCGTCGTCCGCGTCGCCCGTCATGGTCTATGAAACGGGTCTGCCGACGCGCTATTATCTCGACCAGCGCGACGTCCGGTTCGAGCATCTTGTGCCGTCGGAGACACGCACCGAATGCCCGTACAAAGGCCGCGTCTCGGGCTATTGGTCGGTCAGCATCAACGGGCGAATCCACCCGGATCTCGCTTGGATGTACTCGTTCCCGACGCGCCAGGTGCTGCCGATCGCCGGTCTCGTGGCGTTTCTCAACGAGCGCGTCGAAATCTTCATCGACGGCGTCGCCCAGGCGCGGCCGAAAACGCAGCTGGGCGGTTAGCGGGTCCAGGCCTGCGACAGAGCGCCGGCATTTCGGAATTGCGCGAGTATTAGCCGCATGACTTCACAACGGCTTCTGCGTAAGCACTACGCATGCAGTCGAGGATCTTCCGCGCGCAGACGATCATCACGCTGACCGCCGACACGCCGCCGGCATTTGCCACGTTCGGTGAACGCGTCGTCGCAACGGGAACAGTCGCGGCGTTGCGCGAGCGCTTCCATGACGCCGAGGTCGTGGATTTCGGCGCTGCGGTGATCGCGCCGGGCTTCAACGACGCGCACACCCATCTGGCGGTCGCGGCCGAAGACATGCTGCACCTCGACCTTTCCGCCGATGCCGTGCATTCGCTCGCCGAACTCACCGAAAAGTTGCGGGTGCAGTGTCGGGTTACGCCGCCGGGAGAGTGGATTCGCGGCAGCCGTTACGACGATGCCAAGATGGCCGAGAGTCGCGTGCTCACCCGCTGGGATCTCGACGGCGTTAGCCGCGAGCACCCGATCATGGTCATCCAGGTGGCGGGACATTGGGGCGTCGTCAATTCCAAAGCACTCGAACTGGGCGGAATCGACGAGTCGGCACAGCCGCCCGAAGGCGGCAAGTTCGGTTACGATGTGAACGGCCGTCTGAACGGCATGCTCTTCGAGCAGGCGATTTTCGACTATGCGTACCCCCAGGCGGCACGCCGGCCGCAGACGGTCGCGCCGGCGAGCACGTCGGCCGAGCGCCGGCGCGGGCTGAAGCTCGCCATAGCCGCGTTCCATTCCGCGGGCATCACGTCGTTGACCGACGCCTTGATCGGGCCCGCCGACGTCGCGCTGCTGCACGACGCGCAGCGCGCGGGTGAACTCACACTGCGTGTCAACATGCTGCTGCACTACGGGCATTACGATGCGATCCGCGCCCTCGGGCTGCGAACCGGCTTCGGCGGCGAATACCTGCGGCTGGGCGGCATCAAGTCGTTCGTCGACGGTGCGATCGGCGGCCGCACGTGCTTGATGGAGCAGCCCTTCGAGGGGACGACGGACGACTACGGGATCCAGTCGGTTTCGGACGCGGACATCCGCGACATCGTGCGCATGGTGCATGGCGATGGCAACCGGGTGTGCATCCACGCCAACGGCGATCGCGCAATCGGCAAGCTGCTCGACCAGCTCGAAGCCGCGCAGCGCGAACTGCCGCGGCCGGAACTGCATCACCGGATCGAACATTGCAGCATCGTCAACCACGATATCCTCAGGCGGATGAAAGCCGTCGGCGCGATGGCGCAGCCGTTCGGCAGCTACATCCATTATCACGGCGGCAAACTGCTGGACTGGTACGGCCCAAAACGCATCGAGCGGATGTTTGCGCATCGATCGTTCTTGGACTACGGCATCCCGGTCGCTGGCTCGTCCGACTATCCGTGCGGCCCCTTCGAGCCGCTGCTGGCGATGCAATCGTGCGTGACCCGCACGGGCTGGGACGGCACGCCGTTGGGGCTCTCGCAGCGCATCACGCCGCAGGAAGCACTCGCGCTCTACACGGTGAACGCCGCCTACGCGTCGGGCGAAGATCACATCAAGGGGCGCCTCGCGCCTGGATATCTGGCCGACTTTGTGGTGCTCGACGACAATCCGCTCACGGTCGACCCCGCGTGCCTGGGCACACTCGGCATTCGCGCTACGTACGTCGGCGCCGCGCCGGTGTGGGAACGCGCGGCCTAGTGGATTCGTCTCGGCTTCGCTCGACGAATCCATCGCGTTCGGCTTCGCCGAGCCGCCCGTCGTCGCCCATCGGGCAAAGCCCGACGGGTTCCTAGTGTCTCCACTGGTCGAGCTGGCGATCCTCAACGGTGTCGTGCAAGGCGTGATGTATGCGCTGGTCGCTGCCGGATTGACACTGATTTTCGGGCTGCTCGATATTCCGAACTTTGCCCATGGCGCGTTTTACGCGCTCGGCGCGTACGCTGCGTTCAGTGTGATTTCGTCGACCGGGAATTTCTGGCTGGCGATCGTCGTTGCGCCGGTTGCCGTCGCAATCCTCGGTCTACTGGTTGATGCGTTGGCGATGCGCCGGCTCGCTCGGGCCGGCCACGTGTACCAGATTCTCTTCACGCTCGGCCTTGTGCTCATCGTGCAGGAGGCGATCGTCCTCGTTTGGGGCGCCGACCCCACCAGCGTCAACGTGCCGGCCCGGCTGGACGGCGGCATCCCGCTGGGCGCCGTCAGCTTTCCCTACTACCGGCTGTTTTTGGTAGCGGCCGCGGCGGTCGTCATCGGCGCGGTGTGGCTCGGTCTGCAGCGTACCAAAGCCGGCGCCATCATTCGTGCGGGCATCGACGACCCAGCCATGGTCGAATGTCTGGGAATCGACGTGCAGCGCCTGTTCACCGCTGTGTTCGGAATCGGCGTCGCGCTCGCCGCTTTGGCCGGCGCGCTCATCCTGCCGATTCGCGGCGGCGAGCCGGCGATGGGCAACGAACTCATGGCGGTGAGTTTCGCCGTGGTCGTCATCGGCGGTCTCGGCAGCTTTCTCGGCGCGGTGGTCGGCGGCGTGTTGGTCGGGCTCACGCAAGCGCTGATGACGATTGTGTATCCGGCGGCTTCGGAGGTCGCGATTTTCGCGGCGATGGCGCTCGTTATTCTCATGCGGCCGCAGGGCTTGTTCGGCGCGCGATGAGACCTTTCGGCGTGCTGGCCGCCGTGGTCGTGCTGGCCCCGTTCCTGCTCCATTATCCGACGCTCGAAACGCAGATCCTGACCTTCGGTCTGCTGAGCGTCGCGTTTTATCTCTTGTTGGGCGAGCTGGGCTTCTTGTCGTTCGGGCAGGCGACGTTCAATGGGATCGGCGCGTACGCGACGGCGCGCACGCTCATCGACGGCCACGCGCCCTTACTCGTCGCACTGTTGGTTGGAACGTTGGCCGGCGCACTCGGCGCTGCGCTGATCGGTGCGCTCGCCGTTCGCGGACGCGGCGTGTACGGTGTCATGCTGACGTTCGCCTTCAATGAGATGGCCTATTACATTGCATTTCAGTGGCGCGGCGTCACCGGCGGCGACAATGGGCTGGGCGGCCTTCCGGCGCCGGAACTCTTTGGTCTTTCGCTCGACGATCCGGTGCGCTACTACTACTTCACCGCTGCCCTCGTGCTGCTGACGTTTGCCGCCGTCCTACGCCTGATCCGCTCGCCCTTCGGGGCCGTGCTGCGGGCTATTCGCGAGAACGAAGAACGCGCCCGGGCAATCGGTTTCCGCGTGCAGCGCTTTAAGATCGTGTGCTTCGCGATTTCGGGTGGGCTGTCCGGCTTGGCGGGCGGGCTCTACGCGGGTGTTTTCCACTTCGTTCCGCTGCAGTCCATCGATCTCGACATGTCGACCAACATCGTCGTTGCCGGGATCCTTGGCGGGGCGGGATCACCGTATGGCGCGCTGCTCGGAGCCGCGGTTTTCATCGTGCTCTCCGATTCGCTCAGTCATGTCTGGGCGCACTGGCCGCTGCTGTTCGGCATCGTATTCTGCGCCGTCGTCCTGTTCTTTCGCGGCGGACTGTGGAGCATCGTGCAGCAGCGGAATTCGTATGCTTCGCACGCATAGCTTGACGAAGCGTTTCGGCGCGCAGACCGCCGTCGACTCGGTCGACATCGCCGTTCGGGCGGGAACGCTGCATGCCATCATCGGACCCAACGGTGCCGGGAAAACGACCCTTTTCAATATGCTGAGCGGACAAACGCGGCCGACGGCCGGAACGATCGGCTTTTCCGAGCGCGACATCACGCAGCTGGACATGGCGGACCGCTCGCGGATCGGGATCGGCCGTTCGTTTCAGCGCACGAATGTGTTCCCGAAGCTCACGGTCTTCGAAAACGTCCGCCTCGCGGCGCAATCGCGCACGCGCCGGAGCTTCGCGGCTTGGGAACGGGCGGCCGCGCTGACGGCGGTCAACGCCCGCACGGAGAGCGTGCTCGCCGACGCCGGGCTGCTCGCGCACCGGACGAAAACCGCAAACGAACTCGGCGGCGGCGATCAGCGTTTGCTCGAACTCGCGATCACGTTGGCGACCGACCCCGTTCTCTTACTGCTGGACGAGCCGTCACAGGGGCTCTCTCCGGCCGACGCCCACCAGCTGATCGACCGCATCCGCCTGCTCGCCGTGCGCTACACGATCGTCTTGATCGAGCACAACATGCGGCTCGTCATGGACCTCTCCGACGAGATCACGGTCATGAACCTCGGCCGCGTGCTCGCCCACGGGACACCGGCGGAGATACGCGCCGACGCCGACGTCCGAGCGGCATACCTCGGGAAGCGCGGCTGATGCTGCGGCTCACCGATATCGATGCGTCGTACGGCAAGAGCCAGGTGCTGCACCGCCTATCGCTGGAGGTGGCCGAGGGTCAGGTCGCCGCGCTGTTGGGACGCAACGGCGCCGGTAAGTCGACGACGCTCAAGACGATCATTGGACTCGTCGTTCCGCAGGCTGGTTCTGTGCGGTTCGGCGGGACCGAGATGTGCGGTATGGCGCCGCATCGCATCAATCGGCGCGGTATCGCCTACGTGCCGGAAGAACGCCGCATCTTCGGCCATCTTACCGTCGACGAACACTTGGCGATCGCCGCCCGCAGCCGCGACTGGACGCCTGACGACGTGTTCCGCCTCTTCCCGCCGCTTCTTGGGTTGCGCAGCCGGCGCGGCCGCTATCTGAGCGGCGGCGAACAACAGATGCTCGCCATTGCCCGTGCGCTCGTTACCGGACCGCAGCTGCTGCTGCTCGACGAGCCCTCGCAAGGCCTCGCGCCGGTCATCGTTGACGCCGTCAGCGCCGCGATTGCGGCCATGCGGGCCAAAGGACTCTCGATCTTGCTCGTTGAGCAGAATATCGAGATGGCGCTCGAGGTCGCCGATCGCGTTGCGATCATCGATCAAGGTGCGATCGTCTTCGACGGAACGCCGGCTGCGTTGCGAACGCGGGACGATCTGCAGCTGACGTATCTCGGCGTTGGCACCTGATCCTGTCGTTGAAATCAGTGCGGAAAGGAACGCAGCATGGACCGAAAGCTCTTTCTCGCGGGTCTTGGCGGGAGCGCCGCGGCCGGACTCGCCGGCATGCCGGCGCGGGCCGCGGACGACGTCGTTTTCGCCGGAGTGTTCTCGTCGACCGGTGCGTACGCGCCGTTCGGCCGTGATACGGATCGCGGCTTCCGGCTCGCCGTCAACGAATTCAACCGGACTGTCAGCGGATATCCGATCACATACGTTACGCGTGACGACCAGACGAAGCCCGACGTGGGCCAACAGCAAGTCACCGACGCGTACGAGCATTCCGGCGCACGATTCTTTGCCGGCGTTGCCTCGAGCAGCGTCGCCCTGGCGATTGCGCAGGTGGCTAAAGATAAGCATGCGTTGTTTTTTACCAGCGTCGGTGCGGACGAGATCACCGGAAAGGACTGCAATTCGTTTACGTTCCGCTGGTCGGTTCCGGCGTACGGCGCGGTGCGCGCGGCCGTGTATCCGTTCATCAAGCGATTTCCCGACGCGAAGAAATTCTACACGATCACACCATCTTACGTGTTCGGTGAGTCGCTACTGCAGAATGTGAAAGATGTCGCGCAGGAGCGCGGTCTGACGCTCGTCGGCAACGACTATCATCCGCTGGGCGCGACTGAATTCTCGGACTATATCGGCAAGGCCGCCGAAGCGCAGCCCGACGTTCTCGTCCTGCTCAATTTCGGCGGCGATGCGATCCACGCGCTCAAGACGGCCGCGAGCTTCGGCTTGAAGAACAAGATGAAGATCCTCTACGTGTGGAGCGGCGGACTGCTCGATTATGCCGGCATCGGCGCGGACGATCTCGAGGGCGTGTACGTGGGCTGTCAATACTGGCACGCCGCCACGCCGGCGACGCTGCGAGCGAGCCAAGCCTATCAGGCGGCCTATGGTGAGCCGCTGGGCTACGTCGGCGCCAGTGCCTACATCGAGGCCAAGCTCACGTTCGCTGGGATCGCACGCGCGAAATCGACCGATCCGGCAAGCGTTGCGAAAGCGCTTGAGGGGTACGCCTACGCCGGACCGACCGGCCCCGAAACGATCCGGGCTTTCGATCATCAGGTCGTCAAGCCGTATTACTTGCTGCTGGGCAAAGCGAAGTCCGCGATGAAAGATCAGTGGGACTACGTCGATACCGTCGCCTCCGGTTCGTATCCCGTACCGCAAAACGGAAGTGCGTGTAAGCTTTAGCGCCGAGGTCGCCGTTGATACGGTATATGCGACCGTTGGCCGCCAGCCAGACCGAAGTCAGGCCGGTGCTGCGTTCGAGGCGAATCGAGCGCAGCACCAGGCAGCGATTGCACAAGAATGAAGCTGCCAGTTCAGCGCGTTGCGGTTTCGTGCGTGCTATTCTCGTCGCGCAGCGAGGAGCGCAACGCGCTCAGAAGATCGGGACCGGGGGCGTGTCCGTGACTCGAGACGGCATGTTCAGCCGCAGCCTTGAGAACTTCAGTTTCCGTTCCTGCGATCGTTAGAGAGCAGTTGCTGTCGCTTGGAAATTCGCGACAATCGATGACTTTTCTGACCGACGTTTGCATGTCGATATCCTCCACCTACGAACTGTTGAGTTGGAGCCGACGTGGCAGTTTGTACTACGATTGTTTTGCGTAGCTGCTTGCGCCGAACCAGTCGACGACGACAGCCGGCTCATCTCCAATCACCCACGCGTCATGACCTTTTGGCAGCGAGGTAATATCCCCGGGGCTGGCGATTAGCTCGGTACCATCGTCCATTCGGATGCCGAGTTTCCCCGACACGTGATACTGAAAATGCGGCGCCTCGCAGCTCGATGTCTTCGCCAGCGGCTGTACATCGGTCGACCACCGCCAGCCCGGCTGGAAAACGAAGCGACCGATCTGGGCGCCGCCCACCTCGAGAATTTCGGCCTTGCCGTTCGGGAACTCGCGGATCTCGTCGGGCCTGGCGAACGTCTTGTGCTCGGTTCTCTGATCAAGGGTGTTCATCGCATGCTCCTTTCGGCGCCGCGTACAAAGCGACGCGCACAACACAGCAGGAAGGTGCTGTTGCCTCGAATTTTAGCCCGCGCAGCGTATTGGCGCGCGGTGTGCGGAACGGCTCTGGCAGGAAGGAAAGTTGCCATATTCTCCCTACTAGTAGGATTGTATCTACCAGTAGGTAAATGTCAAGGGCGATGGCAGAGGAAAAGGCTGGTTTGACGGCCGCGACAGGGACGTCTGCTGCTGCGCGCATTCTCGATATCGCAGAGCAACTCGCTCAGACGCGAGGGTTCAACGGCTTCAGCTATGCCGATATAGCTCAAGAGTTGCATGTCACGAAGGCCAGCCTCCACTATCATTTCCCCTCGAAAGCGGATCTAGGTCGCGCTTTGATTGAGCGTTATCACCGTGCGTTCGCGCAAGCGCTCGCAGCGATCGATCAGCAAACGCACAAGCCCCGCGAGAAGCTTCGGCGATACGTTGGCCTGTACGACTCGGTCATGCGCAAAAATCGGATGTGCTTGTGCGGTATGCTGGCGGCGGAGTATGCTACACTCCCCGGCCCAATGCAAGACGAGCTAAGGCGATTTTTCGATGCGAACGAGATTTGGCTCGCAGCGGTGCTCGAAGACGGCCGGGAAACCGGGGACCTCGCCTTCATAGGCCCGGTCCGGCAGCGGGCGAGAGGCGTCCTTGGAGCGCTGGAGGGCGCCATGCTTGTTGCACGCGCGTACGGTGACGCACGTCGTTTTCAATCGACGGCGAAACTCTTATTGGCGGACCTCCATGCCGATCGCGACGTCGTACCAGCGGTGCAGTTAACCCGTTGAAATGCGCGCGATTGCCGCGCGATTCGTCTCGGCTATTGCTCGACGAGTCACCACTGTGCGGCTCCCGCTTCGTTGGGCTGGCCGCCGCAGGTGCGGCGCACGATCAACCGCGTCGACAGCACAAGTTCTTTCGATTGCAGGCGCTCGCCTCGAATTCGCTCCAGCAGCAGTTCCATCGACCGTTTGCCTAAGTCGTACCGCGGCTGATGAATCGTGGTCAGCTGAACGCTGCGTGACGACGCAAACCACATATCGTCGAAACCGGCCACGGCAACATCGCCCGGAACGTCATAGTTCATATCCGCGAGCGCGTTGAGCGCTCCCATCGCCATCGCATCGTTTGCGGCAAATATCGCGCGAAGCTTCGCCGGCGCTTGCAAGAGAGTGCGCGTGGCGACATAGCCGCTCTCCTCCGATAGATCGCCCGTCGCCACGCGCGCCGGGTCGAACCGGATCTTCGCCGCCGAAAGTGCCTTGCGGTAGCCGCGCAAGCGCGCGGCGCTCGCCGATGAGTTACGCGGCCCAGTGATGAAGCCGACGCGCTTGTACCCGAGCGACAAGAGGTGCTGCATCATCGTTACAGCGCTGCCCTCGTTGTCGATGCCCACGAAATCCGTATCGAGTTTGAGCCGGCGATTGACGAGCACGACCGGGATCTCGTGACGGACGGCGAGATCGCGCAGCACCGGCAGATCGTCGCTGGCCGCCGATGTGAAGATCATTCCGTCGACCCGCTGCGCGCGCAACGCGTTCGCATAGTGTCGTAGTCGCTCGACCAGCGAGTCGGTGTTACACACCAGCGTGCTGTAGTTGGCGGCCGCCGCCTCATCGAGCACGCCCCGCGCAATCTCGGGAAAATACGGATTGGTGATGTCGGAAATCAGCAGCCCGATCGCGCGGGTCCGTCGACTGCTGAGGCTCTGTGCCGGAGCGCTGGGGTGATAATCGAGCTCTTCCATCGCCTTGCGAACGCGTGCGATGAGTTCGGGACTGACGAAGCGTCGTCCGGAGTACACGTAGGATACCGTCGCAATCGAAACGCCGGCGCGCTGGGCCACATCTCTTGCGGTCGCCGGCATAACGATTCCGACCTTCGGCTAAACGATCGCGACGGGCCGCAGCATCGACCCGGTGGCACCGGTGATCTTCAACGGCAGAGCGATGAAGAGGAATTCGTACACCTTGTCGCGCGCAAGTTCTTCGAGATAGATCCATTCCAGGATGTGAGCGCCGCGATCGATCAGCATAAAGACGTGCACCGGTTCGGGCACATCCGGGTGATCCG
>Ga0302326_10031319_pt1 | contig 10624 bp, 11 predicted proteins | sample Palsa_T0_3_FD_202264 | JGI IMG/M metagenome (GOLD analysis project Ga0302326, IMG submission 202264) | Peat permafrost microbial communities from Stordalen Mire near Abisko, Sweden - Palsa_T0_3 | ecosystem: Environmental > Terrestrial > Soil > Palsa > Peat permafrost | place: Sweden: Abisko...
CCATGGTCTGGGGCGGTGATCGCCGCGCTCACGCATCCGTTTGGTGTGGGTGGATCGCAATTTCGAACCATCCGACGGGGAGCTGGAGAGGAACCGCGCTGGGTGGACACTGTCTTTGGTGGATGCTGGCGGCGCGAGGTGTTTGAGCGGATCGGGCGGTTCAACGAGCGTCTGGAGCGGGGACAGGATATGGAGTTCAGCCAACGCCTGCGCAGAGCCGGAGGGAGAATCCTGCTAGCACCCGACTTGGTCAGCGAGTATTACGCGCGCACGGAACTGCGGTCCTTCTGGAAGCACAATTGGACGAATGGAGTGTGGGCGGTGCTCCCCTACGCCTATAGCCGGGCGCCGGTGCGGGCGCGGCACCTGGCTCCGCTGGGCTTGGCGCTGGCGATGCTAACGATGCCGATGCTGATTAAGCCTTGGCTGGCGGCGGTCTATGTGGCGGCCAATCTGACGGCGTCGGCGCAGGTGGCGTGGACCGAACGGCACTGGCGCTATCTGGTGCAGATGCCAGTGGCTTTCGCAAGCTTGCACCTCCTCTACGGTGCCGGCAGCCTGTGGGGTGTTTTGCGACTGACGGCGATGGCGCTGGGAAGGAAAGTTCTATGAAAGCAGGCGCGGCGGCAACGGTCCTGGATTTTTCCGCGGTAACCGAGCAACCGGGGCAGGGGGCGACCCACTTACAGCTGTCCATGCTCGAAACCCGCTACGGTTGGGCGGCGCAGCATGCCTCGGGAAAAGACGTATTAGAGGTTGCGTGTGGCGCGGGGCTGGGCTTGGGATGGATGGCGGAACGGGCGCGCCGGGTCGAGGCGGGAGACATCGACCTCGAGAACTGTTCGCTTGCGCAGGAGACCTATCGCGGGCAATCCAAGGTTCGGGTGCAGTACATGGACGCGCTGGATCTCCCATTTGAAGCTGGTTCCTTCGATGTGGTTCTGCTGTTCGAAGCGCTGTATTACTTGCCGGACGTCCCGCGGTTCCTGGCGGAAGCGCGGCGTGTGCTGCGGCCCACCGGTATGCTGCTGATCTCGACGGTGAACTGCGAATGGGGTGGGTTTCATCCGAGTCCTTATCATGTCAAATACTGGACTGCCGCGGAGCTTTTTGAAGCCGCGGAGGACGCTGGATTCGAGGCTCGCGTCTTCGCCGGCTTCGCAGAGACCGGCACGGCTTGGAGTCTATTGCGAACCCGCTTGAAAACGGCCGCTAGCCGCTCGGGACTGATTCCGCGGACCATGCGCGGGAAAGCCGCTTTGAAGCGAATCTTCTATGGACGGCTGGAGCGGATCCCGCCGCGATTGGACGCGGCAACGGCCACATTGGAACCAATGATTCCAGTGGATCGCAGCGCCGATCTCACGCGTTATCGAAATCTCTATTTCGAAGGCAGGAGGACCGCGTGACGCCGGTGATGGAGCGGGCCGTTCCTTTTTTCTCCTATCCACGGCTGTTCGTGGGTGAGGAACAGGCCCTGGTCGAGATTTTTCGCGACGTCGGCCGCCGGGGGGCCTTCATTCTGCAGGAGGACCTGCGGCGCTTTGAAGAAAATCTGGCGCGGTTTCTCGGAGCGCGGCGGGTGATTGGTGTTGCCAACGCGACCGACGGTCTGTCGATTGCACTGCGCGCGGCGGGTGTCGAGCCGGGCGATGAAGTCATTTTCAGCTCGCACACTATGGTCGCGACGGCGGCGGCCATCCATTTTGCGGGTGCCATTCCAGTGCCGGTCGAGTGCGGAGCCGATCATTTGATAAATCCGGAGTCGGTGGCGGCGGCAGTCACGCCTCGGACTTCCGCGATTCTGCCCACCCAGCTCAACGGCAGAACAGCGGACATGGACGCACTGGGGCGTCTGGCTTCGCGGCATGGTTTGCTGGTGGTGGAAGACGCGGCTCAGGCGCTGGGTTCGCGCTTTCAGGGCCATTGCGCCGGGACTTTCGGCGCGGCGGCGGCGGTCAGTTTCTTTCCCGCCAAGCTATTGGGATGCTTGGGCGACGGCGGAGCCGTACTCGCGAACAACGACGCGGTGGCCGGGCGCGCGGATGCACTGCACGATCACGGGCGCGATCCGCGAGGAAACGTGACCGGCTGGGGATTCAATTCGCGGCTCGACAACTTGCAGGCGGCGATTCTCGATTACCGCCTGCGGACGTATGACTCCGTAATTGATCGGCGAAGGGAGTTGGCGCGAGCATACCACGCCGCGCTGGAAGGGCTGGCGGAGGTGGTGCGGCCTCCCGCGCCGGACGCCGATGCGGCTCACTTCGACGTGTATCAAAACTATGAGATCGAAGCCGAATGTCGCGATGCCCTTCGAGAATTCCTAACGGCTCGCGGCATTGGGACGCTGCTGCCATGGGGCGGCAAGGCGGTCCATCAATGGGAAGCCCTGGGTTTGAACAGACTCTTGCCCCAAACCGAGAAGTTGTTCGAGCGGGTGCTTTTGCTGCCCATGCACGCGTGGCTCACCGATGACGATGTCGAGGTTGTAGCGGCGGCGATGCGGAAGTTTTACCGGGGACGATCATGACACCGGAGACCGCTTGGCTTCTCGAACAGTGGCAGACCATGATGTTAATCCGGCGGACGGAGGAACGCATCGCGGAGATGATTGAATCCGGCGAGGTTACCTGTCCTTGTCATTTGTACATCGGGCAGGAGGCCATTGCGGCCGGGGTGTGCGCTGCGCTTACACCGAAAGACACGGTGTGGGGAGGGCATCGCTCGCACGGTCACTATCTGGCGAAGGGCGGATCGCTCGCGGGCTTGTTCGGTGAGGTGCTGCTAAAGACCGTGGGATGAGCGCAGGGCCGCGGCGGGTCCATGCATCTGGCGGCGCCGGAGGTTGGGATTTTAGGCACCGTGCCGATTGTGGCGGGGACCGTGCCGCTGGCAGCCGGCGCGGCTTTCGCGTATAAGATGCGCGGCGAGGACACCGTGGCGGTGGCGTTTTTCGGCGACGGTGCGCTCGAGGAAGGGCAGGTGCATGAGTCCATGAATCTGGCCGCGCTCTACCGATTGCCGTTAATGCTGATCTGCGAAAACAATCTGTACGCGAGCCATCTCCACTGGAACGAACGGCGGGTGGCGGACAACTTATACCGCGCCGGCGAATTTCATTCGGTGCCCGGCGAACGAGTGGATGGGAACGATGTTCAGGCGGTGCACGAGGCGGCCCGCGCCGCTGTCGACCGGGCGCGAAGCGGAGACGGTCCCACGCTGATCGAGTGCCGGACGTTCCGCTGGCGCGGACACGTCGGCGCGAGCTACGACCTCGACGTAGGCGTGGAGCGGCGCGGCGAACTCGCGGAATGGCTGCCGCGCGACCCTGTGCGGCGAGTGGCTAATGAGCTACTCGAGAGCGGCGTCGGCGACCTGGCGCAACGGGAACAAGCCATTGATGCTCGGATCCGTTGTGCGGTGGAGGCGGCATGCGCACACTAACCTACGCCGAGGCGATCCGCGAAGCCCATGCGCAACTGCTGGCTGGGGATTCGCGCGTGTTTGTCATCGGCCAAGGCCTGTGGAGCCCCTGGTATGCCGGATCGAGCCTGGAAGGTCTCGACCGCGAATTCGGACGAGAGCGGATAGTGGACAGTCCGGTATCGGAGAACGCGGTAACTGGCATGGCCGTGGGAGCGGCGCTGGCGGGATTGCGCCCGATCGTGTTTCATCCCCGCATGGATTTCATGCTGCTGGCCATGGACCCGATTGTGAATCAGGCGGCCAACTGGTCGTATTTGTTCGGGGGCGAAAGCGGCGTGCCGCTGGTGATTCGAGCGGTGATCAATCGCGGAGGCCAGCAGGGCGCCCAACATTCGCAGGCCCTGCACGCCATGTTCATGCATGTGCCGGGATTGCAGGTGGTGATGCCTTCGACGCCCTCCGACGCCAAAGGGCTGCTGGTGGCGGCCATGGCGGAACCCAATCCGGTCCTTTATATAGACGACCGTTGGTTGTATGCAGAGCGCGGCGAAGTTCCGGCTGAACCGTTTAGCGTGCCGATCGGCAAGGCGGCCGTGCGCCGCTCCGGTTCCGACGTCACCCTAATCGGAGTTTCTTGGATGGCGGCCGAATGCTTGCGGGCTGCCGGGATACTCGAGCGCGAGGGGATCGACGCCGAGGTTGTCGACCTGCGCAGTTTGAAGCCGTGGGATAAGGAGGCGGTTGCCGAAAGTGTGTCGCGGACGGGGCGAGCCGTGGTGGCCGATGGGGGATGGCGTACCGCTGGGGTGTCTGCTGAAATTGCGGCGGAGGTAACTGAGCGTGTTTTCGATGATTTGTTAGCCCCGGTCGCTCGGGTCACTCTACCCGATACGCCCGCGCCCGCCAGCCTAGCCGAAGAGCGCGCGTATTATCCGGGAGCGGATCAGATCGCCTCCGCCGCGCGGGGCTTGCTCAGAGGCAAGTCAGGACGGGTGAAACGAGCCGCCGCATGAAACGGCTTCTGGATATTTTGTTCGCCGGAGTCGCGCTGTTGCTGCTGGCTCCGGTTCTTGGGGCGATTATGGTCGCCGTCTGGCTCGAGGATCGTGAGTCGCCGTGGTATTGCGGGATGCGCGTCGGCCGGTGCGGCCGCGAATTTCACATGCGGAAGCTCCGTAGCATGCGGCCGGACGCTTTTAGGAGCGGCGTGAATTCGACCGCGGCTGGGGACCCGCGTATTACACGCGTCGGCCGGTTCCTGCGCGCTTGGAAACTCGACGAACTGCCGCAGTTGTGGAACGTGTTGATCGGAGAAATGAGCCTGGTGGGTCCGCGGCCGCAAGTTAGGGCGGAGGTGTCGCTCTATACGGTCGAGGAGCGCCGCATGCTGGCGGTGCGGCCGGGCGTCACAGATCTGGCATCGATCGTGTTTTCCGATGAAGGAGACATCCTGGCCGGAAGCCCGGACCCGGACCTCCTCTATAACCAGATCATCCGCCCGTGGAAGAGCAGGCTGGCGCTGCTCTATGTTGATCGTGGTTCATGGATTACGGATCTACAAATTCTTGTGTGGACGGCCGGAGCGCTGGTGTCGCGGCCGTGGGCGCTCGCGCGCGTGGTGAAGCTGCTGGACCGGTGGGGAGCGGAGCAGCCGCTCGTCAGCATGGCTGGGCGCATGGTGCCTTTGATTCCCTATCCACCGCCGGGGACCTGGGAGATCGTCTCCCGATATCGGATGAAAACCGCATGATGGCCAACTCGATGCGGCATCGCAGCGTGTTCTCCGCGGCGTTCCACGCGGGGGTGGTTGTGGCTGCCCTCGCCACCGCGTTTCTGCTGCGCTTCGAGTTCGTGTTGGATGGGGGTTACAGCCAGATGCTGATGCTGGCGGTACCGGTTGCAGTGGGAGTAAAGCTGGCGGTGTTCCGGGGCTTTGCACTGCGTGATTTGCCGTGGCGCTATATCGGCCTAGAGGGAGTGACGCGCATGGCCGCCGCCAACGCGGTGGCCAGTCTGGTCGCGGCGCCGTTGCTGCGCTGGGAACTGGGTGCGGGATTCCCGCGGTCGATTCACATTTTGGATTTTTTGCTATGCCTGACTTTCATGAGCGGGACACGGCTGGCGGTCCGGCTCACGTTCGAGCGCGCGCGGTTCCAGCGCACCCCAGGGGTTCGCGCGGGAAGCCGGCGGATTCTGATCTACGGCGCGGGACGGGCCGGAGTTACGTTGCTTTCGGAAATCCGCGAGCATCCTGAACTGGGGTATCGGGTCGCAGGATTTCTCGATGACGATCCGCGCAAACGCAATCTGCGGATGCGCGGTGTGCGGGTGTGCGGCGGCCGCGCGGACCTGGCCGAGGTGGTCCGGCGCGAGCGGATCGACGAAGTGTTGTTGGCGCTGCCGGCGGCGCCGGGGACGGAGGTCGCCTCCATTCTCGAACGATGCCACGCAGTGCCAGTAGCCACGCGCCGGATTCCGCCACTCACCGACTTGATGGAGGATCGCGTCCTGGTGGGCCAAATCCGCGAAGTGCGCGTGGAGGATCTGTTGGGACGTCCGGCGGTGCGCCTGGAGGAAAGCGCCATTCGGCCGGGTCTGACGGGCAGAGTGGTGCTGGTGACCGGGGCGGGCGGGTCTATTGGAAGCGAATTATGCCGCCAAATCGCGCGCTACCAGCCGGCGGCGATTGTGGGATTAGATCAATCCGAGACGGCGCTTTATCACATCGAACAGGAGATGCGCGAACGCTTTCCGCGAGCGGTGTTTCGCGCGGCGGTGGGTAGTATCCAAAACCGGCGGCGCCTGGAGGAAATATTCGCCGAGCACCGTCCCCATGCCATGTACCACGCCGCGGCTTACAAGCATGTTCCCTTGATGGAAGCCAACCTGTTTGAGGCCATCGAAAACAACGTTCTAGGTACACATAATGTGACCCGCGCAGCCATGGCCGGCGGCGCCGAGACGGTGGTTCTGGTGAGTTCCGACAAGGCCGTGCGGCCCGCCAATATCATGGGCGCGACCAAGCGCGCGACCGAACTCGTGTGTCTGGCGGCCGGTCAGTCGCAGTCGCGCACCAGGTTTATGGCCGTGCGCTTCGGCAATGTGCTGGGATCGAGCGGCAGCGTGATTCCGTTGTTTCAACGGCAGATTGCGGCCGGAGGTCCGGTGACAGTCACGCATCCGGAGATGCGCCGCTTCTTCATGACGATTCCAGAAGCGGCCCAACTGGTGCTGCAGGCGGCCGCCATGGGAGGGGGTGGAGAAGTGTTCGTGCTCAATATGGGCGAGCCAGTGCGCGTGTTGGACCTGGCGCGCAAAATGATTTTGCTTAGCGGCTTCAGGCCGGACGCCGATATTCGCATTGAATTCTGCGGCATGCGGCCGGGAGAAAAACTGTGTGAAGAAACCAGCGCCTACGAGGAGGATACCCTGCCGACCCCGCACTCCCAGGTCCGGATTTATACCGGGCGAGGAGTCGCGCGCGCAGCCTTGGCGCGGTGTCTGGAGGAGCTGCGCCATTCGGTGGAAACGCGGGATGCGGCGAAAGCCATAGGGTGCCTTAAGGAGTTGATCCCAGACTATAATCCGAGCGCATTTGTCTTAGAGCGTGCCCTGGCGGAAGCGTCCGCGGCTTAGTGCAACGAATAATTGTGCACCGCCAGGCCGGTGGTCGCGCCCGCCGTGGTCCAGTTCACGATGGTGAAGAGTTTGGCGGACCGGGGGTATTTCTTGACCAAAAAATATTCGGCCCCCGCGAGCGCTCCGACCACGCCGAATTTCAAGGCGGTGGCTTTCGTGCCGAAGCCTCCGTTGGGGCTAGCCAGTAGGGGATTCAGCTCCCGCATCCCATAGGAACTGGCGGCGTCGAGGGCTTCGCTGGCGAATAGCGGCGCCAGACTGATGGCCCATTGGCGGTGCCACTTGGCGTCACTATTTAGAGCCCGCTCAATGCCTGACACGGGCACAAAGTCACTGCTCGCGAGTTGATCGATAGTCAAATGGCTGGGCGGAAGAATGGCAGCCGCTACGGCGGGCACAGCGACCTCCGCCTCCTCTGCCCGAACGGACGGGGTAAGGCCGCCCAACAATATAGCCGTGGTGAATAGGGTGGTAAGCAAATTCATGAGTCGTTTCCTTTATCCCACGATGGGATGGTCTTAGGTAATGAGAGTAATCCTACTCGGCAAACCCTTCCACCGAATTGGTTTCAGTACTGCGTGGATCGGAAGTACTCGTCGAGGTGCGACAAAGTCGGCAAGTCTTAGTGCCGTTGGGCTTTTTCTCATGGCGGCGGTCTCCACGCTGACGATTTCTATTCGCGATCCGCTTTTCAGTTGGGGGTATGCCCTAGGGATATTCCTATTAGCGGGATACTCCTCAGCTATGCGATTTCTGATACCGGCCGCGGGCCGCGTCACCGTGGCCGGTGCGGCTCTCGCTGTCATTTCGCTGTGGGGCTTTGGGCAACTGGCGGCGGGGGCGACGGTCTATCGTTATGCGACCTGGGATGCATCCGTGCGTGTGGCGGCGTTAGGCGCAACCGCCTGGGTAGCCGCGAACGCGCTGGGCGATATTGGTTTGCGGCTGCGCTTCTTACGCGGCTTGGTGTGGTTCGGTTTCGCAGTGAGCCTGGTTTCAGTAGTGGCCTATTTCACTTCCGTGGGCCGGGTCCTGTGGGTGTTCGCCAGTCCATATCCGGATGTGTGGGGACCGTTTCTAAGCCGTAACGATTTCGCCGGATTCAGGAACTCAGCTTTCCGGTAGCGTTGTGGCAGTCGTTTCCTCGCGTGGCGCACCGCCCGCCGATTCCAATATGGGTTCCGGCCTGGATGCTGGCGGCGGGATTGGCATCGGGTTCACGCGCCGGCGCGCTCTTATTGCTGGCGGAAGCGGGCATAATTCTCGGATTGATTTCAAGGCGCCGCACCGCAGCGAAGTTCACGCTGCTTGCGATGATACTGGCGGTCGTTGCAGGAGCCGGTACGCTGGCCGGGCGCTTCGCGGAGCACGACCCGCTGCGCTATCGCCGCGAGATCGTGGCCTCCACGATGAACATGATTGAGGATCGTCCCTGGCGCGGTTACGGGCTGGGCACCTATCCCTATGTCTACCCCGCCTACGCCTCTTTCGATCTGGGCGCAGTGGTGGAGCATGCCCACAACTACTGGTTGGAGTGGGCGGCCGAGGGAGGGATCCCGCTGGCGCTCTTGTGGTTGGTGCTGGCATTGGCGGTTGGTGTTCCGGCGGTGAGCTCGGTTTGGGGAATCGGAACTGTGGCGGTATTTCTGCATGCTTTGGTGGACTATCCGTTCGCACGCTTCGGCCTGACCGCTTGGAATTTTGCGCTCATGGGAGCGCTGATCGCTTGCGATGAGAAGAGTGAGATCCACGGTCCACTAACCCACAGGACGAAAGAGTAGGAGACCAAATTCGGTGCCAAGACAATTTTTGCGAGCCTGCCTGGCCATCGCCTTAGCGATGGATCTCGGAATAGATACTGGATTGGCCGGCGCGGCGTCACCTCCCATCGGCACGGTTGTGGCAACCGGCGCATTCCGTTTAAACAACGCGACCCTGACCGGCAACGCGACCTTGTTTGAAGGAGCGACCATTGAAACCGGAGCCGCGGTGTCGCGCATGGAACTGTCGAGCGGAACCAGAGTGGAGCTGGGACCCGATTCCAAGGGACACTTTTTTGGCGACCATCTGGTGCTGGAGCGCGGCCAGAGCCGGATCGATAAAGCCGATGCCTTCCGAGTGGAAGCGCGGAGCTTGACGATTGTGCCGGACACCGGCGCCTCGACGGGCCGGGTGGTATTAGCCGGCAAAGCGCGAGTGGAAGTGGCGGCTTTGACGGGCTCGTTCCGGGTATTGAATTTCCGCGGCATGTTAGTAGCGCGGATTGCATCGGGAACAGCGTTGCGGTTGGAGCCGCAGCTGTCCGTGGGCCCAGCGCGATTAACCGGGCACGTGGTGAGTCGAGGCGGCCATTATCTGCTGACGGACGAAACCACGCAGGTAACCGTGGAGGTCGCGGGTCCGGCGCTAGCCAAGGAAGTGGGGCGGCGTGTGGTAGTGATTGGTTCCGCAGATCCAGCGGCGACGCCGGTAAGCGACGCAACGCAAGTGATCCTGGTGGCGCAGGTCACGCCCGCACCCCCCTCGGGAACCGCCCCGGCAGGATCGGGCGGTGGTGCCGGCGGCACGAGTGGTGGCGCGGGTGCTGGTGGAGGTGGCGCGGGTGGTGCGGCAGGGGGCGCGGGTGGTGCGGCGGGTGGTGCGGCAGGTGGTGCGGCTGTATCGGTAACCGCGATCGCAGTCATCGGTGGAGTGGTGGCCGCGGCCGTGGTCGGAGGCCTGGCGGCGGCGGGGAGCTTGGGGGGCGGCGCGGCGGCGCCGGTCAGCCGCTAAGTATGCTGCTCGCACGCCTGATTGCCGGTGTGAGCTTGCTTGGTTTTGTGTTCACCACGGGAGGCACGCTGTGGCTGGCAATCGCCGAGTCAGCGTCGCGGATGGGTGCGGCCGAAGCTTGGCCGAAGTCAGTCGGCAACGCGAGTTATTACGAATATTTGGCCAAACGGGAGCCCGTGCGGGCCGGAAGCTCTTTGCGCGAGGCGGTGCTGCTGAACCCGCGCGACAGCTCGGCTTGGATCGCTCTTGGCCTCGAGGCGGAACGGACCGGCCACGCGGACGAAGCAACGCTCTCTGTGCTTGAAGCGGAGCGAGTCGACCGCCAGTATCTGCCGGCATGGACGGCCGCAAATGTTTTCTTTCGCCAATCAAATGATGTCCAGTTTTGGCGAGCCGCCGCGCGGGCCGCGGCAATGTCTTACGACGACCCGGCGCCCTTGATCGACTTGGCAGATCACCGCGAGGCGCGCGCCCTTAACGCGTTAGACCAGCTGGGGGACACGCCGCGCTTAGAGCGCGGGTACCTGCACTTTCTTATCCGCGCAGGCCGGTGGGAGGAGGCGCAAGAGATCGCCGCGCGCCTTACCCGGCGGCGCGAAGCGCAGGACACCGAGCTGCTGATGAGTTTTACAGACCGCCTGATTGCGGCGGGAAAAACGGAAGCGGCGCTGGCAGTGTGGAACGATCTGGAGCGGTCGCGGCGCGTGATGGGGCTGACCAATGGCGACTTTGCATCCCAGCCCTCCGGGCACGGCTTTGATTGGCGGGTGACGGCGCCGCCTAG
>Ga0302326_10031320_pt1 | contig 10624 bp, 11 predicted proteins | sample Palsa_T0_3_FD_202264 | JGI IMG/M metagenome (GOLD analysis project Ga0302326, IMG submission 202264) | Peat permafrost microbial communities from Stordalen Mire near Abisko, Sweden - Palsa_T0_3 | ecosystem: Environmental > Terrestrial > Soil > Palsa > Peat permafrost | place: Sweden: Abisko...
GAGCTCTGCGCCCAGAGCCACAGCCCTAATCGCCGTCGACATGATCGACCTCCGCGCTCAGGAAGAAATCGGGATACGCCTCGCCCAGGGCAGGATTCACGCTGCTCGTCGCGTCGTCGAAGGCCGACGTCGGAAAGGTGATCAGCTTTTCGAAGGTCTCGGGCTCGATCACGAACACCTCCCCTGGCGATCCCGATCCCGATCCGGAGATGAGCCCCACCGACTCCGGCACGGAATCCAGCGTGGCCTGGACGTGCGCGAGCGTATCGAGGTTCAGCCGCGCCAGCAGCGACTGGCCCGATTCCACGAAATAGACCTCGGTTCCCGGGGCGTCGAAGGCATACGCCGAGAGGCTGCCCGCGAGCAAAAGCGGCGTCGCCATGAGGCGCGGTCCGAGCGAGTCCTTGCCGATGTCGATGACCACCAGCTCGGCACCATCGGGCCCGGCGACGGCGGCGATGGCGGTATTGCCGTTTGGCGCGGGCGCGATGAGGGACGCCGGGCCGTCGAGGGTCAGGGTGGTGACCGCTCCCGCCGACGGATCCCAGGCCGTCACGGTGCTCTGGTCGTCTCCGGCCACGAGCGTGAGCCCGCTTCCCGCCGGCATCAGCTGGGTCGCGCCGCTCGCGATGGCGGCGCTGACCTGGTTTTGGGCCACGCCGCTCGCGTCCAGCTGCACGGCGTTGCTCCCATACAGCGCTTGAACGCTCGACGGCGGAGGCTCGCCGAGCGGCAAGGCGATGTCGACGAGCCCCGTGCCTCCCGACAGGAAATTGATGGCGCCGGTCATGTTGCCGGAGCCGGTGGTGATCGAGACGGCAATCACGTCGTCGGACTGGGCGGCCAGCACATAGAGATAGCCCGCCCCATTCACGAAGGACGAGAAGAGCGCCTTCAGCGGTGAAACTGCCGGGCCGCCGTTGACGCGCACCGGGACCGTGAGCACGTCGGCCTGGCCTCCATCGCCGGCCGCCGTGACGCTTCCGAGGTCGACCACCGCGATCCCCTTGTCGAAGAGGACGGCCGCGAGCTGTGTCCCTCCCTCGCCGGGGATCGCGAACGCCACGCCCGTGGGCGCCGGGCTGTCGGTCCCGAGCGCCACCGACTGCGCGGCGTGGCTCGAGAGGTCGACCACCACGATCTCGTTCGGATTGAGGATGCCGACCGAGGACGTCGAGGCCGCGGCGCTGTAGGTCAAGAGCGCAAAGTGTCCGTCCGGACTCACGCTGATGACGTCCGGTCCCGCCGGGAGTGCCACGTTGGCCTGCGTGCCGAGCGCGGTGCCGCTGACCCCCACCAGCGTGAGCCCAGGGTTCGTCGCGTCTCCGGTGGCGACGAGCGCCACGGTGCCGTCGGGGGTGAGGGTGAGGTTGCGCGGGCTCGCGGGCAGATTGATCGCCGATGGCGCCTGGCCCGGCGGCACGATGATGAGCGTGTGGTCACTCGCATTGAGCGCGACCACGCTGCCGTTCGCGCCGAACGGTCCCTCGGCCTCGAAGGCTTGGTCGTACAGCCCATTGCGACCGCCGCAGGCGACGGTCAGAGCGACGACGAAAAAGAAAAGACAACGCGCGCTTGGGGGCGTCATTGGTCGATCTGGGAGTTGAGCTCGAAGCCGGTCACGGTCTCGAGGGTTTCGGCGTCGAGGTTGAGAAAGCTGATACGGCCGCCGGCGAAGATCTGGGTCACGAAGACGCGCCGGGGCGAGCTGACGCCGGTCTGGACGGGAAACCCGCCGAGCCACTCGGGGGCCGAGGGCAGGGTGAAGCTCTGGGCGATGAGCTGCGTCAGGTCGAGCGAATCGACGCCGTAGATCAGATTCGTGTCGTCGCGCAGCGCCACCGCGGCGGCATCGCCCTGGGGAACGAACGCGAAGGCCGAGATGGGCACGCCGTTGGTGCGGGTGAGCTGTGCCACGGCCGTCCCGAGGTCGAACATCGAGAAGCCCGTGTCCTCGGCGACGGCCAGCTCGTACGGGTCGGTGGTGGCGGGATTGGCCTGCGGCCGATGCACGATGATCGCCGTCTTGCCGTTGGGCGAGATCCCGACCGCCTGGACGAGCTTCAGGAGCGCATCGGGGTAAGGCGTGACCAATCCGCTGTTCAGGTCCAGCCGCGCGATCTCGTTGGTGTCGGTGGCGTTGGTGAACAGGATGCCGAACGGACCGGTGACGGGGTCGTCGACCGGCGAGAGCGCGATCTGGCCGGCGTTGAAGCCGCCGAGATCGAGAGGCGTCGGAAGACCGCCGTCGACGTCGGCCAGGTCGCCCGGCAGGTCGATGAGCTGCACCTTGGCGGTGGCGCGCAGCACGGCAACGGCGACCGCGCCGCTGGGCTCGACCTCGAGGTCGGTCGGGATGTCGGAGAGGCTCAGCTGCGAGATCGCCCAGCCGTCGACGTCGACGACCGTGATGCTGGGGTCGGTGAAGCTCTGGATGAGGATGAAGTGGCCGTCGGAGGTTGCCACCACGCCTCGATCGCCGAAGTCCGCGACGGCCGACTCCGGAAGCGAAAGGCGTGGCGGAAGCGGTGGCGGGCCAGATGCGGCGAGCGCGATCTGCGAGACCGAGTCCTTTGCCACGACCACCGCCGAGGTGGCAGCGCCGTCCACGACCCGGAAGAAGACGTTGCTGACGCGGTAGCCGACGGCGCGATCGTAGGTGACCGGCATGCCGCCGCCTGGCGGCTGTAGCTGGACCACGGTGGCGATCCCCTCCGCGCCCTCGTCGGGTTCGGTGTCCGGATCGGTCGAGGCGACGGCCCAGGCGCCGTCGGGAGAGAGGTTCAGGACGTCCTGCTGTCGATCGAACGGGACGTTCTCGAGAGACGTGGGACCGCCGTTGGTCGCGTCGAGAACTTGCAGCATGGAGCGGCCGGGATTCAGGACGAAGGCGCGATCGACGTTGGGCTGGGCCTCCACGACGGACGGCGCGCCTCCGATCGGGATGGCCTCGATCGAGAGGTCGCTGAAGCTCACGCGAACGATGAGGCCGTCCGCTGCATCGAGCGTGAAGATGTAGTGCGGCGTGGCCGCGGGCGGCGGACCGGCGACCGCCTGCTTCGTCTCGGGCGGCTCATTGTCCGCCGGCGAGACGCATGTGCCGTTGTTGCAGATGAGCCCCGAAGGGCAGTCCGCCGTGCTCCCGCAAGCCAAGCTGCCGCCGCCGCCGGTGCCCAAGCCGGGGTAGCCGCCAGCGGCGTCGAGAGAAGCGCTCGAGCACGCGCCGGAAAAGAAGTAAAAGAAGAGAGGAAGAACCCCTGCAGCCGCACGAGCATTCGTCACGCCGCACCTCCCAAGGGTTGGAACTCAGTGCAAGAACTGCACCTAACATAAGCGCCCGAATTGTCTAGGGAGCGTGTGTGAGCAAGCTCACAGGCGCGACACTTGCGTCGCGGTTTGGCCGCGATGCATCGCTCGGACGAGAGTGGTCGCTACTGGCAGCCAAGAAGATAGACCGCGATCTGTGCCTGGCTCGACACGGCGAGGAGAAGGCTGCCGTCGGCGCTCGGCGCGACCGCCATGCTGGTGATCGTCGAGCTGAAACCTTCGAGCGTGAATGTTTCGCTGGTACCTGCCATGAGGCTTCCATCAAAGGATTGCTCAGCAAAGAGCATCGATCCGGCGCCGGTCATTGCCAGATAGCCGAAGCCTGAGGAACAAGTGGCGGCCGCCATCGGCCAGACCGGGGGCGCACTCGACTGGATCGGGATCGCCCCGATGATTCCGGCATCGGCTGTCCAGACGATCCCTCGGAGCGACGAATCTTCTAGCTCGACAGCAGCAACCGTGTGTGTGGTTGAGCTCGCCGCCGCCGCGAAGAGTCCGGTCGGCGAAAACGCGGGGTCAACATCGAAGTAAACCGGCGTGCTGTCGAGATAGCCTGGGGAAGGAGCGTCCGCATAGAGCAGCGGAATGAGCAATAAGCCTGCGCTGGTCGAGGGGGAATAGTTTGGATTGATGTCGGCGCTCTGGAGGAGAAGTCCATCCAGGTTCTCCGAAAGTGCAACCGTCGCGAAGGGGCCGGAGCTCCAAAAATCCTCCGGCCCACCCAGGGAAATACCCCAGTCCATGCCGTACCACCAAACTCCATCGCGGGTGAACAACTGGGTCACTCGATCCGTCCGGTTGAACACCAGCTGAGGAACGGTGTCGCAATTCGAGTAGCTGCCTTGAGGGTCATCTCCGATTTCAGCCAGCGTTGCACACGTGACGGTCGGGCCCTCGGGGATGTGGTCGCATCCGGCATAGGGATTTGAGCTCGAGCCAAAGGCCTCCCAACAGAGCCCGGTTCTGTTCCCGAAATCGGAAACCGACAGGTTCGGAGAGGACGCGATGGCGATGCTCTGACCCCCGTCAATCATGACACCCGCCGATGCGACCGCCACCAACTGTGGACCGAGGAGTGTGCCGCCAGCGCCTGAGAGGCTCATCACGAAAATGTCAAACTGCCCGCCGTCTCCTCGTGAATAGACCAGCCTTGCTCCCGGATCCCCGGTGTGGCTGGAGCCGCCGGCAATCGAAACCGGTCCGAAGATCTCGCCTTCGCCGGCGTCGAGAAAGTAGGTGGGCGGCAGGATCGATCCGGCACTCGTCCCGCTTTGGGTCCCGGTGGTGCTGCCCGTGGTGCCCGCCCCGCCGGTCGTCCCGGTGTTGCCGCTCGTTCTGGCCCCGCTGGTGCGGCCGCTCGCGGCTGACGTCGTGCCGGTGCTGCTCTCCCCAGCGCTCGTGGAAGCCCCTGCACCTCTCGTGGAAGCCGCTGCGCTTGTCGAGCCCTCGCCGCTTGTCCCCGATTCGGGCCCGATGCCGGGGACGATCGTCAAGCAGCACCCGACAAGAGGGAGAAGACCGGCGAAGACGGCGAGCCTGGAGGCCAGCACCGACAGGAGTGGACCATGGCTGCATCGCAGCGGCAACCCGGCGACGCCCACCGGGCGGACTCATCGGGATCGAAGGACTTTGGTGACGGACGTCCAACGGCGTCGCGCGATGTTGCTCGACGGGGCGCTCCGGCGGTCGTGGCGACCACTTGCATCCCTTGAGGAACGCGCTCAAGCTCACGGCGATGAGCCCATTCGTCGAATGCAATGGGTGCGGTGGCCTGAAGCGCCCGGAAAGCGCGCGCTGTCCACACTGCCGGCGGCGGGTCTCGAGGAACAACCCAGTGAAGCGCGTCCTGGCGCTGCTGGGCTTCGGAACGTTGGCAGCCTGTCTTCAGATTTCCGGGGACCAGGAGGGCGGAACGACCGGAACAGCCATCTACAGCACCGACGCCTATGGGCTGCCACCATTTAGGGACGCCGGACCGCAGGACATTCGTGACGGTGGGAAGCCGGACTAGTCGGGTCGAAAGTGGCTGACGCCCTTCGCAGGCTGAGCGTCCTCGAAGCGCCGCATCCCGCCTACGTGGTCTGGGAGCTCACGCTGCGCTGTGACCAGCACTGCACCCACTGCGGCTCGCGGGCTGGCGATGAACGATCGAATGAGCTGTCCACCGCCGAGGCGCTCGACGTCGTCCGACAGCTCTCGGCCATGGGGACGCGCGAGGTCACGCTCATCGGCGGCGAGGCCTATCTGCACCCGGGCTTCCTGGAGGTCATCGCGGCGGTCAAGAAGGCCGGCATTCGCTGTACGATGACGACCGGCGGCAAGGGCGTCACGCGAGAGCTGGCCGAGCAGGTCGCGGCCGCGGGTCTCTTCGGCGCCTCGGTGAGCGTCGATGGCCTCGAAGCGACCCATGATCTGATTCGGGCCGTTCCGGGAAGCTTCGCGGCCGCCACCGCCGCCCTCGAACACCTCCGCGCGGCCGGGATCCGCACCGCCTCCAACACCACCCTCAACCGCCTCAACGCTCACGAGCTCGAGGAGGTCTACGAGCACCTCAAACTGCATGGCATCGAGAGCTGGCAGGTCCAGATCACCGCCGCGCTGGGCCGGGCCGCCGACCGGCCCGAGATGTTGCTGCAGCCCTGGGACCTGCTCGACATCGTGCCGAGGGTGGCGAAGCTCAAGGTGCGGGGCTTCGAGGACGGCATCGCGCTCATGCCCGCCAACAACCTGGGCTACTTCGGGGTTGAGGAGACGTTGCTGCGCTCGATGGAGAAGGGCGGGCGCGATCATTTCCAGGGCTGCCAGGCCGGCCGCTTCTCCATGGGCATCGAATCCGATGGCGCAGTGAAGGGCTGCCCGTCGCTGCAGACCAGCCACTACGTCGGTGGCCATGTGCGCGAAAGCTCGCTGCGAGCCATCTGGGACAGCGCGCCGGAGCTTGCCTTTGCGCGCCAGCGGACGGCGGACGACCTGTGGGGCTTTTGTCGGAGCTGCGAATTTGCAGAGGTGTGTCGCGGCGGGTGCACTTTCACGGCTCACGCGCTCTTCGGCCGACCCGGCAACAATCCCTACTGCCACTACCGCGCGAAAACGCTTGCTCGCCGCGGATTGCGGGAGCGGCTCGTTCCCCGGGAGCGCGCCCCCGGCCTGCCCTTCGACAACGGCCGCTTCGAGATCGTCCTCGAGCGGCTCGAGGCTGGCGATCCTGAGCCCGAGAGGCCGGCGCGGCTGCTGAAGATTTGGGCGGGCTGACTGCCGTCACGAGATTGGCCCGAGCGCGGTGCAGATCTTCATGCCGACGCCGACGTCTTACAGCGCGAAAGCGCCGTGGTGACGGACGTCCAAGGAAAACGCCGTGGGGATGCCCTTGGGTGCCCTGGTGTGGTGCCCCGGTGACGGACGTCCAGAAGGCAACCGTCTGATTTCATGGAAGATTCAAGAGGTTGAAACGCTTCTCTAGGGTTCCTCCGTCACCGCGATCTGTTCCCTCCGTCACCGCGATCTGTTCCGCGATCTGTTTCAACCCAAGCATGCCCCAACGCGTGCTGGGGGCGAGGCATGGCCCTAGTCATAACTTGAGTTTGTATTGACAACGCACGATAAGAGTTGACTTTATCAATCTATCGATTAATGATATTGAAGATGAGCGGTCCAACGATGAACTGGGAGAAGCTGACCGCCCTGACCCGGGGCGCCCTCTTTACAGTCGAGCGGGTTCGCATGGTCGAATCCCAAGTGGCGGTGGAAGGTGCCTTCGAGCTCCCCCCGCTGGCGCAGCTCTCCATGGAGGACCAGGTCTTCGTGGCTGCCTTTGTCCGCAGTCACGGGTCCATCAAGGAGATGGAGCGGCTCTTCGGGGTGAGCTACCCCACCATCAAGAACCGGCTGGCGCGCCTCACGGAGGCCCTCGGTCCCACCGTGGCCGTCGACACCAATCCAGGCCCCCATCCCTCCGACGTCCTCGACCGCCTCGAGCGGGGCGAGATCACGGCCGCGGAAGCGGCGGAGCTCCTGGCCAGATGACCTTCCCCCCCAGCTTCGTGCGGCTCGAACACGGTCGGCACTGCTTCTGGATCCCGATCTTTCTTCTCTGGCCGCTCCTGCTCCTCGCGTGGCTGCTCGCCGGCCTCTGTGCCGCGGTCGCCCTGCTCGTGTTTTCACCGCGAGGACTGCCGCTGATCCTCGACTTCTGGGGCGGCCTGGCGCGCGTGTTCTGCGAGCTGCGCGGCACCCGCGTCGCCGTCCGGGCCCCCGGGGCCGATTTCGATCTCACCGTCTACTGAAAAGGAGAAACACCATGAACGAAGAACGCCACCGCATCCTCGACATGCTCGCCGCCGGAAAGGTCTCAGTCGCCGACGCCGACAAGCTCCTCGCCGCCTTGGGCGAGCCACGCGCCGCCGCGCCTGCCGCCCAGGGCACCAGGGACCCCAAGTTCCTGCGCGTCGAGGTGGAGGGCTACCTTGACCCCACGATGCCGGGCGGCAAGGTCAACGTCCGCGTGCCATTCAACCTGCTGCGGGCGGGCGTCAAACTGGCAGCGCTGTTGCCGGCCGGCGTGGGCGACCAGATCAACAAGGCGCTCAAGCAGAACGGCATGGACATCGACGTCACCAAGGTGAAGACCGAGGACCTGGAGGGCATCGTCGAGCAGCTCGGCGAGATGACCGTCGAGGTCGACGGCCCGAAGGGCGAGCGGGTGCGGGTCTTCTGTGAGTAGCCGGCTTCGGGCTCAGCGCGCCTTGCTCTGCCCGACCTCGATCAAATACCCGTCCGGATCGCGGATGTAGCAGCGGAACTCGGTCTCGCGCTCCTGCGGCGGGGTGATGAACTGCGCACCCTTGGCCTTCCAGTCGCGGTAGCACTGCTGGATGTCGGCCACCCGCAGGTTCATGAACGAGCTGGTCTTGCGGGGGTCGGTGGGCGCCTCGAGCACGACCTCGGGCTTGTCCGAGGTGGGGCCGCCGCCCAGGTTGATGATGAGCCAGCTGTTGGCGAGCTTCACGACGCAGGGTTCGCTGTCCTGTACGATCGTACCGCCGAACACGTCGCGGTAGAAGGCGGTCGAGCGGCGCAGATCGCGGCTGGTGATGAAGAGGGTGACGACGAAGCCCTCGCTGGGCGCGGGATGTTCCATGGGTGCGGCGGGCATGTGGGACTCCTCGTCATGGCGAGCGGCAGGTGAACGTCAGGTCGACCGACGTGTCGCACCATGCGCCGGGGCCGGCGTCGGAGCAATCCGAATCCGATAGGCAGCCGAGGATCCAGCTTACCCCACCGGCGAGGCCATCGGGCGCTCGGGCGGCTTGCTGCCGACGGCTGTCAGCAGAACCCCACAGAGCACCAGCGCGGCACCGATCCAAGACCCTGGCTGAGCGGTCTTCTCGCCGAGCAACCGGTCGACGCCCAATGCCCCAGCGGGCTCGATGAAGAGCATGGTCGAGAGCACGCTGAGGGACAGCACGCGCAGCAGGTGGTTGAAGAGGGACCAGGCGATGGCCGATCCCACCAGCGCCAGGTAGAGCAGCGCGGTCCAGGGCGCGAGTGCCGACGGCAAGCTCGGTCGGCCCTCGAAGAGCAGCGCGCCGAGCAGGAGAAACAGCGCCGTCCAGCCCAGGAAACCGCGGGTCGCGGCCACGCTGGAGAAGCCTTGGTCGCTGGCGCGCCGGAGGAGGACGCTGTAGGTCGGCCATAGAATGGCTGCGGCGAAGAGGACCTCGAGCATCGCCAGGGCGGTCGCGTGCGAGTTGGTGAGCCCCGACCAGAACAGGAAGACAACGCCGGAGAAGCCCCCGGCGAGGCCCGCGACCTTCCGCAAGGAGATCCGCTCGTAGCCGAGCGCCGCGGCGGCGGCCAAAACGAAGAAGGGGTTCGTCGCGCCGAGCACCGCAGCAGCACCTCCGGCGATGTGCCGCTCTGCGACATAGATGAGGGCGTAGGAGGCCGCGTTGGCGAGCCCCGCCAGCGGCATCAGCCAGCCCAGCGGCCGGCGGTCGACGCGATTGCGTAAGGAGATGAGCCAGAGAATGGCCGATGCGATGGCGAACCGGATCGCCGCCGCCCAGAGCGGCGTGAAACCCGTCTCGCACACGCGTATTGCCGCCCAGGTGGTCGACCAGATGAGGCACAAGAGAGCGAAGAAGAGCGCGGCCACCCGCGGCTTCTAGCACGGCCGGATGGCGCGGCCGCGCGCCTCACTTGCCCGCCGCCGCCTCGGGCACCGCCAGTGCATGTGCAAAGAATCGGACCGCACGGACGGTTCCCCAGGCCTGCGGGTGCTGATCGAAGCCAACCGCCAGCGTGGCGCTCTGGTAGTTGTGCTTCCCAGCCTGGGTGATCTGCGGACCATCGGCTTCGAGCTCGGCCGCGGTCTTCACGTCGGGGCGCACGATGGCGATGTGCCCGTGGTGGCCCTCTTTCATCGCCCGGTAGACTGCGAGCACCCATTCACCCCGATTGGCGCGTTGCTGGGCTTCGAGCGGGGTTGCCACCGGTACCCAGCCGTTCGAACGACCGGCTTCACCCAGCAGCCAGTCGAACTGGGCATTGGCGAGCTGGTGGTCGAGGTGCTCCGGCGGTCTCAGCAGTGGGACCTGCATCCGCTCCGCAAGCGATGCGACGAAGGTGCTGCAGTGCGTGGCGTGCTCCGGGTGCCGCTCGACCTTGCCGTCGGGTTCACCGGATCTCCAATCCACATGCACCCCGGCAAGCCAGTGATGGGCGACGTCAGCTCGATCCAGCATCTGGAGCAGCCGCTGTCCAGCCGGTGAGATCCGCGCCTCGTCTCCCGGCGGCTCGGCGGAAAGGGCAGCGCGAGCAACGGCAGCGCCAGGAGAGCGTTAGCGACCATCGCTCGTCCTATGCCACCTTTCGGGAAGATTCCAATCGTGAAAGGTTGTCGGCCGTGTTTGGCTGGTTCAAGCGTCGGCGCCGGGCCGCAATCCGGCAGCGCCCGTTCCCGCCCGCGTGGCTGGCGATCATCGAGAAGAACGTGCCATACGCGGCGCATCTGCCGGTCGCGGATCGCGCCGAGCTCGCCGGCCAGGTTCAGGTGTTCCTGGCCGAGAAGCGGTTCGAGGGCTGCGCGGGCCTGCCGATCACCGACGAGATCCGGGTCACGATCGCGGCGCACGCTTGCATCCTGCTGCTCCATCGCCAGACCGACGACTACCCCGATCTCATGTCGATCCTGGTCTACCCGAGCACCTATCTGGTGCCGGGCGGGAGAGTCGGGCCGGGGCTGATTGCCGACGAGCCCGAAGCGCGGCTGGGGGAGTCATGGACCCACGACGTCGTC